>Ga0134124_10000068_pt1 | contig 105355 bp, 79 predicted proteins | sample KB304_FD_96880 | JGI IMG/M metagenome (GOLD analysis project Ga0134124, IMG submission 96880) | Terrestrial soil microbial communities without Nitrogen fertilizer from Kellogg Biological Station, Michigan, USA - KB3-0-4 | ecosystem: Environmental > Terrestrial > Soil > Unclassified ...
GGCCACCGCAGGCGCGCGACCGTGGATGGTGTGGAAGCCGAAGGTGTTCATATAGTACGGGAAGCGGCTGGAGCAGCCGATGCCTGAAACTACGACGAAATTTTCGCGCTTAATGCCAAGTTCGGGAAAAACGGACTGCACGGCAGAGAGAATGGCGTAATCTCCGCAGCCAGGGCACCAGCGAACTTCCTGGTCGGTCTGGAAATCCTTCTTGGTCAGTGGCGTGATCGGCGGCAGCGTTGCGGTACCCATACTTAGTCCACTCCCAACATTTCTTCGATCTTTTGTTCCAGTTCGACTTGCTTGAACGGGCGGCCTTGAATCTTATTGAGGCCGATGGCATCGACGAGATATTTCGCGCGGAGGAGCCAGAGCAACTGGCCCATGTTCAGCTCGGGGACCAGCACCTGCTTATAGCGCTTGATCACGTCGCCCAGGTTGGCCGGCAGCGGATTCAGGTGCCGCAGGTGGAGGTGGCCGATTTTGCGGCCTTCCGCGCGCTGGGCCTTGACCGCCGCGGTAATCGCGCCGTGAGTCGAGCCCCACGCGACGATCAGCAAATCGCCTTGGGGATCGCCCGCGGGTTCGATATCCGGAATTTCCTGGGCGATGGCCGCGACCTTAGCGGCCCGGATGCGCACCATGTTTTCGTGGTTCAGCGGCTCGTAATTGATGTTGCCGGTGACATCCTGTTTCTCCAGGCCGCCGACGCGGTGTTCGAGGCCGGGCGTTCCGGGAACGGCCCAGGGGCGCGCGAGGGTGTCGGGATTGCGCTTGTACGGCAGATAGGCGTTCGGCGAATTCTTTTCTTTTGCGAATTGCACTTTGAAGTCGGCAATGGCATCGGCGTCCGGGATTTTCCATGGTTCGGCGCCATTGGCCAGGTAGCCGTCGGACAGGATGATCACCGGGACCATATATTTCACGGCGATGCGGCTGGCTTCCAGAGCGGCCCAGAAACAATCGCTGGGCGTCGCCGGTGCGATGATCGGGATGGGCGCTTCGGAATTGCGGCCAAAGAGAGCCTGCAGCAGGTCGGCCTGCTCGGTTTTGGTCGGCAATCCGGTAGAGGGGCCGCCGCGCTGAATGTCACAGACCACGAGAGGAATCTCGACGGCCACAGCCAGGCCCATGGCTTCGGTCTTCAGGGCCATCCCCGGGCCAGAGGTGGTGGTGATGGCCAGCGCGCCGGCGTAGGCGGCGCCGATGGCGGAGGTGATGGCCGCGATTTCATCCTCGGCTTGGAAAGTCATTACGCCGAAATCCTTGTACTGCGATAGCTCGTGCAGGATGTCGGAGGCGGGAGTAATCGGGTAGCTGCCTTGGAACAGACGCAGGCCGGACTTTTGCGAGGCGGTCACGAAGCCGAGCGCCAAGGCCTGGTTGCCGCTCAGATTGCGGTAAATGCCGGGTGCCAGCTTGGCCGGCGGAATCTCATAGCTGATCTGAAAGGCTTCGGTGGCTTCGCAGTAGGAGTAGCCGGCCTTCATGGCCAGCTTGTTGGCTTCGACCAGCAGGGGCTTGTTCTTGAACTTGTCCTGGATCCAGCGAGCCGTCGATTCCATCGAGCGGTTGTAAAGCCAGTAGCACATGCCCAGCGCGAAAAAGTTTTTGCAGCGGTCCATGGACTTGGCGTCCAGACCGAGATGCTCGAGGGCCACGCGGGTCAGGCGCTCCAGTTCGACCGAGAACAAGCGATAGCCATCCAGCGAATGGTCTTCCAGAGGATTGGTGGCGGACTGCGCCTTCTTGAGGTCGGCTTCCTTAAAGCTGTCGGAATTGACGATCAGGATGCCGTTCTTCTTCAGGTCCGCGATGTTGACCTTGAGGGCGGCAGGATTCATGGCGATGAGCACGTCCACGGCGTCGCCGGGTGTGTAGATGTCGCCGGAAGCGAAGTGCAACTGGTAGCCGCTGACCCCGGGCAAGGTGCCCGCAGGAGCGCGAATCTCGGCAGGGAAGTCCGGGAAGGTGGCGATGTCGTTGCCGTACAGGGCGACCGTGTTGGTGAACTGGCTGCCGGTGATCTGCATGCCGTCGCCGGAATCGCCGGCAAAACGGATGACCGCCTGGTCGATCTTTTCGGGCTTGAGCCGGGACGGTATGGGTGTTTCAAAAGCTGTCGACATGGACCATTAACCCCGTGTTGCTACGTGACCATAAGTTCAAAAATAAGCTCCCCAAGTTTTCCACAGGAGGAGGACGGCTTGATCTTCTTGGATGGAGATGGTGCGGTAAGCGTTATGGAACGGAGGCTGACCGCCGGAAGCCGACAATGGAAGAATACCATACCGGCCCGCGCGCGGCGGGGAGAGAGGTCCGCCGCGCGGCAATGTGTACGTACAGAAGAGACGCGGCGATCGGCGATGGGGTTACATGCGGTGCGGGGGCCGAGAGCAGGTATCGCGGTTCACCGCGGAGGAGAAGCCTTGGCGTTGCATGTCGAGGAAGCGGGAACGGTAGTAAACCAGCAAGAAAACTATAGCGGCGGGGAACAACAATCCGAACAGCGACATACCCCGAAGATGTCCGCTCCAGTAAGCCTATTGCTCAGGTGCTATGGATGCATAGGTGGGTCGCGACAGGATCTCTCGCTGCAAGGCCGCAAGCTGGGGGCTGAAAAAGCTGATCACCCCGTTTACCAGACCGAACACTTGTATTCCCAAAGCGAGCGGGTAGCTCCATTTCTGGAGTTTGAATAAGCCGATGCCGCTGATCAGTGAGAGCAAGCAGACGAGTCCGTAGAAAAACGGTGGAGGCCCCGCCTCGAATTGCGACCCCCAAGAAGATGGCAGGGAGATGGCTACCGAGTAGGAACAAGATACTCAAGGGCGAGGATATCACCAAGAAAGTGGCGAATACCGCGAGCGGTACAGGGAGGCCCGGGCGAGCAGGCGCAGCCGGGAGAGAAGGATATGGACTCCGGGCCGATGCCGGCGCTAAGGGCTCTGGCATGGAAGCGACGAACTGAGCCACGACAGGCTTTCTAGTGAAAAGAACTAGCCAGCAGGTTCCGATGCCGCAGGGTAGTCCGTAAATGAGAAATAGCGCCGCGCGGACAAGATAGATTGTGAAGTCCGGCGCATTGCGTGGTGGCGGCATGGGGATGATTAAGGACAACAACAGGGCAAATCCGGCGAAGAAAACTGTAATTCCGGACCAGACCAGCGCTGAAATGCGCGCCCAGTTCTTGAGGCGTAGCAGGCCCACGCCAGTGACAATTCCAAAAACCGCGCAAGCCATGAAGATGAAGAGCATGGCAAGGCTCATGGCGCGAATTCCCGGGGGCGTTTGAGCATTCGGCGGCATTGCAACAATCAGCAGCCCGAACAGACCTAGAGATAAGCCGAGCAGGGTGAGGACGCTGCCCAGAATGGCCACGATACCGGAGGCGGTCAGCGATGCGGACGCGCGATGAGGAAGTGTCACCGACGTTGAATACCATGCGAGTAAGTGAATCGATACGGAAGGCGCGGCCAGCTATGACTTGGCACACACGGCGAAAGATTTTCGCTTGACGTTCGCTTTCTTTTCGCCTAGGGTGAGAGTACCGAATGCCCACACTGCAGCGCCCCGCGGGCATCGCGACTGTGGAGGTCGTCCTATGGCCCTGACGAAGCGGCAAAAGGAAGTGCTGGACTACCTGGTGTCGTTCGAGACCAAGCACGGCTACGCGCCCAGCTTTGAAGAAATCGGCAAGGGCATGAAGCTGACCTCGCTGGCGACGGTGCACAAGCACGTCACCACGCTGGAGAAAAAGGGATTCATACGGCGCGGATATAACCAGAGCCGATCGATCGAGATTTTGCAGTTGCCCAAGTCCGTGAAGGAACAGGTGATCGAGCGGAAGATTCAGGAGCTGCCGTTGGTGGGGCGAATCGCGGCGGGGCGACCCTTGGAGGCGGTGGAAGAGCGCGAGACGTTGTCGCTGAGCGATTTTGCGCGGGGGAAGAATTCGTTTGTGCTGCAGGTGAAAGGCAGCTCGATGATTGAAGATCACATCATGGACGGCGATTTTGTGGTGTGCGAGCAGACGCAAGTGGCGAACCCCGGAGAGATTGTGGTGGCGCTGGTGAACAATGATGAGGCTACGCTGAAGCGTTTTTATCGCGAGGGCGCGGGGAAGATCCGGCTGCAGCCTGCGAATTCGGAGATGTCGCCGATTGTTGTGGCGGCGAACGATGTGAAGATTCAAGGGCGCGTGATCGGGGTTTTGCGTAAGTATTGATTTTCTAGCATCGAGCAATTGGGCTGCGAGCGTCGACCGGGCGAACCAAGCGCTGCCTTACGAGAGATCCATCACAGCGCAGCGCTGACGCTGTGCAGCCCTTCTACTGCCGGCATCATCCAAACTCAGTATTGCTACCAAGAAACGCGTAGGCACTTACGTTGCAAGGCGTGTACTGCGCGTTTGGCCCACCCTGTTACACTGCATTTGGCTGGTCCAACTTAGCGCGAGGTCGCTCGGTCATAAACCTTTGAGCATGAATAGAAGATCCTGGCCGGGCCGAGTTGTGACTTTGTTTCTGGTGGTGGTGTTGTTTTCGGCGTCGGCACCACGCGCCGGGGCGTATTCCGTTCTGGCCCACGAAGCTATCATCGATGCTGCATGGGGTAACAGCATTCGTCCGCTGCTGCTACTTCGCTACCCGAATGCCACGCGGGACGAGTTGAACCACGCGCATGCATATGCTTACGGCGGGGCGATCATTCAAGATCTGGGCTATTACCCTCACGGCAGCCATTTTTTCAGCAATCTGACGCATTACGTGCGCAGCGGTGACTTCATCGAGGCGTTGCTGAAGGATTCAAAGGATATCAACGGCTACGCGTTCGCGCTGGGAGCGCTTTCGCACTACGCCGCGGACAACGACGGGCATCGCACAGGTACGAATCCTTCCGTTCCCATTCTGTATCCAAAGCTCGCGAAGAAATATGGGAATTACGTAACTTACGAGCAGGATCCGCTCGCGCACGTCAAAACGGAGTTCGGATTCGATGTGCTGGAAGTGGCCAAGGAACGCTATGCACCGGACAGCTATCACGACTTCATCGGATTTGAAGTGGATGCGCCGCTGTTGGAGCAGGCGTTTCGGGAAACCTACGGACTGGAGCTGAAAACGGTTTTGTCGAACCAAGAAAAGGCCCTTCGGTCGTACCGGCGAGCAGTCAGCAAATTGATTCCGCAGGCCACGCGGGTTGGGTGGTCGCTGAAGAAAGATGAAATCATGCGCGACGAGCCGAGCATGACGAAGAGAAAATTTCTCTACAATCTGAAGCGCGCCAGCTTTGAACGGGAGTGGGGCAAGGACTATCAGAAGCCCACTTTGTGGGAGCGCTTCCTGGCTTTCCTGTACAAGATATTGCCGAAATTCGGGCCGTTGAAGGTGCTGCAACTGCACACGCCGACGCCGCAAACCGAACAGCTGTTCGAAGCCAGTTTCAATGATGCATTGGACCGCTACAAATCGCTTGTGAACCAGGCGCGCGCCGGTACGCCGGAGGTCCCAAACGACAATTTCGATACCGGCACGCAAACGCCGCCGGGAAATTACTTCATGAATGATGATGTTCGCGCGCAGCTTGTGGAGGCGCTGGCGAAACAGAACTTCGCGGGCGTGACCCCGGGGCTGCAGGCGGATTTGCTGCAATTTTATTCGGATCCCAACGCGCCCTATGCCACACGGCGGAAACCCAAGGAATGGGCGAAGCTGCAGGTGGCGTTGCAACGGTTGAAGAACACCTCGGTTAACGCACAAAGCGAAGCGGCGGCACAAACCCCGTCATTTTGATGCTCCTGGCGAGCAGCTCACGTTTTGCCATTGGATCGAGAAAGCCTAAAGCCTGAAGGGTTGAGCTACAACTACATTGCTCCAACGGTGCGTGCCCCCCGGCACGGCTCATCAGGAATTTTGTTTCTTTGCCGAATCGAATAAACTGCTGCTGCGCGCTTTGCCGCGTTCATGAACCAATCTGAAGTTTTCGAAGCCGTTTTTGTCCGTGTTTGTGACGGACCCCTGATGCCGAAGACTGAACCGATCAAAAAAATACTGGCGGCGAACCGAAGCGAAATCGCCATTCGAATCTTTCGCGCGGCTACTGAACTGGGCCTGCGCACCGTCGCGGTTTATTCCGCGGAAGACCGGCTTGGGCTGCACCGTTTCAAGGCCGACGAGGCGTATCAGGTGGGCGCGGGTAAGGGCCCGGTGCAGGCATACCTGGATATCGACGGCATCATTGCGCTGGCCAAACAGTATGAAGTCGATGCCATCCATCCGGGCTACGGGTTTCTTTCCGAGAATCCGGCGTTTGCACGCGCCTGCGAGAAGGCCGGCATTACTTTTGTTGGGCCAACGCCTGAACTGCTGGAACTACTCGGGGACAAAACCGCGGCGCGCCGTCTGGCTGCTACGGCGGATGTGCCCACGTTGCCCGGTACGGAAAATGCGGTGAAGTCCGGGGCGGAAGCGCACAAGATCGCCAAGGATATCGGATACCCGGTGATCGTGAAAGCCGCGATGGGCGGCGGCGGTCGCGGAATGCGCGTCGTTCACGATGAGGCGCAACTTACCGCGCGACTCGAAGAAGCGCAAGGTGAGGCAAAGTCGGCGTTCGGCGATGCTTCCGTATTTCTAGAGAAATATTTGCCGCGGGCGCGGCATCTGGAAGTGCAAATTCTTGCCGACCATCATGGGAACTTGCTGCATCTTTATGAGCGTGATTGTTCGGTGCAACGGCGGCACCAGAAAGTCGTTGAAGTCGCGCCGGCAGCGAATTTGCCATCGAGCATTCGCGCGGAATTGTGCGACGCAGCGGTACGGCTGGCCCGCAAAGCGAATTATCGGAACGCCGGTACGGTCGAGTTTCTGTACGACGTAGATGCGCAGACGTGGTATTTCATCGAAGTCAATCCGCGGATTCAGGTGGAACACACGGTCACCGAAGTTGTGACCGGCATTGACTTGGTGCAGGCGCAAATCCTGATCGCGCAGGGCCACAAACTCCACGATGCCCCGCTCTCGTTGCCCAAGCAGGCGGACGTGCCGCTGTATGGCGCCGCACTGCAGTGCCGCGTCACCACCGAAGATCCGGAGCGAGGTTTCGCTCCGGACTACGGAAAAATTTCAACATATCGTTCGCCAGCGGGATTCGGTATTCGCCTGGATGGTGGAACCGCTTACGCCGGAGCTGTTCTTGCCGCCTACTACGATTCACTTCTGGTGAAGGTCACCGCATGGGGCAAGGATTTGCCGGAAGCGTGCCGGCGCATGGATCGCGCGCTGCGCGAATTCCGTATTCGCGGCGTCACCACCAATATTCCATTCGTCGAAAATGTCGTAAATCATCCGCGCTTCCGTGCCGGCGAGATCACCACCTCTTTCCTGGATGATTCCCCGGAACTCTTCCGGTTTTCGCGGCGCGGCGATCGCGCCACCAGACTGCTCTCGTATCTGGGCGATGTGATCCTGAACGGCAATCCAGAGGTAAAAGGCAAGAAGACTCCGGACGGGTTTGAATCTGCGGCTGTTCCCGCAACGCCTGCGACGGTTCCACCGCCTGGCACGCGTCAATTGCTGCAGCAGCTGGGTCCGAAGAAATTTGCAGCCTGGGCGCGAAAAGAAAAGCGGCTGCTGATTACCGACACGACATTCCGGGATGCGCACCAGTCGCTGATGGCCACTCGCGTACGCACCTACGATCTGTTGGCCACGGCGAGCGCGGTCGCGCGGCGGTTGCCGAATTTATTCAGCCTGGAAATGTGGGGCGGCGCGACATTCGACACCGCTATGCGTTTTTTGCATGAAGATCCGTGGCAACGGCTGCGCGAACTGCGTGGACGGGTTCCGAATATTTGTTTTCAGATGCTGCTGCGCGGAGCGAACGCCGTCGGCTACGCGTCCTACCCTGACAATGTGATTCACGTATTTGTGCGCGAGGCGTACGCGCAGGGCATCGATATCTTCCGGATCTTCGATTCTCTGAACTCGATCGAAAACATGCGCGTGTCCATCGACGCGGCGCTGGAATCAGGCGGGGTTTGCGAAGCCGCAATCTGCTATAGCGGCGACATTCTTGACTCCGGGCGGCCAAAGTATTCGCTGAAGTATTACATCGCGATGGCCAAGGAGCTGGAGAAACTGGGCACGCATTTTCTGGCCATCAAGGATATGGCCGGGCTGTGCAAGCCTTACGCGGCGCATCAACTCGTTAAGGAGATGCGCGAAGAAATCGGCATCCCCATTCACTTTCATACCCACGATACGAGTGGCATCAACGCGGCTTCGGTGCTGAAAGCAGCCGATGCGGGCGTGGATATCGCGGACGCTGCCATCGCGTCGATGAGCGGCGGCACCAGCCAGCCGAATCTGAACTCGATCGTGGAGGCGCTGCGCAATACTCCGCGCGATACGCAGCTCGATATCGAGACACTGAACGAGTGTTCAGACTACTGGGAGACGGTGCGCGCCTACTATTTGCCGTTTGACTCCGGCCCAAAGGCTGGTTCGGCGCGCCTGTATCAGCACGAAATTCCCGGCGGCCAGTACACGAATCTGCGCGAGCAAGCCGCAGCCATGGGACTGGGCCATCGCTGGCGCGAAGTCGAGCGCACCTATGCGGATGTCAATCAGCTCTTCGGCGATATCGTGAAGGTCACGCCATCGAGTAAGGTGGTCGGCGATATGACCCTTTTCCTGATGGCCAAGGAAATGAAACCCGCCGACGTGCTGAAGCTGCCCGAAAAACACGAACTGGCGCTGCCGAATTCGGTGGTGGAGATGTTTTCAGGTGTTCTTGGTGTGCCGCCGGGCGGCTGGCCCAAGAAACTCCAGAAAATTATCCTGCGCGGAGCGGCACCGATTAAAGGGCGCTCCAGCGCCAGCATGCCTCCCGCCGATTTCGAGAAAGAGCGCGTGGCGCTGGAGAAAAAACTTGGGCACGCGATTCGGCGCGACGATCTGCTCAGCTACCTGTTGTATCCGGACGTGTTCACCAAGTACGACAAGTTTCACCAGACCTACTCCGATGTGAGCGTGCTGCCGACGCCGCCGTTTTTCTACGGGTTGAAATCGGGAGAAGAGATCACCGTCGATATCGAGTCTGGCAAAACGCTGATCATCAAGTTTTTGACCGCCAGCGACGCGCATCCTGACGGCACGCGCACGCTTTTCTTTGAGCTGAACGGACAGCCGCGCGAAGTGAACGTCCGGGATCGCTCTTTGCGGATTGTGGAACGCACGCATCCCAAGGCCGATCCCGCGGAGCAGGGTCAGGTAGGAGCGCCGACCGCCGCGGTGGTTTCCAGCGTGGCGGTGCAAGCGAATCAGGCCGTGGAGCGCGGCGCGAAATTGCTAACGCTTGAGGCCATGAAGATGCAGTCCAACATCTATGCGCCGATCGCCGGCAAAGTCACAAAGCTCCTGGTTTCTCCAGGCCAGCATGTGGAAGCCAAAGACCTGCTAGTGGCCATCGCGCCGTGAGCGCCGGTCAGCTGCGCAAACACGAGCAGTTCCGGTCACGCTTCCTGCGCAACAATCGCGATCTCATCGTTTATGTTCCGCCCGGCTACGACGATCAGCCGTTTACCCGTTATCCCGTTCTCTACATGCAGGACGGCCAGAATCTTTTCGATCGCGCCACCAGCTTCGGGGGACAGGACTGGAACGTTCATGGCGCAGCCGACTACATGATCGGCATCGGCGCGGTCCAGCCGCTGATCATCGTGGGCATCTACAACACCGGCAAATCGCGCATCCACGAATACACGCCCACGAAAGCGCCAAAACTGGGCGGCGGCCGCGCCGATCGCTACGCGAAATTTCTGATGGAGGAAGTGATGTTGTTTATTCAGCGCGAATATCGCGTGAACGGTGATCCGCGGGTCACCGGCATCGGCGGCTCCTCGCTCGGCGGACTGCTCGCTTTGTACCTCGGTCTGAAGAATCCGCAAGTGTTCGGTAAGGTCGCCGCACTGTCGCCTTCAGTGTGGTGGCACCAGCGCATGATCATGCAATTCGCAGTTTCGGTGACGCTCGGTCCGCCACAGCGCAAGCGCCCCATCTTCCGTTTGCGATCGGCTGAACCTGGTCTGGAGATGCCGAGACCCACGATTTGGTTGGACATTGGAACAAAAGAGGGACCGCGCATCGTTCCTGATGTGGAGCAGTTTCACGACATTCTGCTACAGAAGGGTTGGCGTGAAGGCGAAGACCTGCACTACGAGCGCGTGGATGGCGGCGAACACAACGAATTAGCGTGGTCGCAACGCATCGGGCGGGTGTTGCAATTTCTCTATCCGGAAGCAGACATATCACGGCGCAATGCCTGATAAATTGCTTCTCGCAAGGTGACCTCTGGTGGGCCAACGTTGGAAGCAATTACCATTTTTTCGGTGGGTAGTCTCGCCGGAACAAGTTGTGCACAAAAGATACAAATGTTGTAGTTCGTGAACGGTTAGGCCGGCGGACAGCAACGCGAACTATGACGCCAGCGCTTTCCCTTGACCTCGCCTAGCGCCTGCGGCATCTTGTCAGCTCGCCATGCCGCCATCGCGCCCGCTCACCATCCTTGCCGTCAGCAGCTATGAAAAAGGACAGGAGTTCCTGCGTACCTGCAAGTCGCTGGGTTGTCGAGTGATGCTCCTTACCGTCGAAAAGCTCCGCGACGGTGACTGGCCGCGCGAATCGCTGGACGACATCTTCTTCATGCCTGAAGAACTCCCCCTCGAGCACATCGTCAATACGGTCAGCTATCTGGCCCGGTCGCAACCCATTGACCGCATCGTGGCGCTGGACGAATTTGACATGGAGAACGTCTCGGCGCTCCGGGAGCACATGCGGATCCCCGGTATGGGCCTGACGACGGTGCGCTATTTCCGGGACAAGCTGGCGATGCGCGCCCGCGCCCAAGAAATCGGAATCCTGGTTCCGGAATTTGCGCACGTTCTCAACTACGACAACCTTCGCGACTTCATGTCCCGTGCGCCTGCGCCCTGGCTGCTCAAACCGCGCTCACAGGCGTCCGGCATCGGCATGAAAAAAATCCACCGACCCGATGAACTGTGGCCGTGGCTAGACCAACTGGGAGACAAGCAGTCGCATTACCTGCTGGAGCAATTCATCCCCGGTTCGGTTTTCCACGTTGATAGCGTGGTTTCCGAGCGTGAAGTGGTTTTCGCCGACGCCCACGCTTACGGCGCGCCACCGCTCGACGTATCCCACCAGGGCGGTGTCTTCACCACGCGCACGCTCCAACGGAATGCACCTGAGGTGCAGTCGCTGTTCAAGGTGAACCGTCACGTGATCGAAGGCCTTGGCTCGGTGCGGGGCGTCACGCACGCCGAATTCCTGCGAGCTCATTCGGACGGCAAAATCTACTTCCTCGAAATTGCGGCTCGCGTCGGTGGCGCCTACATCTCGGACGTTGTCGAAGCTGCCTCGGGTATCAATCTGTGGCGCGAATGGGCGCGCCTGGAAGTCGGCGCCGGCAAGCAGCCCTACCAACTGCCTCCCATCCGAAACGAATATGCGGGCGTAATCCTGTGCCTGTCGCGGCAGGAACATCCCGATACCAGCCTTTACACCGATCCCGAGATTACCTATCGCATCTCCAAGTACCACCACGCCGGGCTGATCGTGAAATCTCCCGAACCTGCGCGCATCGATGCTTTGCTGAATTCTTACGCGACCCGTTTTGCCGTGGATTTTCTGGCCACGCAACCGGTCCCGGACAGACCTACCGCGTAGTCAAGTTGCCGACCGGTGATCGAGAATGCTGGATCGAGTTTTCTTGGGTGGGATGGGCTGGTTGGGTGGCAGGGACGGACCTGAAGGCCCCTACCAACCGCTCGCGCCACGCCCCGGCGTTGTCGACATTTTTTTGGCTCGCGGCCTCGCGCCGATGTCTAATCTGTTTGCGTCTAACCTACATGTGGGTGACCGGCTCGCTCCTTTCGAAGAAAAATCGAAACCCTGTACTTAAGTCCAGTAACCTTTCTGGCACGACTTTTTGCACATTCATTTGCCGCCTTTGCCACCAGGGTCTAATGTTTCCTCTGCCCGGTCGGTAAATGTCGTGGGTGTCTGTTCTGTGGGGGATTGATGTGGGGAAATAAGAAACCGGATACGCCGCAACGTGCGCAACCGGCGCCAGCTAGTCCGATTACGAATCAAACGCCTCAGCCGCAGCCAAAAGCTGCACCGGCTCCGGCATCTTGGGAGGAGAAACCTGTTATGGCTACTGATGCAATGCGTCCATTGGGTGCGAGCGGCGGCAGTGCGAGCGCGCGGCTCGGCTCCAGCCTGCACGTGAAGGGCGAAATCACCGGGAGCGAAGATCTGCAGATCGATGGCTCGGTCGAAGGACTGATCCAACTCGACGAGCGGAAGCTCACCGTCGGCGCGACCGCGAAAGTGACCGCCGATATTATCGCCCGCGAAGTAGTGGTCTACGGCACCGTGAAGGGCAATCTGCGCGCCAAGGACCGCATCGAGATCAAGAAGGACGGTTCGGTGAACGGCGATCTGACCACCTCGCGGATCATGATCGAGGACGGCGCCTACTTCAAAGGCTCCATCGAAATCGACAAGTCCGCCGACAAGGACAAAGATTCGCACAGCGCGTTCGCGAAATCGTCCGCGCCCGCGGCTGCCGGCAAAACCATTTAACTCTTCGCTCGCACGATTCTGAAACCGCGAGTCTCGCTCGATTCTGGGACCAGGGCGGCGCCGGCTCACCCCGTGCCGCCTTTCGTCTTTCATGGCACCTGGCGTGGCGCATTGGGTTTCATGGGTCCTCGCGTTTTCTCCGCTTCCTCTTTCGTTCGCTGGCGGCGCCTATATTATCAACTTTACAACTACTCATCTAGTTCTGTAACGTCTTTCGGGTTTCCCTCCCAGAAACCGAGGTTCTTCCGTGCAGGCTTCACGTCCTTGCGTGCCCGCGCAGCCTCGTCTGGAATACCAAGATTTCTCTGGACCTTCCCGCTCTCTGCTGCGCGTTCCGCGTTCGTGTCCTCGGTGCTCCTTCTGGTCGGGTTGTACTCCTGCGGCTGCGGTGGCGGCTCGGGGCAATCCGCCACTCCGGCCCCTAGCGCAAATCTTGGCGACTTTTCCCTCGTGCTCTCCACGAATTTCGTGTCTATCGCGCAGGGAACCACCGGCTCTCCCGTCGCTCTTTTTCAGGTTTTTAACGCGCGGCCTGGGCCACGGCGACGGCACCTTCGATTTCGGCGATGTCCTGGCGCGAGAGGGTAAGCTCGCCAGTGGACATTACTACTTTGGCTTGCGAAGCATTGCGGGCCCCGACGATTGCGCCCGTGACGGCGGGCAGGCGCAACGTCCAGGCAATGGCGACTTCGCCGGGCGAGCGATTATAGCGCTTGCCTACGACGCGCATGCGTTCGACCAGTTCGAGGTTTTTCGAGAGCTTGGGCTCGCGGAATTCCGGATTGCGGGTGCGCCAATCATCGGCCGGGAGATTCTCGGCGCGTTCCCTGGTCATCGCACCGGTCAGAAGGCCGGAAAGCATCGGTGAATAGATGATGGTGCCGATGTTGTGCTGCTCGCAGTAGGGAAGCACGTCGCTTTCGATCTTGCGGCGCAGCAGCGAATAGGGCGGCTGGTCAGAAGTGATGGGCGCGATTTGTTCGAGCCGCTTCATCTGCTCGACACTGTAGTTAGACACGCCGATCCAGCGCACCTTGCCTTGCTTCTTCAAGTCGGCCATGGCTTGCCAGGATTCTTCGACGTCGGGGCCGTCGTCCTCGGGGGGCCAGTGGATTTGGTACAGATCGATGACATCGACCTGGAGGCGGCGCAGGCTGTCGTCGCATTCTTTGAGGATGGAATCGCGCTTGTGAATCTTTGTCACGCGGCCCTGGGAGTCCCAGCGCATCGCGCATTTCGTGAAGACATATGGCCAAGCACCTTTCCATGCCCTCAGCGCTTTGGCAACTACTTCTTCGGAGTGTCCGATACCGTAGACCGCCGCGGTGTCGATCCAGTTGACGCCGAGGTCGAGCGCGCGATGAATGGCAGCAATGGAGTCGGTGTCTTCTTGTGGGCCCCAGCCAAAGTCGTAGCCAGCGCCTCCAATGGCCCAGGCGCCAAAGCCGACGGGCGTGATATTCAGGTCAGAATTTCCGAGCTTGCGGGTGCGCATTACTCCTCCGGCCGTTCGATGTCGAGTCTGGGGCCACCATTTCAGAACGACGGTCGCGCGGGCCCTAGGCGCGAAGGTGATCGGGCTTCCAGTTCTGGACCATCTGCTTGATCGCTTTGCGATTCTGGATCTTATCATCGAGAACCTTACGTGCGAGGCCAGGAAGTTCGTTATCGCCGGCAAAGCGCAGCGAAACGATCTGTGCTACGGAAAGCTCGCCGACGCGCGCCTGCAAATCCGCTGGCAGCAGGCGCATGTAGCGAAGCTGTTCCTCGAGACGAATCACGCGATCTTGCACCGCCAGCGAAAACAAGCGGCAGCTTAGAAATCCGACGAGCAATGCCAAGGCAAAAAGCGATCCGCCGATTCCGGCAATGGTGATTCCGCCTCTTATGACCCAATAAATGTGCGAGCCCAGATTGATCAGCAGCATGGGTATTACAAAAAAATGGAAGGGTGGGAAAAAGCGCGTGTGATTGGAAAGTTTTTGTTCAGCAGGCATGGGTAGGGCTCCTTTTGATTGCGTTCGGAAATGGAAATAGCACGATTCGCTGAATCGCCGGAGCATTTGCTGCATCTAACGGAATGCACCGCGAGAGGGCGGATGCGAGTATGCGATACTGGCGAACGGAAGCGCAAAAACGCCGGGATTTGCGGACGGAAACGGGAGAAAGGTCATGGCCAAGGCAACTTGGGGCGGCAAAGTAATTGCGGACAGCAAAGCGACGGTGGAGGTCGAAGGGAATCAGTACTTCCCACTCTCCGCGGTGAAAAGAGAATTTTTGAAGCCCAGCAGTCATACCTCGGTGTGCCCGTGGAAGGGGACGGCGCATTATTACCACGTGGAAGTCGACGGCATGAAGAACGACAATGCGGCGTGGTACTATCCGGAGCCCAAGGCCGCGGCGGCGGAGATCAAAGATCACGTGGCGTTCTGGAAGGGCATCCGCGTCGAGGGCTGAAGAAACAGTCAGACGATCGTCGTCGCGTGCAGAGGTGCGGGCACAGCCAGAAATGGCTGTGCTACTTTTTTTATGGCGACGCGAAAGTGAAAATGTCGCTTCCGTTCCCATTTCGCATTATTTGGCGGCGTCGTTTTTATAGATGCCGCCGTCATGCATTACGAAGGTGACTTTACCCAAGGCGGTAATGTCCTTGAGAGGGTCCGCGGAGACGCCGATGACGTCGGCGTAGGCGCCCGGGGCCAGGACGCCAATTTCGCCCTTCATGTCCAGCATTTCAGCGGCGCGTGATGTTGCCGACTTAATGGCGTCCATAGCAGACATGCCGAATCCCACCATTTTTGGGAATTCCTGAGCGATCGGCTCGGTCCAGGGAATTCCGCCAATGTCGGTACCAAACACAATTTTCACATGCGCGGCCATGGCTTTTTTGAACGAAGCCTCGTGGAGTGTGGCACGGGCGCGATCGCGTTTTCCGGCGGGGGTGTCGGCCGCAGCCCAGTCGGCGTAATAAACGGCCAGCGTCGGGCAATACCAGGTGCCCTGTCGGACCATCTGTGCGATCTGGGCGTCGGTGATGTCGAGGCCGTGTTCAATGGAATCGCAGCCGCCGTCGAGGGCGCGCTGCATGCCAATGCCGTTGTAGGCGTGGCAGGCAACTTTTCTCTGCCAGCCGTGCGCTTCGTCCACGATGGCTTTTAGTTCATCGACGGTCAGCGTGGGCTGCGAAACAAGATTGCCTTGCTTGTCGGTCCAGGAACGATGAGTCATGTAAACCTTGAGCCAGTCGGCGCCGTGCTCGAGCTGCTCGCGCGCGGCCTTACGGGCCTGCACCGGACCGTCAATAATCTGGGCGCCTTTGGGCATATCCAGTTCAGGTGCATAGCCTTCGAGGTTGTAGCCGCCGGTGCTGGAGATGGCGCGCGTGACACAGAAAAGACGCGGGCCCGGGATAGTGCCTTCGGCGATGGCTTGCTTGATCTCGACGTCGCCATAGCCGGCGCCTTCAGTTTCGACATCGCGAAGGGTGGTGAAGCCTTGATCCAGCGCGCGCCGGCAGGCGTACGTGGCGCGAGCGGCGCGGAGAGAAATCCCAGCGTTGAGAATGTTAGCGTCGTAGCCGCCTTTGGCGGGGTCCTCGCCCCAAAGGAAGATATGCGTATGGGAATCGATTAGACCAGGCAGAACCGTGGAGAATGAAAGATCAACGACGCTGGCGTCGGCAGGAATTTGCGCCGAGCCGTCAGCAACTTTTTCGATGCGGTCGCCGCGTACAAAGATGAGTTGGTTTTTGCGGAGTGCATCGGACGTACCGTCAATCAGGGCCCCGGCGCGAATGACCGTGACTTTGGCGGGTGCTTGTGCCCGGATCGAGGCGGCAGCGAGCAGCAGAGCGAAGCAGGCGGCGAAGGCTAGATTACGCATGAGATCTCCCGAAAAGAGGCGGTAGCTTGCCGCATCCGGGTGCACATTTGCAAGGGACCGCGGGAACTGTGGCTTAAGGCATTTTGCCGCCGTAACGGCCGGCGTGCTCGAAAAGCGAGAGCAGATTAGTCATGCCGAGGAGGGTGCGGAGGGCAGCGCTGAGATTGATGAGTTCCAGCTTGCAGCCGCGAGAGCGGCAGGAGACGTATAGAGTGACCAGTGTGCCGAGGCCGGAACTATCCATAAAGGAAACGCCCTGGAAGTCGAGGACGATACGCTTTTCATCGGAAAGCAGGGTGCGAACTTTATTACGAAGGTGCGGGGCGTGTTCGGAAGTTAGACGGCCGTGACAGGAGACGACGGCACATGGACTGGCTTCACTGCGGCGCGCATCCATGCGAAAGCCGCGTTCAGAGATTGGGCTGGATTCGGGCGACATCAGTGCGCGGATTATAGCGCGAAATACGCTAATGTCCGCCGACGATGGGGCCTTTTGCTTGCGGGCGATGCATCAGGAAGATGAAGGGGATCAGGAACAAGAATAGTCCACCGAGAATGCGGAAGACATTGTTGTAGGCGAGCATGTTGGCTTGTTGACCCACCATGCGAAACAGGGCTTCTTGGGCGCGGTGTGCGGCGGCGACCAGGTCTGCGCCCTTACTCATGAACATGTGCTGTAGAGCGGCCAGCATTTGCGTGGCGCTGGAGCTATATGGATTCACATGAGCGCCGAGAATGTTTATGTTGGCTTGCGCGCGACGGAGAACGAAGGTGTTGACCGCGGAAATCCCGACGCTGCCACCAAGATTGCGGACGAGATTGAACAGGCTGGTGGCGTTGCCCATGGTCTCCTTCGGTATGGGTGACATACTGATGGTGGTAAGCGGAACGAAGACGAGACCCAGCGAGAGCCCCATCTCAAATTGCGGCCAGAAAAAGTCCCAGTAGCCAGCTTGCAGGTTGAGCCGCGAAAACTGAAATAAGGTGAAGGCACAGACGGCCATACCGATTGTGAGCAATTTGCGTGGATCGAATTTGGACATCATCAGGCCAACAACGGGCATAGCGATGAAGGAACCCAGGCCTCGGGGAGCCATGGCGATGCCCGCACGCAGGGCGGGATAGCCGAGGAGCGTTTGCAAGATCAAGGGGATGAGCACCGTCGTGCCGTAAAGTCCCACGCCGAGCATAGACATTAAGAAAACACCAGTGGAGTAGGTGCGATTCTTAAAGACCCGGAGGTTGACGACCGGCTCGGAGACACGCAGTTCGTGGAACAGGAATGATCCAAGGGCCACGACAGCAACGATCATCACGGCGGTAATCCAGGTGGTTCCGAACCAATCTTTTTCCTGGCCCTTGTCGAGAACCACTTGGAGCGCGCCGATGCCAAGAGCCAGCATGCCGATGCCCCAGTAGTCGATGCGTGACGAAGTGCGGCGAATGTAAGAGGGATCGAACACGAACAGCCGGGTCATGAGGAGGGAAGCCACGCCGATGGGGACGTTGATGTAGAAGACCCATCGCCAGCTGTAGCTGTCGGTAAGCCAACCGCCCAGGACCGGGCCGAGCAATGGCGCCACGACGATGCCGAGTCCCCAAAAGCCCATGGCTTTGCCGCGATCTTCGGGCTTGAAAGACTCCAGCAGCACGGCTTGAGATATTGGCTGCAAGCCACCGCCACAGGCGCCCTGAATCACGCGGCAGACAACCAGGAACGGGAGACTGGGAGCGAGCCCGCACAGAAAAGAAGCGACCGTGAACCCGGTCACCGATAGCATGAGCATGCGCTTGCGTCCAAAAAAATTAGAAAGCCAGCCGGTGAGAGGCAAGATGATGGCGTTGGATACCAGGTAGGAAGTCAATGTCCAGGTAGCTTCATCGATGGTGGCAGACAGGCTGCCGGCGATGTGTGGGAGGGAAACATTGACGACCGTAGTGTCGAGCACCTCCATAAAGGTGCTGAGCATGACGGCGATGGCGACGATCCAGGGATTAACGATGGTCGGCGGAAACTGTTGTGAGTCGTCGGGCATGCGCCATCGATGGCGGCAGATGGAGCCGCGAAATTCTCCGACTGACAGAATAAAAGAGGGCGATGCGAATGGCGGATTTTTCTGCCAAATCTTTTCGGAGGAACTCCATCGGAATCGCGAACCTGAGTATTCCGGAGAAGGCGTCCGGGATACAGTAATCCGCTGATTGCCGACTTGCGAGGGCTGTCAGATCCTATACGGGTGAGCGCATCCTTTCTGATCGGCGCGACGCTGACGGTGCTGCTGGTCGCAGTGGCATTTGGGTTGGCCTTAGCGCACGTACTGGAGATGCCCGGAAAGATGCGTGTGGGGAGAGATACATATTTGGCCGTTCAGACCATCTACTATCCGGGATTTACGATTGGCGGAGGCGTCGGAGAGGCGGGAGGAATACTTGCGACATTCCTGTTCTTGTTCTTCACACCATACGGGAGCACACAATTCTGGTTGACGCTGGCGGCGCTGGCCGGGTTGATCGCCATGCAGGCGGTCTTTTGGCTGATTACCCAGCCGGTGAATCGCTTTTGGCTGCAAAGTCAAAAGCTTGGACGCATGGGCTCGGAATTTTTTTCGACCGGAGTGAAGAGGTCGCGAGGCAGCAGTGAAACACAGCCTGTAGACTGGATGTATTTGCGAGATCGCTGGGAGCTTTCCCACGTAGCGCGAGCAGTGCTGGCGACGTTTAGTTTGATCGCGATTGTGGCGGCGGTCGCAACTGGCAGCTAGTCAAATTTCGCGCAGGCGCGCAGCCCAAGGTTTTCCAGACACTATTATTGGGAAGAAGCCGTCAAGTTGCGGCAGCGGCAGCGGTGCCACTGATCGCCGAGGGGTCGGTGTCCGTGGTGGCGGCGGTGGCGCGGTAGCGTACCAGCAAGAGAGTAAGGTCATCGGCCTGGCTGGCGCCGCGGGCGAAGTTTTCGACGGCTTGCAGCACGGTTTGCTGGAGATCTTCGAGAGCCGTTTGATCTTGGCCATTGAGGACATCGCGAAGGCGCTGCACGCCGAAGAGTTGCTCGGCGGGATCCATGGCTTCGGTGACGCCGTCGCTGAACAGGACCATCGTGTCGCCGGGTTCCAGCTTCAAACAGACGGCGGTGTATTCGGCTTCAGGGACTAAGCCCACCGGGTAAGATCCTTCGTTAAAGACATCTTCGGCAACACCCTTGCGGATCAGGAAGGGTGAAGGATGGCCGGCGTTGATGTATTCAAGATTCCCTTTATCGTCCAGAATTCCGAAAAACATCGTGGCGTAGCGGCCAATCTCGGAGTGATCGCAAAGGAAGCGATTCACGTGGACGAAGACGCGGGCGGGATCGGTGCCCAAGGTCATGCCGGAGAGCGCGCCTTGCAATAGGTTAGTGCAAAGAGCGGCGCCGAGTCCCTTGCCGGAAACGTCGGCGAGCAGGAAGGCAGTGCGATTGTCACCGAGCGGGAAAACATCGAAATAGTCTCCGCCCACAGCGAGACAGGGGAAATTGATGCCGCTGACGGCGAGATGCGGATAGTCGCGAAAATTTTTCGGCAGCAAAGCCTGCTGAATGTCACGCGCGATGCCGATTTCTTGCTCCAGGCGCTGGCGTTCGCGTTCGCGTTCCACTAAGCGGGCATTGTCTAGAATGCTGGCGGCATCGGCGGCCAAGGCATCGAGAATCTGACGATCCAGCTTGGAGAAGGCCGCGGGACGGCGCGAATCGAGATAGATGACGCCGAGAAAGTCGCCGCGCTTGATGTTGATCATGGACTGATCGGTGTTGGCGCGGGACATCGCAAATAGCGGAATCACCACGACAGCGCGTAAACGCTGGGCGACGATACTCTGCGCGGCCTGCAAGTCCATGTCCGCTTGCGCCAGGTCTTCGGTGATGACGGCGGACTGTTTGCGGAGCGCAAGCTGAATGGCGGTCTGGCTGGGCGTGAGGCTTTCGGGTGGCAAACGGACGCCGCCAGCGCGGCGCGCGAGTCGAACCTTCAGAGTGCCTCCGGCGTCGACTTCCAAGAGCAGCCCGCGATCGGCATCGGTGACGGACACGGCGTGATCGAGCATCGTTCCGAGCACGGAATCGAGCGGGAGCTGAGAGTGCAGAAGCGTCGTCGCTTCCAACAACAAATTCAGTTTGCGAAGCCCGCCGCCGGTGGGCTCCGAACTGGTGATGTGCTCAATGCGGGTAAGCAAATGCGGAAGCGAATCGGTACTGGCGTTGGCGGCGGAGCGATAGATGATTTCGTAAGAATCGTCGAGGCCAAAAGTGATGGCGTCGCCATCTTGAAGCTCGCGGCTTTCGACTTTCTCGCCGTTGACGAACAGGCCGCGGCGCTGGCCGCGATCTTCGATGTAGTACTTGCCGGCTTCGGTGACAATGGCAGCGCAGTTGCGGGAGATGCGGCGGTCGGCAAGCTGCAGATGATTGCCAGTTTCGGCGCCGCGTCCGATGAGGAAGGGCATCTGGGTGACGCGAACATAGCGGCGCGCGCCATCGGGAGAAACGACCTCGAGGACGGTCTCAGCTAAATTTGGGACGGTATCCGGCATCGCCTATTGACGGCGGGATTGTAGCACGCAGGCGGCAAAGAACAGGTGTGCCGCGTCTAAAGGGAGTGTTTGCAAATCAGAGATCGCCAGAGCGAGAAGCTGAAAATCCCTTCGAGCAATCGAGCACGGCAACAGATCAGGATGCTTTGGTGAGTGTGGAAACGGGTTCGTGAATCGAAGAATCGCCGTTAATTTGTGGTTTGGGAGCCAAAAGCCAGTTGAGGCGCAGGGAATCATCGAACGGGGAGCGGCGCGAAACCACGAACAACCGTGAAGCCGCGGATCGTGCAGAAGCCCACCAGCGCGTCACCCGAGCCGGGGTCATTTCTGATTTCGTCTTCGAGTCCATGAAGCGCATATCGCAGCGGGCGCAGCGATATGGAGAGACGCGCAGGAGGGCGTGAAGGGTTTCCTCGAGCGCGCTCTGCGGATCGGTTTTCCAGCACGACCTACTCTTACATCGCGGACACTGGTGGAACGCCGACTTGTTGAGACAATTTCTGAGGGCCAGGCGCACCAACTCACATCCTCCAAATAAATCCAATCACCTAAATAACGGGGCCGAGGCACGCGGTGCCGGGCAAACAGCGCCGCTGCGTAATTTATGCAAGGGCACGGCTCGGAAGCAATAGGAAAGTTGGGGGACAAAGCTGATTGTAAGTACTAGGCGACGCATGCATGTTCTCGGCGGATTCTTGGCTTCAAAATGTGGAAATTTGAAAGCTGATGCCGTGGAGCCCTTAAACGAGAAAACACACCAGGGTGGAAGACTCGTGCTGCAGTCTATCCTCGACTCGTCCGCGATGCTAGGGAGCTTACATTTCGCGTAATTTTTACTCGATCCGGACCGGCAAAATTCCCAATCTTGTCACCGTTGGCCTTGTGTTTTCTTCTTTTGTTTCATGTACTTACGCATGTTTTTGCAACTTTCAAGACGTTGGATGGGTTCTAAGTTGCAGCACCTTTTCTGGGTGTTTTTGTTGAGATGGGATGAGATTGCGACTTTTAATTCGACTGCTTCTTTTTGGCTGTTTGGCTCCGGCGGCTCGAGCGGACGTTGCCGTGTTCCTGGAGGAGCCATACAGCTACGATGGCGCTCTAGCAGGCACGGGCCATGCGGCAATTTATTTGCGCCGCGTCTGTGCCGCTTCGCCAACGGTGCTCCGGCGGTGCCAGGCAGGCGAATCCGGTGTGGTGATCAGCCGCTATCACCGCATCGGTGGGTATGACTGGCTGGCGATTCCGCTCTACCCGTATCTTTACGCCGTCGAGCGCCCGGGCGATATTCCGCTGTTCGCGGACAGCAAGCTGGAGGCGGCACTTCGGGATCGGTATCGGCGCAAGTATCTGAAAGACATTGCTCCCGACGGTCCCGATGGGACGATTCCGGCTGGAGATTGGTACGAACTGATCGGCTCGGCTTACGACCGAACTCTATACGGTTTGCAGATCGAGACCACCGCCGAACAAGATGACAAATTCATCGCTGCATACAATGCCGGACCGAATCGAGCCGCCTACCAGCTGGTAACGCGGAATTGCGCGGACTTTGTCCGCGAAGGCGTAAATTTCTATTACCCGAAGGCGACTGGGCGAAGCGTAGTGGCCGATCTGGACGTCTCGACGCCCAAGCACGTTGCCAAGTCGCTGGCGCAATACAGCAAGAAGCATCCGGACCTGCAATTCACTAAATTTGTGATCCCGCAAATTCCAGGCAGCATTCGACGCAGCCGGCCGGTACACGGACTTGTGGACTCGGTGTTTACGGCGAAGAAGTACGTGGTGCCCCTGGCGCTGCTGCATCCTTTCGTTGCGGGAGGCGTTGGCGTCGCTTACCTAACCAGCGGGCGTTTTAGCCCAGCTAAGAACGCCATGGTCCTGACGCAAGACGGCGATTTGGAACGGCCACTCACCAAGCAAGAACGCAGGGCGTATGAAAAAGGTTTGGCGGAAGTCACCAAGACCAGAGCCAACGAAAAACCTGGGTCGGAAGAGGCATCCTGGGAGCATCTGCTAGCCGATGCGAAACTCGATGTGGACGACCACGGTCGACCCGTTTTGCAGGTGCGCACCGGTGGAACCTTGACGATCCTCGGAATTACCAGGGACAACGTACTCGATGGTGAAGGACCGCGGGAAGTTGTCCAGGAATTGCTGGTCGCCAGGCTTCGCGAACAGCTTAAAGGTGGCCGTGCTCCTAAGACCTCAGAAGCCGAGCTTCGGCGCGACTGGAAGCTGCTGAAAGCGGCCTTCGCCAGCCCGGAAGAGGCCCACAACCGCGAAAGCAGTGTGAGCAACTCTTCGGCGGGCCGCACTGATTGAAACCAGCCTCATCCATCGATTTCCTTATATCACGTTCCAATAATTGAATCCGATACAACACTTAATAGAAATACTTCTTGCCAACGTTTGTCAAAAGCATGTCAATCATTAAATACTCTCCTTTCAATTATTTACAGACTTAGCCGCTTTCCCGATTTGGTTACACAATTGCGATCGCTGTGCCTCGTTAGCGATCCGCCGCTGCCGCCCGGTCGTGAAAGCCGGACGTACCACAGGCCCCAAACAGTCAAGCGTTCTACGTTGAACGCCCAGGTGGATTAGGGTCGGCTCGTTCCAGGAACCATCGCTACGGGTGTCTCTGGATGTCGCGCGTGCGCATTTCAAAGGAGGACTGGATGTTCACCAGTAAGTTGCTTCGCCAAAATCCCAATCGAGCCTACAGATGGTTGATCGTCGCGGTGCTGGCTCTCCAGGTGGGAGCTACGGTTCGCGCACAATCGACTGCGTCATTGGGCGGCACCGTGACCGATCCTACAGGCGCTGCCGTACCCAATTCCACCGTCGTCGCTCGAAATATCGCAACCGGCGTCGAGTCCACCCTCACCGCCGACTCTTCCGGCGCGTATCTTTTCCCCAGCCTGCCGATTGGTACGTATCGGGTGGAAGTCACCGCCCCTGGTTTCAACAAGGCCGTCGTCGCAGGCCTCACACTAACGGTGGCAACAGCGATTACCCAGGACGTGCGCTTGGAAGTCGGTCAGGTCACGCAGCAAGTGGAAATTAATGCGGATGCAGCGCTTGTGGAAACCACGACCACCGGACTCGGCCAGGTTATCAATGACAAGACTGTGCAGGAAATTCCTCTGAACGGCCGCCATTTTACCGACCTCACGCTGCTAACGACTGGCACGGTCACTCCGCCGGCCAACGGATTTCTATCGGCGCCTCTGCGTGGTCAAGGTTCGTTCGGCATCAACACCGCCGGTGCGCGCGAAGACACCACCAACTGGCTGGTCAACGGTGTCAACCTGAACGATCCGGTCCAGAACCAGATCACTTTCCAGCCGCCCATCGACACGCTGGCCGAGATGAAGGTCGACAACTCTTCGTTCCCGGCGCAGTACGGCCGCAACGCTGGCGCGGTGGCCAACATGGCCACCCGCTCCGGCACGAACAGCTACCACGGCGAAGCGTTTGAGTTTTTCCGCAACAATGCGCTGGATGCGAGAAACTTTTTCAATCCATCGCAGAGCGCAACAGGCGCTCCGCTGGCCCAGGCGCCGTTCAAGCGCAATGAGTTCGGCGCCGATTTCGGCGGACCCATCGTGAAGAACAAGTTGTTTTTCTTTCTGGCGTACGAAGGCCTGCGTCAGCACCAGCAGCTGACCGTCTCCACTACCGTGCCGAGCGCGAATCAGATTGCCACCGTGACCTCGCCTGGCGTGCTCAGTCTCCTCAAGTTGATTCCGGCTGCCAACCTGGTCGGCACTGGCAACGCCACCGATCCCGCGACCTTCAATGGCTTCACTGGTTCTGCGCTTGCCAACGTGGCCTTGAATCAGGGATCTGCCGACATCGACTATGAGATTTCGGGTCGCGACCGCCTCCACGGATACTACGTCGTCCAGAAGGACCTTCGCCAAGAGCCCACCGCAGGCGGCGCAGTCGCAGCCAACTTGCCGGGCTTCGGCGATACCCGCGACGGCTTCCGCCACTTGATGACCGTCAGCGAAGATCACACTTTCTCTGCTACGTTGACCAACACCGTGCCCCTGGGTTTCAACCGCATTCACCTGATCTTCACTCCGAACACGCTGTCGGATCCCTCCGATTTCGGCATCACCCAGCCGACCGGCTCGCCCGTTGCTTCAGGGCTGCCTTTCTTCAACATTTCCGGCAACGCTGCCTTCGGCGGTCCGACCTTAGAGCCGCAGGGACGTGGTGATACGACAGGGGTACTCAACGACACCCTGAGCTGGCTCAAGAATCGCCACTCGTTTGCGTTCGGCGGAGAGATTCGCCGCGCGTACAGCAACAACATCTCGGAAAACATCGGCAGCTTCACGTTCAACACCATGACTAACTTCCTGAACGATCAAGCGTCCGCCTATACCGTGTTACTTGGCAACGGCAACGACAACGTTCTGCAGCCGAGCTACGCGGTGTTCGCGCAAGACAGTTTCAAGTGGAAGCCCAACTTCACGATCAACATCGGGCTGCGTTACGAGTGGAACTCCACTCCTTCCGAACGCAACAACCGCTTTACTAATTTCGATATCGCCAGCGGCACTCTGGTGCCGGCAACTCAGCCGTTCCACACCAACAACATGAACTGGGAGCCGCGCATCGGCTTTGCGTGGGATCCGTTCAAGAACGGCAAGACCTCAGTCCGTGCCGCCTACGCCATCCTTACCCAGGACCCGACCATCAACACCGTCACGGGTTTGAGCGGCAATCCACCGTTCGCCATTCCCATCTCCGTATCATCAGCCACCAGCGCGATCCTCGTGGAGAATCCGTCAGCGGCCATCACTGGCGTCAGCCTGGGACCCGCGGCGATCAATCCGAACTTCGACAATATGTACGCGCAGGATTGGAACGTGACGGTCGAGCGCCAGGTCACTTCCACGATCGGCGTTAGCGTCGCGTATGTGGGCATGAAGGCTACACACCTGCAGCTCACGCAGAATGTGAACCAGCCCTTCGTTACCAACGGCGTGTATGGTTCGACTCGGCCGTTCCCAAGCCTGCCGCTAAGCAGCACGGTTCTGCCGGCGCAATGCACCGCTCCCAATCCGATCTGCCCGCTCGGCACGATCAACGAAGTGAACAGCGCTGGCAATTCCAACTACAACGCATTGTGGGCGACGGTAAACAAGCACTTCTCGAAGGGGCTGGAACTGTTGGCTTCCTACACCTACTCGAAGTCACTGGATTACAACTCCCTGTCCACGGGTGAAACCTACATTCTGCAAGACGCTTACAATCCGCGCGGCGACTACGGACGATCCGAGTTCGATGTCCGCAACCGCTTCGTGGCCAGCGGTTTCTACCGGCTGCCTTTCCAGGGCAACCGCGCGATCGCCGGTTGGCAGGTTGGCGTAATTACCCAAGCGCAGTCGGGTAATCCGCTCAATCCGACCCTGACGATTGGCCCCGGCCCTGGCATCTCACTGACTGTGCGGCCCGATCTCACCGGCCCGGTTGGAACCACCGGCAATCCGGCGCAATGGTTCACTACCAAGTCCGTTTTCGTTTCGCCTTGCACACCTGCGGTGCCTCCGGCGACGCTGCCGACTTGCACTCCCGGCAACTTGGGCCGCAACGCACTCACGGGACCTGATTTCGTCAACACCGATTTCTCGGTCCTCAAAGACACGAAGCTTACCGAACGATTCAACCTCCAGTTCCGCGTGGAGTTTTTCGATGTCTTTAATCATCCCAACTTCGGCAACCCGGTCCTCACGACGACCTCGGCTGCCTTTGGCGTGATCCAGAGCACGCGCTTCCCGACCGGAGATTTCGGCTCCTCGCGTCAGGTGCAGTTCGCGTTAAAGTTGCAATTCTAACGACAACGGTTGTATGCGACACTTTCGGGGAGTCAGCCGCAAAGCGGCTCCCCGATTTGTTTGCACACACTCAGGTTCGGATCTCGCTGTTGTGATGATTACTTAGCCGCCGAGGTAAGGCGCCGGGTCACATAGTCATGAACGTGCGCGTCAAACAGCTCATCGAGCTGCCGGGTAATCGGACCCGGCGCTGCGGTAACCTTGCTTCCGGCAATCTCGCCAACGCCAAGCAGGTTGCGATTCGTCGATGAAATAAAAACTTCATCCGCGGAGAACAGGTCGTCAGGTTTCAACGGGCGTTCCACAACCGCGATTCCCGCTTCCGGCGCGATCTCGAACAGAATGCCCCGCGTCACGCCCTCCAGGCACCCGGAATTCAAGGGAGGCGTATACACTCTCTTGTCCTTCACCATGAAAATGTTGGCGGCCGTGCATTCGGCGATCTCGCCGCGCTCGTTCAGCAGCACCACCTCGTCGAACCCCTCGCTTTGCGCCTCTGCAACGGTCCACACGTTCGGAAGCCAGGATATGCTCTTCACTCCGGCAAGCGGAGATGCCGCGTGGCGCCCATGCTCACGAAGTGCCAGTCGGATCGGTTCGCGATACTCGGGCAGCGGCGCTGTGCAGATGATCAGATCAGTCTCCGGCTGCTCTTCCGGTCCGCGCCAGAAACCCGCGTTGTTGTAAACCAAGTAGACGCGTGCGGCGCCTTCGCTCACCTTGTTGGCGCGTATCACTTCGTGAAGGTTGACTCGCACACGTGCTGCAGGAAAAGGCATCGGCAGCTTGACGATTCCCGCATCTTTTTCCAGACGCCGCCAGTGCCGCTCGTATGCGAAGGCTTCGCCGCGGAAGATCCGCATCGTCGTAAAGATGCCCCAGCCGCAAATCAAGCCGGCCTGGCCCGGTGACAATCGCACTTTCTCGATCGACAACAGGTGCTCATTGTGAAAGATATTGCGGTGAATCACGCGTACTCCTTAGGGTTCCATTGTAGCGGACGTAGAGCGAGTGGCAAGCAACGGGGCGTTCGAAGTTCCTGCACAATTGTCCGACGGAGCGCTCGGAGCCGGCTTTGGGTCTTATCGCACTTGGGTGGAAACCGCATTTGGCTTACTATCGCTGCGCTGATTCTCGCGGATGACAAAAGGCGACGATCCTTATGACGCAAAATGCAAAGAATCCATCGCGGCGAAAGCTTTTGCGCACCGCCGTGATCGGCGGCGCATTTGCCGTCACTGTCCGTGCCACACCTTTGCAGCCACTGCTCGCGTCCGTCCGAGAGCGATGGCTCTCGGATCACGCCGCCGGCGACGTGTCTTCGTTCGAATTCGAGGAGATCACCATCGCGGAGCTGCAGGCCGGTATGACTGCCGGCAAGTACACCGCGCGCGCGATCGCCGAAAAATATCTGACGCGCATCGATCAAATCGATAAAAACGGTCCGGCGATCAACAGTGTGATTGAGATCAATCCCGATGCGCTGTCGATCGCCGAATCCCTGGACAAGGAGCGCAAAGACAAGGGCGTGCGAGGGCCACTTCACGGCATTCCGGTGATGATCAAGGATAATGTCGACACCGCCGACCGCATGATGACCACAGCCGGGTCGCTCGCGCTGGTGGGATCAAAGCCGGCCAAGGATTCCACTGTCGCGCAGAAACTCCGCGACGCCGGAGCGGTCATCCTCGCGAAGACCAATCTCAGCGAGTGGGCCAATATTCGCTCGGGGCACTCGACCAGCGGGTGGAGCGGGCGCGGCGGTCAGACTAAAAATCCATACGCACTGGATCGCAATCCGTGCGGCTCAAGTTCCGGATCGGGCGCCGGAGTTTCTGCGAATCTCTGTGCTGGCGCGATTGGCACGGAAACTGACGGTTCGATCGTGTGTCCGTCCTCCAGTAACGGGCTGGTGGGCATCAAGCCGACAGTCGGGTTGACGAGCCGCACAGGAATTATCCCCATCTCTCATAGCCAGGACGGTGCCGGCCCAATGTGCCGCACGGTGCGCGATGCCGCCACGATGCTGGGCGCTATCACCGGTATCGATGAGGAAGATCGCGCTACCCTCGATAGTCGCGAAAGGTCCTATACGGATTACACGCAGTTCCTCAAATCCGACGGTTTAAGGGGCGCGCGAATCGGTGTTGTGCGGCAGAGATTCGGTTTCCACGAAGGCGTCGACAAAGTAATGGAGTCCGCCCTCGATGCGCTGAAACGGGAAGGCGCGATCCTGGTCGATCCGGCCAACATCGAGACTTCCGGAAAATTCGGCGATTCCGAATTTATTGTGCTGCTGTATGAGTTGAAAGCCGATTTGAACGCCTATCTTGCGCGGCTCGACCCGAACGCGCGGGTGAAGACTCTGAAAGACATCATCGACTTCAACGAGAAGAACCGCGAAAAGGAAATGCCGTACTTTGGGCAAGACACCTTCATCAAAGCCGAAGAAAAAGGACCACTTACGTCGCAGGAATATCTTGACGCGCTATCCAAGAATCACCATCTCGCGCGCAAAGAGGGCATCGACGCCACCATGGACAAAAACAATCTGGATGCGCTGATCGCGCCCACCGGCGGGCCCGCCTGGATCGTGGATCACGTCAACGGCGATTACTTCGGCGGCGGCAGCTCCACCGCCGCAGCCGTTGCCGGCTACCCCAATATCACCGTTCCGGCGGGGTTCATCTCCGGTCTTCCGGTCGGCATCTCCTTCTTCGGACGTGCCTGGAGCGAGCCGGTATTGATTCGACTGGCTTTCGCATTTGAGCAAACCACAAAGATCAGAAAAGCTCCGCGATTCTTGCCGCACGTGGAAATTTGATGGCGAGAGAAATGGGCAAGAAATGTCAGCAAAGCGGCTTGACGGAGCCAAAAGCGTAATTGATGATTTGTCCCGACAACGTTGACCCGCGGGGTGACAGCGAACTAGCCTGGAGTTCATCAACATGTTCCTTATGCGACTTACTCTTCGCGTGTACCGGCATTGTCTACGTCGTTTGGTTGGTGGCGTGGCTGTAGCTGCAGTGTTGGCCGGAAGTATTTCGTCTGGCGCCAGAGCTATTCCCAATCCAGCTTCGAACCAAGGGCTAAAAATCTACTTTGTGGATGTAGAGGGCGGCCAGGCTTCGCTATTTGTAACTCCAGCTGGAGAGTCTCTGTTGATCGACACGGGTTGGGGAGGAAACAATGGCCGCGATGCCGGTCGCATCATCGCGGCAGCGAAGAAAGCCGGAATCAACAAGATCGACTACGTACTCATCACGCACTTTCATGCCGATCACGTCGGCGGGGTTTCACAACTTGTTGACAAAATCCCGGTTGGTACATTTATCGATCACGGCGACACGCGCGAAACCGGAGCCAATGCCGACAAATTGTTCGGCGCGTACAAACAGGCTTTTGCGGATGGCAAATCCAAGCGCCTTTCGGTCAAACCAGGTGACACCCTTCCGATTCAGGGGGTCAAAGCGACAGTCGTCAGCGCCGATGGGAATTTGATCGGCTCGCCGCTTCCGGGAGCTGGCCAGCAAAATCCGGCATGCAATGACGCCGCGAGACCCGCCGACGATCCGTCGGAAAATCCGCGCTCGCTCGGCACGTACTTCACTTTCGGCATACTCCGGATCCTCGACCTCGGCGATTTAACCTCCGAGAAGGAAATGGACCTGATGTGCCCGGTCAACAAGCTGGGCAAAGTCGATATTTATATCGTGTCGCATCATGGATCGCTGGCGAGCGGCAGTCCGGTGCTCGTGCACGCGATCTCTCCTCGCGTGGCCATTATGGACAACGGAGCGAAAAAGGGCGGTGCTCCTTCGACCTGGGAGGTCATCAAGAAAGCGCCGAACCTGGAGGATCTCTGGCAGTTGCATTATTCAGAAGAAGGGGCGGTCGCGCACAATGTCGCGAACGAATTTATCGCCAACCCCGATGGACCGGATTCGGGAAACTACCTCGAGCTGACGGCCAAGCCCGATGGCAGCTTCGACGTCTTCAATTCGCGAACGCAACAAACAAAACACTACGGAGCGAAATAAGAAGTGAGATTGAGTAGCTATGGATGAACATGTCAGCGGTCGAGAATACGTTTACCGATGAGCGCTAGCTCGCTGCAACGCTGGCACATTGCCGTGGTCGTCAGCGCGGCCATCGCCCTCAGCTATCTCGACCGGCAAACGCTGCCCGTAGCGGTGAAAGCGATCTCGAAGAGCATTCCGCTGACGAACGAGCAGTTCTCGGAACTGCAGTCGGCGTTCCTGTTGGCCTACGCGTTCATGTATGCCGGTGGCGGAAAGCTCGCTGATGCACTGGGGACGCGAATCGGCTTTGCGGCGATCATGATTTTTTGGTCGCTGGCCTGCGTGAGCCACGCGCTTGCCGCGAACTTCGCGATGCTGGCGGGCAGCCGTTTTCTACTCGGCATGGGTGAAGGCGGGGGATTTCCCTCAGCCACTCGTGCGGTTTCAGAAGGCTTCGCGGTAAAGGATCGCGCGACGGCTATGGGCATTATCAACGCCGGGACCGCGGTAGGAGGCATCCTCGCGCCTCCACTGATTGCGCTCATCGTAACGTACTTAAGCTGGCGGTGGGTTTTCGTCGTGACCGGGGCAGCGGGTTTGCTTTGGACAGCGTGGTGGCTGCGGTCTTACTCCTCGCCGCGCGAAGAAGGGTCTCAAACGCGTGAAGCGAAAGAGTTGCCGGCCGACCACGGTGCGAATGGGTTAGGCAACACCCGCTGGACGGATCTGCTGAAAATTCGCGAAGTGTGGGGATTGATGTTTGCGAAATTTCTCAGCGACGCGGCGTGGTACTTCTATCTTTTCTGGTTGCCCAAATACTTGTACGACGCGCGCAACTTTGACGTGAAGGCGGTAGGCGCCTTCGCCTGGATACCCTATGCGGCGGCTGGCGTTGGTTGCCTGATAGGCGGATGGTTCTCAAGCCATCTCGTGCAGCGGCAGTTTTCCGTGAACTTCGCCAGAAAGCTGGCGTTGGGACTGAGCGCGTCGGTGATGCCGCTCATCGTTCTGGTTCCGCGCGTGCCGGTGTCCTGGGCGATCTTGATTTTCAGCCTGGCGTATTTCGGGCAGCAGTCGTGGTCCACCTTGGTGATGGTGTTGCCCACCGATTTGTTTCCGCGCCAGGTGGTGGGTTCCGTGGCGGGCTTGGTAGGATTTGGCGGGGCGATGGGCGGGATTGCTTTCGGCCAGTTCGTCGGATACCTGTTGGATCACGGATTCGGATATGGAGTCGTGTTTGCGTTGGCCGGGACTTTTCATGTGGCGGCATTTGTGTTGATTCTTGTGACGGTGCCGAGCGTGCTGCCGTTGACGCTGGAACGGAAACTGAGCTACTGAGGTTCGGGATGAAGATCAAGGAAATTCGCACTCGCGTGGTGAGCTGGCGCGGCAAGACCGTTCCGCTGCCGCCGCATTTCTGCACGAATCCGATGGACTTGCTCGATCTTCCGCAACCATCAATGAGTACGTTCACGTTCCACGGATGGCTGGTCGTCGAAGTTTTCGCTGACGATGGCAGCGTCGGGATCGGGAATGCGGCGCTTGCTCCGCAGATTTGCAAGCAAGTGATCGATCTCTATTTGAAGCCGTTGTTGATCGAAAAAAATCCGTGGGACATTGAATTTTTGTGGCAGCACATGTACCGCAAGACGATGGCGTTTGGCCGGAAGGGGATTGGCATGACCGCCATCAGCGCGGTGGATATCGCGCTGTGGGATTTGCTGGGAAAATCGGCAAAGCAGCCGGTGTATCGATTGTTGGGTGGCAGAACCAAGCAGCGGATTCCGGTATATGCGAGCCGCTTGTACAGCGTGCCGCTGGACGATCTCGCCGAAGAAGCCAAGCGCTACAAGAACGAAGGTTACAAGGCGATGAAGCTGCGGTTCGGCTGGGGACCAACCGACGGCGCAGCGGGAATGCAACGCAATGTCGAGCTCGTGCGTACGGCGCGCGAGGCCGTAGGTGATGGTGTTGATGTGATGGCCGACGCATACATGGGCTGGACGCTGGATTATGCGAAACGCATGCTGCCGCTGCTCGAACCTTTTCATCTGCGCTGGCTGGAAGAGCCGATAATCCCCGACGATATTCACGGGTACGCGGAACTAAGATCGTACGGTCGAGTTCCCATCGCTGGGGGCGAGCACGAATTCACGTTGTACGGATTCCGAGAGCTGCTCGAGGCGCGAGCGGTGGACTACATCCAGTTCGATACGAACCGTGTCGGCGGAATTTCGCAGGCCCGCAAGATCGCGGCGCTTGCCGAGGCCCATTCGATTCCGGTAATTCCGCACGCGGGGCAAATGCACAATTTTCATGTAGTGATGGCCAGCCTGAATTCGCCGATGGCGGAATACTTTCCGATCGTCGACGTAGAGGTCGGAAACGAACTGTTCTGGTACATCTTCAGCGGAGAGCCTAAGGCCAAGGACGGAAACATCGATCTAGACGAAAATGTGCCGGGATTGGGCCTGACCATCAATGAAGCGGCGCTGAAACAGTTTGACGTCGCTGGCTGAATGCATAAAACGGAGCGAGCTGGTTGATGATGCGATTGGTGCAGTTGAAAAAAGCAAATGAGCGCCGTGTGGCGATCGTGGAAGAGCCGCGCTTACAGTTGCTGGAGGGTGTGTGTTTCGTTTACGAGTTGGCGCGTGCGGCAAGCTCGCGAGGTTCGGATTTGAGTGGCGTGGCAAAGTCGCGGGCTGCCAGCGAGTTCCTGGACTATGGCGAAGTCCATACGGGCCGGTCCGAATGGCGCTTGCATCTTCCGTTCGACCATCCCGAAGAATCCGCGCGATGTATGGTTTCCGGTACGGGTCTGACACATTTGGGTAGCGCGCAGGGACGCAATGCGATGCATGTCGCAGCCAAGGCTGGGGAGCAGATGACCGACAGTATGAAAATGTTTCGCTGGGGTCTGATGGAAGGACGCCCTGAAGCGGGGCGAATCGGCGTGGCACCGGAGTGGTTCTACAAGGGAACCGGCACCGCACTGCGCGCCCATGGCGAAGCCCTGGAGATCCCCGCATACGCCGAGGACGGCGGCGAAGAGGCGGAAGTGGCGGGAATCTATTTTGTTGGTGACGACGGACGGCCGCGGCGCATCGGATTTGCTGTGGGCAACGAATTTTCGGATCACCAGTTTGAGAAAAGGAACTATCTCAATCTGGCAGGATCGAAGCTGCGGACGTGCGCGCTGGGTCCCGAACTGGTAGTCGATCACGCGTTTCGCGAAGTGCCGGTGGACGTGAGCATCGAGCGTGGCGGAAAGGCGATCTGGTCAAAGTCCTTCCACACCGGCGAAGACGCGATGTGCCACAGCTTGCAGAATATTGAGCATCATCATTTCAAGTTTGAAGGCCACCGGCGTCCGGGCGACGTACACGTGCATTTTTTCGGCACGGCAGCGTTGAGTTTTGGCGACGGCCTGAAATTGCAGGAGGGCGACGTAATGCAGGTTGCGGTCGAGGGATTTGGACGACCGTTGCGGAATCCAGTGCGTGTCGCCGGTTCAGAACAGAATCTGATCAGCACAATTCCGATGAATTGAGGAAGCCATGTCGAAGCCGCGAGTAGCAATTCTTGGTTTGGGGATCATGGGTTCGGGGATGGCGGCCCGCCTGTTGGGAGCGGGATTCCCGCTGATGGTATTCAACCGAAATCGGGACAAGGCCGCGCCGCTCGCCAGCAAGGGCGCGACGTTAGCCAATTCGGCAAAGGAAGCCGCGTCGCAGGCGCACATTATCATCAGCGTCGTATCGGACGACAACGCCTCACGAGAAATCTGGTTGGGGGACAACGGCGCGCTGGCGGGCGCGACGCCTGGCTCAGTCTTGATCGAATCCAGCACATTGACAGTGGGCTGGGTCCAACAGCTCGCGCAATCTGCTGCATTGAAGAAATGTGAGTTCCTGGATGCGCCGGTGACCGGATCGAAGCCCCAAGCGGCGAACGGCGAATTATTTTTCCTGGTAGGAGGTCCGGCGGCTGCGCTGGAAAAGGCCAGGGATGTTCTGGCGGCGATGAGCCGAGGTCTCCTGCATCTCGGCGCGAATGGAAGCGGGGCACGAATGAAATTGGTCAACAATTTCGTTTGCGGCGTGCAGGCTGCGGCGCTGGCTGAGGCGGCATCGCTAATTCAAAAAGGCGGCCTCGACGTGGAGAAGGCATTCGCGGTGCTAGCGAACGGCGCACCGGGTAGTCCGCTGGTCAAGGCGCTGATCGAACGCGTTGCTGCAGGAAGTCCCGAAGTCAATTTTGAATTGCGATTAATGGCCAAGGATCTGGGTTACGCCGTCGATGACGCTTCGCGAAATGGCATGGCCCTGGAGACGGCGAGTGCCGCGCTCGACGTCTTCACACGGGCCATCGAGCGAGGCCACGGCAATCAGGATATGTCGGCGGTGATTACAGCCACGCGCAGCGCCGTCGCCTGACGAAAACACGAGCAGGGGCTGAGGCGTAGTAGCCTCAGCCCCTGCTTGACCGACCCTTGGTTCCCCCCGCAGGGAGCGGGGAACCGGCCTGCAAACTTCATGTACGCTAGAGCGCGGCGCAGACCGATTTGACTTCGGTGTAGTGCTCGAGCACTTCGTGTCCCATTTCGCGGCCCCAGCCGGATTGCTTGTATCCGCCGAAGGGAAGCGCGGGATCGAAGACGTTGTAGCAGTTGATCCACACCGTACCGGCGCGGAGCTTCGAGGCAATCTTGTTGGCTTTCTTGATGTCGCGTGACCAAACTCCGGCGGCGAGTCCGTAGACCGTGTTATTGGCCTTGTCGATCACCTCGGCGGGATCGGTGAAAGGAATCGCGGTGACCACGGGACCAAAGATTTCCTCTTGCACGACCTTCATGTTTTCGGTGGTATCCACAAGAACCGTTGGCTTCACGAAGTAGCCTTCGGTGCCGTGGCGCTCGCCGCCGGCGATGGCTTTCGCGCCTTCCTTCTTGCCTGATTCGAGATAACCGCAGACGCGATTGAGTTGCTCTTCTGAGACGAGCGGCCCCATGTCGGAATCGGGATCAAATCCCGGCTTGACGCGGATCTTTTGCGCACTCTGCGCCATGCCTTCCACAACCTTGTCGAACGCTTTGTTTTCGACATAGAGGCGTGAACCGGCGCAGCAGCACTGCCCATGATTGAAGAAGATAGCGCTAGCAGCTCCCGGAATAGCGGAATCGAGATCGGCATCTTCCATGATGATGTTGGGCGACTTACCGCCGAGTTCCAGCGAGACCTTCTTCAGATTTCCGGCGGCAGCTTGAATAATAAGCTTGCCGACTTCGGTTGACCCGGTGAAGGCTACTTTGTCGACGTCAGGATGCGCGGCGAGGGCGGCGCCCGCGGTCTCGCCGAAGCCCGCGACGATGTTGACCACGCCTTCGGGGAAGCCAGCTTCCTGAACCATTTCGCCCAGCAGCAACGCGGTCAGCGGCGTCTGCTCGGCGGGCTTCAAGACGATCGTGCAGCCTGCGGCAAGAGCCGGACCCAGCTTCCACGCAGCCATGAGCAATGGGAAATTCCACGGAATAATTTGGCCGACAACACCGACAGGCTCGCGGACGGTGTAGGCCAGAAATTTCGACGGGGAGCTCAACGTCAGTGGAATGGTGTTGCCTTCAATTTTTGTGGCCCAGCCTGCGTAATAACGCAAAGTTTCGATGACGAGCGGAAGGTCGGCGACGCGCGCGATCTTCAGTGGTTTACCGTTGTCGAGCGATTCGAGCTGAGCGAATTCTTCGAGGTGTTGCTCGATCAGATCGGCGAGCTTCCACACCAGCTTGCCACGCCCGGCGGGAGACATGCGCGACCACGGACCGCTGTCGAAAGCCGCGCGCGCAGCTTTTACGGCGCGGTCGATGTCTTCGCGGTCGCCCTCGGCGACGTTGGCGAGAACCTGGCCGGTGGCCGGATTGTAGGAAGCAAAGGTTTTACCGGAAGCGGAGTCAACCCACTTGCCGTTGATGAGTAGTTTCTGTTTGCGAGAGACAAAGCTCGATACGTTCGAATTGATCGAGGGAGTGCTGACTGCAGTTGCCATGTAGTGCTCCTTTCCCATCGTGGGGAAGAGTGTGACGTTGGCTGGTGGGATTCGATCCATGCTTGTGAGCGATGAAAGGCGCCAGCCGAATTTACCAGGAGGCCTCGTGGCCCGACCGCGTAGTGCGGCGTGGGCCGAGTGCAAGGTCGAAGCTACTCCTGCATGGGGCGGAATTCAAGCGTTCGAATGTTAAAGAAAGGCAGCTACCCTTGGCCGACTGCAAGAAGACTCCCGGGATTCCTCGCCCGCCGGAGTGCAACCTCGCGCCCGCATTTGCTAACCTATCCCGCCTCTGTGATGTCCGCCTTTCTCGAAGGATGAAACATGGCCCTCGATCCTAAACGAACGGTTGCCGAACTGAAGGAACTTCGCGCACTCACGGGTGATGAGAACGGCGCGCAGCGGGTGGCGTGGACCGACACTTGGATAAAGGCGCGGGAGTGGTTGGCGGGAAAGCTGGCGGAACTGCCAGTCGCGCATCACTACGACGCGGCGGGAAACAATTGGGTGACTCTGTCTGGCAAATCCGAGAAATCGTTGCTTATTGGCGGGCATCTGGACTCCGTGCCCAACGGCGGTTGGCTGGATGGCTCGCTCAATGTGCTCGCGGCCCTCGAGATTCTTCGCCGCATTTCGTCCGAATTCAATGGGCAGCCACCGGTGACGGTGCGGGTGGTCGATTGGGCGGATGAAGAGGGCGCGCGATTTGGCCGCAGCTTACTGGGCTCGTCGGCGTTTGCAGGGACGTCCAGCGTTGCCGCGGATCGTGTTCGAACGGACCGGGACGGCATAAAGATGGAAGATGCACTGCGCCGCTGCGGAGTGGAAATCGAGCGATTTCCTGAAGCCACCCGAGAGCAGAAAAACGCCGGCGCCTACATCGAGTTGCATATCGAACAGGGCCCGGTGCTGGAGCGCATGAATCTGCCACTCGCCACCGTGCTGGGAACCAAAGGTGTTGAACGGCACGCGATTACTTTTCTTGGGCAGGAAGCGCACTCGGGCTCGACGCCGATGAATGCCCGACGCGACGCGCTGGCCGCCGCGGCCAAGCTGGCGCTGGAGATTCGCGCTATCGCCGGCAAACATCCCGACGCGGTATGTACGATGGGCAGTGTGAAGACGTTTCCGGGGATCGTCACCGCGGTTGTCGGGCGTTGCGAAGCGACGCTGGATCAACGCGATCTCGATCCGGCCGTACTTGCGGCGATGTTCCGCGAAGCGCGTGAAGCTAGTGAGCGTTTCGCCCAGGAAGAGCGATGCACGGTGGAGTGGTCGCGGATCTGGAACATCGAGCCGATTGCCTTTCATCTGAAATTGCTTGATTTGTGCGATGCGGCAATTCGGGAAGTTGCGCCCGCCACGCACCGGATGCCCTCCGGACCTTTGCATGATGCGGCGGAAGTCTCGCGCGCAGGTATTCCCACTGTGATGATGTTTGTGCAATCGGTGGGTGGAATCAGTCACAACAAAATCGAAGATACGCATGAGGAGCATCTGGAACTGGCGGTCACAGCGTTTGACCGGCTCGCTTCCAAAACTATGGAGTTCCTATTTAGTTCTAGCTAATTCTTTCCGACCGTACAGCTACAGCCTAACTTCGCTGATTTGAATGGTGGGGTCTCGTGTTTGTGTAGTTGGAGATGTCGGCTACCAATTGATCGAGGATTGGCGGAAAGGCCTTCGCAAACGCGTCGAGCGATTCGAAGGACAAATGTCCGGAAAGAGTATTAATAAAAAATGTCTTCTGCCTCAGAAATTCGCGCCGATCATGTCGGCAGCTTCCTCCGCCCGTATGAGTTGCTGGAGGCGCGGCGCATGGCCGCGAAGGATCCTGCCCGACTCCATGCCCTGGAAGACACGCACATCCGCGACGTTCTGAACAAGCAAAAAGAGCTCGGGTTTCAGATATTTACCGACGGCGAGCTGCGCCGACGTAATTTCATGAGCGATTTCACCGATGCAGTCGAAGGCTTTGATATGGGAGATGCGGTTGCACGTGACTGGCAGGCTGGACAAGAAAAAAATCAGCTGGTGAGCAGCGTGTCCGGCGTCGTCAGCAAGGCCTTGCGGCAAGTGCGGCCGCTGACGGGCCACGAATTGCCTTTTCTGAAAGCCAATGCGCCCGGCCCGATCAAAATGACGTTACCCAGCGCCACGCAATTTCCCGCCATTTCGTTTAAGCGCGGCGTCACCGACAAGTTCTACAAAGATCACTCCGCGCTGCTGTCGGCAATCGTGGAGATCATGAAAAAAGATCTCGCGGAGCTCGCTTCACAGGGTGTTGCCTACATTCAGATCGATGCGCCACGTTACAGCTACTATATGGATCCGAAATGGCGGAAGTGGATTCGCACCGAGATGGGACTCGACCCCGACGCCGCACTTGATGAAGCGGTGAAGGCCGATAATGCGTGTTTCAAAGCGGCGCGACGTCCCGGGGTGACGCTGGCGATTCATCTTTGCCGCGGGAATAATCGCAGTCATTGGTACGCGCAGGGCGGGTATGACGCGATTGCAGAAAAGTTGTTTGGAACGCTGGAAGTGGACAGATTTCTTCTCGAGTACGACGACGAACGATCGGGGACGTTCGAGCCGTTGCGTTTCGTGCCAAAGAGCAAGACGGTGGTCTTGGGACTGGTCAGCTCAAAGGTCCCGGCCATGGAGAATTCCGACCAGCTTGCCAAGCGGATCGACGAGGCTTCGACGTTTGTGCCGCTGGAAAATCTCGCGCTGAGCCCGCAATGCGGATTCGCTTCTACCGCCGAGGGAAATCTGATTACCGAGGAACGACAGTGGGCCAAACTGAAGTTGGTCGCTGACACCGCGCGCAAAATCTGGCAACAGTAAACAAACGGCGAGTTAAGAGCGATTTGATAAGATTCGAGGGCCACACTCAGAGTTCAAAGAAGACGGTCTCGTTCGCACCTTGAAGCTCGACATCCCATTCCAGTGAGCCTGCTCGACCTTCGACCTTCTTCGCAATCAAAGTTGACCGCCGCGATTCCTCCACCAGACTGAGGACGAAATCTTCGGCGTTGCTCGGGTCATCGGGAAAGTACATGCGCGTCACCAGTCGGCGCAGCAGACCGCGCGTCAAAATGGAAATCGCAAGATGTGGTGCCTGTAAATTTGCCTTGCCATTTGGGCCAACGGGTCCGGGAACTCGGCCCGGCTTGATCGTCGAAAAGCGAAAGTAGCCATCGATGTCCGTGGCTATGCGGCCGAAGCCGGTGAATTCTTTTTCGAGCGGTTTGTCCTGCACATCTTCGGGATGCGCATATTTCCCTTGCGAATTGGCCTGCCAAATTTCGATGACGCCATCGGGCACGGGCTTTCCATCGCCATCCAAAATTCGCCCATTGATTTCGACCCGCTCGCCGGCGACGCCAGGTCCCGCAAGATTATCGCGATAAAGGCGGCACAACCCGATGCTGAAGAAGGGGCCCACCGTCTGCCAGGTTGTGGCCTGAAGTGTCACGTCTGCGCTTTGTGCGAGTGAGAAGGAGTTTCGATCGGCGTGCTTTCCCGCCCGCTCAACACAATGTCGAAGCGATATCCAAGCGCTTCGAGTGGAATGGTTGTGTCCCAATCGAGCTTGGAGATCAAGCGGTTACGCGCCGCTTCGTCCGCAGTGCAGTTGAAGATCGGATCGAAAGGAATAAGCGGATCGCCCGGAAAAAACATCTGCGTGACCAGCCGCGTGGCGAAGGCCGGGCCGAATACGGATAAGTGAATATGCGCCGCGCGCCAAGCATTGTGGCTATTCGTCCAGGGATATTGGCCGGGGCGAATCGTTACAAACCGGTAGCGGCCCTCGGAATCAGTCAATGTATGACCGCAACCCGTGAAGTTGGGATCGAGCGGGGCATTATGCTGATCGTTGTTGTGAAGATAGCGGCCAGCAGAGTTCGCCTGCCAGATTTCAATCAAAGTGTCACGCAGCGGGCAGCCGTCTTCGTCCATCACGCGGCCGCTGACGATGATTCGTTCACCCAGTGGCTCGCCGGAATGCTGGCGCGTGAGATCGCTAGCCTTCAGGTCGCAAAATTCAGCGCCAAGCACTGGGCCAGTGATCTCCGAAAGAGTGTGTGGAAGGTAGATCGGCGGCCGGCTTGGAGCACGCTTGGCAGACGAAACGTAAGGCGGATGCAAGTAAGGAGGCTGCGTACCGGGAGCATATCTTCGATAGGCCTTGATCGCAGCCATGAGCGCGCTCTCCTTAGCCACCACTTTCATAGTGTGCGGCTAGCAGCAAGCGCAAGCAACGCAATGTATGAAAGCAACACATAGCTGTCAAGGCGATTATCGGAATCACCGTGCGTATATCGACCGAATCATGTATGCTGCCGAAATTTGGCAGCCCGTAATTTGTGGAGGGCGAAATTATGCCGCGCGCCCAAGCTGCTTGCGTGCGTCCCGAGCCTCAGCCTCAGGCCCTCGTCGTTTCCGCTCCGCCCCCGCCGCAAGAAAGCTTTCCTTGCGCGCGCCTCGATTCTTACAGCGGCGATCCCAATTTCATGATGTCGCTGGCGCGCGGGCTATTGGTGATCCAGGCGTTCACACAGACGACACGGCAGCTCACCATCTCGCAACTTAGTGGGAAGACCGGATTATCTCGTGCCGCGGTGCGGCGATGCCTGTACACGCTGGCACAGCTGGGGTTTGCGGCTTCGGACGATCCGCGACACTTTTATCTGAGCCCGCGAGTTCTGGCGCTGGGCTACTCCTACATGGCGTCGATGCCGCTGGCGGCCGCTGCGCAGCCCGTGCTCGAGCGCGTGAGCCACGAACTGCACGAGTCTTGCTCGATCTCCACGCTGGATCGCACCGACATCGTTTACGTGGCGCGTGCCAGCGTCACGCGAATCATGTCCATTGATCTCGGAGTTGGCAGCCGGTTGCCCGCCTTTTGCACTTCGATGGGCCGCGTGCTGCTGGCGAATCTGCCGCCCCAACAAATGGAGAACTGCTTGAGTCATTCGCAGTTGAAGCGGTATACCGACAAGACCGTCGTTGCCGCGGACAAGCTGCGACAAATTCTCCGGCTTGCGGGTCGGAACGGTTACGCCATCGTGGATCAGGAATTGGAGCTCGGACTTCGCTCCATGGCTGTGCCCATTCAGAATCCGTCCGGCAAGACGGTCGCGGCGCTGAATGTGGGTGCTCACGCACAACGCGTGTCCATCCAGGAGATGCAGACGCGGTTCCTGCCTCGGCTTCGCACCGCCGCTCAAGAACTCTCTATGCTTCTGCGGTAGCACCGCATTGCGACGACGTCACTTTCGATCTGCGCGGCGCCGCCGTCGCTGAATTCATCGGGAATCTCTAGCTGGAATCTCCGCGAAACTCCGCGGCCTCAGCGCCTTCGCGTTATCCTCTCTCGTTCAGCCCTTAATCAGGCATGCCGCTGCGCCCATTACTTCTCCACCTGCTGCACTGCATTGATCGATTGACTGGCCGCAACCCGCGCTACATTCGCCTGATGCTTCGCTAACATCGTCTGCGCCCCATTCCAGATGAGTTGCAACCCCGCAAAAATTGCTACTGCGGCCACAACCGTTTTCAATCTTCGCGCCGGCACGATGCGCGCGAGCGCGCATCCCAACAGTACGCCGGGAATCCCGCCCGCCAGCAACTGCACCAGCACTCCCGTATTCATCGCGCCGAATTTCCAATGAAACGCCGCCCCTATCACCGCCAGCACCAGCCCGAAAACCAGGTCCGTTCCCACCACTTGCGGCGCCGTCATCTCCGTGTAGTTCAACATCAGCACTGTTCCCAGCGCTCCAGCTCCTGCCGACGAAAATCCCGATTCGATCCCGATGGGCAGCGCCACCCACGGCAGCCACCTCGAATTCTTCCGCGCAAAATCCGGCTTCTGCACGCGCGGCGCGAATGTGATGCTCGACGACAGTGCCAGCACCACGCCAAGCAAAATCACTACGACAGGATTTCCCGCCTCTTGCCCCACGAGCCTCAAAAAAAATGTCCCGATCACCAAGCCCGGAATCGCCCCACCCAGCATCAGCCATAAATACCGCGCGCTGAAGTGTTTGCCGGCCAGATAAAACGGTGCCGCGATCAATCGCACGATCCCCGCAAACACAAATGCCGTTCCCACCGCTTCGCCGGCTGTCAGTCCGACAATCAGCACCAGCGCGGGTACGGTAAAACTTCCGCCGCCGATTCCGGTCATCCCGACCGCTAGCGCAATCAGAAACCCGATGGCTAGATTCATCCTCGCGCCCGTTCCGAAAAAGTATGAATCCCGCACTCCAGCTTGTTTCCGCCCCAGCGCCCCGAACGTGGATTGTTGGGATCCGCCGGCAGCGCAGTGCACGGTTCGCAGCCAATGCTCAAATATCCTTCGTCGTACTGCGGCAAATGCGGAATCCCGTTCGCATTCGAATAATCCCAAACCTGCTTCCAATTCCAGTCCGCCAGCAAACTCACCTTCCACAACGTCTTGCCCGTCGGCAGCCGATGCAACTCCACCTTCTTCAAATTCTTTCGAGTGGGCGACTGCTCCCGCCGCAATCCGGTGAACCACACATCAAAAGGCTCGAGCGACCGCATCAGCGGCTCCACCTTTCGCAATTGGCAGCATTTCGTTGGATCGCTCACGTGCAAAATCCCAAACGCCGACTCCTGCTCCGCCACCGTCTGCTCCGGCATGGCGTTCACCAGGTTCAGCGACCATTCCTTCGTCATCCGATCGCGATATTCATAAGTCGCCGCAAAGTGATAGCCAGTCTCCAGAAACACCACCGGCACATCCGAAATTCTCCGCCGAAGCAAATGCGCCACTGCCATGTCTTCTGCCTGAAAACTGCTCGTCAGGCACGCGCGCGCATTAGGATTCGCGGCCAACACCACGTCGAGTCCCTGCTCCGCGCTCAGCTTCTCAATCTGTTCTGCGATCTGCTCGACGCTCATCAATGTACCTTCCTCGAATCGTTCGCGTCAGGATTCAGCCGTAACGTTTGCCCGAAAGCCAGCACTGCCCGGACGAGCTCCTCACTGAAGCCGGATTCGCTCGCCGCCAATGCTGTCGCGTCGAAAATGCGTCCACTCGCATGCACGCGCGGGCCTTCAACCACCCCGGAAACGACCACAACGCAACCCGCCTGCAGTGCTACTCGCAACACATCGCGAATCGCCTCCGGTGCGATCGCCCCGCCCTTGACATGTACCGTCGCAAAACCGCGATCGAACAACGCCCGTTCCACCTTCGCGCCAATTTCCGGCCGGTTCCCCACAAAAATCACACCGGAATCATGTCCGTTTCGTTCAGACCGCTCTTGCGGCGCCACTCCGGCGCTGGTCAGACCGCCCGCAATGTCATCGTCAACGGGCTCACCCTTCACATCTAACGCGGCTTCGATCATCCCCGCTCCCACCGTCGCGTTCGACAGCGGATCGATCACGATAAAGCTTCCCGTCGCCCGGTTGTTGGCATACGCATCGAAGAACAACGTCACGTTCGTCTCAAACTCCACCAGCGCAATCTCGTTCATCTGCAGCTGCGTTGCATTTTCGTGGGCCAGTGTATTCACGTTCACGCGATGCCGAATGCTCGTCGCTCGAATCTTCGTCTGCCGCGCCGTGTGCTTCACCACGTACGCCTTGCCCGCTTCCAGCGGCTCCGCATGCAGCCACACCAGCATTGCGCTGAACTTGCGCGCCACATGTGGCACGCCCTCTGCCGCCACCAGCATGTCCCCGCGGCTCAGGTCGATCTCATCGCGTAGTCGCAGCGTTACCGACATCGGCGCAAGCGCCTCGCGCAAATCGCCGTCGTACGTCACGATCGCATCCACGCGCGTCTTCTGCCCTGACGGCAGCGCCACCACTTCATCGCCCGGCTTCACCACCCCGCTTGCCACACGGCCCGCGAATCCGCGGAATCCTGCATCCGGCCGAATCACTGCTTGCACTGGAAATCGCAAACTCGCGTCCGCATCAATCGGGGAGAGAGGGACCGTCTCCAGATGCTCCAGCAGCGTGGGTCCGCCGTACCATTCCATCCTCGTGCTGCGATCTACAACGTTGTCGCCTTCCAGCGCGCTGATTGGTATGCATTGCACGTTCGCGACATCCAGTTCGGTGGCCAGCTGCAAAAAATCCTGCTCCAGCCGCGCGAACACATCCTCGCGGTACGCCGCCAGATCCATCTTGTTCACCGCGGCCAGCACATTGCGAATTCCCAGCAGCGAAGCGATGAACGCGTGCCTCCGCGTCTGTGCCAGAATCCCTTTCGTCGCGTCCAGCAGGATCACCGCGAGGTCCGCCGTCGATGCTCCGGTCGCCATATTCCGCGTGTACTGTTCGTGCCCTGGCGTGTCCGCGATGATGAATTTCCGCCGCGCCGTCGAAAAATATCGGTACGCGACATCAATCGTGATTCCTTGCTCGCGTTCCGCCCGCAACCCGTCGGTCAGCAGCGAAAAATCGATAGGTCCCGCCGCCCGGTTCACGCGGCTCTTTTTTACGGAAGCCAGTTGATCTTCGTAAACCGCCTTGGAATCGTGCAACAATCGCCCGATCAGCGTTGATTTCCCGTCATCGACGCTTCCCGCGGTGGTAAAGCGCAGCAAATCGGTGTTCAGATCCTGCTCAAGAAACTCCGCAAAGCTCCGCGGTTCCTGCTCCTGCGCCAGGGAAATCATCAGAAATATCCCTCGCGTTTCTTGATCTCCATCGACCCTTCTTCATCGTGATCGATCGCGCGATTCTCGCGTTCCGACCGCCGGAACGAAATCATCTCCTCGATAATCTTCGGCAGCGTGTCCGCCTCCGAACGAATCGCGCCCGTGCACGGCACGCAGCCCAGCGAACGCATCCGGCACTTCACCATCTGCGTTTTCTCGCCGGGCAGCAGCTCGCGCTGATCGTGAATCAGCACGATCGAGCCGCCGCGAATCACCGCCTCACGCTCTTTTGCGAAGTACAGCGGCACAATCGGAATCCGCTCGACGTGGATGTACAGCCAGATGTCTAGTTCGGTCCAGTTCGACAGCGGAAATACCCGAATGCTCTCGCCCTTATCGACCCGTGAATTGAAAATGTTCCACAGCTCCGGACGTTGATTCTTCGGATCCCACTGCCCCAGCGTGTCGCGAAACGAATAAATCCGCTCCTTCGCGCGCGATTTCTCTTCGTCCCGCCGCGCCCCGCCAAACGCCGCGTCGAACCCGCCTTCGGCAAGCGCATCCAGCAACGACTTGGTCTTCAGCAACCCGCAGCACTTCTGCGTCCCCAGCACGAAGGGATTGGCCCCCGCGTCCAGTGCTTCCTGATTTTTATGCACGATCAATTCCGCGCCGATTTCCCGTGCGTAGCGGTCACGAAACTCGATCATCTCGGGAAATTTGTAGCTGGTATCGACATGCAGCAGCGGAAAGGGAATCTTTCCGGGGTAAAATGCCTTCTGTGCCAGCCGCAACATCACCGACGAATCTTTGCCGATCGAGTACAGCATCACCGGCCGCGCAAACTCCGCCGCCGCCTCGCGCAGGATATGGATGCTCTCCGCTTCCAGCGCCTGCAAATGGTTCAATCGCCGCACCGGCAGCGTCTCTGCCGGCTGCGGCAATGTCGCCGTCAGCTCCGATTCGTCGAACGAAATTCCCGATGCTTGGTTCATGCCCTCACTCAAAAAGTCCCGCAAAAAACAAAAAACCCACCTGCCGGATCATCGGCGGTGGGTCGGCTGCATTTCAGTGTAAGTCGCGCTTACAAATCGAGCTCTTCAGCTGAAATAGACACAGCGGCCCTCGCCGTCATCGGCTGACGACAACAACAACAGACCGCGTTCTTCAGCGTGAAGCTCATCTCAGCCATGATAACCCGAATCCTTACGATTGCAAAAAACTATCTCCGCATCCGACTGCCCCAGACCGTCAACTTGGCTCTTCATCCCTGCCCACTAATCCGGACGGTCAACTATGCGCTGACCTGTCATCCTGAGGGCCTCCGATAAGGATGACCGAAGGACCTCAACCCGAACACCGTCGCCCACTATCACGCCTATTCTCACCACACCAACTTCAACCCAAACTGCACCTGCCGCGAAGTCGTCGCCGTCGACGTAATCACCCCCGCTGTCGGCGAAGCCTCCCCGGTCGCCGCCGCGAACACCACCGGATTCGGCGTATTGAAGTTCGTATGGTTCAGCAAATTGAAGAACTCCGCCCGAAATCGCAAATCCATCCGCTCTGTCAGTACAAATTTCTTCGCAAAAGACAGATCCGTGGTCACCAGCCCCGGCCCCCGCAGAGTATTCCGCCCGGCATTACCATACGTCCCCGGCAAGGGCTGAATGAACGCATTCGGATTGAAATACTGATTCGGTCCGCCCTCAATCACGCTCCCGACAAAATTCGGATTCACCGACGGCCGCACCGGATTCCGCGTATCTCCGTCGTTCGATGGGTTGTAGGAAAGCTGCGGCGTGAACGGAACACCCGACTGTACCGTCTGAATCCCGCTGACCTGCCACCCATCAATCAATTTCTGCACCAGCGCCCTCGAACTCGCAAAACGCCCGCGCCCAAACGGCAGGTCGTACGTCGCATTGATCACTGCCGCATGGGTGACATCGAACGAAGCGCGCCCGTAATCGACCCTCGGCAGCAGCGGATTCGACGCGAACGCCGGCGAATTCGTCGCCACGCTGGTGTTCATGCTGTCCCCATCGTTCAGGGCTTTCGAGAACGTATAAGCGCCGCGAAACTGCAGGCCGCGTGCAAGCCGCCGGTTCACATCCACTTCCAGCCCGTGATACGAGCTGATGCCCTCGGAAAACCAGTGCGTCGTGTTTAGCAGCGCAGTGTTTGCCAGCGGCGCGCCCGTCGGGTAGTAAAACGCACCTGCCGGATAGCCCGCGGGGCACGGCGACGCCGGGCAGATCGTCGGACTCGGCAGGTTCGCATCGATCGATAGGAATTCGTGATATCCGTGCGAACCCACATAAGCCACGCCAAGCGACGTGCTGCCCGATATCTGCTGCTCTACTTTCAGCGTCCACGATTCCACCGTCGGCGTCTGCAAATCCGGCTGCACTCCGCTCGGCACCAGCTTCGATCCGGCGTACGTCGCGTTTGGCGCGATGCTGGAGAACGCGATGTTCTTCACCGCGAACACGGAGTTGAACGGCGCGTTCTGATCCAGCCGGTAGCTCAGGTTGTCGATCAGCGCGTAGTACAAACCGGCGCCGGCACGAATTACGGTCTTCTTCGATCCAAACGGCGACCAGGCGATTCCCGCTCGCGGCGCCGGCAGGAATTTTGCGTTGTTCTCGGTCAGCGCGGATCCCCCAATCACCGGCTGCGTCAAAATCACGCCATTCGAATCAAACGCATAGTTCGACGCGCGGCCGCTCACTTCATTCCAGCCATTCGTCAATTCTCCACGGAATCCGATCCGCACCTCCAGCGAAGGCTTCACGCGGATCACGTCCTCCGCATACAGCGCGCCCTGCAGTGAACGCCAGCCCAGCGGCGTCGCTGTCGGCGCATACGTGTAAGTGCTCACCTGCCCTTTCAGAAAGCTCTGCAAGTTGGTGAACGATGCCTGCCCGTATTGATCCTGAATCAGTGAATCATTGGCTTGAATCCGCTGCAGCAACCCGCCAAGGCTCAGCAGGTGCCGGCCGTGCGTCCAAGTAACCTGGTCACTTACCGTGAACAGATTCCGAACTGCGGTGAGATTGCTTCCCGCGTTGGTCCCGCCGTTAGTGATCTGTGAAGCGCCATTCAGCGTCGTTCCGCCGCCCACGACCACCGCGCCCACCGGCTGTCCGTCGTGCAGCCAGCCCGGCAAATCCACAGTCGTCCCGCTGTCGAAGAAAAATCCGCCCCGCGAAAATCCGAACGTAGCGCGGTTCACCAGGGTCGGAGTGAAGATGTGCGTTTCACTCAGGCTTATCACCTGTTCGCGTAGAGAAATGTTTACGCGGCTGAGCGGATTGCTCGTCGGCGAATGCGCTTCGCTATCATCCGCGGTGTACACCGCCGACAGCGTGTCCTTCACCGAAAAAATCTGATCGAATCGCGCCGTCCCAAAATCCTCACGAATGTTTTGCACCGGATTGCTATACGCTCGCGCAATGCCGCTGGGTTGACCCGAAGCCGTCAGCAGTTCTGGTCCGTTCGCCTCCGGCCATAGCGCCAGCAATGGCTGCACGCTCGCCACGGCGGCCGCGCGCGAAGTTGCGTCCGGCACCAGAGTCAAATCGCTGAGTCCAAGGTTCTGCCGAAAACCTTCGTAGTTGCCGAACACGAATATTTTGTCGCGGCGGATCGGTCCGCCCAGCGAGCCGCCAAACACGTTCCGCTGGAATTCAGGAATGCTGCCCTGATCGAAGAAATTTCGGGCATCCAGCGCGCTGTTGCGCGCAAATTCATACACGTTGCCGTGCAGTTGATTTGTGCCCGAAGCGGTCACGATGCTGACCTGCGCACCCGGGCGCTTCCCATATTCCGCCCCGTACGCATCGCGCACTACGGAAAATTCCCTCACCGCATCCACTCCCAGGAGTTGCCCGCTGACCCCGCCTGGTGTGTTGTTGATCTCCGAAGCGCTTGTGAATTCCACTCCATTCAGCAAATAAAGATTCTCCTGCGGCCGGTGACCCGACGACGCGAACATGCTGCCGACCACGGAATTCGATGTCCCGATTCCGCCCGCCCGCTGCGATGTGTAATTCACCACGCCGGGATTCAACGTAAGCAGTTGATCATAACTCCGGCCGTTTAGCGGCAACTCTTTCACCTGGCGCTCGCCCACCAGCCCGGAAATATCCTGCGTCGTCACGCTGACCGGCGGAATCTCGCCCTGCACTACCACCGCTTCCTGCACTTCGCCCACGCGCAAAGTCAGATTCACTTCCGCGTGTTGGCCCACCACCAGCGTGATGCCGGTTCGCACCTCAGGCCGGAATCCCGTAGCTTCCACGCGCACTTCGTATTGCCCGCTCCCCAGCGACTCCACGTCGTACCGCCCCTCGTCATCGACGGTAATCACTCGCTGCGATCCCGTTTCCACGCTCTTCACCGTTACCGTTGCTCCGGCTACTCCCGCCCCACTGGAGTCCGTGACTCCCCCGGAAATGGACGCTACCGTCTGCGCTTGCGATCCGCTCACAGCGAGCAAAATCCACATCGCGACCGCCGCCACACCCATCGCCATCCTCTCCCACTTCAAAAACTCCGTCGCCCCTTGTCTCCACAACCCTTGTCTCCGCAAACTTTGTCCCGCCGTCATTGCCCTCTCCTGGTGCTGGGCTCCTCAGAGCCGCTTCGCTATTCGCTCACTCGCCGCGAAGGCTGAAAAATCATCCGCAAAAAACAAAAAACCCATCGTCAAGACGCTCTGGCGATGGGTTCAAAAACAACTCAGGCTGGAATTAGACGGCTACACGCCTGGTTTCCCCTCGCCAAAAGACACACGCGCACGACAAGAACAACAGCAAGTCTGCGCCGTCTTTTGGCCCTGAGGATTCATGCACAAATACCGTAACCCGAACCGCACCCCAAACGCAACCAACAAATTTCCAGTCGAATCAAAAGCCCCGAAACGCTACACCTGATTTGACGCCCGCCACAGCAGAATGTAACAGCCAATGTAGTGGCGGGTTCTTTAGACCCGTCACCCGGAGCCGCGAAGCGGCAGGGGACACAGCCACCCCAACCTTCACAATCCTTTCTCTATCCGAACGATTCTTTGCGTTTGACCCGCGGCATCCCTCCCATTACCGTCACCTCCGTGGACGAGACGATCCTTCCCTTGCAAGATCCGGCGATTGGTTTTCTCCATCAAATTGGCAGCCGCATGGCGGCTGCCGATCCGCTTCACGAAGTCCTGCAGCGCATCGTCGATTTCGTCAGTTCCATCGTAAAATGTGACTCCTGCTTCGTTTACGTCCTCGAATCCAAAGAACTGGTCCTCCGCGCCTCGAAAAATCCGCATCCCGAAATCGTCGACCGCCTGAAAATGCAGATGGGGCAGGGCATTACCGGCTGGGTAGCCGAGCACCTGCAACCTGTAGCGGTGGCCACGCGCGCCTTTCAGGACCCCCGCTTCCAGCGCTTCAACGAGCTGCCGGAAGATAGATACGAAGCCTTTCTTTCCGTGCCGATCCTTTCCCGCAACAAACTCGTCGGCGTCGTCAACGTTCAGCATCGCCAGACCCACACCTATACCAACAGCGAAATCCAGCTCATTTCCACCATTGGCTTCCTGGTCGGCGCCGAAATCGAACGCGCACGGCTGGAAGAAGAGAACTCCCAACTTTCCGAAGAGCTGGAATCGCGCAAGGTCATCGAGCGTGGCAAGGGCATCCTGCAGCGCGACCTGAAGTTAAGCGAAGAGGAAGCCTACCTGATGCTCCAGAAGCAGAGTCGCCAGCGCCGCATGTCCATGCGCGAGGTCGCCGAAGCCATCATCCTCAACGAAGAGATTCGCCGTGCCCAAGGCAAGTCCGTCCCTTCCTGATCTCGTTGCAGCTCTCCGTTTGACAAACAGATGCATTTTTGGTAAGATGCCGCCTGTAGAAAATTGCGACCTAACGCCGGGATTAACCCGGCATTTTCTTTTTATGCCGAAAATCCCTCAAAAATTAGCCCCCTGCTCATTGTCTTGTAAGCCATTTTAAATAAGTGCTTTGCGGAGGCAGGTTGGCAAATATCGTCGATCGGGCGCTCGGACGAACCGCCAGGAAGCCCTAGGAAGAATACTCCGAAACGTACCCCAATCCTGTATTACGTTACACTTCAAAAACGTGCCCGTAAGCCCTTCAGCTACAGTACATACTCAAACCCGGTGTGGCATACCCCTCAAATCGCATCAGGTACTAAAGCATGATTTTTCTGGCCTCGAATCTATTTTGGGCAAGTCACCGGCTCGACCCGTGTCCCCGGCGATATTCGGCAAAGGCTTCTTCCGTTACCAGCGCGTGAAGTCGTCGTTTACGCTCTTCCGGGTCCAATGTTCTGTTAGCTTGCAGTTCGGTGCGGGCTACGGCTAGCGTCTCCAGCCAGCCTTCGTATTCAGGCCCGAATTGGACCTCCAGCTCCTTCCGAAGCCGTTGCGCCAGAGCGGGGCTTTCCCCGGAGGTCGAAACAGCGATTTGAAGCGATCCGCGCTGCACCACCGCGGGATAGTAGAAGTCGCAAAGCTCGGGCACATCCACAACGTTGCAAAGGATACTGCGCTTCCGCGCCTCGGCGAAAATCTGTCGGTGCAACGCCGAATTCGACGTTGAAGCCACCACGAGAAACATCTCGTCGAGGTCGGTTGTCTCAAATGCCCGCTGTAGATACTCGATCTTCGAGGACTTCGCCCACAGCAGAACCAGCGGCGTGGCCTGGGGCGCAACTACCGTCAGTCGCGCTCCCGTGTCGAGCAGCCCAGCGATCTTGCCTTCGGCGATCGTGCCGGCGCCCACGACCAGGCAGCGTCGGTCTTGGAGCTTGAGGATAAGGGGAAAGAGTTTCACGTGCACGAATTTATCGCATTCCGAAAACGTCTACGCAAGCAGGGAGTTGCTGTGGCACAGTAGATAATTCGCGATGGCCACCGCTGAGACTTCCATATCTTCAGGACGCGCCGCTTTCAAGTATCCGGGCTTCCTGGTGTTTCAGATGGCGCGCTTCTTCGTCGTCCTCGCCACGGAGATGCAATCCGTTGCCGTTGGCTGGCAGGTCTACGAAATCACCAAGCGCCCGCTCGACCTCGGGTACGTCGGTCTGGCGCAATTCCTCCCTGGCATCGTTCTATTCCTGGTTTCCGGACACGTCACCGACCGTTACCGCCGTACCAAGGTGGTCTTCGTCTGCTTTCTCGGATACACCGTCTGCTCGACGCTGTTGTTCATCACCGCCGTTCACGGTACTCGGGCTGTCTATCCCATCTACGCAATTTTAGTGGGCCTCGGAGCGGTCCGTTCTTTCAGCGCGCCGGTGAGCCGGACGATCTTGACGCAGTTGGTTCCTGAAAAGGATTTTCCCAACGCCGTCGCTTGGGCTTCCACAACTTTCCAGTGCGCCACGATCCTGGGGCCCTCACTAGGTGGCTTAGTGTATGCCGCCACGCGCGGGCCGGCCACCGTCTATGCGATGGGCATAATCGCCGGCCTTCTCGCCACGCTCGGCACGCTGCGGATTCCCACTACTTCGCCTCCGCGCAAACGCGAGCCCATCAACCTGACCAATGTCCTGGCGGGATTCCGCTACATCTGGAAGGAAAAAATCATCTTCGGTTCGATCTCGCTGGATTTGTTTGCAGTTTTGCTCGGTGGCGCGGTGGCTCTGCTACCGGTTTACGCCAAGGAGATTTTGCAAACAGGTCCGTGGGGATTGGGAATTCTGCGGACAGCGCCGGGCGTCGGCGCCGCACTGATGGCCGTATATCTGGCACATCGCCCGCTGAAGCGCGGCGTGGGCAAAACCATGTTGTGGTGCGTGGCGGGCTTCGGCGCTTGCACCATTTTGTTTGGGCTGTCGCACAGCCTCATCTTGTCGATCATGGCTCTAGTTTTGGTGGGCGCCACCGACATGGTCAGCGTCATCGTGCGCGCTACATTGGTGCAAATCGCCACGCCCGACGAAATGCGCGGCCGCGTAAACGCGGTAGACATGGTTTTCATTGGCGCCTCCAACGAACTCGGCCAGTTCGAGTCCGGAATCACCGCGCACTGGTTCGGCACTGTTCCCGCCGTTGTTCTCGGCGGTATCGGCACCATCCTCGTCACCGCGCTGTGGGCCTGGATGTTCCCGGCCTTGCGTAAGGCGGATCGCTTGACGCCTGTGCAGGTATCGCAGGTAACCGAGCTGAAAGAAGAAGAGGCGATGAGGTGACACCGCGACCCGCTTTTCCGCCACCCTGTTACGGAGTTTTGGTGGCCTTCAACAGGATAATGTCTGCCGAGCGCGTGCCGCGCGGCTGCCAGCGTCTTGCCGTCGCCGGACCACGCGATGTTGTAGGTTTGGCCCGAGGTGAAGTGCGTGAGCTGTTTGGGCGGCCCACCGGACAAGGGCTGTCGCCACTCGTTCTCCACACCGCCGCGCTGCACCGCATAGTCCACTGCGCGCCCGTCCGGAGCCCAAATTTCCTGGTTCAGCCCGGCACCTATCATTCTGTCAAAGGTGTGAATGGCGGGTCCCCCATGAATCGACGATATGAGGATCTTTATGCCGGCAGCCAGGGTTTGCACGTCCAGCGTATCGAGCAAAAGACTCTGGCCGTCCGGAGAAGCGACAACAGATCGACCGCATCTCTAGGTAACTTTAGTTGCTCCGAGTTCCCTCCGTTGATGGACATCCGAAACTGGGCGGCCGGCGGCTCTGGTCTGTGATAGTCAACCCATTGTCCATCGTTGGAACACAGCGGATCGACGGGCGCCTTGACGGGCAGGAGCAGGAAGGGGTCGCCACCGTTGGCATCAAGGCGAAATACACCGGGATGAGGCCTCGCAAGGCGATGTCTGCTCTTACGCGGAGCAGCGCTGTGCGGGAGATCAGCGTGATCTCGCTTTCGGAAATTGCGATCAAGCAAACGAGAGGGAAGCTCACGTTCGGGGAGCAGGACGTGGCGCAGGGCATTGCCGATCTTCAGCTCAGGGTATTGCCTTACAGCAGTGAACATGCCGCGGGTTTGTTCGATCTTCCGCTGCATCATGCCGACCCCTCCGACCGCCAGATCATCGCGCAGGCGCTGGCAGAACAGATCGCCGTCATCACAGCGGATAGCGCGTTCAAACTCTACAAAGGCCTTACTGTGATTTGGTGACTTGACGACGGCGAAGAGCATCCGTGTAGTATGTTTTGGCAAACCTTGACGGATTGCATCGGTGATATTCGGAGGGTGTGATGATTTTGTCCCGCATCGGCAAGGCGATATTTTCTGCGTTCGTGGCGATTTCGATTTTGTCTCTCGGGCTATGGCTCTCATCTGGGCCGATTCAGTCGAGCGCGGCAGGTGGCGGGCCAGAGGGCTGCGCGAACGACGACAGCGGGCTGAAGCTTCCGGCGGGATTTTGCGCTTCCGTTTTCGCCGATAGCGTGGGACATGCGCGGCACATGGTTGTCGCGCCGAGCGGAGTCGTGTACGTGAATACCTGGTCCGGCGAATATTACGCCAACGACAAGCCGCACGACGGAGGTTTTCTGGTGGCGCTGCAGGATAAAGCCGGCGCCGGCAAAGCCGATGTACAGGAGCGCTTTGGCGAAACTGTGGAGACCGGCGGACATGGCGGCACGGGAATCGGAATTTACCAAGGCGCGATCTACGCGGAGACCAACGACAAAATCGTGAAGAACGCCATGGAGTCGGGCTCGATCGTGCCGCAGGGCGCGTCAACGACCGTGGTTTCCGAGTTGCCCCTGGGCGGCGATCACCCCATGCATCCGTTCCTGATCGATACAAAAGGCGCGATGTATGTGGATGTCGCGAGCGCGAGCAACGCCTGCCAGTTAAAGAATCGCACGCTGAAATCGCCGGGCGCCGATCCCTGTGTGGAACTCGAGACGCGCGGCGGAATCTGGAAGTATGACGCAAACAAGACCGATCAGAAATTTTCCAAGGCAGATCGCTTCGCCACGGGGATCCGCAACGGCGAAGGATTTGCCACGGATGCCAACGGCCATCTGTTTGTGACGCAGCACGGGCGCGATCAACTGCACGCGAACTGGCCGGAACTTTACAAACCTGACGAGGAAGCGACACTGCCCGCGGAAGAGATCATGTCGCTCAAGAGCGGCGGCGATTATGGCTGGCCGTTCTGCTACTACGACTCGTTCCAACAAAAACTAGCGCTGGCTCCGGAATACGGCGGCGACGGCGGCAAGAAAATTGGCCTGTGCGCGCAAAAGTCTCCGCCGGCCGCCGCATTCCCCGCGCACTGGGCGCCGAATGCGCTGCTGCACTACGACGGCAAACAATTCCCGGCGCGCTATCGCAGCGGCCTGTTCGTCGCTTTCCACGGATCGTGGAATCGCGCGCCGTATCCGCAGGGCGGATACAATGTCGTGTTTCAGCCGATGAATGGCGAGAAGGCGGCGGGCAACTGCGAAATCTTTGCGGATGGATTTGCGGGCGCGGTGAAATCACCGGAAGGTGCCGCGCATCGGCCGAGCGGTTTGGCGGTCGGGCCCGATGGGGCGCTGTACGTCTCGGATGACGTGAAGGGCCGGATTTACCGAATCGTGTATCGCGGCGGAAGCGGTGGTGCTGGCGCAGCGGGTAGCGTGACGCCGTGCCCGAGTGCCACGGCTCCAGCGGGGGAAATCGTGGCTGCGCCGGCAAAACCTCCCGAAGGAACGCATGAGAACGTCAGCGGCGCGGCGCTGCCAGAAGGTGTGACCCCAGAAATGGTAGTGCTGGGCGGCAAGATTTATCGCGGGCAGGTCGGCGACGCAGCTTGCGTGGGTTGCCACGGTGAAACCGGCAAGGGCGGCCCGCTGGGCCCCGACCTTACCGATGAGAAATGGCTATGGGGCGACGGCAGCTACGGTGCGATCAAGAAGACGATCGCGGACGGGGTGTCGCAACCGAAACAATATCGAGCACCGATGCCTGCCATGGGTGGAGCGCAACTAACACCCGAACAGTTATCTGCGCTGTCCGCTTTCGTTTGGAGCTTGAGCCACCATCAGTAGATCCAGAGCGCGAAGTCTGTTACCGATCACGGCGTTTACTTGGTGCCGGGCACGGCCGTTTGCGGGCTTGGCGGCGCTGCTGCTGGAGTTGCCGTGCTCGTAACAAGAACTACCTTCACAGAGGGGGGAACCTTATCGGCATTGGCCAGAAGTTGGCTCACCTGCCAGAGCTGGGAGTCGGTGAGGCGGCCCTTGAAGCTGGGCATGCCGGTGAGGCGAATGCCGTTTTCGGCGAGCCAGTGGGTTTGCCAGACCGGATCATCGCTCACGCCGGTGCCGTGGAAAAGCTCAGGGGGCTTGGGATACATGCCGTGGGCGATGGCGGTCTCTGGCTCGGCGGGAAGCCCGTGGCAAACGGCGCAGTTTTGCTTGTAGACTTCGGCGCCGGCGAGGAGATTTTTTTCATCGGCTGGTATCGGTGATTCGACCGGCTTTTGCTTGTCCAAATAAGCGTGAAGGGAAGAGCGTGCCAGCTTGCGCTCCAACGGCATCGGCGGATCGGCGACGGCGACCGGTGCGTGCCCGCCCGTGAAATAAATCCACACACCGCCGAAAACCAGAATTACTCCGACCAGGATGCCCATCAACAGCGCCTTCAACATGTCTCGCGTCTCCTCGATGGCTTGTGCGTCATTCCGCCTCGGCCACGTCCAAGTTCCCGGCAGTACCTGCGGCGCTCCTCGGCGCACCTTCTACCCTAAGAAAATGCGTGGGATACAGGGACATGACGCATCTGGGTTCGGGTGCGAATCGTAACCTTTTCTCGGGGCGGGCCGTCTTATCTAGGCATAGGCTGGATTTTTCGATAGGCTTTGTCCGTCATCTGACCAGCCGCAACACGCGCTCACGAGCGGAATCGCATTGTTGGCCAATGCTTACCGGCACCGCTGTCAATATGACAGGAGAGCAGGAATGGGTCATCTGAAATCTGCGGAATTGCGGGAACGTGGTGTTCCCCAGGACCAGTTTGGGTCGCGCGAAGGGGAAACCTCTGGCGGCCGATGGTGGGTTTGGGTCATTGTTCTGGCCCTGATCGCTGGTGGCGGCTACTGGTATTTCCATGGCAAAGGCACCGAAGCGCAGAATGCGCAGGCGGGCGGCGCCACTGGCGGTGGCCAGGGTGGCGGCCGACGCGGCGGAGGCGGTGGGCCAGGTGGGGCCATGGTTGTACCGGTAGTGGTCGCTACGGCACAAAAGGGCGATCTGCCTGTCTACTTCAACGGGCTTGGCACCGTCACGGCATTCAATACCGTCACCGTACGCAGCCGCGTCGACGGTCAGATCGTAAAGATCAATTTCACGGAAGGCCAGATGGTGCACCAGGGCGATTCCCTGCTGGAGATCGACCCGCGCCCTTTCCAGGTGCAGTTGGAACAAGCCGAGGGGCAACTGGCGAAGGACCAGGCGCAACTCCGTGATGTGCAGGTCGACTATCAGCGCTACCAACTGCTCTTTAAGGAAGGCGTAATTCCCAAGCAGCAGGTGGATACCCAACAGGCTCAGGTCGGGCAGTCGGAAGGCGCGATCAAGGCCGATCAGGCGGTGGTGGATAACGCCAAGCTCCAACTAGTATACGCGCACGTGACCGCGCCCATTTCCGGCCGCATCGGCTTGCGCCTGGTGGATATGGGCAACATCGTTCACGCCTCGGATGCCACCGGTTTGCTGGTGATCACCCAGTTGCAACCCATCGCAGTGATTTTCTCGCTGCCGCAGGATCAGCTTTCGCAGGTGATGTCCAAGCTACACGGAGCGCAGCTCAATGTAGAAGCGTTCGACCGCGACGACACCACCAAGCTGGCGACGGGCAAACTGCTGACCATCGACAATCAGATCGATACCACGACCGGAACCTACAAGCTCAAAGCCGTCTTCAATAATGAGAAGAGCGATCTCTTTCCCAATCAATTTGTCAACATCCACTTGCTGGTGGACACCAAGCGAAATGTCACCATTATCCCCACGCCGGCGATTCAGCGCGGTCCACAGGGCACCTACGTTTACGTGATGCTTCCGGACAATACCGTGAAGATCCAGCCGGTGACCATCGTGCTGTCCGCGAGCAACCAGGTTGGCATCAGCAACGGCATTCAACCCGGCGACGTGGTGGTCACCGACGGCACCGATAAATTACAGGACGGCAGCAAGGTCGAGCCGCACACGGCGACCGGCGGAACCAGCGCGCAAGGCGACGCCTCCGGATCTCAGGGGAAACAGCAGTCCACGGCCCCGTATCAGCCGCAGCAAACGCAAAGTCCGAACTCCCAACAGCAGCAACCCGTCCAGCCTGCGCGCAAAGGCAAGCGTCAATGAGTCCATCACGGCCGTTTATCCTACGGCCAGTCGCGACCACGCTGCTGATGGTCGGGATTCTGCTGGTTGGCTTCGTGGCTTACCGCCAGTTGCCAATTTCCGCGCTGCCCCAGGTCGACTACCCCACCATCCAAGTGCTGACCTTCTATCCGGGTGCCAGCCCGGATGTGATGACCTCCTCGGTAACCGCGCCCCTCGAGCGGCAACTCGGCCAAATCCCTGGCCTGAATCAGATGACTTCGACGAGTTCGTTCGGAAGCTCGATCGTGACGCTGCAGTTCGTGCTCGATCTCAATATTGACGTTGCCGAGCAGGAAGTGCAGGCGGCCATCAACGCGGCGACAAATTTGCTGCCGCAGGATCTGCCGAACCCTCCGATCTACAGCAAAATCAATCCCGCGGACTCTCCGATTCTGACGCTCGCGCTGACTTCTAACAGCCTGCCGTTGAACAAAGTGGAAGATTTGGCGGAAACCACGCTGTCCCAGAAGATTTCGCAGCTTCCCGGCGTAGGAATGGTGAGCATCAGCGGCGGCCAGCGGCCCGCGGTGCGCATTCAGGCGAATCCGACGGCGTTGGCGGCGAACGGGCTCAGTCTGGAGGATTTGCGCACGGCGCTGGGCCAGGCCAACGTCGATCAGGCCAAGGGGAACTTCGACGGTCCACATCAGGCGTACACGATTGGCGCGAACGACCAATTGCTGACAAGCGATGGCTATCGTCCGCTGATTATTGCGTATCGCAACGGCGCGCCGATTCGCCTCAGCGACGTGGCGACGGTTTTCGATGGCGCGGAAAATGTCAAGCAGGCCGCGTGGGCCAACGATCATCCGGCTGTCATTCTGAACATTCAGCGGCAGCCAGGCGCGAACATTATTTCCGTAGTCGATCGCGTGAAGCGGCTGCTGCCACAGCTGCAAGCCTCGCTGCCCGGCGCGGTGCAGGTGCAGATTCTCGCCGATCGGACCACTACGATCCGCGCCTCAGTGGAAGACGTCCAGTTTTCCCTGATGCTCACCATCGGGCTGGTCGTGCTAGTAATCTTCCTGTTCTTGCGCAGCGTTCGCGCCACGATCATTCCCAGCGTGGCGGTGCCGCTGTCCATCGTGGGCACATTCGGTGTGATGTATCTGCTCGGCTACAGCCTGAACAACCTGTCGCTCATGGCTTTAACCATTTCCACCGGCTTCGTGGTCGACGACGCCATCGTAATGATCGAAAACATCAGCCGCTACATCGAGGAAGGCGAATCGCCGCTACAGGCGGCGCTAAAAGGATCGGAGCAAATCGGTTTCACCATTTTGTCGCTGACGGTTTCGCTGATCGCGGTGTTGATCCCGCTGTTGTTCATGGGCGACATCGTCGGCCGGTTGTTCCGCGAATTCGCCATCACCTTGGCGGTGACCATCATCGTTTCGGCATTCGTGTCGCTGACGCTGACGCCGATGATGTCCGCGAAGTTGTTGAAGCATCAGCGAGAAGAAGATCAGGGCTGGTTCTACCGCGTTTCGGAACGCGGCTTCAATTCAGTGATCGCTTTCTACGGGCGCACGCTGCAGTTTGTGCTGCGCTACCGCCGTACCACGCTGCTGGTAACCGTGGCGACCCTGGTGGGCACCATCCTTTTGTACATCTATGTACCCAAAGGATTTTTCCCGGTGCAAGATACCGGCATCATTCTGGGCGTCTCCCAGGGGGCGCAGAACGTTTCTTTCGCCGCCATGTCGCAGCGGCAGCAAGATCTCGCGGATGTGATCCTGAAAGATCCGGCGGTGGACAATGTGTCATCGTTCATCGGAATCGATGGTACCAACGCTACCATCAACAGCGGCCGCATTCAGATCAACCTGAAGCCGCTGAAGCAGCGCGGGATTTCCGCCTCCGATGTGATTCGCCGGCTGCAGCCCAACGTCGCCAAAGTGGCGGACATCGAGCTGTTCATGCAGCCGGTGCAGGATCTGACGGTGGAAGATCGCGTCAGCCGCACGCAATTTCAGTACAGCCTGGAAGACGTGGACGCCAAAGAGCTGGGCTACTGGGTACCGCGTTTCATGGACAAGCTGAAGCAAGTGCCCGAGTTGCGCGACGTAGCCAGCGACCAGTTGAATTCCGGCCTGCTCGCGACTTTGACCATCGATCGCGACACCGCGTCGCGCCTCGGCATTTTGCCGGCGGCCATCGACAACACCTTGTACGACGCTTTCGGCCAGCGCCAAGTCTCGACGATGTTCACGCAGCTCAATCAGTACCACGTGATTCTGGAAGTGCATCCGCAATTCCAGACTAGTCCCGACCAGCTGAAAAATATCTACGTGAAGTCTTCCAGTGGGCAGCAAATCCCGCTCAGCGCCTTCACCGAATTCGAGCACGGATCGTCGTCGCTGGTGATCAATCACCAGGGGCAATTCCCGGTGGTGACGTTATCCTTCAACCTTGCGCCGAATACTTCGCTGGGCGATGCGGTCAACGCCATCAACAAAGCCAAACAGGAAATCGGCATGCCGGAAAGCATTCAGGCGACGTTCCAGGGTACCGCGGCGGCGTTTTTGAATTCGCTGGCGAACGAACCAATTCTGATTTTGGCGGCGATCATCACCGTATATATCGTCCTGGGCGTGCTGTACGAGAGCTACATCCATCCGATCACCATTATTTCCACACTGCCGTCGGCGGGAGTGGGCGCCATTCTCGCTCTGCTGCTATGCCGCACGGAATTCAGCGTCATTGCACTGATTGGCATCATCCTGTTGATCGGCATCGTGAAGAAAAACGCCATCATGATGATCGATTTCGCGCTGGAAGCCGAGCGCAAGGAAGGGAAGGCGCCGCTGGACGCGATTTACGAAGCGTGCCTGCTGCGTTTCCGGCCGATCATGATGACCACCATGGCCGCGCTGCTCGGCGGCCTCCCTCTGGCGCTGGGGAGCGGCACCGGTTCGGAGCTGCGCCGTCCTCTGGGTATCACCATCGTTGGCGGGCTGCTGCTCAGCCAGCTGCTGACGCTGTACACCACGCCGGTCGTCTATCTCGCGTTCGACACGCTGGCCCGCCGCACGCGCGAGCGCTTCCACGTGGCCGACCCGATGGAGCAGCCCGCACAATCTGACTGAGCTGTGAACTTCGACTCTAACTTTTCGGCGCCGTTCATTCGCCGTCCCGTGGCGACGACGCTCCTGTCGATCGCCATTTTTCTTTCCGGCGCTATTGCCTTTCGGTTTCTGCCGGTGGCCCCGCTGCCGCAGGTGGATTTTCCGACAATTTCGGTGGGCGCCGGCTTACCTGGCGCCAGCCCGGAGACCATGGCGTCCGCCGTTGCTACGCCGCTGGAGCGGCAGTTTGGCCGCATCGCCAGCGTCACGCAGATGACCTCGACGAGCCAGGTGGGCCAGACCGGAATCGTTTTGCAATTCGATCTGAATCGGGACATCAATGCCGCGGCCCGCGACGTTCAGGCGGCCATCAGCGCCGCGCGCGGACAGCTTCCCGCCAACTTGCCGACCAAACCCACCTATCGCAAAGTAAATCCGGCCGACGCGCCGATCATGCTGCTGAGTTTGCAGTCCGACAATCTGACGCTTCCGCAGATGTATGACACCGCGAACTCCGTGCTGGCGCAAAAGCTCGCGCAGGTCGAAGGCGTCGGCCAGGTTTTCGTTGGGGGTAGTTCGAGTCCCGCGGTGCGCGTGCAGGTGAACCCGCAACAGCTGAACAGTTATGGAATCAGCCTGGACACCGTTCGCACCGTTCTGGGCAGCGCGAATGCCAATCGGCCCAAGGGCGAAACCTCGAACGAAGAGCGCTCTTGGTCCATCAACACCACCGACCAGCTCTTCAAGGCGGACGAATACAAATCGCTGGTGCTGAGCTGGAAGCAAGGCGCCGCGGTGCGCATGTCCGACATCGGCAATGTCATCGATTCGGTCACCGATGTGCGCAACTCCGGCGTGACTAACGGCAAGCCCGGCATCATCCTGGTCATTTTTCGCCAGCCCGGCGCCAATATGATCGAAACCGTCGATCGCGTCCGCGCCCTCATGCCGTTTCTCTCGGTTTCGATCAATCCGTCCATGCACCTGGGTGTGATTATCGATCGCACCACGACGATCCGTTCGTCGATTCACGACGTGGAAATCACACTGATGATTTCGGTCGCGTTGGTCATTCTGGTGGTGTTCATTTTTTTGCGGAGTGTCTGGGCCACGATTATTCCCAGCGTGGCCGTGCCGTTGTCTCTGGTAGGCACGTTCGGCGTGATGTATCTGTGCGGATACAGCCTCGACAATTTGTCGCTTATGGCGCTTACGATTTCGACCGGATTCGTAGTTGACGATGCCATCGTGGTACTGGAGAACATCACACGGCACATTGAAGACGGGATGAAGCCATTCGCAGCCGCGATGCAGGGAGCCAAAGAAATCGGCTTCACCGTTATGTCCATGAGCATCTCACTGATCGCGGTGTTCATTCCGATTTTGCTGATGGGCGGAATCGTCGGACGGCTATTCCGCGAGTTTGCAGTGACCCTGAGCGTGGCCATCGCGGTATCGCTTGCGGTGTCCTTGACGACTACGCCGATGATGTCTGCGCGTTTCCTGCGTCACGACGAAGGCAAGCACGGCCGCTTGCATCGCTTCGCGGAGAACGCCTTCGACCGTCTGGTGCGCGTGTATGGTACTTGCCTCAACTGGGTCCTGCGGCATCAGTTCGTGACGCTGCTGATCTTTATCGCGACCGTCGCCCTCAACGTGCAAATGTTCAAGATGATTCCGAAGGGCTTTTTCCCCCAACAGGACACCGGACGAGTCAACGGCTTTGTGCAGGGCGATCAGGACATTTCGTTTCAAGCGATTACCCAGAAGATGGCGGCGTTTGCGGCCATCGTGCAGCAAGACCCTGCAGTGGACACCGTTTCGGCTTTTACCGGCGGCGGTAATGGCACGAATACCGCACGTTTGTTCATGCAGCTCAAGCCCAAGAGCGAACGGAAAATCAGCGCCGATCAGGTGATCGCGCGCCTGCGCGGCAAGTTGGCGAAAATTCCTGGCGCGTCGCTCTACCTACAGGCAGTTCAGGACGTCAACGTCGGCGGCCGCTTTTCGGGCGCGCAATACCAATACACGCTGCAAGGCGACGATCTGAACGATCTGACGCACTGGGCGCCGATCCTGATGGAGCAGATGCGCAAGATTCCCGAGTTGCGCGACGTGAACAGCGATCAGCAGCTCAAGGGCTTGCAGGCCAAGGTCGCGATCGATCGTGATACCGCCTACAGGTTGGGCGTCTCCATGCAGGCCATCGACGACACGCTGTACGACGCCTTCGGACAGCGGCAAGTCTCGGTGATGTATCAAGGGATCAACCAATACTACGTGGTGATGGAAGTGTTGCCGGAATTTCAGCAGAGCCCCACGTACTTGGAGCAGGTATACGTGGCCTCAAACACTGGCAAACTTGTGCCGCTGAGCGCCTTCGCGCACTTTGAGCACGCCAACAGCGCGTTGACCGTGAATCACCAGGGCGTCTTTCCCGCGATCACCCTGTCGTTCAATCTTGCCCCGAACGCGGCGCTGGGGAATGCCGTGCAGGACATTCAGCGCACCCAGCTGCAGATCGGTATGCCCGCCACCATTCACGCCACCTTCCAGGGAACCGCGCAGGCCTTTCAGGATTCACTGTCGTCAGAACCGGTGCTGATCCTCGCGGCTCTGGCCGCCGTCTACATCGTGCTGGGCATTTTGTACGAGAGCTACATTCACCCGCTTACGATTTTGTCCACGCTGCCTTCCGCGGGTGTCGGGGCGCTGCTGGCGCTTAGGCTGGTGGGAATGGATCTCAGCATCATCGCCCTGATTGGAATCATTCTGCTGATCGGCATCGTCAAGAAGAACGCCATCTTGATGATCGACTTCGCCCTGCAAACCGAACGCAATAAGAAGACCTCTGCGGTTGAGGCCATTCACGAAGCCGCGCTGTTGCGTTTCCGCCCGATCATGATGACCACCATGGCCGCTTTGCTGGGCGCCGTGCCCCTGGCCATCGGCGGCGGCGATGGCGCCGAGCTGCGGCGGCCCTTGGGCGTGGCCATCGTCGGTGGCTTGATCGTGAGCCAACTCCTGACCATCTTTACTACGCCGGTTGTGTACGTCTATCTCGACCGCCTGCAATCTTGGATCGAGCGCGTGTGCCGCCACGCTCCTGCGCCTTCGCCGGCGTCTGCGCACTCGGATTAACGGCAGACTTAAAAGCCGGCATCCCACGTTCTTCGTTGGCAGATTTACCACTCTCTTTCCGCTCGCTCCATCGTCTAAAATGGGGTCTGCGGACCCAGGTCAGTGAACTTCAATTCCAATTTTTCCGGCCCCTTTATCCGTCGCCCGGTGGCGACGTCTCTGATTTCATTGGCCATCCTGTTGGCAGGCGCGGTGGCGTTCCGGTTTCTGCCGGTCGCTCCGCTGCCGCAGGTGGACTTTCCGACCATCAGCGTGTTCGCAAATCTCCCCGGCGCGAGCCCGGAGACCATGGCGTCTGCCGTGGCCACGCCGCTGGAGCGGCAGTTCAGCCGCATCGCCAGCGTGAACCAGATGGTTTCCACCAGCCAGCTGGGCAATACCAACATCACCTTGCAATTCGATCTGAACCGCGACATCAATGCCGCCGCTCGCGATGTACAGGCGGCCATCAACGCGGCGCGCGGGCAGCTCCCCACCGACCTGCCGGGCCAGCCCGGCTACTGGAAAGTGAATCCCGCAGATTCGCCGATCATGCTGCTGGCAATGACCTCGGACAATATCCTTCTACCGGAGGTGTATGACGCCGCTGACTCCGTGATCGCGCAAAAACTCCGCCAGATTCCCGGTATTGGCGAAGTCTTCATCGGAGGCGGCGCTAAGCCTGCCGTTCGTGTTCAGGTAAATCCTGGGTTGATGAACACCTTCGGCATCAGCCTGGAAAATGTGCGTACCGTGCTCAGCGCGGCGAACTCCAATCGGCCGAAGGGACAACTCAGCGATCTCGAACACGCTTGGGGCGTGGCCACCACCGACCAGCTCTTCAGGGCCCACGAATACCGGCCGCTGATCGTCGCCTGGCGGAACGGGTCGCCAGTGCGATTGGCCGACATCGGAACGGTGAGCGATTCGGTCGAGGATGTACGCAACGCCGGCTTCATCAACGGCCGGTCGGGCATCGTGCTGGTGATCTTCCGGCAACCCGGCGCCAACATGATCGAGACCGTGGATCGCGTGCGCGCTCTGCTTCCGCAACTGCAGGCCTCGATCAACCCCTCCATTCACTTGGGCGTGATCATCGACCGCACCACTACCATTCGCGCCTCCATTCACGATGTCGAGATCACTCTGGTGATTTCGGTGATCCTGGTGATTTTCGTCGTATTCGTCTTTCTGCGGAATTATTGGGCCACGATTATTCCCAGTGTTGCCGTTCCCTTGTCGCTGGTTGGAACATTCGGCGTGATGTATCTATGCGGATACAGCCTCGACAACCTGTCGTTGATGGCGCTGACCGTGTCTACCGGTTTCGTGGTGGATGACGCGATCGTGGTAATCGAGAACATTACGCGGCATCTGGAAGCGGGCATGAAGCCCTTTGAAGCCGCTATGCGCGGCGCGCGCGAGATCGGCTTCACAGTGATTTCCATGAGCACCTCGCTGGTGGCGGTGTTCATCCCCATTCTGCTGATGGGTGGGATCGTCGGGCGGTTGTTTCGGGAATTTGCGGTGACACTCAGCGTGGCCGTGGGCATCTCGCTGCTGGTGTCGCTCAGCACTACACCGATGATGTGCGCGCTGTTCATGAAGAAAGATCCTGGCCGCCACGGGCGGCTCTACCATGCTGCCGAGGGCGCTTTCGACCGCTTGCTGCGCACCTACGATGTTTGCCTGCGCGCGGTGCTTCGGCATCCGCTGCTGATGCTATGCGTCACCATCGGCACCATGTTTCTCAGCGCCTCGTTGTTTATCTCCACGCCCAAGGGATTTTTCCCGCAGCAGGACGTCGGCCGCATCATGGGATTCATTCAGGCGGACCAGGACGTTTCGTTCGCCTCCATGCGCGAGAAAGTCCAAAAATTTCAGGAAGTGGTCCGCGAAGATCCCGCTATCGACACGCTGACGGCCTTCACCGGTGGCGGTGGAGGCAATAATTCCGGCCGTTTTTTCGCCCAGCTCAAGCCGCTGAAGGAACGCAAGATCAGCGCCGACGAAGTGATTGAGCGCCTGCGTCCCAAGCTGGAGCAAATTCCCGGCGCCTCGCTGTTCCTGCAGGCCGTGCAGGACATCAACGTCGGCGGCCGCTTCGCCGGCGCACAATACCAATACACATTGCAGGCCGATCGCCTGAGCGATCTGATCGAGTGGGCCCCGCGCCTCAAGGATCGCATGGCTCTGATTCCCAACCTACGTGATGTAAACACGGATCAGCAGTTGAACGGGTTGCAGGCAACGTTGATCATCGATCGCGACACCGCCGCCCGCCTCGGCGTTTCCGTCTCCGCCATCGACAACACCCTCAACGACGCCTTCGGACAGCGTCAGGTCTCCAACATCTACAAAGGCATCAACCAGTATCACGTGGTGCTGGAAGTGTTGCCGCAATTCCAGCGCACCCCGGAAACGCTCAGCGTCATTTACGCGTCCTCCTCCTCCGGTAAGATGATCCCGCTGAGCGCCTTTGCGCATTTCCAGCCGGCATTCAGCGCACTGACCGTAAATCACCAGGGAATTTTTCCGGCGATCACGTTGTCTTTCAATCTGGCGCCCGGCGCCTCGCTCGGTCCGGCGGTCGAGCAGATTCAAGCAGTGCAACAGGAACTCGGAATGCCGCCCACCGTCCACGGCACCTTCCAGGGAACCGCCCAAGCCTTTCAAGATTCAGTTTCGACCGAAGGCCTGCTCATTATTTCAGCGCTGGCCGCGGTTTATATCGTCCTGGGGATTCTGTACGAGAGCTACATTCATCCGATTACGATCCTTTCGACGCTGCCTTCCGCCGGCGTCGGTGCTCTCCTGGCCATCCGCCTTTTCGACATGGACCTCAGCATCATCGCGCTCATCGGCATTATCCTGCTGATTGGGCTGGTTAAGAAAAATGCCATCCTCATGGTTGATTTCGCGGTACAGACTGAACGCGAGGGCAACACGTCCAGCATGGAGGCCATCTATCAGGCGTGTTTGCTTCGTTTTCGGCCCATCATGATGACCACCATGGCCGCGCTGCTTGGCGCCCTTCCGCTGGCCTTGGGCACGGGAACCGGCTCCGAGCTCCGCCGCCCTCTGGGCATCACCATCGTGGGCGGCCTGATCGTCAGCCAGATGCTGACGTTGTTCACCACTCCGGTCGTGTACTTGTATCTGGATCGCTTGCAAACCTGGATCCAGCGCTCCCGCTCGCGCCGGGCCGCCTCAGTTTCCCCGGTTCCGGCACAATCTGACTGATACCCGCAATCTTCCCGGCTCCTCCGTTCATCCAAGCGGTGGATGATGTCGCCAACTGGCAACGCGACCACTGGACAAGTGCCGCCAATCGCTGTTATATGGAGGCGCGGAAGTTTCCAGGCAGGTCGCTTAGTCTGGGGACGGCCCAAAATGCCTCTCCACGTTTCCCCGCCCGTTGAGACATTTCTGTGACCGCCAGCAGACATAAAACCGCTTGGCTTCGTCCGGGCGATGAATTATTGTTTGGCGCCGTCCAGACCCATGGACGGGAGACCTACAGACGGAAGCTGGTACGACTCCGACGGTTGCCAATGTTAGTCGCGAAGGGGTAAAGCTCTTCGTGCGCTTTCGGAGCTTGGTCCGCTGTACCGCGCAAGCGTGACCTCGACCATTCTGTTCCTGGCAGTGTGGTGCTGCCAGGCCAACCTCGCGTTGCTGGATGTCTCCTGTTTCGGAGAGGGCTCCAGTCATGAAATCTCATCTTGTCTTTCCTGTTCTGGCTTTTCTGCTACTGTGCTCCGCCACTCCTGCGCATCCTTCCACTGATTCCGATGGCACTGGTGCTGATAAGAGTGGCGTTCCCCCTGCTGCCTCTCGCGCTGCAGAAGATCCCGCTCCCCCCTCCGAAATGATCGCTATCCCCGGCCCGACGCGCTCTTTTCTGCGCATGGCCGCGATCAGCCAGAAAGTTTCGCCCGAAGAAATTACGCCTCTACTCGCGCGCAACGTTTATTTGCTCGGCTACGAAGGGCCACAGTCGCAGGCCCGCCAGACCGAATTTCTCACCCTGCTGAATCGCTACGTACTGCAAGCGCGCGAACTGGTCAACCTCGCCGGTTCGGGAAACGTCATCCATGTCACCAATTGCGAGGACGCCAAGCCGCTCCTCCAGGTTCTTGGCTACCGCGTGCGCCCTGATTGCGGGCAGAAGGGCACTTATCTCGAAACCGTCGATCCGCAGCGCGCCTTCCTCACCATCGATTCCGGATTTCCTCTCCCCGAACTCGAGAAGGCCCTGCAGGAGAGCAAGCCTTTCGCTTATCCCTACCCGACCTCGCGCGTCCCCTCGCTGTTCACCGAAAATGAATGGTTCAGCGCGCGAAAGGGAAGTGCCAGCAATAAAGACAACACCTTGATCGACATGATTTTGCACGAGCCTTTGCTGGCGCGCCTCTACTGGGGCGTCGCGCGCATGGATGCGGAGACGCAAGTAGCCATCCTGAAATCGCCGGGCTTGAAGAAGCTCGTGCCCTACGCACCCGTAGTCGATTTTTACGGTAGCCACATCCGCATTCACAATGGACGCGTCATCGTTCCCGGTGGCACGCGCGCCGAGGCGGGCTGGCGGGAATTGGTGGGCGCAAGCCCGGATTCTCCGGGAGAATTTATTCCTCGCCTGATCTCCAGAGACAATGGGTGGCTGGCCGCGTATTTCGATTCGCTTTCTCGCGTCAGCGCCGCGCAGCAGGCACATTTCGTGGAACCTAAGACGCTGCGCCGTTACTACGACGCGCTACGCGGCAAGGACAACTCAAGTGATGCGGCCCGAGGCGTGTTCCGTGCCGATCCGCGCCTATTGCTCTTGCTCACCCGCGTGCAGTGGGAGCCCAACGGCGATCCCCACATTCCCGGCAATATCGAAACCTGGAAGCGCATTCTGCACCAGAAGTCAGAATCCAACGTGGTGCGCTACTGGGGACGCAAGGCCAAGAGTTTCGACACGCCCCAGCAAATTCTGGAGGCCATGTTCGCGTTGTCGCGGGTGCAGCTCGAAGCCGGCCCTCTGCAAGCCTACCTGCTGACCAGCGATCTCGACTACCGGCGCGGACCGGGACGTCACTTGAGTCCCGACATCGTGGCGCTTCTCGCCTCCAAATATTCCGAGTTCAGCGATCAATACCTGATCTTTTCTGAATTTCCCGCGCTCGACGATGTCTCCATCTCTTCGTTTCTGAACATTGCCGGCAGCCTCAGCGGCATCAAGAACCAAAGCGTGCGCGGCAACGCCATGGGAACCTTCCAGGCCAGTGTCAGCATGTGGCAAATTCTTGCCCGTCAGGGCCAGATTGCCACCGCCGATCTCAACGCTTCCTGGGATCGCATTATTAAGCCTTTCAACAAAATCAACGCCGCTCCGCAGCTTTTCGACGCCGGCCGCGACTCCCTCAAGCAATTGTTTATGGCCGCCACCGGCAAGCCCGAAGGCTCGCAGGACATCCTCATCGATCTGCTCGCCGGACCGCCGCAGACTTCGCCCGAGGCCCAGCGTATGCATCAAGCCATGGCCAATCGCATTCGCGCGGTCATGGACGCCCAACGCCTAGTTTCGCTGGACACCTTGCTGACCCTCGGCGACGGCCTGCGCGACGTCGCCCACGTGAAATCCCAAAGCGACGCGCTGCTTCCGCTCGCCGGCGAGCTTCGGGAGTTTGAGATGCCGCAGCCCATCTTCAAAAACAGCGAGCGCGACCAGTGGGCCGCAGGCATCTACAACAATCGCCACACCGAAATGCAGATGAAGACCGACCTCACCAAGGTCGTCAAGTCTCCCACCTCCGCCGAGCAGCTCACCGAAGCCCGCGGCCAGCTCGCTCCCCTCTTCCGCGACACCCTGGTGGGCTTGAACTACGCCTACTACGAGCCGCCCGGCGCGCAGATTCTGCATAACAATCCACTCTTCGTGCGCTCCCACGATTTCGCAGGCGACACCGTCACCGGAGTCGAGCGACAAGCCTGGCAAGCTGCGCAGTTGTTCGGTGCCGGCTCCCCAGCAGGAGGTGGCGCGCGCCTGGTCGGGTCGCTCGCCGATCTTCCCTACGTTCTCGCCGACGCCGAACAGGATTTCATCGCCCCCGAAAACGTCCAGGCCTTGATCTGGCGCCAGGTGGTTCCCGGTCTCCTCACCAGCGCCGTCGTCCCTCGCTGGTGGAACGTCAGCCCAAACGAACTGCACGCCGTCGCACTGTATCAGCAAGCCGGCGAGGAATTGCTCCGGAACGCCGCGCAGAATGAAGAATTGCACGGCCGCGTCATGGGCATTCTCTTTGAGCGCATGGCTCCGCAGCGTGCCGAGCGCGTCGAGATTTCCTTGCGCGGCGGCCACGTTCCCCAAGCCATCGCCCAGGTCATGCCCGCCGATACCTTTTATCTCGCCGCCGAATATCGCAGCAGATTCGCGGATCACACTGACCTTTGCGGCACGGCCTGCTCCGATCTTGACGCCCTCAACAAGCAATATCCCGACGAGGTCAGCTGGGAGCGCCTCTCCCGCGACTTCGGCATACCCCACCCAACGCTGGCGCAAAATTACGGCCGCGCGTTGCTCAACGTCCCGCCTTTTCCGGCATTCATGGGCTACTCCAGCCGCTTTCTGGCCGAGTCCTGGGACTCCAACAATTTGTTCTGGGCGCGCCTCGCGGATGAAAAGGGTTACTCGCCGGTCACGCTCAACCGCCTGGTCCCCGAACTCACGCGCCGCATGGTGGAAAAGATCTTCGCCACCGATCTGGAGGATGTGCAGGCGCTCCTCCGCGCCACTCACGAGGCTGGCGACGAGTTTCGGCAAGGAAAGATCGCGCTCAACGAGCACGGCGGCGGCCTTTCCGTGCAGTGACATAAGACTCGCTTGCCGTAAGGAGCGGCGCCGTTAACCGTTCCTTTCGGCGGGCAGAACATCAATCAACGGGAATAGAAAAGCCATGGCCAAACGCACTGTTCAAGGTCTGCTGGTCGTTGTCGTGATCCTCGGTGTTTTCGGCGCAACGCGCATGCGCGCGCAACAGGACGGCACGCGCTTCCGCATTAACGTCGACCTGGTGCAATTGAACGTCGCCGTGACCGACAACAAGGGCAACTACGTGACCGGTCTCAAGCCCACCGACTTCGTCATCAGCGAAGACGGCATCACCGAAAAGCTCGCCACCTTTGAAGAGGGCAGCGGTCCCTCGCGCCGGCTGGTCGATCTCGCCTCAGGATCCGAACGCTCGGCCCAGAGTTCTCCCGCCGAAGGCGGCCCTTCCGAGGCTTCGCCGGAATCGCTCGCTTCACTGGTTGCCGGCTCCAACGTCTTCATCCTCTTTGACACCAGCAACTATATGTACCGAGGTTTCGTGTTCGCCCAGGATGCCATTGCCGACTTTGTGCGCTCGCTGGAGACCGCCGACAAGATCGCCTTCTACTCCTACAGCCGCGACCTGTTTCGCTCCGCCCCGCTGACTCCGGATCGCTCCGCGGTTGTCCGTGGAGTTCGCACCACCGTCGCCGGCGACGATGCCGCGCTCTACAACTCGCTGCTCTTGACCATTAAAGACGCCGCCCAATATCAGGGCCGCAAAGTCGTCGTTGTTTTCTCCAACGGTCCGGACAATGCCAGCATGGTGCCGCCCGAAGACGTTGCTGAGCTCGCACAGTCCGTCGGCATCCCGATATACATGATCAGCACTCGCGAAGCGCGTCTTGAGCCCGTCTCCACCGTAGTCTTCGAGCGCATGAGCGCGGCCACCGGCGGCAAGGCCTATTTCGCGAACAGCTGGCGCGACGAAAAGCGCGCCTTCGCCTCCATTCGTGACGATCTCGCGCATCTCTATTCCTTCAGCTACTACCCGCAGCCCAATCCGAACAAAGGCTGGCGCGCCATCAGCGTCAGACTCGTCGGCGAAGGCGCCAAGAAATATCACGTGCGCACCCGCAACGGCTATCGTCCGTCACCCAATCGCTTCACCAACGAGAGCGCTCCCAACTCAACGGTATCGCAGTCTTTCCCCAATTAGAAAGCCGCGAAGCCGCCGGTTCGGGCCCGCGACGCGCCAAGTCTTTGTTGCAACACAAATCTGCCTTTGCGTCCGGCGTTCCGCGTCTGGATGACAAACCCCGGCTTGACATGGAAGAATGCCGCTCCATGTCCAACACTAAATCACTCGATTACAGAAATTGCCGCGCCCTCGGATTCGCTCTGCTGGCGTTCTTTCTCTCTTGCTCGGCCCTCCGCGCGCAAGTCACGCGTCCGGAAGCCGAAAAACAGCTCGCGCACGACATCTACAAACAATTCATCGAAATCCAATCCGGCTTCACCACCGGCAGCACCACTCCGGTCGCTGAGGCCGCTGTCGCGCGCCTGAAGGCCGCCGGCTTCGCGGACTCCGACATCTTCCTGGGCGGCGCCAGCGCCAACAAAGGCAATATCGTCGTCCGTTATCGCGGCACCGGCGCACGCAAGCCGATTCTCCTGCTCGCGCACACCGACGTCGTCGAGGCCAAGCGCGAAGATTGGACCATGGACCCCTTCCCGTTCATCGAGCGCGATGGATTTTTCTATGGCCGTGGCACCGGCGACGACAAAGCGCAAGCCGCCGTGTGGATCGCCAATCTAATCCGCTACAAGCAGGAAGGCTACAAGCCCGACCGCGACATCATCGTCGCGCTTACCGCTGACGAAGAGGGCGGCGGCCCGTACAACGGTGTTGATTGGCTCATCAAAAATCACCGCGACCTGATCGACGCCGAATTAGCGCTCAACGAGGGCGGTTGGGGAGACGAAGCTCACGGCAAGAAAATCGCTAACGACCTGCAAGTCAGCGAAAAGTACGTAGTGAATTTTCGTCTGGAAGTTCTCAACAAGGGCGGACACAGCTCCTTGCCGGTTCCCGACAATGCCATCTATCGGCTGGCCGCCGCGCTCCAGCGGCTATCAAGCTTCGGCTTCCCCCTGAAAACCAATGAAGTCACCGCCGAATATTTCCGCCGCATGGCCAAAATCGATACGTCCTCTACGAAGGACGATCTCGCCAAAGTTGCGGACGGTTCGCAGGAGGCCATGCAGCGAGTAGCCGCGCTTTCCCCGCGCTGGAACGCCACCTTGCGCACAACGTGTGTTGCCACGCAGCTCGAAGGCGGCCATGCCATGAACGCGCTCCCGCAGCGCGCGGCGGGCACCGTTAACTGCCGCGTCTTGCCCGAAGATTCCGTCGACTATGTGCGCAGCGCGCTGAAAAAAGCGGTGGCCGACGATCAGGTAGCCCTCAACCTGGTGGGTGAGCCCAGCGCCGGGCCTGCTTCGCCCATGCGTCCCGATATTCTGAAAGCGGTCACCGACGCCACAACCGCCTCATGGCCCGGCGTCCCGGTAGTTCCAATCATGGTGATGGGCGCCACCGACGGCAAGGCCTTGCGCATGGCCGGCATCCCCACCTACGGCATCCAGGGATTCTTCCTCGATCGCGACGACATTCGCTTCCACGGCCGCGACGAACGCATGGGCGTCCAATCCTTCTACGAAGGCCAAGCCTTCCTCTACGACCTCGTCAAACGCCTCACCAAACCCTGATCTCGCCGCATCCATCCGGGGCGCAGCATGCTGCGGCCCATCTGGGCAAAACCACTGCGTCCTGTTCTCCCAGCTGTGTCTTGCCTAAGCCTAGTCTTCAAGACGGTTCACTGCGCGCCATCACGAACTCCCAATCAAATAACCCGTCAAAAACACCAAAATCCCCCCGACAATCACCTGAAACGCCGCCTGCAAAAAAGGCGTGTCCATATAACGGTGTCGGATGTAACTGATCACACCCAGCTCGATTGCCACCACGATCACCGCCAGTGTGGTCGCCAACCGAAAGTCCGCAATCAAAAATGGCAAGGTGTGTCCGATGCCTCCCGCCGTGGTCATCAGTCCAGTCGCCAGTCCGCGAATCCATGGCGATCCGCGCCCGGTCAGCGATCCATCATCCGACAGTGATTCCGCGAACCCCATCGAAATTCCCGCTCCTACCGATGCCGCCAGACCCACAAGGAACGCCTCCCAGCTTTTGTGCGTGGCGAAGGCCGCCGCAAACAGCGGCGCCAGCGTCGAAACCGACCCATCCATCAATCCCGCGAGCCCTGGCTGCACAATTTGCAACAGAAACAATTTGCGGTGCGATTCGTCCTCTTGCTGCTTGGCGCTCTGCGTCAGGTGTTTTTCTTCCAGGTTACCGGCCGTCTGCGTGTGCTTCCGCTCTTCATCGGCCAATTTGTTCAACAATTCTCGTGTCGATGCGTCTGACGTTCGCGCAATCGCTCGCTGATAAAAGCGCTGCGCCTCTAGTTCCATCACCTCCGCCTGTCTTCTCGCCACGTTGACGCCCAGCGGGCGAATCAACCAGTTCGGCCTGCGCTGCAGAAATCCCTTCACATTTTCCCGCCGGATCAGCGGAATGTGGTCGCCAAAGCGCTGCCGGAACATGGCCAGCAGCCGGTCGCGATGCACCGCTTCTTCTTCTCGCATCTCTTCGAACATCTGCGCCGTTGCCGGATAGCTTTCGCGCAGGGCGTCGGCAAATTCTCCGTAAATGCGCCCATCCTCCTCCTCCGAAGAGATCGCCAGCGCCAGAATCTCCTTTTCACTCAAATCCTTGAACTTTTTCAGCATTCCGCCCTTCCTCACCGTCTTGCGAACAGAGCATCGCACAAGCCTTCGGCGAAGTCATCTTGCCCGCTGCTGCATCTAAACTGCGTGCTGAAAGCAAGTCGTTACACTATTTGAAGGAGCTGCGGCGTGCCAAATTCGAAAGATTCCAAACCGAAAGACGACGAGAAAACCATTTCACGCGATCGCTTGGCGGAACTTCTCAATGAAGATCTGGCCCGTGAGTATCAGGCCATCATCGCCTACGTGGTGTACTCACAGGTGCGCAAAGGCGCCCAATACATGAGCATCGCGGACCAATTGCAATTGCACACCGCGCAGGAACTGCAGCACGTGCTCACGCTCTCCCGTTAGATCGATTACCTGGGCAAAATGCCGACCCTCACTCCAAAGCAGGTAAAAACCTCGGAAGACGCCAGGCAAATGCTGCGCTTCGATCTGGACAACGAAAACGAAACCGTCCGCAACTATCGCGACCGCGTCCGCCAATGCGAAGCCCTCGGCGAATTCACCATGGCCGAGCAAATCCTCCAAATCCTCATGCAAGAACAAGATCACCAGATCGACCTCGCCACCGCCCTCGGCGAAGAAGTTCCCGACATGAGCAAGCCCGCTTAGGAAATCCTAGCCCCAACATGTACTTTGCGGCCCTGAGGTTCTGGTCACGGCCTGCTCCTGGGTGGCGCATCGTTCAGGTTCGTGCACCACCGTGGCACAGTCATTTCTGGCTGTGCTCGGTCGTTGATCGCTCGAAACTACAACAAAAAACCCTGGGTCCGATAGCGCTGCACGATGCTTAGGCGGTCGTCCGCCCCGATCTAGTGCTTCATGCGGTACAAGATGATTCTTTACCGTCTGCTCCGACGGCAAAAATGATTGGCGCTCTCCGTGTTGGTCATGCCCTCGCGATCAAGGGGATGAATTGCTGCTCCCGCCTCGTGAATCCAATCCGCTGTCTTACGCCCGCGCAAGGCACCGGGCTCGACTCCTGCTCAAAGTAGCGAAATAGCGCCGTGCAGAGCGTTCCCGGACACACCGCCTCGCCGGCACTGCCCTGATGGCCGCCACAACATCGTCTGCGGATGCCTCGCGCCACAAAAACCGCTGATCCCCGCCCGCCCGCATTGTAGAAACCCCCGTTTTCGAGCGTCGCTCCGATCACCAGGATCGGAACACCTGGCGCCGCCGAATGTGCCTTCCGTACGATCGCCAGGTCCTCCTCTAGGTCTCCGCCGGAGATCAGCAACAGTACATCAACCTGGCCTTCCAACAAGTCGTTGCTCTGAAATGGGCCCGCGCTGTCCGAGCCGATGACTTCAATTCCGCCTCGCCTGTTCAACATTCGGCCCGACGCCTCGCGTAACAGCCGGTTTTCGGCGGCGATAAACACGCGAGCTGTAGCCGTCCTTTCTGTTCTGCATCCACGCCAGCGTGAGGCGAGGCCGGTCTACCCACAATCGGCGACACGCAAGGCTGCATACCCTCACCACCGCACGGTCCGTCGGCTCCGGGAAGCGGACTAGTTCTTGTCGCAGCATTCATGACAGGCTCCATTAAACCGGGGACTCCAGAGGCCAGTAAACGAACCGCGTTGGCCCGCGGGCGAAGTGTTCATTGCAATTCGATATTCCCGTACCTAAACCGTCCCAATGCTTGCCATCTTCCAAAGCCGCCGCCGCTTACCGGCACCCCGGGGAATTTGGGCCCAACTCTGAAGTCCCAACGCGGTACTACGCCGCTTTTCAACACCACTTCGGGACTCCCCAAACCTCTGAAATGCGCCTTTTTCCCAGCCAAATTAGTACCTTTGCATCGCTTTTCTTTCGCTCCCTCTTTTTTTCTCGGTACTTCCGTACTACCATGCTCCCAGAGCGTCCTACTTCCTTCCGAGTACGGTCCCTCTATAGGTTTTTCTTCTGCCGCGGCTTACACTTTTCTCTATCAAGGTCGGTTTTTCTTTAGGCTATAGAGAGAGGCGATTCAGCCATGGCCACACAGGACTTTATGAGCAAGACTCCCATCGCGGGCCGCGTTCCCACGCAGACCGAACGCCGCGGCAGCCGGCGCTGCAAGATTACCCAGTTGATGCGCATTCGCCCTTCCGACCCCGAAAAAGAGAATTTCGACGATATGCGCGGCACCATCAGCGTTTCGCGCTCTGGTGTCTACTTCCAGACCAGCGAAACCGGCTACGAAATCGGCATGCGCCTGTTCGTCACCATGCCCTATTCCCACGAAGCGCACGCCATGACCCGCGAGTATCTCGCCGAAGTGGTGCGCGTGGACGCGCTCGCCAACAGCATGACCGGCGTCGGCTTCAAGATCCTCATGGAAATCGGCATGCAAGCCAGCTCGTACACCAGCCACTCCGTTTCGCGCAAGTAAGCGCTGCTGCAAAACTCCAGATCTGCAAAAGCGAAAGGGCGTCCCGGTTTCCGGGACGCCCTTTCCGTTTTCATGCTCAACCGAAGTTTATTGGGAAGCCGAACCTGCGAATAACTAGCTTCGCGTGAAGATTTGCAGCGCGCGATGCCGCAGCCGGCCAAGCTGCCGATTCACTGGATGCCTGCGCGACAAGAACGAAAACACCGGCTCGCGCCGTTGCATCAGTCGGTTTAGAGCGATCGAAAGTCGCACGTCGCGCCGCGCGAACTTGAGCCCGGCCTGAAGTGCTTCGACGGCCTCATCGCGACGGCCCGCCGTGGCGTAGACTTCCGCAAGGTTGAGGTACAACTGGGCTTGATTGCGCTTCATGCGCACCGCGGCGTCGCACAGCCGCTCCGCTTCTCCCCATTTCCTTTCGGACCGCGCCAGCACTACTCCCAGGTACGACATGTAGTAGGGATTGTTTTTGTCCAGATCCATGGCTTTCTGCATATGCGGCAGAGCCCGGATGGCGTAGTTGTCACGCAACAGGGTTAGCCCTTGCTTGAATTCGCGGAAGGCTTCCGTGTCGAGCATTATTCCACCTCATCGACCGTTCTGCGGTCGCACCGCCCTGGTGTAGGAAACCGGGCACACAAACGCCACGCAGCCTTCGAGGAAGTCGACACCGCCTGGTGAGAGGCAAGAATTGCTTGGAACCGGCTCCGGCCGCCCGGGCTCCGAGGAGCGCCGAACATGGGAGCGATGAGCAGCGTCGCGCTTGGGGTTCCCATCCCAGTCAACGGCGAGGGTACGCGCAGATGACGTCGGGCGCTACTGCTCCGTGGGACAGTCTTGGGACAGCAGGACGCTCCTCCCATCAAGCCGCTCCCGACGTTTATTTTGTGAGGAAGATTTGGCCCTTACTGCCCTCCTAAGATCGCGCGTGACCGGCGTGGCTGGCTGCCGGCTTTGTTCGCAATTCGTAGATCGGGAAGCGGGCGGCGAGGTCGGCTACTTGTTTGCGGACGCGCTGTTCGGTGGCGGCGTCGCCCATGTGGGTAAGGACGTCGGCGATCCACCCGCCGATCTGCGCCATCTCAGGCTCCTTCATGCCGCGAGTGGTGACCGAAGGGGTGCCGAGACGGATGCCGCCGGCTTTCATCGGGGGCAGGGGATCGAAGGGGATGGCATTCTTGTTGACCGTGATGCCAGCGCGGTCCAAGGCCTTTTCCGCTTCGGCGCCGGTGATGCCGCGGCCGTGAACTTCGACGAGGAACAGGTGGTTGTCGGTGCCGCCGGTGACGATGCGGAAGCCTTGTTTGGCGACGGACGCAGCGAGGGCCTTGGCATTGGCGGCCACCTGCTGTTGGTATTCACGGAAGCCGGGCTCCATGGCTTCGTTCAGGCAGACGGCTTTTGCGGCGATGGTGTGGACTAGCGGGCCGCCCTGCGTGCCGGGGAAGGTGAGCTTGTCGAGTTCCTTGGCGAAAGCGGCTTTGCAGAGAACCAGGCCGCCGCGGGGGCCGCGGAGCGTCTTGTGCGTGGTAGTGGAGACGATGTCGGCGTGGGGGACCGGGCTGGGGTGGACGCCTGCGGCGACCAGGCCAGCGATGTGGGCCATGTCCACGAACAAGAGGGCCTCGACGGCCTTGGCGATTTTGGCGATGCGCTCGAACTCGATGATGCGCGAATACGCGCTGGCGCCGGCGACGATCATTTTGGGCTTGTGTTCCTGGGCCAGCTTTTCGATTTCGTCGTAGTCGATGCGCTCGTCGTCCTTCTTCACGCCGTAGGCGACGAATTTGTACATGCGGCCGGAGAAGTTGAGCGGATGGCCGTGGGTGAGGTGGCCGCCGTGAGCGAGATTCATGCCCAGCACGGTATCGCCGGGCTTCAGCGTAGACATGTAGACGGCGACGTTGGCGGAGGTGCCGGAGTGTGCCTGCACGTTGGCGTGTTCGGCGCCGAAGACCTCCTTGGCGCGATCGATGGCCAGCTGCTCGACCTTGTCGGCCACTTCGCATCCGCCGTAGTAGCGCTTGCCGGGATACCCTTCGGCGTACTTGTTGGTGAAGATCGACCCCATCGCTTCGAGGACGGCTTCGGAGACAAGATTTTCGCTGGGGATCAGCTCAAGCCCGGTAGCCTGCCGCTTGGCCTCTTCGCGGAGGAGATCGGCGATGGCGGGATCTACGGAGTCGAGCGACCGCTGCATGCGGGAGTTGGAATCGGTGGTGTGCGTAGACGTCATCTAGGATCCTTGGAATTCAGAGTGGCACCATCTTACCTTGCGCGGAGGTAATCTGGTTAATGCCCCCTCCCCTTATGGTTTTTGTATCGTACTCATTCTAAAGGCCTTTCCTTGGTGTCCGTAACGCTCAGATAAAAAGGGAGTTAGGGATGCCTTTCCATTTGCGAGAGAAATTAAGGACTTCGCGGAATCGCCGAGGCGGGCAGCCGGGGCAATGGCCCGAACATAAACACCGGTATGATAACATATTAGTACTTATTATAAAGCGATAACTATAAACCGTTTGGACGGAGAGAGATGGCGGAGGGCAGCGGGTGTGGAGCAGAAGACAGCCTCGAACCCGAGTTGGGGAATACATTCTTAGGGTTGCAGAAGTATCGAAGTTTCTACCCTGGATCGGTTGCAAGGAATCTCGGATCAAGAATTCAGCGTCTAGGCCGCTCGCCCAAGTTTTGGGAAATCGTCCCGTCTGTCCCCAGTTTCTTCCAGTTTCTCGTCCCCGTTTCTCGTCCCCAGTTTCTCCCAGCACCTACGCGGGAAAAACTGGATTTGCGCAACGGGCCGCAGGCCGATATGGCCTCGCAGAGTTAGCTTTGCTCCTCCAGAGATTCAACTCACAAGTTTGCACAATCTGGTCGCTTGAATGTCGCTACTGGGCGTACCATAAGGGTGTGAGGGTTAGATACCTGTCGCATCCGCTGTTCGCGTTTTTCAGCGTTGCGGTTGCTCTGTTCGTGATAGTTACAAAGCCTGTTCTTACAGTTGTTTTTGCTCTCTTTGCCCTTTCCGTTTTCTGTTTCCTTCTAGTTGACGTTCCCGGCGTTTCTCCTTGCCTCACGCGAGGGGTCCGCAAAGCGCTTCCAATATTCGCTTTCCCAGTTTTCTCTCCTAGACCTCCTCCTGCAGCGTAGTTCGTTTCCCAGCTGACTCGTCGTTCCGGCAACGGAGCAACCTGGCCATCTCATGTCGTCGCGCTCCGTCGCGTTCCATCCGTTGCTGGATTGGATTTCTCTACTTGAGAGTGGGGGAGCTGATGCGATTCAAAAGCATTTTGCGCAAGCTATTCCTTTGCCTCGCGCTAGGAGGGCATTCAATTCTCGGCATCGGAATGAGCAAGGAACAAATAGAGGAGCTCCTATACGCAACGAATCAAGCCAGAATAGAGATGACTATTGACACGGATGGACAACCCGATGGGTTAACAAACTTTCTAAACGGGTCGGAGAAATAGCGTAGATCAACGACATTCCTACACCCTTTAGAACCGAAAGGTGCGGCAACCGGCAACCGGTTGAGTGGGGCTGAGATCAAGCCAGGGTCCTTCCACCCCGCAGCCGGCGCTCAGACGGCGAGAGAGATGGCTGGTGGCAGCGGGTGCGGAGCGCCAGACCGTCGAGCGACGTCAGATGGCGAAGGCTTCGCGGAAGGCGCGGATCATTTCGGCGAAGGATTGGTCGGTGGCTTCGGGATCGAAGCGCGGGCCTTCGTCGCGGGTGAAGGCGTGTTCGGCGGGATACAGCAGTGTGTCGTAGCGGATGCCGCTAGTGCGGAGGGCAGCGTCGACGGTCGCGCGGCCGGCGTCAGGTACGTGCGGATCCTTGGTGCCGAAGATCATGAGCAGACTGCCGCGAATTTCTTTGGCGCGGGCGAGCGAACCGGCGTCGGCGTCCTGGCCGAGCTTGCCGTCGTGGATGCCGGTGCCGTAGTAGCACACCGTGACGCGCACGTCAGGCTGAAAGGCGGCGCGGAAGGCGAGGTGGCCGCCGATGCAGAAACCCACGACGCCGATTTTTCCCGGCGCGACGCGCGGATGCGCGGCGAGCCAGTCGAGGCCACTGCGGCAGTCGGCGTCGAAATGCGCAACTGGAGTTTTCGCAGCGTCCTGCTGGCCGCGCGTGCGACCGGCGTCGTCGAACGCAATGACAGTGCCGGGCGGCTCGATGCGGCGATAGATTTCCGGCGCGGCGGCGACAAAGCCGTATCCGGCGAGGCGTACGCAAAAGCGCAGCAGCGGCGGAGTGAGTTGGAAGATGTCGGAGTAGCACCAGATGCCAGGATATTTTCCATCCGCTTTGGGCGCGGCGACGAACGTGCGCATCGGTGAGCCGGAGAGCGGAATGTCTTCGTGTTGCGTGGTAACGATCATTTTCTTTGAGGCGTCTTTCTGGATTGGATGCGAGTGCGCCGACCAGCTTAACCCCAACAGATCGTTTCTGAACGTGAAATGACCGTCCGCAGGCGAGCCACTGCTAATGCGATGGGTCTGTTACGAGACCGTAATCTGTGTCACGCGGTGAGTGGTATAGTTGCCGCCGATTGCGTGCCTGCCCAAGGAGTTTCGCGCGATGCGAAGAAAACGATCAAATCACGCACTAATCTGCGCGTGGAGCTTGTTCTGCGCGAGCGGACTCGCTGTGCCGGCGGTTCGCGCGCAAGATGGGAAGAATCCATTTGCGGGTGATGCCAACGCGGCGAAGGTCGGCGAGTCGCAGTTTCGGGCGAACTGTGCGTTTTGCCATGGCCTGGGGGCGCGAGGCGGCGGGCGAGGGCCGGATCTGACGCGGGCACAAAAGAAACACGGGAACGCGGATGGGGATTTGTTCCGGACGATCAGCCAGGGTGTGCCGGGCACAGCGATGCCACCTAATGGCGCGACCCAGCAAGGTGTGGGGATGACCGACGACGAGATCTGGCAGGTCATCACCTATATTCGCAGCGTGCAGAAGAAAGCGGGTGCCGGTGCGGAAGGAAATGCGACGCACGGGCGGGAATTATTTTTTGGATCGGGGGCATGCGCGACGTGTCACATGGTGCAGGGAAAAGGCGGGCGATTGGGACCGGATCTAACGGGGACGGCGTCGGCGCGATCGAGGGAGTATCTGGAAGAGTCGGTGCGGAATCCGAGCCGGCGATTGGCGCAAGGGCTGATCGAGGCGATGAAGGAATTTTCCGTGGAGTATGCGACGGTGACGGTCGTGGACGGGAAGGGGCAGAAATTTCAGGGCACGATTTTGAATGAAGATAATTTCACCTTGCAGATGATCGATACGCGGGATCAGTTGCATTTGTTTGAGAAAGACAAGCTGAAGTCGCTGGAGAAATCGCGGGAGTCGTTGATGCCTGCGTACGACGAGAAGATGTTGCCGGAGAAGGATTTGCGGGACTTGATTGCGTTTCTGCAGGGCGTGGAAGCGGACGCGGGCGGTGGTAAGTGAGAGGCCGGAGAGTGGTCGATTATGAACCGCGGGCCGAGAAAAAAGCTGTGGGCGGCGAATTTAGTGATCGGATCGGGCTGGGCGCGGCCGGAGGAGCCCACCCTTTGCAAAACGCGCAAAGGATGGGGCACCCAAGAGATCTCTTACGGCTCGATACCAGTCGTCGTTCCGACTGGAATGATGTTGCGTCCCAATTCCGCAGTTTGAAGGCGGAGGCCGCAGCGATTGTGATCGCTCTAGTGATGGTTTCGTTTTTTTGCGGCAGTGCCGGGGCGCAGGTGACGCCGCAGCGGCTGCTGGAATCGGCGAAGGAGCCGCAGAACTGGTTGATGTATTCGGGAGACTATGCGGGGCACCGGCACAGCGTGCTGGATCAGATTAATGTGGAGAACGCGAAATCGCTGGTACCGGAGTGGGCGTATCAGACGATGGCCGGCGGAAAATTCGAGACTACATCGCTGGTGGTGGATGGCGTTTTGTACGGGACCGGGCAGGACGATCGCGCCTATGCGCTGGATGCGAAGTCGGGGCGCCCGATCTGGCAATACCAGCGGGCGCTGCCGGCGGATATCCGACCTTGTTGCGGGCGCGTGAATCGCGGGCTGGCAATTCTGGGCGACAAAGTTTTCATGGGCACGCTGGACGCGCACGTGATCGCGCTGGATGCGAAGACCGGGAACGTGGTGTGGGATGTGACCGCGGTGGATTATCGCGGCGGGTACAGCTTCACGCTGGCGCCGCTGGCCATCAAGAATCTGGTGATACTGGGCGTGTCCGGCGGCGAATATGGGATTCGCGGATTTATTGACGCCTACGACGCCGCGACGGGCGAACGGAAATGGCGGTTTTACACGACGCCGGGGCCGGGTGAGCCGGGTCACGACACGTGGGAAGGCGATTCGTGGAAGATTGGCGGGGCGCCGGCGTGGATCACGGGAACTTTTGATCCGGCGACCAATACAACGTTCTGGACTACGGGAAATCCGTCGCCTTCGAATCGCGGAATCGGACGGGCGGGCGACAATTTGTACAGCAACACGTTGTTGGCGCTCGATCCGGATACCGGCAAGCTGAAATGGCATTTTCAATTCACGAAACACGACGATCACGACTATGACGCGACGCAGGTTCCGGTGATGATCGACGACGGGGACAGGCACCTGATCGTGCAGGCAAATCGCAACGGTTTTTTTTATGTAATCGATCGTGGGACAGGGAAGCTGCTGTCTTCCCGTGCGTACGCGAAAGTGACGTGGAGCAAGTCGAAGGATGCCGAGGGGCGGCCGGTGGCCGATCAGAGCGGAAATCCGGCGCCGGAAGGTGCGCGGGCATGCCCGGGGGCGGCGGGGGCGACGAACTGGATGTCGCCGACTTACGATCCGCAAACGAAATTGTTCTATGTGACGGCGCGCGAACAGTGCGACGTCTTTAGCACTGCGCCGCAAGCGTTCGAAAAAGGTCACGCCTATTATGGCAGCGCGTATTTCCCGAACGATGACGCGGCGCCGTTCTGGGGCGCGTTGCGGGCTCTGGATCCAAGAAGCGGTGAGATGAAATGGGAGTGGAAGCATCCATCGCCGACGTGGGCCGGCGTGCTTTCGACCGCGGGCGGATTGGTGTTCAGCGGCGACGCGGAGGGAAATTTCATGGCGTTCGAGGCGGCTTCGGGAAAGATCTTGTGGCATTTCCAGTGCGGCGCTTCGGTGTATTCGTCGCCGATGACGTTTGCCGTGGACGGGAAACAATATGTGGCGGTCGGGGCCGGAAGCGCGCTATTTGCGTTCGCATTGCCGTGACCCGCCCGGCACTTGTGGCCGCTAGTTGTGGCCCCGCGTCTTACGTCACTCGTGTGGACAGCAGCATTCTATTTTCAAGGTAGAATCCCACTCGCGGGGCGGCAACAGGAAATTATGGGCGTGGAACGACGGCGAACGGCTCGTTATCCCTTTGACGCAGCGGCAGAAGTGTCTGACGAGCACGCGCAAGGCACGCTGGCAGTGCGAGTGAGCAAAATCAGCTTGAATGGCTGCTACCTGCACACGGCTTCTCCTTTTCCCGCCGGGACGTCGCTACTCCTAAAGGTTTTCGCCGAAGACAGCTTCTTTGAGGCGCATGCGACGGTGGCGTACGCGCAGGCCGGGACGGGCATGGGCGTGGCTTTTCGTGATCTGAAACCCTATTTCGGCAACGTGCTGAAGAAGTGGCTGCTGGCAGCGATGCTCGGAAAGCACAAACAACAGGATTGAGCCCGCCGCGCGAGCATTCCAGCTAGAATTGGCGGATGCAACGGAAAGTGTTCTGGATCATTTTCGCTTCGCTGGGACTGCTTGCGGATCTGGCGCTGCCGTTCTGGTGGGGGCTGGCGGCGACGTTTCCGATCTGCATCGCGAGCTGGTGGATCGCTTACCGGAGCGACTGGTTCTGAGGGCTTCACTAAGTGCAGAAAGTTGTGCCGCGAAATTTGTTGGCGATGCTAGCGCTGCTGCTCTTTGGCGTTTTAGGGGAACCCGTGTGCGCGCAAGCGCCCGAGAAGTTCGCCACGATTGAAAAAGGCGGAGCGCCGCAGAAGGCACCCGCGCCGCAGAAGCCAGCCGCGATTGAAAAGCACAGCGGGCACCTGGATGTTAGCGGCGGGAAGATTTATTACGAAGAGTGCGGCTCCGGAGCATCGATTGTATTGCTGCATGACGGGTTGATGCATTCGGTGACATGGGATGCGGTGTGGGAGCCGTTGTGCCGCAAATATCATGTGGTGCGGTACGACCGGCGGGGATACGGGAGGTCGGATGTCCCGAAAGCGCAGTTCTCGCCGACGGAGGATTTACAGAAATTGCTTGCACAGCTGAGCGTGCAGCAGGCGGTAGTCGCCGGCAATTCTTCAGGGGCGTCGCTGGCGATCGATTTTGCGTTGGCGCATCCGGAAAGCGTTGAGGGATTGTTCCTGATCGGGCCGGTGGTGAACGGCAAGGATGTGAGCCAATCCTTTGTTGATCGCGGACGGAAAAACAATGAGCCACTGGAAAACGGGGATGTCAAAGCGGCGGCGGAAAATTGGTCGAACGATCCGTACATAATCGGCGAGCGGCACGATGGCACGAGGAAGAAACTACGCGAGACATTGGCCGACAATCCACAAAATCTGAAATACACAGGGGAGTTCGAGATTCCGAACGAGAAGCCATCGGTTTCGCGGCTGGGCGAGATTCATGTGCCGACTTTGATCCTGGTGGGTGAGATGGATATCTCCGATGTGCACGGGCACGCCGGAGCCATCGAAGAGGGAATCGCCGGGGCGCAGCGCGACGTGATTATCAATTCGGGGCACCTGGTGCAGTTGGAGCAATCAGAAATCGTGGTGGAGAAGCTGTCGCACTTTACGGATTTGCAGGAGCGTAAGAGCGTGGACGTGCCCGCGGATGCGCTGCGCACGTACGTTGGGCAATACAATTCGCGGGATGGCGCGGTCATAGTCGGATTCGCCAACGGACATTTGACCTTGCAGATGCCAGGCCAAGCAGCGTTTCCCTTGTTTGCGGAGACGCCGACGAGATTTTTCTTGAAGGTCTCGGAGGTTGAAATTGGGTTCACGAAGACGGTTAGTGGAAAAGTGACTCAGGCGATTCTCTATCAGGACGGTGGCGAGCGGAAGGTCCCCCGGAACGATGCGCCGGCTCCGAAGCAGTGAAGGGCTGGTGGGCGCGTCGAGCTCAGCTCGTGTTGTTGGCATTGTTGCAGAGTGCCTCAAACGCTCGGAATAAGGCGGCTGCAAGAGCGGAGCAGGGTTCGTTGACATGGTGTGACGCGTTCGTTACGCTTCTTAGTTTACTTGCAACGATTTTTCTCTGCTGAGAGGAACGGACCCGACTCCGCATGGCCGAAGAAAAGCTCCCGACTCGCGCGCAGGATTTTTCGGAGTGGTACAACCAGCTGGTTTTGAAGGCGCAGCTGGCGGATTACGCGCCGGTGCGCGGCTGCATGGTGGTGCGCCCATATGGGTGGGCGCTGTGGGAGAACATGCAGGCGGCGCTGGACCGGCGGTTCAAGGCCACCGGGCACCAGAACGTGGCGTTTCCGCTGCTGATTCCGCGAAGTTTCATCGACAAGGAAAAGCACCACGTGGAAGGTTTTTCTCCCGAGCTGGCGGTGGTTACCATCGGGGGCGGGGAAGAGCTGGCGGAGCCTTTGGTGCTGCGGCCTACTTCGGAAACGATCATCGGGCACATGTGGTCGAAGTGGATCCAGTCGTATCGCGATTTGCCGGTGCTGATGAATCAGTGGAACAGCGTGGTGCGTTGGGAGCTGCGGACGAAGCTGTTTTTGCGCACGCTGGAGTTTTATTGGCAGGAGGGCCACACGGCGCACGCGACACGCGAAGAGGCCGAGGCCGAGACCCGGCAGATGCTGGATATTTACGCGGACTTCGCAATCAACGATGCCGCGATTCCGGTGATTCCGGGCCGGAAATCGGATGCGGAGAAATTTGCCGGCGCGGATGTGACCTATTCCATCGAGGCGATGATGGGCGACGGGAAGGCGCTGCAGTCGGGGACGTCGCACTTCCTGGGGCAGAATTTCGCACAGGCGTTTGAGGTGCGGTATCTCGATCACAAAGGCGAACTGCAGCATTGCTGGACGACGTCGTGGGGGCTGTCCACGCGAGTGATCGGCGCGATCATCATGGTGCATGGCGACGATCAGGGATTGGTGTTGCCGCCGAAGCTAGCTCCGCAGCAGGTCGTAGTGGTGCCGATTTTCAAGACCGACGAGGAAAAGAGCGCGGTGATGGACGCGGCGCGGAAGTTGAAGGCGGAACTTGTAAAGGCTGACGTTCGGGTGACGCTGGACGAGCGCGAAGGCTTCAGTCCCGGCTGGAAATTCAACGACTGGGAGATGCGCGGCGTGCCGTTGCGTGTGGAGCTCGGCCCGAAGGACGTAGCGAAGCAGTCCGCGGTGCTGGCGAGGCGGGATCGCCCCGGCAGGGAAGGCAAAGTCAGCGCGGCACTAGCGGATCTACCACAGACAATTCAGAAGCTGCTGGGGGAGATCCAGCAGGCAATGCACGACAAGGCGCTGGCGTTCCGGAAGGCGAATACAGTGGAAGCCAAGACCTACGATGAGCTGAAGAAGGCAGTCGAGACCGGGTTTGCGTTGTCGCACTGGTGCGGCAGCGGCGACTGCGAGGCTACCATCAAGGAAGAGACGCGCGCGACGATGCGATGTATCCCACTGCAGCAGACTGGCGAGGCAGGAACGTGCGTACATTGCGGCAAGGCCGCAGCCGAACAGGCGATCTTTGCCCGCGCCTACTAACTGATTAATTTAAAAGGATTTAGTTATAGACGCGCGGTGCTCCCGCAGGCGTGTTCCATCTGATGCCGTTCAAGGCGTGTAACCCCCTCGCCATTTCCTCTCCGGGAACATCCCACGTGCCTAGTTCTAGACAGGCTAGGACCCGAATGCTAGCTTGGGGAGACAGTGGAACCGCAGCATTTCTTTCGGTCAACGATGTAGGTAAGTGTCTTGCGACCGGCATGGGAGAAAAAATTTTGGTGTTTCGTCCCGACCATTGGGGCCGCCGCGCCCTCCGACCCTCCCGCCATGAACATGGCGGAGGAACGATCAAAGCCATTTTGTGGACGGTGGTCCTGGTATATGGCGCGTTCGTGGCGTACAAGATTATTCCTGCCTATGTGGCGGAATACCAGTTAGCGGACAAGATGGCTGAGCAGGCGCGATTTGCGGTGGTCAATCAGTATCCCGAAGAACAGATCCGCGAGACGGTGTTCAAGACCATGCAGGAGCTGGAGATACCCGCCAAGCGCGAAGACATCAAGATCATCGCGAACAAGTCGACGGTCAAAATTTCGCTGGAGTACACCGTTCCGGTCGACCTTCTTGTCTACCACATCGATCTGCATTTCACCCCTGAGAGCGAGAACAAGTCGATCGTTTAGCCCGATTGCTTAGATTGGCCGGACGTTTGCGAGCGGCGGGTTTTTCGCCGCACGCATCGACTTGTGTGTCCGTGGCATCGAGTACTCTTCCTGATGGAAACCCGCCTTCCTTACGGCAGTCCATTGCGAGACAATTAAGACTCCAGCTGAGGAGCCATAGTTGCGCATCCGCATCGAGAAGGGTTTCTGGACGTCTATCTGGGGGCTGACGATTCTGGGAGTGGCCCTGGCCTTTGTTTTGTCGTGGTTCGGTTTGTTCACCTACTATTACGTCAAGTACAAGCGCATGATTGACGCGCGGCTCTCTGGAAACATTCTCCAAAACACTACACAAATATTTTCCGCTCCGCAGCGCATCGCGGACGGCCAGGTCTGGAGCGCCGAGGAACTTGCTTCCTACCTCCAACGGGTGGGCTATCGCCCGGCCAGCGACGACCATGCACTCGGCCAGTACACGATTCAGGGCAATGTCGTGGACATTCGCCCATCGAAGCTTTCCTACTTCGGGGGCTCCAATGCGATCGCCGTGCAATTCAGCGGCAAGACCATCAAGGCGATTCGCCCGCTTGGCGGAGGCTCGGATCTGGTCACTGCGGACATCGAGCCCGAGCTGATTACCAATCTATTCGACAGCGCCCGCGAGAAGCGCCGCGCGATCCGGTACGAGGATCTGCCGGAGAAGCTGGTGCACGCGATTCTGTCCGCTGAAGACAAGCGCTTTTTCGAGCACGGCGGCTTCGACATCGTCCGGATTCTGGGCGCCGCGTACGCCGATCTACGACACAGCAGCAATCACTACCAGGGCGCCAGCACCATCACGATGCAGGTTTCGCGGACGTTTTTCTTCTCCAATGAACGCACCTGGCGGCGCAAAGTCGCCGAGGCCATGGTGGCGATGGAGCTGGAAGGCCGCTTTACCAAGCAGAAGATTTTCGAGATGTACGCGAACGAGATTTACCTCGGCAACCGCGGGAGCTTCGGCATTCGCGGATTTTCGGAAGCCAGCGTTGCCTACTTCGGGAAAGACCTGCGCCAGCTCTCACTGGGTGAATGCGCGTATCTGGCGGGAATCATTCGCGCGCCGAACTACTACTCTTCCGCCGACCGGCATCCCGAGCGCGGCGCCCAGGCTCGCGACCGCGTGCTCGCCCAAATGCTGGAGAATAAGTATGTTGGCGAAGCCGATGTGCAGGACGCCAAGCGCGCCCCGATCAAGATCATCCATACTTCCATATCGAGCGGCGAAGCGCCGTACTTCGTCGACATGGTTAAGGATCATCTGCTGGATAGATATTCCGAAATCCAACTGCTAAGCGAAAGCTTCCGCGCTTACACCACGCTCGATCCCGAGTTGCAGCGCGCTGCCGTGGCCGCTGTCGATACCGGCATGAAGAATGTCGACAAGCTGCTGGCGAAGAAATATGACCGCTGGCGCAAGGAAGCGGCCAAGAAAGCCAGCAACGAGCCGATTCCGCAAGCGCAAGTCGCGCTCGTAGCTCTCGATCCGCGAACGGGAGAAATCAAAGCGGTGATCGGCGGCCGCGACTATGGCCAAAGCCAGCTGAATCACGCGCTGGCGCACCGTCAGCCGGGTTCGGTGTTCAAGCCTTTTGTGTACGCCGCGGCGTTCGACAGCGCCATCGACGGCGTGCAGCCCATCGTCACGCCGGCTACCACCATCGACGACGAGCCCACTACATTCGAGTTCGACGGCCAGGAATATACGCCTAATAATTTCGGCGCGAAATTCATGGGCCGCGTAACCGTACGCGAAGCGCTCACCAATTCGCTTAACGTAGCCACCGTGAAAGTGGCCGAGCTCATCGGCTACGGCCGGGTAGTGCAGGTGGCGCGCCAGATGGGCCTGGGCAACAACATCCGCGCGACACCGGCGGTTGCTTTGGGCGCGTACGAAATGACGCCCGTGGACGTCGCCGCTGCTTACACGGCATTTGCCGATGGTGGCGTGCGCGCAGAGCCTGAATTCATCCACAACATCCGGACCGCGGATGGCGCCAACGAAGAGAAGAGCACGCCGCAAACGCACGCGGTGCTCGATCCCCGCGTCACCTATCTGGTCGATAGCCTGCTTAAGGACGTAATGAACAAGGGCACCGCTGCCGGTGTCCGCGCGCGCGGATTCACGCTCCCTGCGGCTGGAAAAACCGGTACCTCGCGCGATGGCTGGTTCGCGGGGTTCACGGACAACCTGGTGTGCGTAATCTGGATTGGCTTCGACGACAACCGGGACCTGGGACTGCCAGGGGGTACTGCCGCGGCCCCGATCTGGGCCGACTTCATGATTCGTGCCACGTCGCTGCCGGCTTACAAAGATGTGAAGGATTTTCCGGCACCCGAGGGTGTGCAGACGGTATCGATCGATCCCGAATCCCTGGAGCTGGCCACGCCGAACTGTCCTGCGACGCGCGATGAGGTCTATGTAGCCGGCTCCGGTCCTACGCAATATTGCGAAATACACGGTGGGCACAATATTCTGTCATCCACCGGATCGTGGCTATCGCATGTCTTCGGCGGTGGCGACAAGGAGAAGAAAGAGGGCGTCGACGCCAACGGCCAGCCACTGCCCTACGATCCCAATCGTCCGCCCAACGCCACCGGCCAGGGGCAGGCACCCACTGTGGACGCCAACGGCAAGCCCATCGAAAAGAAAAAGAACCCTTTACAGAAGATTTTTGGTATCTTTGGAGGCAAGAAGAAGCAGGATCCGGATAAACCTAAACCGGACAACAAAGGAGACTCGCCATGAAGCTAGTTTCTCTGGCGGTTTCGGCAGTTTTCCTCCTTCTGACTCTTGCAACTCCCACCAACAGTCAGACGAATCCTTCGACAGGTCCGACCGATAGTAGCACCGTGCGCCGTTCGTTTGTAGAGGGCTCTGCGCCCATACAAACGCCATCGCAAGTGTCTGCTGCAGGGACGCAGCCGACCACGCGACCTTTGACGGCCGAAGAGATGGGCGACTTGTTCATGGCGCGCAAGCAATACTACGAAGCGGCGCAGACCTACAAGCAGCTCACCGACAAGGAACCGCGTAACGCGGTTTATCTGAACAAGCTGGGCATAGCACTGCACCAGCAGGAAGCGCTGAGTCTGGCGCTCAAGTGCTACCAGCGGGCCATGAAGTATGACCCGCACTATGCCGACGCCGAAAACAACATCGGGACGGTCTGGTATCAGCGTAAGAAATACGGCAAGGCCATCAAGGCCTACGAAAAAGCCATCAAGATGCGCGATGATATGCCGGTGCTGTACAGCAATCTCGGCTATGCGTACTTCGGCGACAAGCGCTACGAGGAATCGATCGCCGCGTTTCGCATTGCGCTGAGCAAGGATCCGCAATTCTTCGAGCACAACTCTTCGCGCAATGGCTCGTTGCTGCAGGACCGTTCGGTGTCTGACCGTGGCCGCTTCTACTTTCTGTTGGCCAAGTCATTCGCAGAGTCCGGCAACCAGGAGCGCGCCATCCTCTACCTCCGTAAGGCGAAGGATGAGGGCTTCGCCACGTTGATCGCCGACGTGAAGAAAGACAAGGCCTTTGCGGCCCTACTCAAAAACGAAGAAGTACAAAACCTGATCGCTCCCAAGCCCGCTGAGACGGAACAACCCTAAGGAACACCCAAATGTCTGTTTTGTCGGTGTTCAACGGCTCTGTACGCACGTTCGAATGCCATTCAGCGTTCCCGCCCGCTAACGGCTGCGGCACAGGCTTATCTGGGTTCCGCTGACCTCCGCTTTTTCTTCTCTCATTACCTCTTCACCGCAGGTTCCAGCATCGTTGCTCCCGTCTCCAACCGCTTTGCTAAACTGAACTCCTCATGCGCCGAATCGCCCTGATTGTCTGCGCTGCGCTTTCGATGTCGATGGGGACCTCGCTGCACGCGCAAGCTCCGGCGGCCGTCTACTCGCAGCAAGGGCTGTACCTGGTCTTCCCGTTTGAGAATGCCGGCTCGTCTCCGCGCCTCGATTGGCTCGGCGAAGGCTTGGAAGAACTTACGATCCAATATCTTTCCGACGGTGGCGAGCAGGTATATTCCCACGCCGGCCGGGCCGGTGAATTCGAGCGCTACGGTTTGCCGGTCACCGCCAAACTCAGCCGTGCCACCATGCTGCGCATCGCGCAAGATCTGGACGCCGATTACGTCGTCTTCGGCTCGTTCAATTCCGACGGCACCTCGCTTACCGTCAATTCGCGGGTGCTGCGCGTCGATCCGCCGGCACTGCTCCCGGGGATAAAAGAATCCGCGCCTCTTTCTTCCCTCATGGAGCTGCAAACCGGCCTGGTGTGGAAGATGGTTGCCGCCAACGAGCGGGCCTATCCGCTTGCGCTCAAGGATTTCGCAAAAATGCAGCGGCCCTTACGGCTAGACGCCTTCGAACATTTCGTTCGAGGTGTGCTGGCCAACGAGGACGAGCCGCGCCTGCGGGAGCTGAAGGAAGCGGCGCGCCTCGAGCCCAACTGGCCCGACCCGGACTTTGCTCTCGGGGAAACCTACGCCTCGCGCAACGATTGCAATTCCGCGCTCCCGTGGCTGGCGCGTGTCCCCAAGACCAACCAGCGCTACGTGGAGGCGGCATTCGCAATCGGCGTCTGCCGTCTGCAGATGAACCAGCCCGACAAGGCCGAGGAGATCTACACCGCGTTGCAGGATTCGCTGCGGCAACGCACCAAACGCGAATCCGGGTTCTCGGCGATTGGCAGCGCCGATCCGCCCGAAGTGCTCAACAATCTTGCCATCGCCCTGGCGCGGCAGGGGAATGTTCCCGCGGCACTCGCCAATCTGCGGCGCGCCACCGACATGGATCCCGACGAAGACGACTATCCCTTTAATCTCGGCCTGATATCGCTGCGCACCGGGGAGTTTGCCAACGCCGCGGCTTTCTTCCGCGAAGCCACGGAACGTGAACCGGACAGCCCCGAAGATCGCGCGTTCCTCATCCAGGCTTTGGAAAAGGCCGGGAAGAAAACCGAGGCGGATGAAGAACGCGAAGCTGCCGCTGAGGCCTTGGGTCCGAATGCGCTTACCGCCGTTCGCATCGAGACCAAGGCGGAAACCAACAAAGGCGACGTTGCAAAGACGGAGGCGGATAAGGCAGACGCGCTTTCACGCCTCGAACGCCTCAAGACCGACCTGGACGTGGCTCCCTTGCGGCTTGAAATTGCGTCCGCCAGCGCTCCGACGAAGACGCCTGGCACCTCCAGCGCCAGTTCTGCTTCCGGCGGGGTCGTCGAGCAGACACCTGCAACACGCATTCGCCGTGGGCGTCAGGAACTTTCCATCGGTCGACTGGACGGCGCAGAAGGGGAGTTTCGCGCCGCGCTCGCCACCGATCCTCCGAATGCCGCGGCCCATCGCGGACTTGCCGAAGTTGCACGCCGGCGGGGAAATCTCGATGAGGCGGTGAAAGAATTGCAGGCGTCGCTTCAGTCGCGCGACTCCGCGTTCGTTCGCACCATGCTGGCAAAGGTTTATCTGGATCAAAAGAAGATCGATCTCGCTCGCACGGAGCTGGAGCGGGTGCTGAAGCTCGCGCCCAACTACACAGAAGCCAAAGTACTCCTCGACCACTTGCAAAATTCCAAGCCAGGTGGTACGCACTAATCGCGTCGATTTTTGCAGCCGCTCTATTTTATCCGCGGTCTGAAAGCGCCGGCGCGCTGGATTCAGATGCGAAAATTTTCTCTCCCACAACGGCGTTGTTAGGTTTAGAGTCAACCCATGCTTAGCGCACGCGACGTCGCGGGTTTCGTCCGGAAGAACGTCCTTCCGCGTCGGGCTTTATTTCTCGCGGCGGCCGCCTTCACGCTTTTCTTCGCGTGGCCCACCTGCGCCGACCAGCACGCCTCAAGTGCTACCACTGTCCTCGATCTCAGCCTCGAAGGCGAAGTAAATCCCATCCTGGCCACATACATCGACGAGGGACTGGCTGATGCCGCCAGTCGCCAAGCGGCACTGGTGGTCATCACCATGGACACACCTGGCGGCCTCTCCGATTCAATGAAAGACATTATCCAGCACATCCTTAACGCGCCAATGCCCGTGGTGGTGTACGTTTCGCCGACAGGCTCACGCGGCGCCTCGGCGGGTTTCTTCATCCTGCTCTCCGCTGACATTGCCGCCATGGCTCCCGGTACGCACACCGGCGCCGCGTCGCCGCTCATTGGCATCGGCGCCTATCCGGTAGCGATCGACGAAACGCTGCGCCGTAAAATCACCAACGATGCCACCGCCTTCCTGCGCAGCTTCGCGGACAAGCGCGGGCGCAATCCGCAGCTTGCCGAGACCGCCGTCACCGAAGCCCGCGCCTTCACGGAAAAGGAAGCGCTCGACGGAAAGATGATTGACCTGATTGCCACGTCCGAGGAAGATTTGCTGCACAAGCTGGATGGCCGCGAGATCACGCGTTTCGACGGCACGAAAATCAAGCTCGCGCTAGTGAATCATGTGCGTGCGCAATTCCAGCTTTCCGGCCGCCAGCGATTTCTCGCGCGGATAGTCGCGCCCGATATTTTCTTTCTGCTGCTGATCGTCGGCGTGCTCGGCTTGTATACCGAATTCACTCATCCGGGGATGATCGTGCCGGGCGTGCTGGGCGGAATCAGTCTGTTGCTAGCGCTGTACGCCATGCAGCTTTTGCCGGTGAATATCGCTGGCATTCTGCTGATCCTGCTGGCCATTGCGATGTTCATTCTGGAAGCGAAATTCACCAGCCACGGGGTGCTGGCAGTTGGCGGCATCATCTCGATGCTTCTCGGCGCGGTATTCCTGATTCGTTCGCCGCTGACGTCGGGTGGTGTCAGTCTCGGCATTGCACTGGCCGTGACGCTACCTTTCGCGGCGATCACGGTCTTCCTCATGCGTCTGGTTCTTCGCTCGCGCCAGTGGAAATCGTCCACTGGGCGGGAGGAGCTACTCGGCGCTCAGGGTGTCGTGGTCTCGCCGCTGGCAGCCACCGCTGAAGGCCTCATCCGCATCCACGGCGAACTCTGGCGCGCTGTCTCTCCCACCAATGTCCCCGAAGGCCGCGAAGTGCGCGTCGTAAAGGTCGAAGGCCTCAAACTCCACGTCGAACCCGTGTAAACGCGTTGTTCGGCCCATAGGATTTTAGGTGCTGCGCGATCTGGACCAATACTTGTTCAGTTTCCTGGATTCGGGGTTGGCTGTGTGGCTTCAACTGCGGCGTTCTTGATGGCGTGGTCTACGGCATCCTTCGCGACTACCCCATTGCGCGCGTGGTCCGTAATGGAGTCGTAAAGCAGTTGCGTGGGGTTTGAATTTATTGCCCTGGTGTACTCGTTGGTGATTTCGGTGGCCACCTGCAGCAGAACTTTGTTGGTTTCGGCATCCACATCCGTTCCGTTGACTTCCACGCGCTTCCCTATATACGAGCCGGCGATTCGCTCGACCAGTTTGTCCGCGGTTTGGTAGTAATATTCCGCGATCTGCCGGTGTCCTTCCTCATGATCGGCCACAACCGGGGTCGCTTCGGTCGGCAACCACACATTGATCTGGAGTTGCAGTGTCACCATTACCTGCGTGACGGTGATGGTTGCGTGCGTGGCGTCCGTTCTTCGCGGCTGGCCACGTACGCTCGATCTGGCCAGGAAATTGGCATCGCACTCTGCCGTTTCCCCCGCTCCCAGAGGAGGCATGTCGGCCGGCGGCGCTAGCGGATCAAACGTGTGGCTCGCATAAGCGGCTGGCTGTTTGGTGACGAGCACCGCATCTTTCCGAGCCTGCTGAGCGGGGGAGACCTCCCGCGACGTGTGGCAGCCGCAGACAAGCCCTCCCACCAACACGCAAGGCGCAACGAACCGACGCAAGGGGATGTGCCTCCTCCTTCCATTTTCCGAGAGGCACGACCCCTAACCCCGAGTTTATGCGCAGCAGATGACGCGAAAGGCACCGCATCCACAGCCCCTGGCGTAACTCCGCCGGCGAGGGAACCTTAACGTTTGACCAAATTCCTTTCAGCGTATACGCGGACAACATAGGTTGGTCGGTCCGCTACTGCTATCAAACCTGGATCCACGTTGGTACTCTGAACCAGCAGAGCCCACAAGTCGTTCCACTTAGCGAACGGACCTTGAGACGCGAGATAAGTGCGCTTCATAACTTGACCCGGGAACTGGAAGCGGATCTTTCGCTGGGCGAACCGACCAGATTTCGCGAGCGCATCCAGGCGCTGGACCGCCTTGATGCTTATCCCTTGGATACGCAGTTTTCGACTGTCGATTCTGAGTCCTTCGAGGCGGCGCTCTACCGCCGGGCAAGTGCCCTCTATTCCAGACTGGAAGCCACCAACTTGGAGTTCTACGACGGCATCCGTGACGAGATTCAGCGCGGTGCCGGTCCGAATGCGTTGCTGTCTTGGGCATTCAAATCGGGCAGTGTTTCAGATACGATTCGTCTGGCTGCCGGGGAAAGCTACGACTATCTCGATGAACTGGTAAGCGGAATTTTGCGGTTCGTGAAGCCCGATGGCCGGATCGCCCAGTTGCCGGCCGGAATGGTGTCCTATCAGCCCACGCCGGCGCGCCATATCTTCGACCTGATCGGTCGCGCGCAGCTCACGGAGGGTGACGTGTTGATCGATCTTGGTTCAGGGCTGGGTCACGTTCCCTTGCTGGTCTCTATGTGCACAGGCGCGCGCAGCGTCGGGATCGAGCTGGATGCGGTCTATGTGAATTGCGCGCGGCAAAGTGCCGACGAGCTGAAAGTGAACAACGTAACGTTCATGCAGCAGGATGCGCGAGAAGCGGATCTTTCCTGCGGTACCATGTTCTATCTCTATTCGCCGTTCCGTGGAACGATCCTGCGCGCCGTGCTGGATCGGTTGCAGCGGGAAGCCGTCAGCCGCGAGATTCGAGTCTGCACATTTGGCCCGTGCACGGCGACGGTCGCGGAGGAGGGGTGGCTGAAGCCCGTCCAGACACTCGAAGCGGGCCGGATCGCGATACTTCGCTCGGGCAATTGACTCCCTGGCGCACCGGTTACTAGTCCAGCAGAAGTATAATGCCGCACGGAGGAGCCGATGTTCACCGCTACCGCCGATCTGATCCTTCCAAGTACCGTTACGGGCTCGTTTCCCAGGCCTCGCTGGTTCGACGTAGGCATGTGGGGGCGCCCGCTCGACACGTGCATGCTCGACGTCCGCTTTCGCGAGAAATTTCAAGATGCTCTGGCGGTGGTGATCAACGATCAGGAGCGCGCGGGACTCGACATCGTCACTCACGGTGATTTTCACCTGGATGAAGATCTTGCCGGTCGTGCATGGCATCACTATCCGCTCCAGCGCTGGGACGGTTTTGAAGGTGACTATCTACAGCCGGAAGAAACCACCGCGCCCTGGTTGCATTACCCTCCCGGCACGCTGCTGAATGAGATCTACACCGGTTGGCGATGGCCCCGCGTTGTCGACAAGATCAAGCACCGGCCGCTAGACTATCCGAAGTTGTGGCGCATGGCGCAGGCCAAGACCCGCAAGCCCGTCAAGTTCGGCACGTGCTCATCGCAAGTCATGGCGCTGTTCTTGGATATTCATACGCCCAAGTACAAGGACAAGCGTCAGGTGATCTGGGATATGGCCGAGGCCATGAACAAGGAGCTCCTCGCGCTACACGACGCCGGTTGCCGCTGCATTCAGATTGAGGAGCCCACGTTTCACTTCATGGCCAACAGCTATGGCAAAGACCACGCAGAAGTAAAGTTCATGATCGACGCCTTCAACCGCGAAGTCCAGGGCCTGGACGATGTGGAGCTGTGGATTCACACCTGTTGGGGCAATCCAAACATGCAGCGTGTCATGGATGACACCAGTTATGCAAATTCCATCGATATCTATCTAGAGCGATGCCGCGGCGATGTGTGGACGCTGGAGATGAAAGACCGCGATCAGAAAGATCTCGAACTATTCGAACCGTTCAAACATGACCTGAAGAAAAAAATCGCCATCGGGGTGGTCAGCCATCGCACTCTTCAGGCCGATCGTCCCGAAGAAGTGGCCGGCGAAATTCGCAAAGCTTTGAAGTACATTCCCGCCGAGCGCCTGATTCTGTCCAGCGACTGTGGCTTCGGCCGCCAGGGCTGCAACCGCGATATCGCGTTTTATAAGGCCAGTGCGATCGCCCAGGGCTGCAACATCGTGCGCCGCGAATTGGGCTTGCCCACAACCAACGTTCCCGCCGCCGATCCGAAGTTGCAGGTGGACGTGGTGCCGGGACGGGATATCGCTCGCAAAGTAACCGGCGCAGGATAGCCTCGGTCAGGATTCCCAGCATATTGGAGGCGCGCTCAAGCCCTTTGTGCTCCCAGGCAACACTTGCTCTTTCTCCCTTACTGAGCGAAATTCAATACGCGCGTGGAGGCACTCCCATGTTTGAAGTCTTCAGTCTCGGCACTTTCGTAGTTCTGGCGATCATCCTGATCTGGTTCTGGAATTCCATCTACATCATTAAAGAATGGGAGCGCGGCGTAGTCCTGCGCCTGGGCCGATTGCTACCAGAAGCCAAAGGCGCCGGCATTCGCCTCGTTTTCTATCCGATCGAAACCCTCACGCGTATCAGCATGCGTATCGAAACCCTCGACGTTCCCCCGCAGGACATCATCACCCGCGACAACGTCTCGGTAAAAGTGAACGCCGTGTGCTACTTCCGCGTCGTGGACGCCAATATGGCACTCTCCCAGGTGCAGAACTATACCTATGCCACCTCGCAGCTCGCGCAAACAACCATCCGGAGCGTCGTCGGTCAGTTCGAACTCGACGAAATCCTCTCGCAACGAGACAGGGTCAATGCCAAGCTGCAGGTCATTCTCGACACCGACACCGAGCCCTGGGGCATTAAGGTCAGCAAAGTCGAAGTCAAACAGGTCGACATCCCCGAACAGATGCAGCGCGCTATCGCCAAGCAAGCCGAGGCCGAACGCGAGCGCCGCGCCAAGATCATTCATGCCGAAGGCGAGTTCGAAGCCTCGCAAAAACTGGCCGATGCCGCCAAGGTTCTCGAGACCCAGTCCTCCGCCATCCAGCTCCGTTACCTCCAGACCCTTACTGAAATAGGTGTCGAGAAGAACACAACGATTGTGTTTCCGCTCCCCATCGATATCATTAACAGTTGGGTTCAAGCCTTGGGAGGACAGAAAAAATAAGCATGGCTTCTCGCGGTAATCGTGGGGGCGCGGGAGAGCGCGTACTGGAGAGCAAGCACGTCATCGGCTTGTTTATGCTGATGCTTGTCTTTTCTGGTGTCTTCTTCGCGCTGGGCTTTGTGATGGGCCGCAATCAGTACGACGGTCAGGTGCGCGCTGCCGGGATCAATCCGCGCGCCACGCCCGACCCGGTGATCTCGCCAAAATCGGAACTCTCCACGCGACGCAATAAAGACAAAGCGTCTGGATCCGCTTCTGCTCCTGCATCCGAGCCACCTAGTGAAGTGAACGCGCAGCCCGATTCGGACTGGGGTTTTTACAGCGCGGGCAAAACTCCGCCAGATGATACGCTCAAGTCCGCTCCGTCCGGTTCGCCATCGACAGTGCCGGCAATATCCAACAGTAAGAGTGCCTCTCGCACCGCCAATGTTTCGTCGAAGTCGGCGGTGCCGGCTCAGGCAGCAGGCGGCTACACCGTGCAGGTTGCCGCTTTGCGTCGTGAAGTCGACGCGCATTCCGTGGCGGTGACGCTGCAGAAGAAAAAGTTTCCCGCCTTTGTCGTCGCCCCACAGTCCGATAAATATTTCCACGTGCAGGTCGGTCCGTACGCCGATCAAAAATCAGCGGAGGCTGCCAAGAAAGGCCTCGAGAGCGCCGGCTTCAAGGCCATCGTGAAGCACTGATGCCGCGTCGCGCGTGGCCTGATTTCCTCCGCCCTCGTCCTGCAACTGCGACTCCCGCATCGTTCCGCCTGGTTTTTGGCGCCCTCTCCGGTGCCGCACTTTCCTTTTCCTATACCGGCTTTTATCTCAGCATCTATTCCTGGATTTCCGTCGGAATCCTCCTCATCGTTTTGTTTGGAGCAACACCAAGGGTCGCGTTCGGCTGCGGCTTTCTTCACGCGCTGTTCTTCACGCTAACATCGGTGCCGTGGATCGCCACGGTTCTCGCCGAGCATGGCGGCCTTTCGGCAGCAGGTGGCTGGGGCATCTTGTTGTTGATCGCTGCAACCTGGGGATTACTCACCGGCAGCTTCGCGTGGATTGTGAATCGGCTGTGGCAGCGCAGCATGGTGCTTGCGTGTATCGGCGCGCCGTTTGTATGGGTGGCATTCGAATTTGCGCGCGCGCACTTGCCGGAGATCAGTTTCCCGTGGAATCTGCTCGGCTACCCGGCTTCCGCAAACCTTGGCCTGCTGCAAATCACAACGATTACGGGGATTTATGGCCTGTCGTTTCTGGTTGCTGCATTCAACGCTCTGGTGGCCTGGTTCGACGCTGCGCGAACGCCATCGATCGCGCGACGCCTCACGATTCTCTGTGTGTCCGGCGCGGTGATAATCGCGGTGATGTTCTTCGGGCCCCGGCTCATTCCGATTTCACGCCCGAACCACACCGCTCGCGCCGTCCAGCCGAATTTCCCGGAGGCTCAATCCTACCCGCAGAACTGGTTTCAGCTCCACGCCGCTGAGATGGACGAGCTGGAGCAACTCAGCCTCGCATCCCAGGGAAATCCAGTCGATCTGCTGGTCTGGCCTGAAGCGCCCGCGCCCTTTTCCATGGAGGACTTGCAGTTCGCCAAACGCGCCACGTCCCTGGCAGCACGCACCGGCCTTCCATTTCTTGCGGGGACGATCGAGTGGCGTCCGTTGGTCGATTCTTCGGAAGCCGGGAGCCGTCACGTTCTCGTTCCTTACAACAGCGCGGTGATGCTGGACAGTCATGGGCGTACCGTTTTCACCTACGACAAAATCCATCTCGTCCCGTTCGGCGAATACGAACCGTTTCCGCTGATTCATCGCGTGGTATCGAGCGTGTCCAGCGAGGTTGGCGGCTTCCGCAAAGGCGCGAACTACGCAATCGGGAAATTGCCAGGCGACTTCACGTACGGCACCTTCATTTGTTACGAAGCCATCTACGCTGGGGAAGTGCGGCGTTTCGCGGCCAACGGCGCGCAGTTGCTTATCAACATTTCCAACGACGGCTGGTTTGGGCGCTCTGCCGCGGCCGAGCAGCATTTGCGCATGGCACGCGTCCGCGCGGTGGAAAATCGCCGCTGGCTGTTGCGCGTCACCAACAGCGGCATCACCGCTTCGGTCGATCCTTATGGACGCATCTACAGCCCGCTTCCGGTAGACACGCGCGCGGCCGCCGACCTGCCCTACGACTTTCGCACTGACGAAACGCTATACACGCGCTTCGGCGATTGGTTCGCTTGGCTGTGCGTGATCGTTTCCGCTATCCTGTTGGCGTCAACTTTCTGGAAAGGACCAATCGCGCGCGAGGAAGACCTGATTCCTGTCGACGCGGCGCCTACGCTGGCGACCGCCGTGTAGTCGACACAAGCTGCAGGTCCTTCGCCCAGGCACACCGAAATGATTCTTGAAGATTTGCAGTACCGCTACGAAGGTCTGAAGCCCCGCATCGCCATGGTTCGGAGTTTTCTTTGACGCCCCGCAACATCGGGAAAAGCTGAAATCGCTGGAAGCGCGCATCGGCCAGCCTGATTTCTGGAACAATCAGGAAGCCGCGCAGGCCGTCTTGCGCGACCGTAAACGGTCGGAAGACCAGATCGCTGCCGAAGCGAAACTCGAATCATTGACCGGCGACATCGAAACCTACGTCACCCTCGCGCGCGAAGAGAGCAACGCGGAGCAGCGCAACGAATTGCTGAAGGATCTCGACCGCGAATTGAGCGGCGCCGAGAATTACATCGCCGAACTCGAAACCCGCACGCTGCTGTCGGGCGAAACCGATCATCTCAATGCCATCATGACCATCAAGCCCGGCGCGGGCGGCACCGAGTCTCAGGATTGGGCATCGATCCTGCTGCGGATGTATTTGCGTTGGGCGGAACGCAAGGGCATGAACGCCGTAGTGCTCGACGAAACCCCGGGCGAAGAAGCGGGCATCAAGAACGCCACCGTGCAATTCGCAGGCGAAAATGCCTACGGATTACTGGCCGGCGAGACCGGAGTGCACCGACTGGTGCGCATTTCGCCGTTTGACCAGGCGGCGCGCCGGCATACGTCGTTTGCCTCCGTCTTCGTCATTCCGGAAATTGACGATCGCATCGAAATCAACATCAAGCCGGACGAACTGCGCGTCGATACCTTCCGGGCCGGTGGCAAGGGCGGGCAGAACGTCAACAAAGTGGAGACCGCGGTGCGCATCACGCACATCCCGACCAACACCGTGGTGGCGTGCCAGGTAGAGCGCAGTCAGGGCAAAAACCGCGAACTGGCGATGAAGATGCTTCGATCGAAGCTATACGACCTGGAGATGCAGAAGCGGCAGCAGGCCACCGACAAACTCGACGAAACCAAGCTGGATATTTCGTTCGGCAGCCAGATCCGGTCATACGTGATGCAGCCCTATCGCCTGATCAAGGACCATCGCACCAAGTTCGAGGCCGGCGACGTGGATCGCGTGCTGGACGGCGACCTCGATCCGTTCATCCGTTCGTACCTGATGGCCAAGAAGGCCAAAGGCAAGCTGGAAGTGCAGGTCGACGACAGCGACGCCGCGTAGTTCCGCCTCATTTCCGTTGGAGTTGCCGCATTTTGATGTTCGGAAACTCTACTCTGGTTGTTACGACTTCGCTTTACTGGTCGGCGTCACCCAGAAATTATCGTATCCATTAGTGGATCGAGATCGGTACAGCGGCTGAGGTGGAACCGTTGTATAGAGTGTCGCCGCTATAGACGGCGGTGATGCTGTCATTGTGCGGGGTCACGCCGCCTCCCCCTCCGTTGCTGCTGCCGCCGCCGCACCCTGCAATGCCGATCGTGGCCAAGGCGAACAGCGTTACGCCGAGACACGCGTAACGCACGCGCTTGGCTGGCGTAGCCAATCGCAGGGTCAGCAAGTAAGCGAGGAACAGAACTGCCGTGAGGAGGTAGAGCGGACGGAGCGGCGCATGCGGGGTATTCCGCGGCCCGCGAACCATAGATGGCGGTAGAGACGAGAGGGTAGTGGTCAGCGAGGCGGTGCAGCTAGTGGCCGAAGCGGCAACGCAGTTGACCGCGTTCCCCAAGGAGGTCGTGCCGTTCTTAAATTGAATGGTTCCACTGGGCGGCAAAGAAGCAGCAGCGGCGCCCGTAACCGTCGCGGTGAAAGTAATGCTGCCTCCCGAGGTGATCGTCGTGGCGCTGGGCACGACCGTCGTGGTGGTATTGGTTCCATTGATCGTGACGGTAACGGCCGTTGAGGTGGACGAGGCGTAGTTGGTGTCGCCGTCATATTGAGCGGTGACGCTGTGCGAGCCCGCGGGCAGGGACGTAGTGGCTAGACTTGCCGTGCACTTAGGGGGCGTAGTTCCACCGGAGGCGCAGGTCACCGGTCCCCCGAGGGGGTTGCTGCCCACGAAGAACTGGACGGTGTTGGAGGGCGCGGAACCAGTCGCTGCGGTGGACGAGACGGTGGCGGCGAGGGTCACGGTGGCGCCAATGTTGGCCGAGGTTGGATTGGCGGTAAGAGCGGTGGTCGTACCCTGCGTGCCAGTGGTGACGGTCACGTTCGCGGGGGCGGAAGGGCCAACTGCA
>Ga0134124_10000069_pt1 | contig 102948 bp, 15 predicted proteins | sample KB304_FD_96880 | JGI IMG/M metagenome (GOLD analysis project Ga0134124, IMG submission 96880) | Terrestrial soil microbial communities without Nitrogen fertilizer from Kellogg Biological Station, Michigan, USA - KB3-0-4 | ecosystem: Environmental > Terrestrial > Soil > Unclassified ...
GAGACGGGGATGAGGTGCAGCGATCGGCCGCCCTCCGACGGCGGCGCGGCGTGGGTTGGCGGCTCTTCGAGCACCGCATGGGCGTTGGTGCCGCCGATGCCGAACGAGCTGACCCCGGCGCGGCGCGGCGTGGAGCCCCGCTCCCAGCCGGCCGTCTCGGTCTGCACGTGGAAGGGACCGGCGGCGAAATCGATCTGCGGGTTCGGCCGCGAGAAGCCGAGGCTCGGCGGCAGGACGCCGTGCCGAAGCGCCAGCACCGTCTTGATCAGGCCGGTGACACCGGCCGCTGCGTCGAGGTGGCCGAGGTTGCTCTTGACCGAACCGAGAGCGCAGGAGCGCTCCCGCGGCCCACCGCGGCGGTAGGCCTGCGCGAGGGCCTGAACTTCGATCGGATCGCCCAGCACCGTGCCGGTGCCATGGGTCTCGACGTAGGAGATGGTGACCGGATCGATCCCCGCGGCAGCCAGGGCCGCGGTGATCACCTCGTCCTGCCCCGCGACGCTCGGCGCCGTGTAGCCCGCCTTGCCGGAGCCGTCGTTGTTGACCGCCGAGCCGCGGAGGACGGCGTGGATGGTGTCCCCCTGCGCCAGCGCATCCTCCAGCCGTTTGAGCACCACGATCCCGACCCCGCTCCCGGACACCGAGCCGCGCGCCTCTGCGTCGAAGGCGCGGCAGCAGCCGTCGGGGGAGAGGATGCCGCCCTCCTGGTAGAGATAGCCGGTGCGCTGCGGCAGGGAGATGGACACACCCCCGGCCAGCGCCATGTCACAGGCGCCGAGGAAGAGGTTCTGGCACGCCAGGTGGACCGCCACGAGCGAGCTGGAGCAGGCCGTCTGGACCGCCATGCTGGGTCCCTTGAGGTCCAGTTTGTAGGAGACGCGGGTCGGCAGGAAATCCTTGTCGTTGCCCAACAGGAGCTGGTGATCGCGCGCCGTCTCGTGGTCCAGGCCGGTGACGAGTTGCTGCAGATAGGCGCTGAATCCGAGGCTGGCGAACACGCCGACCGGACCCGGCACGCGCCGCGAATCGTAGCCGGCGTTCTCCAGGGCCTCCCAGGCGCATTCGAGAAACAGGCGCTGCTGGGGGTCCAGGATCTCGGCTTCGCGCGGGCTGTAGCCAAAGAAGCCGGCATCGAACAGCTCGACGCCGTCGAGCACGCCGCGCGCGGGGACGTAGAGGGGGTGGCGCCGCAGAGCGGGATCGACGCCGGCCGCGGCGAGCTCTTCATCGCTGAAGCGGGCGATGGAGGAAACGCCGCCGGCCAGATTGGCCCAGAGCTGCTCGACGCCGGCAGCTCCGGGGAAACGGCCGGCGAGGCCCACGATGGCGATCGCACCGCCAGGCGCCGGCGTTCCGGCAACGCGCAATGGCGCCGACACCGCGGGAGCCGACTCACCGGGCGCGAGGTGTCGCGCCAGGGAGCGGACGGTCGTGTGGGTCAGCAGCTCCACCAGGCTGACCTCCCGTCCCAGCCGGTCGCGCACGCGGGCCTGGACCCTGGGGAGCAGCAGCGAGTGTCCGCCCAGGTCGAAGAAGTTCTCCTCGAAGCCGACCCGCGGCACCCCCAGGACCTCGCGCCAGATGCCGGCAAGGGCCTCTTCGACCGGCGTCCGCGGCGCCGCGTAGGCATCCCCGGGGGCCTCGGGGACCTGTGCTTCCGGAGCCGGCAGGGCCTTCCTGTCGATCTTCCCGTTCGGGGTGAGAGGGAGAGCTGCGAGCAGCACGAAGACGGCGGGCACCATGTAGTCCGGCAGCCGCTCGCGCAGCGAACGGCGCAGATCCTCCACCGCGACGTCACCGGCCATGTAGGCGATCAGGCGCTCTCCACGCGCCACCACCACCGCCTCGCGGACGCCGGGCAGCGCCACCAGCACCGCCTCGATCTCTCCCGGCTCGATACGGAAGCCGCGGATTTTGACCTGGTGATCGATGCGGCCCAGCACCTCCATCCGGCTACCCGGCAGGTGGCGGGCCAGGTCTCCCGTCCGGTAGAGGCGGCCCCCCGGCTCGCCCGCCTCCATCGCGAAGGGGTCCGGCAGGAAGCGCTCGGCCGTCAGGTCCGGCCGGCCCAGATAGCCGCGCGCCAAGCCCGCTCCCCCGATCCAGAGCTCGCCATGCGCTCCGAGAGGCACGGGTTGGAGCTGCCGGTCGAGCAGGTGGACCTGGGTACCGGCGATCGGCCGGCCGATCGAGACCGGACCGGTCTCCCCGGGCCGGATGCGCGCGGCGGCCGACCAGATCGTGGTTTCGGTGGGGCCGTAGAGGTTCCACAGCTCGCGGGTGCGGGCGGCGAGAGACCCGGCCAGCTCGCGCGGCAGCGCCTCACCGCCGCAGAGCGCCCGGAGGGCGGGATCCCCGGTCCATCCCGCGTCGAGCAGCAGCCGCCAAGTCGCCGGGGTCGCCTGGAGCACCGTGGCCCCCGAGCCGCGGAGCCGGGCCGCGAGGAGCGCGCCATCCGACGCCTCCACCCGGCTGGCGATCTCGACGCATCCGCCGGCCGTCAGGGGGAGGAAGATCTCCAGCGCCGCGATGTCGAAAGAGAGCGAGGTGACGGCGAGCAGCCGTTCCCCCGCAGCGAAGCCCGGAGCCCGGCGCATCGACTCCAGGAAGTTGACCACCGCCTGGTGGGTCACGGCAACGCCCTTGGGACGCCCCGTCGAGCCCGAGGTGTAGAGGACGTAGGCGAGCTGGCGGCCGTCGCCCGGCAGCGGTGCGGCCCGCTCGTCCCGGTCGGTCTGACCGGCCGGGCCTGCAGCGAGCGGCTCGCGGTCCAGGCAGAGGAGCGCGCCGGGAGCCGGAGGGAGCGCACCGAGCAGCGGTGTTGCGGTGATCAGCACTCGCGGTGCCGCATCCTCCAGCACGAAGGCCAGCCGCTCGCGGGGGTAGCCGGGATCGAGCGGCACGTAGGCGGCCCCGGCCTTGAGCACACCGAGAAGTGCCACAACCAGATCGAGAGAGCGCTCGAGGGCGACACCGACACGGCTCTCCGGTCCGCAGCCCAGCCCGCGCAGATGGCGCGCCAGCCGTTCCGCACGGGCGTCGAGCCCGGCATAGGTGAGAGTCTCCCCCGCGAACGTGACGGCCGGCGCGTCCGGCGCCGCGGCTGCCGATGCGGCGAAAAGACCGTGCAGGAGAGGTTCCGGCGCCGGCGGCACAGCCGTGTCGTTCCACTCGGCGAGGAGCTGGTGGCGCTCCGCCGCGTCGAGCAGCGGCTGCTCCAGAACCGGCAGCTCCGGTGCCGCCAGAGCCGAGGTGAGCAACCTTTGCAGGTGAGCGGTCAGCCGGTCGATCGTCACGGCGTCGAACAGATCGGTGGCGTACTCGACCGTGCCGGCCAGCCCGCCACTCCACTCCGCGAGGCTCACCGTGAGATCGAGCTTCGCCGTCGTGGCTTCCACGCTCACCGGCCGCAGGCGCAGGCTCTCGATCTCCAGGCTCTCGACCGGAGCGTTCTGCAGAATCAACATCACCTGGAACAGAGGCTCGTGGGCACGGCTCCGCTCCGGCGCCAGCTCCTGGACGAGCTTCTCGAACGGCACGTCCTGGTGCAGCCAGGCGGCCAGCGCGGTCTCGCGCACCCGGCCGAGCAGCTCCCGGAACGAGGGCTCACCGGCCCTTTCTCCAGACAGGTCGCCACGCAGCACCAAGGTGTTGATGAAGAACCCGATCAAGCCCTCGATCTCCAGCCGGTTGCGCCCGGCGACGGGCGAGCCCACGGCGAGATCCTGCTGCCCGCTGTGGCGCGCCAGCAGGGCCTGGAACCCGGCCAGCAGCACCATGAAGAGCGTGGCCCCCGCGCGCCGGGCGAGGGCCTCGGCCGGCCGGGTGAGATCGGCCGGCAGCCGCACCGGCCGTGTCGTGCCCCGGTAGCTCTGCACCGCCGGCCGCGGCCGGTCGGTGGGAAGCTCGAGGAGGGGAGGCAGCCCCGCGAGCTGCCGGCGCCAGAAAGAGATTTCGCCCTCCAGGACTTCCCCCTGCAGCCAGGAGCTCTGCCACACCGCGAAATCCGCGTACTGCACAGGCAACTCGGGCAGGGGCGATGGCCGGCCCACCACAAACTCCGCGTAGAGAGCCGCGACCTCGCGGACCAGGACGCCGATCGACCAGCCGTCGCTCACGATGTGGTGCATGGTGAGCACGGCGGCGTGGTCTTCCGCGGCCAAACGCAGCAGCACGCCGCGCAGCAGCGGATCGCGCGAGAGATCGAACGGCCGGCCGGCTTCTTCACCGGCGAGGGCAAGGGCGTGGCGGACCCTGAGATCGGACGGATCCGACCGATCCGTCCGATCCGGCAACCCCGACAGGTCCACCACGGGGAGCAAGAAAGGGGCTGCCGGTTGAATCACCTGCACAGGCGAGCCCTCAGGCGCCGCGAAGACCGTGCGCAGCGCCTCGTGCCGGCGCACGATCTCCCCGAGGCAGAGCGCCAGGGCTCCGGCGTCGAGAGGTCCCTCGACGCGCAACGCGACGGGGATGTTGAAGAGCGGGCTGCCCGGCTCGAGCTGGTCGATGAACCAGAGGCGCTGCTGGGCGAACGACAGGGGCAGCGGCCCTTCCCGGGGGACCGGGGTGATCGGCGGAGCGCCGCGGCCCGCGCCGGCTCGCTGCGCCGCCTCGACCCGGGCGGCGAGATCCGCCAGCACCGGGGCCTCGAAGAGGTCGCGCAGCGGCATTTCGACGCCGAATGTGCTGCGCAGGCGCGACGCCACCTGCGTCGCCAGCAGCGAGTGGCCGCCCAGGTCGAAGAAAGAGTCGGCCGCTCCCACCCGCTCCAGGCCGAGCAGCTCGGCCCAGATTCCGGCAAGGACCGCTTCGACCGGCGTGCGCGGCGCCACGTGGCCCTCGCCGACGCTCGGCCCTTCCGGGGCCGGCAGGGCCTTGCGGTCCAGCTTGCCGTTGGGGGTGAGCGGCAGCGCCGCGAGCGTCACGAAGGCGCCGGGCACCATGTAGTCCGGCAGCCGCTCGCGCAATCCCTGGCGCAGCGCGCCGGGCGTGGCATCACCGACGACGTAGGCGACCAGTTGCCGCTCCTCGCGCGCGACCACGGCCACCTCGCGGACTCCGGGCAGGGCTGCCAGCGCCGCTTCGATCTCGCCCGGCTCGATGCGGAAGCCGCGGATCTTGACCTGGTGGTCCACGCGGCCGAGGAATTCGAGGCTCCCGTCCGCGCGGTGGCGGCACAGGTCTCCCGTCCGGTAGAGCCGCTCTCCCGGGGCGGCGCCGAACGGGTCCGGGGCGAACCGTTCCGCCGTCCGGCCGGGGCCCCCCAGATATCCGCGGGCCAGGGACGGCCCCCCCACCCACAGCTCTCCCGCGACTCCGGGCGGCACCGGCAGCAGGCACCGGTCCAGCAGATGGACCCGCAGGCCGTCGATGGGCCGGCCGAGGGAGGGGGCGGGGCCGGTCTCCCCCGTCTCTCCCGTCTCCATACAGTGCCGCGGGGGCACGATGCCCGCGCTGGTCACCACCGACGCCTCCGTCGGGCCATAGTGGTTGACCAGGGTGAAGCCGCACGCCGGGTCCGGATGGAGGCGCAGGCGGTCGCCTCCGACCAGCAGCCGGCGCAGGCTCGGGATCTCCGGCCGCCCCGCGGCCAGCAGGGCCTCGGCCAGCGGAGTGGGGAGGAACGAGACCGTGATCCCGCGTCCGGCCATCCAGGCGGCCAGCCTCCGCGGGTCCAGCCGCGCCTCCTCCGCGGGGAGGTGGAGCGCCGCTCCGGACGCCAGGCAGGGCCAGATCTCCCACACCGCGGCATCGAAGCCGAGGCTCGCCACGTGGGTGCGGTGGTCTCCCGGGCCCGTGCCGTAAACGCGCAGGTCCCACCCCACCAGGCTCATCAGGCCTCGGTGCGGGATCTGCACCCCTTTCGGCCGCCCCGTGGAGCCGGAGGTATAGATCACATAGGCCAGGCCGTCCGCCTCGACCCTCACGGCCGGGACGGGAGCGTGGCGTCCGATCTCTTCCCCGTCGCTGTCCAGGCAGACAATCCGCGCCGGCGTGTCCGGCAGCCGGCCGCGCAGCGCCTCCTGCGTCAGCACCACCGGCGCCGCGGTCTCGGCGAGCATCAGGCGGAGGCGTTCGGCCGGGGAGGACGGATCCAGCGGCAGATAGGCCGCTCCGGCCGTGAGGACACCCAGCAGCCCCACCACCAGCTCCGGCGAGCTTCCGGCCAGCACGCCCACCACCGTCTCCGGTCCCACTCCCAGCGTCCGCAGGAAGCCGGCCAGCCGGCCGGCCCTTTCAACCAGCTCGCCATAGGTCAGCACCCATCCCGCCGCGTCGACCACCGCCGGGTCCGCCGGCCGCTCCCGGGACCGGCGCTCCACCAGGGCCGGTACAGCTTCCTCCCAGTCCCCAGGCACCGCCGTGTCGTTCCACTCGGCGAGCACCTGGTGAAGCTCGGCGGCCACGAGCAGCGGCAGCTCCGCGACCTCCCGCTCCGGCGCGGCGGCCGCCGCCGCGAGCAGCCGCTCGAAACACCCGGTCAGGCGGTCGATGGTCGCGGCGTCGAACAGAGCGGTGGCGTATTCGACCGTACCGGCCAGAGCGCCTTCGTGCTCCGCGAGGCTCAGCGTGAGATCGAACTTCGCCGTCGTCCCTTCCACCTCGACCGGCCGCAGGCGCAGGTGTTCGATCTCCAGGCTCTCGACCGGAACGTTCTGCAGCACGAACATCACCTGGAACAGAGGCGCATGGGCGAGGCTCCGCTCCGGCGCCAGCTCCTCGACCAGCTTTTCGAACGGCAGGTCCTGGTGCAGATAGGCGGCGAGCGCGGTCTCGCGCACCCGGCCGAGCAACTCGCGAAACGACGGGCTCCCTGAAAGATCGCCGCGCAGCACCAGGGTGTTGACGAAGAAGCCGATCAGCCCTTCGGTCTCCACCCGGTGGCGTCCGGCGATGGGCGAGCCCACCGCGACGTCGTCCTGACCGCTGAAGCGCGCCAGGAGAGCCTGGAAGCCGGCCAGCAGCACCATGAAGAGCGTCGCCCCCTCGCTCCGGGCGAGGGCCTCGGCCGGCCGGGCGAGCGCGGCCGGCAGCCGCACCGGCCGGGTTGCGCCGCGGAAGCTTTGCACCGCCGGCCGCGGCCGGTCGGTGGGCATCTCCAGGAGGGGGGGGAGGCCCGCGAGCTGCCGCCGCCAGTATGCGATTTCGCCCTCCAGGACCTCGCCCCGCAGCCAGGAGGATTGCCACGCCGCGAAATCCGCGTACTGCACCGCCAGCTCCGGCAGAGACGAAGGCCGGCCCGCGGTGTCCTCCGCCAGCGCTGCGTAGAGCGCGGCGAGCTCGCGCACCAGGATGCCGATCGACCAGCCGTCGCCCGCGATGTGGTGCAGGGTCAGCGCGAGGACATGGTCTTCCGCCGCGAGCCGCAACAGAACGCCACGGAGCATCGGGTGCAGGCTGAGGTCGAATGGGCGACCGGCTTCTTCTCGGGCGAGGGCAAGGGCGTGGCGGGCCTGGAGATCCGACCGATCAGACGGATCCGTCGGATTCGGCAGCCCCGACAGGTCTACGACCGGCAGAAGAAAAGGCACCGCCGGCCGGATCACCTGCACCGGCGCGCCGTCAGCCACCGCGAAAACCGTGCGCAACGCCTCGTGCCGGCGCACGATCTCGCCGAGGCAGCGCGCCAGCAGCGCGCCGCGCAGCGGCCCTTCGATGCGCAGCGCCACGGGGATGTTGTAGAGCGGGCTGCCCGGCTCGAGCTGATCGATGAACCAGAGACGCTGCTGCGCGAACGACAGCGGCAAGGGCAGCTCCCGCGGGACCGGAACGATGGGCGCCGCCACCACCGTCTCGCCCCGGCTGCGGCGGGCATCCACCTCCGCGGCCAGGGCGGCCACGGTCGGCGCCTCGAAGAGGGTCTGCAGGGGGATCTCCACGCCGAGCCGGGCCTGGATCCGCGAGACGGCCTGGAGGCCCAGCAGCGAGTGACCGCCGAGCGCGAAGAAGTTGTCGTGCGCCCCGATCGGCTCGATGCCGAGCAGCTCCCCCCAGAGCACCGCCAGCGTCTCCTCGGTCGCGGTCGCCGGTGCGGCCCAGGGAGTCTGCGACGGCGGTCTCGGATGTCTTTTCCGGCCCGGCGCCGCTTCAGAGAGGACATCGCCCGGCGCCGGCGCGGCCTGGACCGCCGTGGCGAGATCGCGCTCGATCCCCGATTCGATCCCCGCCTCGATCCCCGGCTCAATCCAATAACGCTGCCGCTCGAACGGATACGCCGGCAGCGGCACCCGGCGGCGGCGCTCGCCGCCGTGGAAGCCGGACCAATCGACGTCCACGCCGGCCAGCCACAGACGCCCCAGGCTGTGCAGCAGGAATCGCTGGTCCGGCTGCCGGTCCAGCTCGTGGCGCAGGGAGGAGAGCACGATGCGGTCCCCACCCCCTTCCGGGATCTGCTGGAGGGCCAGGCTGCCCAGGGTCTGTCCCGGCCCCATCTCCAGCAGAATCCGCCCCGGCTCGCGCCACAGCTCGGCGATGCCGGCGGCGAAACGGACCGGCGACAGCAGGTGGCTCACCCAATAGGCCGGGTCGGTGGCCCGGGAGGGCTCCATCCACGTCCCCGTCACGTTCGACAGCCAGGGGATCCGCGGAGGAGATAACGGGATGGAGCGCACCAGCTCCAGAAGCTCCTCCGCCACCGGCTGCATCATCCAGCAATGGAACGCCTGCGAGACCTGGAGACGGCGGCCGGGGAGACCCTCCTCCGCAAGCCGCCTCTCCAGACCCGCGATCGCCTCGGGAGGACCCGCGACCACCGACACTGACGGAGCGTTGAGAGCGGCGAGCGACAGCCCCGGTCCCAACGGACCGTCGAGCCGTGCCCGCGTCTCCTCCTCAGAGAGCGGCACGGCCAGCATGGCTCCCGGAGCGAGCTCGCCGATCAGGCGGGCCCGCCGGGCCACCAGTGCCAGAGCATCGGGCAGCTCCATCACCCCGGCCAGGCAGGCGGCCGTGTACTCTCCCAGGCTGTAGCCCAGGAGCGCCGACGGCTGCACACCCCATGACGTCCACAGCCGCGCCAGCGCATAGCCCACGGCGAACATCGCCGGCTGGGCGATGCGGGTCTCCTGAAGGAGGGTCCGCGGGGCGGGCTCACCGCGCCCGAGCAGGGCGTGCAGATCAGGCCCCGAGAGAGCCGCCTCTTCCGCTGTCTCCTCTCCCTCGTCCCCAACAAACAGCACCTCCCGCAGGTCGAGCCCGAGGTGCGGGAGCAGCAGCTCGGCGCAGAGGTCGATCTCCCGCCGGAACACCGGCTCGCCATGCTCGCCATGATAGAGGCCGCGGGCGAGGCCCGGGTATTGGTCTCCAACCCCCGGGAGCAGGAAGGCCACGGAACGGCGACCCGGCTCCTGGGAGGCGGTCCAGACCCTCCGGGGATCCCGCGACCGCAGAGCCGCGGCGGCCTCCTCGACAACCGCAGCCACCACCGCGCGGCGGTGCCCGAACGGCCGGCGGCCGGCGCGCAGGGTGTAGGCAATGTCTGGAAGACTTTGGCCGGGGTCCGCGTCCAGGTGGGCCGCGAGCCTGTCCGTCGCCGCTTCGAGGGCCGCGGGAGAACGCGCCGAGAGCAGCAGCATCTGCCAGGGCCGCGACGGACCGGAGGGCTCCGCGGCAGGCGCCTCTTCGAGCACCGCATGGGCGTTGGTGCCGCCGATGCCGAACGAGCTGACCCCGGCCCGGCGCGGTGTGGAGCCCCGCTCCCAGCCCGCTGTCTCGGTCTGCACGTGGAAGGGACCGGCGGCAAAATCGATCTGCGGGTTCGGCCGCGAGAAGCCGAGGCTCGGCGGCAGGACGCCGTGCCGGAGCGCCAGCACCGTCTTGATCAGGCCGGTGACGCCGGCCGCCGCGTTCAGGTGGCCCAGGTTGCTCTTGACCGAGCCGAGAGCGCAGGAGCGCTCCCGCGGCCCGCCGCGGCGGAAGGCCTGGGCGAGGGCCTGGACCTCGATCGGATCGCCCAGCACCGTCCCGGTGCCATGGGTCTCGACATAAGAGACGGTGGCCGGATCGATCCCCGCGGCGGACAGCGCCGCGGTGATCACGGCGGCCTGCCCCGCGACGCCCGGCGCCGTGTAGCCGGCCTTGCGCGAGCCGTCGTTGTTGACCGCCGAGCCGCGGAGGACGGCATGGATGGTATCTCCGTGCGCCAGCGCGTCCTCCAGCCGCTTGAGCACGACGATGCCGACGCCGCTCCCGGACACCGAGCCGCGCGCCTCGGCGTCGAAGGCGCGGCAGCAGCCGTCCGGGGAGAGGATGCCGCCCTCCTGGTAGAGATAGCCGGTGCGCTGCGGCAGAGAGATGGACACACCTCCGGCCAGGGCCATGTCACAGTCGCCGAGGAGGAGGTTCTGCCGCGCCAGGTGGACCGCCACGAGCGAGCTGGAGCAGGCCGTCTGCACCGCCATGCTGGGTCCCTGGAGGTCCAGCTTGTAGGAGACGCGGCTGGCCAGAAAGTCCTTGTCGTTGCCCAGCACGATCTCGAGACCGTCCACCGCCGAGCGGTCGAGGCCGGTGAAGAGCTGGCGCAGGTACAGGTTGAACCCGAGGCCGGCGAACACGCCGACCGGGCCGGGCACGCGACGCGAATCGTAGCCGGCGTTCTCCAGCGCCTCCCAGGCGCATTCGAGAAACACGCGCTGCTGGGGGTCCAGGATCTCGGCCTCGCGCGGGCTGTAGCCGAAGAAGCCGGCATCGAACAGCTCGACGCCGTCGAGCGTTCCGCCGGCCGCGACGTAGCGGGGATCGCGCCGCAGAGCGGGATCGACGCCGGCCGCGGCAAGCTCTTCGTCGCTGAAGCGGGCGATGGAGGAAACGCCGGCGCACAGGTTGGCCCAGAGCTGCTCGACGCCGGCAGCCCCGGGGAAGCGGCCGGCGAGCCCCACGATGGCGATCGCTCCGGGCGTTCCGGCAATGCGCACCGACGACGGCGCAACAGCCGGAGCCGCCTCCGCGGGCTCCAGGTGCCGTGCCAGGGAGCGGACGGTCGTGTGGGTCAGCAGCTCCACCAGGCTGACTTCCCGTCCCAACCGGTCGCGCACGCGGGCCTGGACCCTGGGGAGCAGCAGCGAGTGTCCGCCCAGATCGAAGAAGTTCTCCTCGAAGCCTACCCGCGGCACATCCAGGACTTCGCACCAGATGCGCGCGAGGGTCTCCTCGATCTCGCTGTGGCTGTCCTCGGCCGGCAGGACGGGAGAGGCTGGAGCCGGAGCCGGCAGGGCCTTCCTGTCCACCTTGCCGTTCGGAGTGAGGGGCAGCGCCGGGAGCGTCACGAAGAGGGCCGGCACCATGTGCTCCGGCAGACGCTCGCGCAAGGACCGGCGCAGGATGGCAGGCTCGATGTCACCCGCCACATAGGCGACCAGGCGGGTCTCATCTTCTCGATCTTGGCGCGCCACCACCACCGCCTCGCGGACGCCGGGGAGGCCGGCCAGCGCCGCTTCGATCTCTCCCAGCTCGATGCGGAAACCGCGGATCTTCACCTGATGGTCCAGCCGGCCGAGGAATTCGATGTCGCCTCCAGGCAGAGTCCGCACCAGATCGCCGGTGCGGTAGAGACGGCCGCCAGGAGAAGACCCGAAGGGATCGGGCACGAAACGCTCGGCGGTCAGGTCCGGCCGGTTGAGGTAGCCCCGCGCCACTCCGATGCCGCCCACATGGAGATCGCCCCGCACACCGAAGGGGACCGGACAGCCGGTGCGGTCCAGGATGTACAGCGCGTTGTCCGCCGACGGACGGCCGATCGGAACGGTAGGCCAGGGTGAGCCGTCTGTTGCGCCGATCCTGCCCCCGATCCGATAGATCGAGCTGTTGACCGTCGCCTCGGTCGGCCCGTAGCCGTTGTAGATCGCCGCCCGCGGCGCGGCCTGGCGGAGCCGGGCCACCGTGTCCCACGCCAGCGCCTCGCCGCCGAGATGAAGGACCGCGAGGCCCTCCAGGTCCACCCCGGCGGCGGCAAGCTCCCGCGCGAAGGCGGGCGTCGTGTGCAGGGTGTCGATGCCCTGGCGCACGATCTCGCGGGCGAAGGCGAGGGGGTCTCCCGCCACCTCGCCCGGAAAGACCAGCGTGCCGCCGGCAAGGAGCGTGGTGAGGTGCTCGAAGATGCCGAAATCGAAACAGAACGAGAGATTCTGGAGCACCCGGCTGGAAGCGCCGGCGCCGAGCCCGAGGTATTCGATGCCCCAGAGGAGCATCGGCACCAGGCTCTCGTGCGAGACCTGCACCCCTTTGGGGCGGCCGATGGAGCCCGAGGTGTAGACCACATAAGCGAGAGAGCACGGATCGATCTCCGCGCGGATCGCCGGCTCTGATGAAACGGCGTCGTCGAGGCAGAGGACCTGACCGATGCCAAGCTTCTCCGCCCGCTCGACGTGCCGCCTCGGGGTGACCAGCAGCTCGCAGCCCGCATCCCGGAGGGTCCAGGCCAGCCTCTCGTCGGGATGGCGCGGGTCGAGCGGGACGAAGCCTGCCCCGGCCCGGAGGATGCCGAGCATCCCGGCGAGCACCGCCGGATCGGCTCCGGAGCCAGAATCGGCCAGCAGAGCGACCGGCCGGTCGAGCGGAAAACCGAGCGGGCGCGGCAGGACACCCTGGATGCGGCCCGCCAGCGCACCGGAGCGCTCCGCGAGCTCGCCGTAGGTCAGCGCTCCCTGCGGGCCCACGGCGGCGGTCCGGTCGGGTGTCCGCCCGGCCTGCTGCAAGAACAGATGATGGACGCTGTCTGGGAGCATCGGGAGAGCCCAGGCGCGCCCGCTCCGGTCGCGGCCGCTCTGCAACAGTTGGCGCTCTTCCTCAGCGCTCATCAGGCGCAGCTCGGAGAGGGGCGTCTCCGGGTCCGCGGTGGCTCCGGCGAGCAGGTGGGCCAGGTGGCCGAGGAGCCGCTCGACGGTGGCAGAATCGAAGAGGTCGGCCGCGTACTCCACGGCACCGGCGAGCCCCTCGGCGGTCTCGCCGAGGGAGAGCGTCAGGTCGAACTTGGAGGTGGTGCCCGCCGTGGCAGCCGGGGAGAAGGTGAGCCCCGCGACCCGCAGTCTGGCCTCCGGAGCGTTCTGCAGCGCGAGCATCACCTGGAACAAGGGGGCGTGCGCGAGACTCCTCTCTGGAGCCAACTCCTGGACCAGCTTTTCGAACGGCACGTCCTGGTGCAGCCAAGCGGCCAGAGCAGTCTCGCGGGTGCGGCCCAGGAGCGCACGGAACGACGGCTCGCCTGTCAGATCGCCGCGCAGCACCAGCGTGTTGACGAAGAACCCGATCAGCCCTTCGATCTCCAACCGGTTGCGGCCGGCGATGGGAGAGCCCACGGCGAGATCGTCCTGTCCGCTGTGACGGGCCAGCAGAACCTGGAAGCCGGCGAGCAGCACCATGAAGAGCGTCGCTCCCTCGCGCCGGGCGAGAGCCTCGATCTCTCGGGTGAGCGCGGCCGGCAGCCGGACCGGCCGCAACGTGCCTCGGTAGCTCTGCACCGCCGGCCGCGGCCGGTCGGTGGGCAGCTCCAAGAGGGGTGGCAGCCCCGCGAGCTGCCGCCTCCAGAAGGAGATCTCGCTCTCCAGGGCCTCACCGCGCAGCCAGGAATGCTGCCACACGGCGAAATCCACGTATTGCACCGGCAGCTCGGGCAACGGCGACGGCCGGCCCGCGGCAAACGCCTCATAAAGCACCATGACCTCGCGGACCAGAACGCCGATCGACCAGCCGTCGCTCACGATGTGGTGCAAGGTCAGCGCGAGGAGATGGTCCTCCGCGGCGAGGCGCAGCACCACGCCGCGTAGCAGAGGGCCGCGCGCGAGATCGAACGGGCGGGCGGCTTCGGCGCGCAGGAGATCCGACGGATCGGTCCGATCCGACAGATTCGACAGATCCACCACCGGCAGAAGGAAAGGCATCGCCGGGTGGATCACCTGGACCGACTCGCCATCGGCCACCGCGAACACCGTGCGCAGCGCCTCGTGCCGGCGCTCGATCTCCCCCAGGCAGAGGGCCAGCACGCCGGCGTCGAGCGGCCCTTCGACGCGTAGCGCACCGGGCATGTTGTAGAGCGGGCTGCCCGGTGCGAGCTGGTCGATGAACCAGAGGCGCTGCTGGGCGAAGGAGAGGGGCAAGGGCCCTTCCCGGGGGACCGGGACGAGCGGCGGAGCCGGCGTGGCTGCGAAGGCTTGCCGTGTCTGCGGTGTTCGCAACGAGGCCTCGATCCGGGCGGCGAGGTCCGCCAGGATCGGGGCCTCGAAGAGGTCGCGCAGCGGCATCTCGACGCCGAAGGCGCGGCGCAGGCGCGACAGGACCTGCGTCGCCAACAGCGAGTGGCCGCCGAGCGCGAAGAAATTGCCGTAGACCCCCACCCGTTCCCCCGCGGAGACGCCGAGCACCTCGGTCCAGATGCCGGCGAGAATCTCCTCGACCTGCGTCCGCGGCGCCACAGGGGCCTCGCCGGTGCTTTGCCATTCCGGCGCCGGCAGAGCCTTGCGGTCCACCTTGCCGTTGGCGGTGAGAGGAAGCGCTGCGAGCGTCACGAAGGCGGCAGGCACCATGTAGCCGGGCAACCGCTCGCCGAGGAGCCGGCGCAGCTCCGCTTCCGCGGCTCCGCCGGACACAAAGGCGACCAGTCGATCGTCCTGCGCCACCACCACCGCCTCGCGGACCCCGGGCAGTGTCATCAGCGCAGCTTCGATCTCACCTGGCTCGATGCGGAAGCCGCGGATCTTCACCTGATGATCCAGCCGGCCGAGGAGGTCGATCTCTCCGCCCGGGAGATAGCGCACCAGATCGCCGGTGCGGTAGAGACGGCCGCCAGGAGAAGGCCCGAATGGATCGGGCACGAAGCGCTCGGCGGTCAGGTCCGGCCGGTTGAGGTAACCGCGCGCCACTCCGATGCCGCCGACGTGGAGATCGCCGCGGACGCCGAACGGGACGGGAAGACCGGCCCGGTCGAGGATATACAGCGCGTTGTCCGCCGACGGCCGGCCGATCGGAACGGTGGGCCAGGGCGAGCCCTCCGGTCCGATCCGGAAGATCGAGCTGTTGACCGTCGCCTCAGTCGGCCCGTAGCCGTTGTAGATCGCCGCCCGCGGTGCGGCCCGGCGGAGCCGGGCCACCGTGTCCCACGTCAGCATCTCGCCGCCGAGGTGGAGGACCTCGAGGCTGTACAGGGCCACCCCGGCGGCGGCGAGCTCCCGCGCGAAGGCAGGCGTTGTGTGCAGGGTGTCGATGCCCTGGCGCACGATCTCGCGGGCGAAGGCGAGCGGATCTCCCGCCGCCTCGCCCGGAAAGACCAGCGTGCCGCCGGCAAGCAGCGTGGTGAGGTGCTCGAAGATGCCGAAGTCGAAACAGAACGAGAGGCTCTGGAGCACCCGGGTGGAGGCGCCGAGCCCGAGGTAGTCGATGCCCCAGAGGAGCATCGGCACGAGATTCTCGTGGGAGACCTGCACCCCTTTGGGACGGCCGGTGGAGCCTGAGGTGTAGACGATGTAGGCGAGGGAGCACGGCTCTGTCTCTGCCCGGACCGTGACGGGCGCGAGAGCGTCTTCGAGGCAGAGAACGTGGCGCGCTCCGAGCCCCGCCGCCCGCTCGGCGTGCCGTCTCTGGGTGACCAGCACCTCGCAGCCCGCATCCTGGAGCATCCAGGCGAGTCTGTCGTCCGGATGGCGCGGATCGAGCGGGACGAAGCCTGCCCCGGACCGGAGGATGCCGAGCATCCCGGCGAGAACCAGCGGATCGGAATCGGCCAGGAGAGCGACCGGCCAATCGATCGGAAAACCGAGCGGGCGCGGCAGAACGCTCCGGATGCGGCCGGCCAGCGCGTCGGAGCGCTCCGCCAGCTCGCCGTAGGTCATCGGCTCCCCTTGCGGGCCGACGGCGGCGGTCCGCCCGGGCATCCGTCCAGCCTGCTGCATGAACAGGCCGTGGACGGTGACGGGCAGCGCCGCGTGCGCCCAATTGCGCCCGCTCCGGTCGCGGCCGCTCTGCAACAGTTGGCGCTCTTCCTCAGCGCTCATCAGGCGCAGCTCGGAGAGGAGCGTCTCCGGGTCCGCGGCGGCACCGGCGAGCAGGTGGGACAGATGGCCGAGGAGCCGCTCGACGGTGGCGGGATCGAAGAGGTCGGTCGCGTACTCCACGGCACCGGCGAGCCCCTCGGCGGTCTCGCCGAGGGAGAGCGTCAGGTCGAACTTGGAGGTAGTGCCCGCCGTGGCGGCCGGGGAGAAGGTGAGCCCCGCGACCCGCAGCTCGGCCTCCGGAGCGTTCTGCAGCGCGAGCATCACCTGGAACAAGGGGGAGTGCGCGAGACTTCTCTCCGGAGCCAGCTCCTCGACCAGCTTCTCGAACGGCACGTCCTGATGCAGCCAGGCCTCCAGCGCCGTTTCGCGCACCCGGCCGAGCAGATCCAGGAAGCTGCCTTCCGACCCGCCTTCAGATAGATCGCCGCGCAACACCAGTGTGTTGACGAAGAACCCGATCAGCCCTTCGATCTCCAACCGGTTGCGGCCGGCGACGGGAGAGCCCACGGCGAGATCGTCCTGTCCGCTGTGACGGGCCAGCAGAACCTGGAAGGCGGCCAGCAACACCATGAAGAGCGTCGCTCCCTCGCGCCGGGCGAGAGCCTCGATCTGCCGAGTGAGAGTGGCGGGCAGGCGCACCGGCCGCGAAGTACCACGGAAGCTCTGCACCGCCGGCCGCGGCCGGTCGGTGGGCAGCTCCAAGAGGGGCGGCAGCCCCGCGAGCTGCCGGCGCCAGAAGGAGATCTCGTTCTCCAGGGCCTCGCCGTGCAGCCAGGAATGCTGCCAGACCGCGAAATCCGCGTATTGCACCGGCAGCTCGGGCAATGGCGACGGCCGGCCCGCGCTGTCTTCAGCCAGTGCCTCATAGAGCACCGTGACTTCGCGGACCAGAACGCCGATCGACCAGCCGTCGCCCACGACATGGTGCAGGGTCAACGCGAGCAGATGCTCACTTGTCTCCCCAGAATCGGCGAGGCGCAGCAGCACGCAGCGCAGCAGCGGACCGCGCGAGAGATCGAACGGCCGGCCGGCTTCTTCACGGGCGAGGGCAAGGGACCGATCCGTCGGATCCGGCAGCCCCGACAGGTCCACCACCGGCAAAAGGAAAGGCACCGCCGGGTGGATCATCTGGACCGGCTCACCATCGGCCACCGCGAACACCGTGCGCAGCGCCTCGTGGCGGCGCACGATCTCCCCCAGGCAGAGGGCCAGCACGCCGGCGTTCAGCGGCCCTTCGACGCGCAGCGCCCCGGGCATGTTGTAGAGCGGGCTGCCCGGTGCGAGCTGGTCGATGAACCAGAGACGCTGCTGGGCGAAGGAGGGAGGCAAGGGCCCTTTCCGGGGGACCGGGACGAGCGGCGGAGCCGGAGTGGCCGCGCCGGCTTGCCGTGCCTGCAACGCGGTCTCGACCCGGCCGGCGAGGTCGGCGACCACCGGGGCCTCGAAGAGGGCGCGCAGCGGAAGCTCGACACCCAAGGCACCGCGCAGGCGCGACATCACTCGCGTCGCCAGTAGCGAGTGGCCTCCCAGGTCGAAGAAGCTGTCGTGCACCCCCACCCGCTCCACTCCCAACACCTCGCCGTAGATGCCAGCGAGCAGCTCGGTGATTGGATCGGACGGATCCGTCCGATTCGCGTCAGCGGCGCCGAGGCGCTCCGGCGCCGGCAGGGCCTTGCGATCCAACTTGCCGTTGGGCGTCAGGGGAAGGGCCGGGAGCATCACGAAGGCCGCCGGCACCATGTATTCCGGCAGGCGCGCCCGCAGATGCTCGCGCAGCGTGTCGGGCGCTATGTCGCCAACCACATAGGCGACCAGCCGCCGGTCGCCCACCGATCCGACGGATCCGTCCGATGCCACCACCACCACCACCGCCTCGCGGACTCCATCCAGCGCGGCCAGCACGGCCTCGATCTCTCCTGGCTCGATCCGGAAGCCGCGCACCTTCACCTGGGAGTCGATGCGCCCGAGGACCTCCAGCGCCCCGTCCGCCCGGTGGCGCGCCAGGTCTCCCGTGCGGTAGAGGCGCTCGCCGGCCTGTCCGGCGGGAGGCCAGGGGTGCGGCACGAAACGCTCCGCCGTCAGATCCGGCCGGTTCAGATAGCCGCGGGCCAGGCCGTCGCCGCCGATCGCCAGCTCTCCGGCGACGCCCCGCGGCACCACGGCGAACGAGCGGTCCACCACATGGAGCGTCGTGTTGGCGAGCGCCCCGCCGACCGGAACCGACGCCGCACCGCCGGGCACCTCGCGGATCGGGTACCAGGCCGCGAACGTCGTGGTCTCCGTGGGACCGTAGCCGTTCAACAGGCGCCGCGGCGGCCGGCCGGCGAGCACCGTCCGCGCCGCGCCCGGGTCGACCGCCTCGCCGCCCACGATCAGCTCGCTCATCGCCGCAAAGGCGCCGGGAGCCTCGTGCGCCATGCGGGAGAACAGCGCCGAGGTGAGGAACATGGAGGTGACGCCGGTCTCGCGGAGCCGGGCGGCGAAACCGGCCGGAGAGAGCACCACCTCGCGAGGGATCACCACCAGGGCGGCGCCATTGAGCAGCGCTCCCCAGATCTCGTAGGTCGCCGCGTCGAAGCTGATGTTGGAGACATGCCCCGTGCGGTCCCCCGGCCCCAGGGCCACGTAATTCGTATCCCGCACCAGCCGCACGATCGCCTGGTGCGTCACCGCCACCCCCTTCGGCCGCCCCGTCGACCCCGAGGTATAAATCACATACGCCAGCGCCGCCGCCGGAATCCAGTTGTTTTCGTCCTTGCTGTCCTTGCTGTCCTTGCTGTCCTTGTCTGTTTCTTCCACCTCCACCGGCCGCGCCCGCCCTGCCAGCCGCGCCCGCGCCTTCTCCTGCACCAGCACCAATGCCGCGCCGGTGTCGGCCAGCATGAAGTCGAGGCGCTCGTCGGGATAGCCGGGATCGAGCGGCACGTACACACCGCCGGCCTTGAGAATCGCCAGAATGCCCACGATCAGCTCCGGCGAGCGCTCGACGGCGATGCCCACAGCCGCCCCCACAGTCGTTCCCAGGGCGCGCAGGAGCCGCGCCAGGCGATCCGACGCCCCATCCAGCCGGCGGTAGCTCCAGATCTCACCGCTGTCGCCAATGATCGCCGGAGCCTCCGGCTGCTCGCGCACCACGGCGGCGAACAGCTCCGGCAGGCTCGCCTCGCGGGGAAAGCCGGTCGCGGTATCGTTCCACTCGACGAGCACCTGCTGGCGCTCGCCCGGCAGCAGCTCCGGCAGCTCGCCAAGCCGCGGATCGGCGTCTTCGCCGAACGACCGCAGCAGGCCGGCGAAGCGTTCCAGGATCCGGGTAACGTCCACGGCCGCGAAGCGCCCCGCGTCGTAAAGGGCCGAGACCGTCAAGGGAGTATCGGGCCCTCCGGGCAGGACCACCACGTTGAGTGGGTAGTGGGTCGACGTGCTGGCCGATTCCTCCACGATCGTGAGGCCTGGCAGGTGCGGCACCTGGTCCGCCATGTCTGAGGCATTCGAGGCATTCTCAAACACCACGATGTGGTCGAAGAGCTGCACCCCCGCCGGCAGCCCGCTCCATCGCTGCACGTCCACCAGCGGCGAGTGCTCGTAACGGCTCACCTCCGCCTGCCGCTCCTGGATCTCGCTCCACCAGCCGCGCAGCCGGCGCTCCGGCCGGACGGCCATCCGCGCCGGCAGGGTGTTGAGGAAGGGGCCGATGATCGATTCGACGCCCGGCAGACCGGCCGGACGGCCGGACACCGTGGCCCCGAAGACGACGTCCTCGCGTCCGGTGAGATGGCTGAGCAGGAGGCCCCAGGCTCCCTGGACGAGCGTGTTGAGCGTCAGCCGCTGCCGCCGCGCCGCCTCGCGGAGCGCGGACGACTCCTCCTGTGACAGCGCAAGGACGCGCCGCTGCTGCTCCCCGGGTGCGGCGCTCCTCTCCGGCGCGGCCTCCTCTGCCAGGAGGCTGGGCGCGCTCAACCCGGCCAGGGCGCGCCGCCAGAAGCCCTCCGTGGCCGCGGGATCCTGGCGCTGCAACCAGGCGATGTAGTCGTGGAACGCGTGCGGCGGCGGGAGAGGCTCCCCGCGGCCGGCGCCGGGGTCCGAGAAAACGGCGTAGGCGTCGAACAGCTCGCGCAGAAGCAGGCCCCGCGACCAGCCATCGACCAGGAGGTGATGCACCGTCCAGACGAGTTGGTGCACGTCCTCCTCTAGCTCGAAGAGCGCCAGGCGCAGGAGCGGCGGCGCAGTGAGATCGAAACCGCGCGCGCGGTCCGCCGCGAGAAAGCCGGCCAGCCGCTCCTCCTGCTCCGCCAGGCTGAGACCGCGCCAGGAGGTGGGAGCAATCTCCAGCGCGATCTCCCGGAAGACCACCTGCCGCGGCGTCTCCAGGTCCTCCCAGAAGAACGCCGTGCGCAGGATCGAGTGCCGCGCAACGAGGGAGCGCCAAGCCCGTTCGAACGCCGGCAGGTCGAGGCGGCCGGTCAACCGCAGGCTCATCTGGAGCACGTACACCCCTGAGCCCGGGGCCATCAAGCTGTGAACGAGCATCGCCTGCTGCATCGGCGACAGCTCGTCGATCGTTCCAATGTTCTGGGGATTCATCGTTTCCATCCGTTCGAGTCAAGCACCCACCAGGAGATTTCCTCGCGCGCCAAGGTGGTAAGGCCTCCAAAGCTCCACGTGCTCGGAGGCGAGCGGTGGGATATGCCGAACCGGGCTTTTCGCGGCTGCGATTCTATAGGGATTGGGGCCTGACCCTGACGCCAAGACCCGGACCTTCTCCGTCCAGCTCCTTGGCTTCCTGGCCGCCGACGCGCTCTGGGAGCCGGGGGGCAATGGCTCGGCCGACCGGCCGGTGTGGATCGCCTACGCTGGCACCGAGCGCGAAGCGCATCCGTTCACCGCCAACCTCCGCGGCGGCCGGAAGGCCACGACCGCGAGCGATGTCCTCGAGTTCGCCCGGCGCAGTCCCCACCGCTGGAAGGCGCAGAAGGTGCCCGGCGGAGTCGTCACCTTCGCCTACATCCTTGATGAGGCCGGCGGAATGGGGGCACGTTTCGCAGATGGCTCGGTTCTTGGGGGCTACCGTCCAAGCGGCGCCTCAGAAACTGGATTCAGTACTGGCCGTCGCAGGCGTCCGCCCGTGCGAGAAGAAAGGCCCTTTCCCTTTCGTTGCGGGTCAGCGTGGCCGCAGCCTGGAATTCTGAACGTGCCTCGGCCAGTCGACCGGCCCGGAACAGAAAGTCTCCTCTCGCCGCCGGCAAGGGCGCATAGTGGCGGAGGGCAGCGGCGGCGATCTCGTCCACCAGCCGGAGGCCCGCTTCGGGCCCGAAGGCCATGCTGTGGGCGATCGCGCGATTGAGATCGACCACGGGCGAGGGCGCCACGAGGCGCAGCCGGTCATAGAGCGCGGCGATGCGCGGCCAGTCGGTCTCGGCGGCCCGGCGCGAGCGAGCGTGGCAGGCGGCGAGCGCGGCTTGCAGCACATAGGAGCCCCAATCTCCCTCGGGGCCGCCCAGCGCTTCGGCGCGGGCCAGGGCATCGAGGCCCCGGTGGATCAGCAAATAGTCCCAGCGCGCGCGATCCTGCTCGGTGAGCGGTAAGACAGCGCCGTCCGGCCCGGTGCGCGCCCGGAGCCGCGACGCCTGGATCTCCATCAGGGCCAGGAGGCCGAGCACTTCACTCTCCTCGGGCATCAGCCCGGCCAGGATGCGGCCGAGCCGTTGCGCCTCCAGGCACAGGGCTGGCCGGATGAGGTCGTCGCCCGCCGTGGCCGCATAGCCTTCGTTGAAGATGAGGTAGATGACCTCGAGCACGGAGGGGAGGCGTGTCGCCCGCTCGGCGCCGCGCGGCGGCTCGAATCCGAGCCCGGCCTTGGCGATGGTCTTCTTGGCGCGGACAATGCGCTGGGCGATCGTCGCCTCGCTCGACAGGAAGGCGCGAGCGATCTCGTCGGTCGTGAGGCCGCCGACGACCCGCAGGGTGAGCGCCGCTCGGGCGTCGGGCGACAGGATGGGGTGGCAGGCCGTGAAGATAAGGCCCAGCAGCTCGTCGCCGAGATCATCGTCCATGGCCGCTTCGATCGCTGCGATCGCATGGGGTGCGCCGAGCGTCTCGTCCAGCGTCCGCGCGATCTCCTCGTGCTTGCGCTCGCGCATCTTGTCGCGCCGAAAGGCGTCGATGGCGCGCCGTTTGGCGAGAGCCATCAGCCAGGCGCCCGGATTGGCCGGAACGCCGATCCTCGGCCATTCGGACAGGGCGACGACCAGCGCGTCCTGCGCCAGCTCCTCGGCAAGGTCGATATTCCGCACCACGCGGGCCAGGCCCGCGATGAGCCTGGCCCGTTCAATGCGGAAGGTCGCTTCGATCGCCCGATGCGTCTCGCCTGCGGTCACACCGCATTGTGGGCCAAGGCCCCAGGGAGAGACAAGCCGGAGGCAGCCCGGCGGTATCAGGCGACGGAGTCAGGCGACGCCGAGCTTCCCGCGCTCCCCTTCTCTGGGCGTCGAGAGCTCTTCGGGCGTCACAAACGCGGCCAGATCCGCCGCTTCGTAGAACGGCCGGATTTCCATCTCGCCCGGCAGCATGGGCGCGCGGTTAGCCCAGGCCATCGCCTCGTCCATGTCCTTGACCTCCCAGATCGAGAAGCCGACGATCAGCTCGCGGCTCTCGGCGAAAGGCCCATCGATGACTGACCGGCTGGAGCCGTCAGAGACGATGCGCTTGGCCTGGACGTCGTTTTTGAGGCCTGCGGCGGCCACGAAGACGCCGGCCTTGACCAGTTCCTCGGTGAACCGGTCCATCGCCGCGAACGCCTCGAGCGCCTCTGGCGTGGGCTCGCCCAATTCCATGCCCTCGGTGGCTTTTGCTAACACCATAACCCGCATTGTCTACCTCCTTGTTTGAGCCGGCCTTTTTTGGCGTCTCATTGGGGCGTCGAACGAGCTTGCCGGAAATCGACAGCGTTCTGCAAATTTTGTTCGGCAGCGCCCCGGCGCGCAGAAATCTCTATACTGAGGCGCTCTTTTTCCAAGGAGGCCGAACGCCATGAAGACCCGTCGCACCTTGCTCAGGATCGCCCTGCTCGGTTACGCCCTCGCCGCCGCCGCCACGACCGCTCCTCCCCGCGCTTCAGCCGCCGGCCTGTGCGGCCCCGGCGGCTGGAGCTGCAACACCGCGTCCCAGTGCGCCGTCTACTGCGGCAGCGCGGTCCCCCTCCCCCTCTGCAGCGCACACTGCTGCGTCTGCCCGCCGCCGCCCCGGGACTAGCCTGTCCTAGCCCAATGGGGTTCAGGGGGTCCCGAGTTCAAATCTCGGCGTCCCGACCAATTTATCCCCGCAAAATCAACCACTTGGGCGAAGGTAAGGCTGGATTGTACGGCCTTTGGCGACCGGCACGGGAGCGAGACGCTCGCCCAGCACGCGGATCCGGACGAGGGTCACAAAGGCAGGCTCTCCCAGAAGGCCGCCAAGTCACCTGCCGTGGCGAAGCGGCCGGCCATGCCCACCACCGCGACGTCGTAGAAACGGTCCTCGCTTATCCATTTCGTTTGCTGCGGCGCTGCAGCCGGCGCAGCGACTCGCGGCCGGCCGCGGCCCGGTCCCGGCTGTGCTCCAGGTCCGGAGCCGAGGCCGCCGGCAGGTTGGGTGATCCACCGGGTGATCCATCGAGCGCGGCGGCCAGCGACGCCACCGTCGGGTATTCGAACAGCAACACGTTGGGCAGGTCGCGCCCCAGGACTTCGCGCAGGCGGCTCACCACCCGGAGGAGCAGCAGCGAATGGCCGCCGAGGTCGAAGAAGCCGTCATGGACGCCCACGCGCTCCACCCCAAGCACCTCGCACCAGACGCGGGCGATCCGCTCCTCGAGATCGGTGCGCGGCGGGACGTGCGACGCCTGAAGCTCGCCGGCCGCTTCCGCGGGCGCCGGCAGGGCTTTCCTGTCCACCTTGCCGTTGGCGGTCAGGGGAAGCGCAGCGAGCACTACGAAGGTGGCCGGCACCATGGGCTCCGGCAGCCGCTCGCGGAGGTGCCGGCGCAGCTCCTCGGCCGCCATGCCGGGAACATTGCCGGCCACGTAGGCGACCAGCCGGATCTCCCGGTCTCGATCCCGGCGCACCACCACCACCGCCTCGCGGACTCCGGGGTGCGCCACCAGAGCCGCCTCGATCTCGCCCGGCTCGATGCGGAAGCCGCGGATCTTCACCTGACCGTCCAGGCGGCCGGAAAACTCCAGCAGGCCGTCCGCCCGGTGGCGCACGCGGTCTCCCGTCCGGTAGAGCCGGCTCCCCGCCTCTCCGAAGGCATCCGGCACGAAGGCATCCGGGACAAAACGTTCGGCCGTCAGCTCCGGCCGCCCCAGGTAGCCGCGCGCCAAGCCGTCGCCGCCCGCATAGAGCTCTCCCCACACGCCGACCGGCACCGGAGCGAGACGCTCGTCCAGCACCCGGACCTGGGCGTTGCCGATCGGCCGGCCGATCGGGATTCCGTCTCCTCCCACCTGTCGCGCCTCGGTCATCCGGTGGCAGCAGGTGAACGTGGTCCCCTCGGTCGGACCGTAGCCGTCGATCAGGGTGAGGCCGGGATGGGCTTCGAGCACCCGGCGGGCGTGCACGGCAGAGACCACGTCGCCGCCGGCCAGGAGCTGCGACAACGGCCGCAAGCCGGCGAGGCAGCCATCCACCATCTCGTGGAACAGGCCCGCGGTGAGCCAGGCCGAGGTGACGCCGTGGGTCTCCACCACCCGCGCCAGCTCGTCGAGCGACCCGGTCCGCCCGGGAAACAGCACCAGCCGGCCGCCGTTCAAGAGCGGCGCCCAGATCTCCAGGGTCGAGGCGTCGAAGGAGACCGGGGCGTACTGGAGCCAGGTCTGCTGCGGCCCGAAGTCCGCGTACCCGGCGCCGCGCACAAGCCGGATCACGTTGCGGTGGGTGACCGCCACACCCTTGGGCGTGCCGGTCGAGCCCGAGGTGTACATCACATAGGCCAGGGACTCGGCCGGGATCTTGGGCAGGGGGGGAAGCCGCGGACCGGCCGCGGGCTCTTCACGTTCCGACGTGTCATCCACGAGCAGGGTTGCGCCCGCGTCGCGGAGCATCCAATGCAGGCGATCCACCGGAGAGGCGGGATCGAGCGGCAGGTAGGCACCCCCAGCCTCCAGGATGCCCAGGAGCGCCGCGATCAGGTCCGGCGAGCGCTCGGCGACCACCGCCACCCGCTCCTCCGCCCGCAGCCCCCGGGCCACCAGACGCCGGGCGATCCGCCCGGCACGCCGCCGCAGCTCCCCGTACGTCAGACTCTCGCCTCCCTGCTCCACCGCCACCGCGTCGGGCGAGAGAGCCGCCTGCTCGGCGAAGAGGCCGTGCAGAGTCGCCTCGCGTTGGAAGACGGCCGCGGTGTCGCTCCACTCTCTCAGGAGCTGATGCTGCTCGGCCGCGGACAGCAGCGCCAGCTCCAGGGCCGGCAGCTCCGGCGCGGTAAGAGCCGCGGTGAGCAGCCGCTCGTACTGGCCGGCCAAACGGTCGAGGGTCGTGCCGTCGAACAGCGCGGTGGCATGCTCGACCGTACCGGACAAAACGCCGCCGTGCTCCGCGAGGCTGAGCGTGAGATCAAACTTCGCCACCCTCGTTTCCACGTCGACCGGCCGCAGGCGCAGGCTCTCAATCTCCAGGCTCTCGACCGGAACGTTCTGCAGCACGAGCATCACCTGGAACAAGGGCGTCTGCGCGGGGCTCCGCTCCGGCACCAGCTCCTCGACCAGCTTTTCGAACGGCACGTCCTGGTGCAGATAGGCGGCGAGGGCCGTCTCGCGGGTCCGGCCGAGCAGCTCGCGAAAGGTGGGCGCTCCTGACAGGTCTCCGCGCAGCACCAGCGTGTTGACGAAGAACCCGATCAACCCTTCGGTCTCCACCCGGTTGCGCCCGGCGATGGGCGAGCCCACCGCGAGATCGTCCTGCCCGCTGAGGCGCGCCAGCAGAGCCTGGAAGCCGGCCAGCAGCACCATGAAGAGCGTCGCCCCCTCGCGCCGGGCGAGGGCCTCGGCCGGCCGGGCTATCGCGGCGGGCAGCCGCACCGGCCGCGACGTGCCACGGAGGCTCCTCATCATGGATCGCGGCCGGTCGGTGGGCAGATCGAGGTGCGGCGGCAGCCCGGCGAGCTGCCGCCGCCAGAAAGCGATCTCGTTCTCCAGCAGCTCGCCGCGCAGTCAGGAGCCCTGCCACACCGCGAAATCCGCGTACTGCACCGGCAGCTCCGGCAAGGGGGAGGGCCGGCCCGCGGCAAACGCCGCATAGAGGGTCGTGACCTCGCGGACCAGGATGCCCAGCGACCAGCCGTCGCTCGCGATGTGGTGCATGGTGAGCGCGGCGACGTGATCAGTTGTTCCCCCAGAATCCGCGATCCGCAGCAGCACGCCGCGTAGCAGTGGATCGCGCGCCAGGTCGAACGGGCGGCAGGCTTCTTTACCGGCGAGGGCGAGGGCGTGGCGGGTCTTGAGATCGGACAGATTCGACCGATCCGTCCGATCCGGCAGCCCTGACAGGTCCACCACCGGCAGCACGAACGGCGCCGCCGGCCGGATCACCTGCACCGGCGTGCCGCCTGATCCTTCTAACACTGCGAAGACCGTGCGCAACGCCTCATGACGCCTCACGATCTCCGACAGGCTCCGCGCCAGCACCGCCGGGTCCAGCGGCCCTTCGACCCGCAGCACCAACGGCATGTGGTACATCGGCGAGCCCGGTGCGAGCTGATCGATGAGCCAGAGGCGCATCTGGGCGAACGAGAGGGGGAGAGGCCCTTGCCGGAGGGCCGGCACGAGGGGCGTAGCCGGTACGGCAGCTCCGGCCGCTCTCCGCGCCAGCTCGACCCGGACCGCGAGGCCCGCCGGCGTTGGGGCCTCGAACAGGTCGCGCAGCGGCATCTCGACCCCGAAGGCGCCGTGCAGGCGCGACATCACCTGCGTCGCCAGCAGCGAGTGCCCCCCAAGCTCGAAGAACGAGCCGTTCGCCCCGACCCGTTCCCCCGGGGAGACACCGAGCAGCTCGGCCCAGATGCCGGCGAGAACCTCTTCGACCGGCGTCCGCGGCGCCACATGGCCCTCTCCGGCGTCTCCGGTGCTCTGCCATTCCGGTGCCGGCAGGGCCTTGCGGTCCACCTTGCGGTTGGGAGTGAGGGGGAACGCCGCGAGGGTCACAAAGGCGGCGGGCACCATGTAGTCCGGCAGCCGCTCGCGAAGCAGAGAGCGCAGCTCCCCGGCCGCGGCAGTCCCCACGACATAGGCGACCAGCCGCCGCTCGCCTGCGGGCTGATCCTCGCGCGCCACCACCACCGCCTCGCCGATCCCCGGCAACGCCAACAGCGCCTCTTCGATCTCGCCCGGCTCGATGCGGAAGCCGCGGATCTTCACCTGATGGTCGAAGCGGCCGAGGTACTCCAGCTCGCCGCCCACCGCCAGGCGCACCTTGTCGCCGGTGCGGTAGAGGCGGCCTCCCGGCACGGTGGAGAACGGGTCGGGCACGAACCGCTCGGCGGTAAGAGCGGGCCGCCCGAGGTAGCCGCGCGCTACGCAGGCGCCGCCGAGGTGGAGGTCGCCCGGAACGACGAGGGGAGCGGGCTCTAGGCCCGGCTCCAGAACGTAGGCCGTGGAGCCCCGGATCGGCCGGCCGATGGCGGGAAAGACCGGCCAGCCGGCGGAGCCGGACGGGAGGATGAAGGCGGTGGCCACATGGGTCTCGGTCGGGCCGTACTGGTTGTGGAAGACGCACCCCGGGAGGCGGTCGAGGAGCGCCGCCATGGCCCGGTTGGTCTGCAACCGCTCGCCGGTGGTGGTGATCTCGCGAAGCGGCGGCAGCTCCGCGCGCCCGGCGAAGATCTCGGCGAGCTGGGCGAAGACGGCCACCGGAAAGACCGCCTTCTCGACCTGCTGCTCCACCAGAAGGCCGGCGAGCGCCGGCATGTCGCGCCGCAGTTCCTCCTCGACCACCACCAGGGTGCCGCCGGAGCCCCAGCAGGCGAACATCTCGTAGAAGCTGACGTCGAAGCTCATGGAGGCGATCTGGAGCGTCCGCACGCCGCCCAGGCAGGTGGTGGCCAGATGCCAGTCGATCAGGTTGCGCAGAGCGCCGTGGGAGAGGGCCACGCCCTTGGGCCGGCCGGTCGAGCCCGAGGTGTAGATGACGTAGGCCAGATTCTCCGCGGCGGGTTCCAGCCCTCCCGCGGTTGCTGCGTCTTCGGCGCCGGCGATCTCGCCGCCGTCGAGGAGGACGGCCGTGAAGCCGCCGGCCGGCAGCCGGCCGCGCAGCGGGTCCTGGGTCACCACCACCGGAGCGCGGGTGTCGCCGAGCATGAACGCCAGGCGCTGCTCCGGGTATCCGGGGTCGAGCGGGACGTAGGCGCCGCCGGCCTGGAGGATGCCCAGCACGCCGACGACCATGTCCAGCGAGCGCTCGACGAAGAGGCCGACGAGGACGTCCGGCCCGACGCCGAGACGGCGCAGGTGCCGGGCGAGGCGGCCGGCCCGGGCGGCGAGCTCGGCGTAGGTCAGCGCCGCTTTCTGATGATCGTGGCCGCAGACCACGGCGACGGCGTCCGGAGTTCGCCCGGTCTGCGCGGCGAACAGCTCCGGCGCGCCCGCTTCCGGCAGCAGGCGGAGCGCCGCCGGTCCGGTGTCGTTCCATTCGAGCAGAATCTGCCCGCGCTCGGCCGCGCTCAGCAGCGGCAGCTCCGCGGTCCGCCGCTCCGGGGCCTCCACAGCCGCGGCGAGCAGACGCTCCCAATGCCCGGCCAGGCGGTCGACCGTCGCGGCGTCGAACAGATCGGTGGCGTACTCGATCTCGCCGTCCAGGGCGCCGTCGCGCTCGGTGACGTTCACCGTGAGATCGAGCTTCGCGGTGGTGGCTTCGGTGGTCAGCAGGCGCAGCCGGAGATCCCGGATCTCCAGGCTCCCCATGGGCGCGTTCTGGAGCACCAGCATCACCTGGAACAAGGGGGTCTGCGCGAGGCTCCGCTCCGGCGCCAGCTCCTCGACCAGCTTTTCAAACGGCAGGTCCTGGTGCAGATAGGCGGAGAGCGCGGTCTCGCGGGTGCGGCCGAGCAGCTCCCGGAACGAAGGGTCACCATTCAGATTGCTGCGCAGTACCAGGGTGTTGACGAAGAACCCGATCAGATCCTCGGTCTCCATCCGGTTGCGCCCGGCGATGGGCGAGCCGGTCGCGAGATCGTCCTGACCGCTGGTGCGCGCCAGCAGGGCCTGGAAGCTGGCCAGCAGCACCATGAAGAACGTCGCTCCTTCGTGCCGGCCCAGCGCCTCGGCCTGCCGGGTGAGCGCGGCCGGCAGCCGCACCAGCCGCGAGGCGCCGCGGTAGCTCTGCACCGCGGGCCGCGGCCGGTCGGTGGGCAGCTCCAGGAGCGGCGGCAGACCCGCGAGCTGCCGGCGCCAGAAGGAGATTTCGTTCTCCAGAACCTCGCCCCGCAGCCAGGAGGATTGCCACGCCGAGAAATCCGCGTACTGCACCGCCAGCTCCGGTAAGGGAGAGGGCCGGCCCGCGCTGTCTTCAGCCAGCGCGTCGTAAAGAGCCGTGACCTCGCGGATCAGGATGCCGATCGACCAGCCGTCGCTCGCGATGTGGTGCATGGTCAACGCGGCGACGTGGTCTTCCTCCGCCAGCCGCAACAGCACGCCGCGCAGCATGGAGTCGCGCCTGAGATCGAACGGGCGGCCGGCTTCTTCACCGGCCAGGGCGCGGGCCGCCGCCTCGCGCCGGCTCTCCGGCAGTCCCGAAAGATCCACCACCGGCAGAAGGAACGGCGCCGCCGGCTGGATTACCTGCACCGGCGCGCCGTCGGCCCCCTCAAACACCGCGAAGACCGTGCGCAGCGCCTCGTGCCGGCGCACGACCTCGCCGAGGCAGCGCGCCAGCACCTGGGAGTCCAACGACCCTTCGGCGCGCAGCACCGCGGGGAGGTTGTAGAGCGGGCTGCCCGGCTCGAGCTGATCGATGAACCAGAGACGCTGCTGCGCGAACGACAGGGGCAACGGCCGCCCGTCCCGCGGGACCGTGGCCATGGCCGCCGCCGTCGTCTCGCCGCGCAGGCGGCAGGCGTCCACTTCCGCGGCCAGGGCGGCCACGGTCGGCGCCTCGAAGAGGGTCCGCAGGGAGAGCTCGGCGCCGAGCCGGGCCTGGATCCGCGAGACGGCCTGGAGGCCGAGCAGCGAGTGCCCGCCGAGCTCGAAGAAGTTGTCGTGGACCCCAATCGGCTCGATGCCCAGCAGCTCTCCCCAGAGCACCGCCACCGCCTCCTCCGTCGCCGTCGCCGCCGCGGCCCAGGGGGTCTGCAGAGCCGGTCTCGGATGTCGTTTCCGGCCCGGCACTGCTTCTACAGATGCAGCGAGAGCCTCGGCCGGCGCCGCTGCGGCGCGGAGCACCGTAGCGAGATCGCCGGGCGACACCACAACCTCGGGGAGGCCGCTCTCCAGGACGCGGCCGAGCGCGTCCAGTCGCTCTTCGACCGTTAGACCGCAGCCCCAGTGGATGGCGGTCACCCGCATCTCGCCGCGGGCGCTCCGCTCGCGAGCGAAGGCGCCGCCGATAGCTCCGGCACCGGCCGCCAGCGCGTCGAGCGCGGAGAAGAGGACGAGGAAGCCCCGGGGATCGCCCCGGCGGGCCGCCTCGGCGGCGCGGTCCAGGGCGGTCTCGTTCACCTCTTCGGCGGCGAGCACGGACACCGCGGCCCCGGCGGCTTCGAGAGCGCTAGCGAGGTCGAGGCCGGCGCCTCCGATCATCAGGTACGTGCCTGCCGTTTGGAGCCGTCCCGAGGCCGGCGCGAGCGCAACCGGCTCGAACACCGGCAACCAGCGGTAGGGGCCACGCAGGGCGACCACCGGCTCGGCGGTCCGCTCCGTGAGGTCCGCGAGCAGCCGGGCCTCCAGCTTCGTCCCGATCTCGCCGATATCTCCGATATTGACGTCGATCAGGCGGCAGGAGATCCCCGGATGCTCCCGGGGGATCGCCCGCAGCGGTCCGAGCAAGGCCGCCTTTCCGGGGTGGAGCGGGTCCTTCCGCTCGACGTCGCAGAGGCCGTCGGCGATCACGCAGATCTCTGCTGGACCCTGCCCCTCCCGCCCGGCCAGCGCCCGGGCAAGGCCGGTCAGATAGAGGACGGTCAGGTCCCGGCCGCCGCGCGCCGGCTCGTCCGGCGCGCCGAGGCTCCAGAGGTGGAGGACGCGATCGGGCAGCCAGCCGAGGCCGGAGAGCAAGGTCTCTAAATCACCAACCTCGCCTAACTGGCCCACCCCGACCGTCGCTACCGCGCAGCCGGCGGCGGTCAGGCGCCGCGCCAGGAGGTCTCCGAGGCCGAGCGGATCGAGCAGCACGAGCCAGCGGCCGGCGGGGTCGACCGGTGAGGAGCTGCGCGGGTGGGGATCGCGCTTCCAGGAGGGCGCATGGAACCAGCCGGCCCTGTCTGCGGTCTTCAACGTTTGGCCTGGTTCTATCCAATACCGTTGCCGCTCGAACGGATAGGCCGGCAGCGGCACCCGCAGCCGGCGCTCGCCGCCGTGGAAGCCGGACCAGTCGACCTCCGCGCCGGCCAGCCAGAGGCGGCCGAGGCTGTGCAGCAGGAACCTCTGGTCCGGCTGCCGGTCGAGCGGGTGGCGCAGGGAGGAGAGCACGGCACGGTCCGCGCCGCCTTCCGGGATCTGCTGGAGCGCCAGGCTGCCCAGGGTCTGGCCCGGCCCCATCTCGATCAGAATTCGCCCCGGCTCGCGCCACAGCTCGGCGATTCCGCCGGCGAAGCGGACGGTCGACAGAAGGTGCCTCACCCAATAGTCCGGATCGGTGGCCTCTGAGGGCTCGATCCACGTTCCTGTGACATTCGAGAGCCAGGGGATGCGCGGCGGGGACAGGGGAATGGCGCGCACCAGCTCCCGCAGCGCCTCCGCGGCCGGCTGCATCATCCAGGAATGGAAGGCCTGCGCCGCCTGCAGCCGGCGGGTGGGGAGCCCCTCCTCCGCCAGCCGCCTCTCCAGCCCGGCGATCGCTTCAGGAGGCCCCGCGGCCACCGACACCGCCGGAGCGTTGACCGCGACGAGCGACAGGCCCGATCCCAAGGGACCGCCGAGCCGCGCCCGCGTCTCCTCTTCGGAGAGCGGCACGGCGAGCATGGCTCCCGGGGCCAGATCGCCGATCAGACGGGCGCGCCGGGCCACCAGCGCCAGGGCGTCGGGGAGCTCCATCACGCCGGCCAGGCAGGCGGCCGTGTACTCCCCCAGGCTGTAGCCGAGGAGGGCCGCCGGCTGCACGTTCCACGACATCCACAGCCGCGCGAGCGCATAGCCCACGGCGAACATCGCCGGTTGCGCGACGCGGGTCTCCTCAAGGAGGGTCCGCGCGGCGGGCTTCCGCCTGAGCAGGGAGTGCAGGCCTGGACCGTCTCCCTCATCTCCAGCAAACAGCACCTCCCGCAGGTCGAGCCCGAGGTGCGGGAGCAGCAGCTCGGCGCAACGATCGATCTCCCGCCGGAACACCGGTTCCTCGTCGTAGAGGCCGCGGGCGATGCCCGGATATTGGTCGCCGACCCCGGGCAGGAGGAAGGCCACGGAACGGCGCCCCGGCTCCTGGGAGGCGGTCCACACCCGCCTGGGGTCCCGCGACCGCAGGGCCGCCACAGCCTCCTCACGGCTCGCCGCCACCACCGCGCGGCGGTGCACGAAGGGCCGGCGGCCGGCACGCAGGGTGTAGGCGATGTCTGGAAGATTCTGTCCGAGGTCCGCTTCCAGGTGGGCCGCGAGCCTGTCCGTCGCGGCTTCGAGGGCCTCCGGGGTGCGCGCCGAGAGCAGCAGCACCTGCCAGGGCCGCGACGGACCGGAGGGCTCGGCGGCCGGCGCCTCCTCCAGCACCGCGTGGGCGTTGGTGCCGCCGATGCCGAACGAGCTGACCCCGGCGCGGCGCGGCGTGCCGTCCCGCTCCCAGGCGGCCGTCTCGGTCTGCACGTGGAAAGGAACTGCGGCGAAATCGATCCGCGGGTTCGGCCGTGAGAAATCGCGGCTCGGCGGCAGGACACCGTGCTGGAGCGCCAGCACCGTCTTGATCAGGCCGGTGACGCCGGCAGCCGCGTTCAAATGTCCCAGGTTGCTCTTGACCGAGCCGAGAGCACAGGAGCGTTCGCGCGGCCCGCCGCGCAGGAAGGCCCGGGTGAGGGCCTCGACCTCGATCGGATCGCCCAGCACGGTGCCGGTGCCATGGGTCTCGACGTAGGAGACGGTGGCCGGATCGATCCCCGCGGCGGCCAGGGCCGCGGTGATCACCTCGGCCTGCCCCGCGACGCTCGGCGCCGTGTAGCCGGCCTTGCCGGAGGAACCGTCGTTGTTGACCGCCGAGCCGCGGATGACAGCGCGGATGGTGTCCCCCTGCTCCAGCGCGTCGGCCAGCCGCTTGAGCACCACGATGCCGGCGCCGCTCGCGGGCACCGAGCCGCGCGCCTCGGCGTCGAAGGCGCGGCAGCAGCCGTCGGGAGAGAGGATGCCGCCCTCCTGGTAGAGATAGCCGGCGCGCTGCGGCAGGGAGATGGAAACGCCCCCGGCCAACGCCATGTCGCAGGCGCCGAGGAGGAGGTTCTGGCACGCCAGGTGGACCGCCACGAGCGAGCTGGAGCAGGCGGTCTGCACCGCCATGCTGGGTCCCTTGAGGTCCAGCTTGTAGGAGGTGCGGGTGGACAGAAAGTCCTTGTCGTTGCCCATCAAAAGCTGGAGATCGCCCACCGTCGAGTGGTCGAGGCCGGCGAGGAGCTGGTGCAGGTACAGGTTGAATCCGAGGCCGGCGAACACGCCGACCGGTCCCGGCGTTCGTGCGGAGTCGTAGCCGGCGTTCTCCAGGGCCTCCCAGGCGCATTCGAGGAACACGCGCTGCTGCGGATCGAGGATCTCGGCCTCGCGCGGGCTGTAGCCGAAGAAGCCGGCGTCGAACAGCTCGACGCCGTAGATCGCGCCGGCCGCGGGGACGTAGCGGGGGTCGCGAGAGAGAACGGGATCGACGCCGGCCGCGGCGAGCTCCGCGGCGCTGAAGCGGGCGATCGAGGAGATACCCGCGCACAGGTTGGCCCAGAGCTGTTCAACGCCGGAAGCCCCGGGGAAGCGACCGGCGAGGCCGATGACTGCGATGGCCCCGTCGCCGCGCACCGCCGCCGGCATCGCCGACATCGCCGGCACCGTCTCGCCGGGCGAGAGATGGCTCGCCAGGGCACGGACGGTGGTGTGGGTGAGCAGCTCCACCAGGCTGACCTCCCGGCCGATCCTGTCGCGCACGCGGGCCTGGACCTTGGGGAGCAGCAGCGAGTGCCCGCCCAGGTCGAAGAAGTTCTCCTCGAAACCGACCCGCGGCACCTCCAGAACCTCACACCAGATGGCGGCGAGAATCGTCTCGACCGGTGTCCTCGGCTCCAGGCCGGCGGCCTCGGGGAGCGTAGATTCCGGGACCGGCAGGGCCTTCCGGTCCACCTTGCCGTTGGGGGTGGTGGGGAGCGCCGCGAGCCGCACGAAGACCGCCGGCACCATGTGCTCCGGCAGCCGCTCTCGCAATCCCCGGCGCAGCTCTTCGGGCGCGCGGTCCCCCACTACGTAGGCGATCAGCCGCGGGCTGCCGGGAGTGCTTTCCCGCGCCACCACCACCGCTTCGCGGACCCCGGGGAGCGCCACCAGCGCCGCTTCAATCTCCCCCGGCTCGATGCGGAAGCCGCGGATCTTGACCTGGTCGTCGAGACGGCCCAGGTACTCCAGGTTCCCGTTCGCCAGCAGCCGCACCTTGTCGCCGGTCCGGTAGAGGCGGGACCCCGGCGCGCCGCTGAACGGGTCGGGGACGAACCGCTCGGCGGTGAGGCCGGGCCGTCCCAGGTAGCCGCGCGCCAGGCAGACGCCGCCGATGTGGAGATCCCCGGGCACGCCCACCGGGGCCGGCAGCAGGCCGGGGGTGAGGACATGCGCCGAGGAGCCCCGGATTGGCCGGCCGATCGGCGGCTCGGCCGCCCAGTCCCGCGGGTCGGATTGGAGCGTGTACGCGGTCGCCACATGGGTTTCGGAGGGGCCGTAGTGGTTGTGAAAGGCGCATCCCGAGAGACGCCGGAGCAGTGCCGCCATCTCCCGGCTGGTCTGCAACCGCTCGCCGGTGGTGGTGATCTCCCGCAGCGGCGGCAGATCCCGCCGGCCGGCGAACAGCTCCGCGAGCTGTTGCAGCACGACGACCGGCAGGATCGCCTTCTCGATGCGCTGCTCCACCAGCAGGCCGGCCAGCGCCGGCATGTCGCGGCGCGACTCGTCCGGCACCATGACCAGGGTGCCGCCGGAGGCCCAGCAGACGAGCATCTCGTAGAAGCTGACGTCGAAGCTCAGCAGGGCGAACTGCAGGGTCCGCACGCCGCCCAGGAACGCGGCCAGATGCCAGTCGATCACATTGCGCAGAGCCCCGTGCGAGAGGGCCACCCCCTTGGGCCGCCCGGTCGAGCCCGAGGTGAAGACGATGTAGGCCAGGTTGTCTGGCGCGGTCTCGGAGAGGGTCTGGAAAGCCGCACCGTTGGACCTCACCCCCGTCCCCTCTCCCATCGCCCCCCCAGCCACCGGGAGAGGGGCGCCCGCGCCCATCCCCGCAGCACGACCACCGGTGCGATTCCCCCCTCTCCCGGCGGGCGGGGGGGCGATGGGAGAGGGGGGCCAGGGGGGTGAGGTTCCAACGGTGACTTGCGAGGCACCCTCTGCCGTCTCCGCGCCGCCGTCATCTCCGCCGTCCTCAAGACCGTCGCCGTCGAGCAGCAGGATTTCGGCGCTACCCACGGCCGGCAGCCGGCCGCGCAGATGCGCCTGGGTCAAGACCACCGGAGCGCGGGTGTCGTCGAGCAGGAAGGCCAGGCGTTGCGCGGGGTGGCGGGTGTCGAGCGGGACGCAGACGCCGCCGGCCTGGAAGATGCCGAGCACACCGGCGATCATGTCCAGCGAACGCTCGGCGAACAGGCCGACCAGGACGTCCGGTCCGACGCCGAGGCGGCGCAGGTGCCCGGCGAGACGGCCGGCCCGGCCGGCGAGCTCGGCGTAGGTCAGCGCCGCTTTCTGGTCGTTGCCGCAGACCACGGCGACAGCGTCCGGAGTCCGCCGGGCCTGCGCGGCGAACAGCTCCCAGACGCCGCCGCAGCCTCCAGAGGGAGTGGGCGCGCCAGCCGGCACGATGATCGGCGCGGTGTCGTTCCATTCCACCAGGATCTGGAAGCGTTCACCCTCACTCAGCAGCGGCAGCTCGAAGACGGGCTCGCCGGAGTGGGCGAGCGCCGCCGCGAGCAGCCGCTCGAAATGCCCGAGCCAACGGTCGATGGTCGTGGTGTCGAACAGGTCGGTGGCGTGTTCGGCGAAACCGCTCAGCCCGCCCATTCCCGCGGTGTCCGCCGCGAAGCTCACGGTGAAATCGAACTTCGCCGTCGTCCCGTCCACGTGGACCGGCCGCAGGCGCAGGCGCTCGATCTCCAGGCTCCCGGCCGGAGCGTTCTGCAGGGCGAACATCACCTGGAACAGGGGCGCATGGGCGAGGCTCCTCTCCGGCGCCAGCTCCTCGACCAGCTTTTCAAACGGCACGTCCTGATGCAGCCAGGCGGCGAGGGCGGTCTCGCGCACACGGCCGAGCAACTCGCGGAAGGTGGGCTCGCCGGCCCTCTCTCCGGAGAGATCTGCGCGCAGGACGAGTGTGTTGACGAAGAATCCGATCAGGCCCTCGATCTCCAGCCGGTTGCGCCCGGCGATGGGCGAGCCCACGGCGAGATCCCGCCGGCCGGAGGTGCGCGCCAGGAAGGTCTGGAAGACGGCCAGCAACACCATGAAGAGCGTCGCCCCCTCGCGCCGGGCGAGCTCTTCGGCCTGCCGGGCGAGCCCGGCCGGCAGCCGCAGCGGCCGCGAGGTGCCGCGGAAGCTCTGCACCGCCGGCCGCGGCCGGTCGGTGGGGAGCTCCAAAAGCGGCGGCAGGCCCGCGAGCTGCCGGCGCCAGAAAGCGATCTCGCTTTCCAGGACTTCGCCCCGCAGCCAGGAGGCTTGCCAGGCCGAGAAATCCGCGTACTGCACCGGCAGCTCCGGCAAGGAGGACGGCCGGCCCTCGGTGTCCTCCGCGAGCTCCGCGTAGAGGGCGGCGACTTCGCGGACCAGGACGCCCATCGACCAGCCGTCGCTCGCGATGTGGTGCATGGTAAGCGCGGCGAGGTGGTCCGCTGTTTCCGCAGAATCGGCGATCCGCACCAGCAGGCCGCGCAGCATCGGATCGCGCGCGAGGTCGAACGGGCGGCCGGCTTCTTCACCGGCCAGTGCGAGGGCGGTCGCCTCGCGTTCTGTCTCCGCCAGGCCCGACAGGTCCACCACCGGCAGGACGAACGGCATCGCCGGTTGAATCACCTGCACCGCTTCACCGTCCCGAACGGTAAAGACCGTGCGCAGCGCCTCGTGCCGGCGCACGATTTCGCCGAGGCAGCGCGCCAGCACCGCGGGGCGCAGCGGCCCTCCGACGCCCAGCGCCACCGGGACGTTGTAGAGCGGGTTGCCCGGCGCGAGTTGGTCGATGAACCAGAGGCGCTGCTGGGCGAACGAGAGGGGCAAGGGCCCTTCCCGGGGGACTGGGACGAGCGGCGGAGCCGGCGCGGACGGCGAGTGCGATGACGAGTGTAATTGGGCCTCGACCCGGACGGCGAGGTCCGCCAGCACCGGGGCTTCGAAGAGGTCGCGCACCGGCAGCTCGACGCCGAAAGCACCGCGCAGGCGCGACACGGCCTGGGTCGCCAGCAGCGAGTGGCCGCCCAGCTCGAAGAAGTGGCCGGTCACGCCGATCCGTTCGACTCCGAGCAGCTCGGACCAGATGCCGGCGAGGATCTCTTCGACCGGGGTGCGCGGCGCCAGAGGGCTCGCCGCGGCGGCCGGCCACTCCGGAGCCGGCAGGGCTTTGCGGTCCACCTTGCCGTTGGCGGTGAGGGGGAGCGCCGGGAGAATCACGAAGGCGGCCGGCACCATGGAGTCCGGCAGCCGCTCGCGGAGCGAGGCGCGCAGCTCCTTGGGCGCGACCTCGCCGGCCACATAGGCGACCAGCCGGATCTCAGAGGGTGTCTTGAAAGCCATCGTTGGACCCTCACCCCCCTGGCCCCCCTCTCCCAACGCCCTCCCATCCGCCGGGAGAGGGGGGAATCGCACCTGTGTCTGTGCCGCGAGGGCGGGAGCGGGCGCCCCTCTCCCGGCGGGCGGGAGGGAGTTGGGAGAGGGGACGGGGGTGAGGGTTCGGCGCGCCACCACCACCGCCTCGCGGACTCCGGGCAGAGCGCAGAGCGCCGCCTCGATCTCGCCTGGCTCGACGCGGAAGCCGCGGATCTTTACCTGGTCGTCCAGGCGGCCGGAAAACTCCAGCATGCCGCCCGCCCGCTGGCGCACGCGGTCTCCCGTCCGGTAGAGCCGGCCCCCCGCCTCTCCGAAGGCATCCGGCACAAACCGCTCAGCTGTCAGCTCCGGCCGCCCCAGGTAGCCGCGCGCCAGGCCGTCGCCCCCCGCGTACAACTCGCCCCAGACGCCGATCGGCACCGGAGCGAGGCGCTCGTCCAGCACGCGGATCCGGGCGTTGGCGATCGGCCGGCCGATCGGGATTCCGTCTCCTCCCACCTGGCGCGCCTCGGTCATCCGGTGGCAGCAGGTGAACGTGGTTCCCTCGGTGGGACCGTAGCCGTCGATCAGGGTGAGGCCGGGATGGGCTTCGAGCACCCGGCGGGCGTGCACCGGCGAGACCACGTCGCCGCCGGCCAGGAGCTGGGACAACGGCCGCAAGCCGGCGAGGCAGCCGTCCACCATCTCGTGGAACAGGCCCGCGGTGAGCCAGGCCGAGGTGACGCCGTGGGTCTCTACCACCCGCGCCAGCTCGTCGAGCGACCCGATCCGCCCGGGGAACAGCACCAGCCGGCCACCGTTCAGGAGCGGCGCCCAGATCTCCAGGGTCGAGGCGTCGAAGGAGACCGGGGCGTACTGGAGCCAGGTCTGCTCCGGCCCGAAGTCCGCATACCCGGCACCACGCACGAGCCGGATCACATTGCGGTGGGTGACCGCCACACCTTTGGGCGTGCCGGTCGAGCCCGAGGTGTACATCACATAGGCCAGGGATTCGGCTGGAACCGCGGGCAGGGATAGGCCGGCCTCTGGCTCCTCACCGTCCTGTTCCACGAGCAGGGTTGCACCCGCGTCGCGGAGCATCCAATGCAGGCGTTCCGCCGGAGAGCCGGGATCGAGCGGCAGGTAGGCACCCCCGGCCTCCAGGATGCCCAGGAGCGCCGCGATCAGGTCCGGCGAGCGCTCGGCGCGCACCGCCACCCGCTCCTCCGGCCGCAGCCCCCGGGCCACCAGCCGGCGGGCGATCCGCCCGGCCCGCTGCCGCAGCTCCCCGTATGTCAGCCTCTCCCCTCCCTGCTCCACCGCCACCGCGTCGGGCCGCAGCTCCGCCTGCTCGGCGAAGAGGCCGTGCAGAGTCGCCTCGCGCGGGAAGACGGCCGCGGTGTCGCTCCACTCCCGCAGGAGCTGATGCCGCTCGGCCGCGGACAGCAGCGGCAGCTCCAAGGCCGGCAGCTCCGGCGTGGCGACCGCCGCCGCGAGCAGGCGCTCGAAACACCCGGTCAGGCGGTCGATGGTCGTGCCGTCGAACAGCGCGGTGGCATATTCGACCGTACCGGCCAGAACGCCCAGAGCACCGCCGTGCTCCGCAAGGTTGAGCGTGAGATCAAACTTCGCCGTCACCGCTTCCACGTCGACCGGCCGCAGACGCAGGTTCTCGATCTCCAGGCTCTCTACCGGAACGTTCTGCAGCACGAGCATCACCTGGAACAAGGGGGGCTGCGCAAGGCTCCGCTCCGGGGCAAGCTCCTCGACCAGTCTTTCGAACGGCACATCCTGGTGCAGCCAGGCGGCGAGGGCGGTCTCGCGGGTCCGGCCGAGCAGCGCACGGAAGGTGGGCGCTCCAGACAAGTCGCCGCGGAGGACGAGGGTATTGACGAAAAACCCGATCAATCCCTCGGTCTCCACCCGGTTGCGTCCGGCGACGGGTGAGCCCACGGCGAGATCCTGCTGCCCACTGAGGCGCGCCAGGAGAGCCTGGAAGGCGGCCAGCAGCACCATGAACACCGTCGCCCCCTCGCGCCGGGCGAGGGCCTCGGCCTGCCGGGTGAGCCCGGCCGGCAACCGCACCGACCGCGACCCGCCACGGTAGCTCTGCACCGCAGGCCGCGGCCGGTCGGTGGGCAGCTCCAGGACAGGCGGCAGACCCGCGAGCTGCCGGCGCCAGAAGGCGATCTCGTTCTCCAGAGCCTCGCCGTGCAGCCAGGAGAGCTGCCACACCGCGAAATCCGCGGGCTGCACCGGCAGCTCGGGCAAAGGCGACGGCCGGCCCGCGGCAAGCTCCGGATAGAGAGCCGTCAGCTCGCGGACCAGGACGCCCAACGACCAGCCGTCGCTCACGATGTGATGCAGGGTCAGCGCGAGAAGGTGGTCCTCCTCAGAGGATGTCTCGAAAGCCGCCGTTGGGACCTCACCCCCCTGGCCCCCCTCTCCCATCGCCCCCCCATCCGCCGGGAGAGGGGGGAATCGCACCGGTGGGCGTGCTGCGAGGACGGGCGCGGGCGCCCCTCTCCCGGCGGGCGGGGGGGCGATGGGAGAGGGGACGGGGGTGAGGGCCCAACGGTGCGGCTTTCCAAACGCCCTCTCAGCAAGGCGCAGCAGCACACCGCGCACCAGCGGACCGCGCGCCAGATCGAACGGGCGGACCGCCTCCTCCGCGAGCAGCGTGGCGGCCAGCTCCTCGCGGGCCTGCTCCGGCAGCCCCGAAAGGTCCACCACCGGCAGCACGAAAGGAGCCTCCGGCTGAATCACCTGCACCGGTGCGTCACCGCGCACCGCGAACACCGTGCGCAACGCCTCATGCCGGCGGACGATCTCGCCGAGGCAGCGTGCCAGCACCCGGGGGTCCAGCGGCCCTTCGATCCGCAGCGCTCCGGGCATGTTGTAGAGCGGGCTGCCCGGCTCGACCTGATCGATGAGCCAGAGCCGCTGCTGGGCGAACGAGAGAGGGAGAGGCCCTTCGCGGGGGACCGGGACCAAGGGAGGGATCGGAACCGCGCCGCTCCGCTGCGCCGCTTCGACGCGGGCGGCGAGGTCCGCCAGCACCGGGGCCTCGAAGAGAGTGCGCAGCGGCATCTCGACGCCGAAGGCGGTGCGCAGGCGCGAGGTCACCCGCGTAGCCAGGAGCGAATGGCCGCCGAGGTCGAAGAAGTGATCGTCCGCCCCGATCTGTTGCCCCGCGGAGACGCCGAGCAGCTCGGTCCAGATGCCGGCGACGACCTCCTCGACCGGCGTCCGCGGTGCGCGATAGGCCCTCTCGGCGCTCAGCCATTCCGGCGCCGGCAGGGCCTGCCGGTCCACCTTGCCGTTGGCGGTGCGGGGCAGCGCCGCGAGCGTCATGAACACGGCCGGCACCATGTGCTCCGGCAGCCGCTCGCGCAATCCCTGGCGCAGCTCGCCGACCGTGCCGTCACCGGCCACATGGGCGACCAAGCGCCGGTCTCCGGGGGCGTCCTCGCGCGCCACCACCACCGCTTCGCGGACCCCGGGCAGGGCGATCAACGCCGCCTCGATCTCCCCCAGCTCGATGCGGAAGCCGCGGATCTTGACCTGGTGGTCGAAGCGGCCGAGGAATTCGAGCTCGCCCGCAGCCGTCCACCGCACGCGGTCGCCGGTGCGGTAGAGACGGGCGCCGGGCTCCTCGGCGAACGGATCGGGGAGAAAGCGTTCTGCGGTCAGCCCGGGCCGGTGCAGATACCCGCGCGCCAGACCCGCGCCGCCCAGGTACAGCTCGCCCGGGATGCCCGCCGGCAGCGGATCGAGCCCGCCCGCCAGCACGTGAGCCCGCGTGGCGGTGACCGGGCGGCCGATGCGCGGAGACTCCGCGCTGTCCCGCACCACCCGCGCACACGTCGAATAGGTGGTGTCTTCCGAAGGGCCATAGAGGTTCCACACGCGCTCGACCGTTCCCGTCGCGTAGAGCCGGCCGGCGAGAGCGCGCGGCAACGGCTCGCCGGCCAGGTTCACCGTGCGCACCGACGCTCCCAAGCTCCCTGCGTGCACCAGCTCGGCCATCGCCGACGGGACGGTGTTGACCAGCGTCACCCGGCCAGCGGAAGGCAGCGCCGGCAGCTCCAGGACGTTCCCCGCCAGGATCACCGTGCCGCCATGGCAGAGCGGCACGAACAGCTCGAAGACCGAGAGATCGAAGGAGAGCGCGGTGGCAGCGAGCACACCGGCCAGCTCCGCGGGCACATACACAGTGCCCGCCCAGCGCACCAGCTCCACGGCGCTGCGATGGGTGACCGCGACGCCTTTGGGCTCTCCCGTCGAGCCGGAGGTGTAGAGCACATAGGCGAGGCTCGCGGGATCGGTCCTCCCCCACCGGCTCGCTCTTACCTCCTCCGTCCCCTCCTCATCCACCCCCTCCTCATCCACTAAAACTACCGGCCCGTTCCAGGGCAGCCCGGCGGCCAGCTTCCCGCTGCTGACAACCAGCGCGGCGCGTGCGCCGGCGAGCATGCCCTCCAGGCGCCGGCGGGGCAGCCGCGGATCGAGAGGCAGCCAAGCCGCACCGGCTTCGAGGATGGCGAGGAGGGCCACCACCATCTCCGCCGAACGTTCGAGGCAGACGCCGACCACCACCTCCGGACAGGCGCCGCGCCCGCGCAGCCGCGCCGCCAGCCGGCCGGCCGCGGCAGCGAGCTCGCGGTAGCGGATCTCCCGCCTGCCGTCGATCACCGCGATCGCGTCCGGAGTCCGCCTGGCCTGCGCCGCGAACAGCTCGTGCAGACAGGCCGCCTCCCGCGGGACGGCAGGCGCGGTGTCGTTCCACTCCCGGAGGAGCTGCTGCCGCTCGGCCCCGGTGAGCCACGGCAGCTCGCCGAGCCGCCGCGCCGGGTGCGCCGCAGCGGCCTCCAGCAAGATCTGGAGATGGCCCAGCCAACGCCCGATCGTCACCCCGTCGAACAGAGCGGAGTCGTGCTCGCACGAGAGCACCACTACGTCTTCGACCTCGGCTGCGAAGAGGGTCAGATCGAGCTGCGCTGTGCCGGGGTCCAGGCGGATGGATTCGAGGGCGAGCCCGTCGATCTCGAGACGCGCTCCGGCCTGCCCCACCGCGAAGGCGGCCAGACCCGGCTCCCTCTGCAGCACGAAGAAGGCCTGCACGACCGGCGGCCGGCTCGCATCGCGCACCGGCTGCAAAAGCCTGGCGAGCTGCGCGAAGGGGAGGTCGCGGTGCTCCAGAGCCGCGGAGACGGTCAGCCGGGTGCGCGCGAGAAAGGCCGCGAACGGCGGATCGCCGGTCAAATCGGCCCGCAGCACGACGGGGTTGACGAAGTACCCCACGACGCCGTCGAGGTCGCGGTCGCGCCGGCCGGTGGTGGGAGCGCCGAGCAGAAGGTCGTCCTGGCCGGTCAAACGGCCGAGCAGGATCTGGAAGCCGGCCAGGAGGGTGGTGAACAGGGTGGCGCTCTGGGTCCCGCCCAGCTCGCGCAGCCGGCCGGTCAAACCGGGATCGATCCGCAGGTCGAGCCGGGCGCCTGTGTGGGCGGCGGCCGGCGGGCGCGGCCGGTCGGTGGGCAGGTCGAGCGCGAGAGGCGCGCCGCGCAGGCGGTCGAGCCAGAAGCGTTCGAGGCGCTCGCCGGCCGGCCCGTCAAGAAGACGCCGCTGCTGGCGGACGAAGTCGGTATACACGGCCGGAAGATCCGGCAGCAGCCGGCCGCCGGACTGTCCTCCATAGAGGGCCGCCCAATCGCGCAGCAGCACCGCGAGCGACCAGAAGTCGCCCACCAAGTGATGGAGGACGAGCAGCAGGATCCGCTCGCCGCCGGGACGGTGGAAGATGCGCAGACGCAGCGGCGAGCCGGCCTCACCTTTGAGATCGCCGAGATCGAAACGCCGCCGTGCTTCGCTCCGCAGGGCGCCGTCCAGCTCCCCGGAGCTCCAAGCCGTGGCGTCCACCTCCGCCAGATCCGGCGCCAGGTGGACATGCACCCGCTGGCGCGGCTCGCCTCCGGTTTCTCCGAAGGTGGTGCGCAGCGCCGGATGGCGGTCCACCAGCGCGAGCGCGGCGCGCAACAGGGCGGCGCCGTCGACTTCGGTGCCGAGCCGGGCGGCGGCGGCGATGTGGAAGACCCCTTCCGCGGCCAGCGACTGCTCCAGAAACCAGAGCGCCTCCTGGCCGGGCGAGAGGGGATGCTCTCCCAGGATCTCACCGCGGACCAGCGGCGGCAGGTCCGTGGTCTCCGGCTCCGCAAGCTGATCGAGAAGAAGGTCCCGCAGTCCGGCGACTGACAGATCGGCGAGGGAAGCTCTCCGCGACGGGAGGCCCAGATCCGCCTCCAGCCGGCCTTGCAGGTCGAAGAGGGCCAGCGAATCGAGACCCGCGGCGGCGATCACTGTCTCCGGGCCGATCCGCTCCGCGTCGACTCCGGCGAGGCGGGCGATCTCCGCGCAAAGCCAGGCGGTGAGGGCGGCGGCCCGTTCCGCCGGATCGAGGTCGAGCAGATCGAAGCGGGTGAGCAGTCGCCCCGAGGTGTCCTGGAGAGGCGGCTGATCACTACTCCGATAGAGGATCTCCAGGCCGCCGTCGAGATGCCGGGCGCGGCACTCACGGCGGCGGATCTTGCCGCTGGAGGTCTTGGGGATCGTTCCCGTGCGCACCAGCGCCACCCCGGCCACCCGGACGCCATGCTCCTCGGCCACCGCGCGCCGGATCGCATCGGCGATCGTTGAAAGCTCTCCGGGGTGCCGCCCGACCTCGCGCCCGACCTCAAACACCACGACGAGCCGCTCCTCCCCCTGCTCGTCCACAGAGAACGCCGCGCCACCCCCGGCGCGCAGAGCCGGATGGGCCTGCTCCGCGGTCAGCTCGACATCCTGCGGATACAGGTTCCGCCCGCGGAGAATGATCAGATCCTTGAGCCGGCCGGTGACCACCAGCTCGCCGTCCCGCACGAAGCCGAGATCGCCCGTTCGCAGGTATCGCAGATGGTGCCCGCGGCCATCGCGGAGCACCGCGCCGAACGTCTCACGGGTCTCCTCGGGCCGGTTCCAGTAGCCCGTGGCCACGCTCGGCCCGGCCACCCAGATCTCCCCTACCGCCTCGCCGGCACTGGGGATTCCCGCCTCCGGATCGACGACGAGAACTTCGCCATCGGAAGGCAGCGCACCGCAGCTCACCGGTGAATCGTCCGCTGCACCCCGGGCCGCAGTGACAAGAAGCGTCGCCTCGGCCAGGCCGTAGCAGGGGACGAACGCCGAGCGCCTGAAACCGCAGGGGGCGAACGCCTCCGCGAAGCGCCGCAGCGTCTCGGCGCGCACCGGCTCGGCGCCGTTGAACGCCACGCTCCAGGACGACAGATCGAGCCCCGCGCGCACCTCGGGTCCGACGCTCCGGGCGCACAGGTCGTAGGCGAAGTTGGGGCCTCCGCTCGTCGTGCCCCGGAAGCGGTGGATCGCCTGCAACCACCGCGCGGGCTTCTGGAGGAACGCCGCCGGGGACATCAGCACGCAGTCGGCCCCCACGAAGCAGGGCTGCAACACGTTGCCGATCAGCCCCATGTCGTGAAAGAGCGGCAGCCACCCGACGACCACCGACTCCGGCGTCTGGCCGAAGGCGATGCGGATCTTCTCCAGATTGTCGAGCAGGTTGGCGTGGGTGACGATGACGCCCCTGGGGGAGCCGGTCGAGCCGGAGGTGTATTGAAGGAACGCGACGTCTTCGGGCTCGGTCCGCTGGGTCGGATCGGTCCGATCGGCTGGATCGAAATCGCCGAGCCAGGCCGCGTTCGCGAGCGCGGGAACCTGCACGGCGAGCGCCTCGCGCCGGGCGAGGAGGGCGGCGGTCGTCAGCACCGCCCGGGGCCGGCAGTCCGTCGCGATGCTCGCGAGCCGCGGGTCCGGACGGCGGCTGTGCGGCGGGTAGGCGGGAACGGCGATCACCCCGGCGTACAGGCAGCCGAAGAAGGCGGCGATGAATTCGAGCCCCGGGGGATACAGCAGAAGCGCCCGCTCGCCGGGGGGGACCGCGCCCGCCAGAGCCGCGGCGATGGCGCGGGCGCGGGCATCCAGGCCGGCATAGGTGAGGCGATCCGCGGCCTTCTCTCCCTGGGCAAGCCAGGTGTAGCCGCGGTCAGGGCTTTCCTCCGCCCTGCGGCTGAGGAGCGCCGCCAGGGACTGCAATCTGTCCTGCCGCCCAACCGGCTTGACCACCGGATCGCACAAATCGCTCAAGTCAGCCTCCCGCGAGCTCCCGCGCTTCGGAGAGTCATTCCGCAAACAAGGGGGTTGTGTAGATAGCCTGGTTCAGAGGGTTTGTCAATCGCGCCGCTGAGGGTCCTTGGCCCTCGCAAGGTCGCGTTCCAGGTGCTCTACCAAACGGTCGAGGGCCGGCTTCAGAAGCAGAGAGTAGTGATCCCCTTTGAGCACGCAGGGCTCGGCACGGACCAGCGCGCACCACCCCCCGGGACTCGCCGGCTCGGAGGCGGCGCCAGCCTGGACCAGGGTGACCGGCCCTTCATAGGGGCGCGGCCGGTAGCCCTCCAAGGCCTGCACGTGACGGCGAAAAAGATCGAACCGCGCACGCAGCCGGGGCGTGTCCACGTCCGGCGGCAGCACTCCTTCGCGGCGGCCCAGCTCGGCCAGGCGGTCGAGCGCCGTTTCCACGTCCAATCCCGCCAGCACTTCCTGGCCGATCTTCACCTGGCGGCCGGACAGCCGCACCAGATCCAGCGCGAAGGCGGCCAGGAACGCGGTTTCATCGAGACATTCGCCCAGGCCGGGCGGCGAGGGATCGATCATCGCGAGCCGGTCCACGCTCCCACCGGAGCTTGCGATCTGCTGTGCCATCTCATAGGCGATCACCGCGCCGAGCGACCAGCCGGCCAGCAGGTAAGGCCCCTCGGGCTGGACCTCGCGCACGGCGGCCAGGTACCGCGCCGCCAGCTCCTCGATTGGAGAAGCGGGGCCTTCGGCCACCGCCTGCAGGCCCGCTTGGAGTCCATAAACCGGCCGGCCAGCTCCGAGCTGCCGCGCCAGCCCCATGTAGGCGAAGACCTCTCCTCCCGCCGGGTCCGGCTCAACCCTCACCGCCGGGGCGGGAGCAAGGCGCCCGATCTCCGTCCAGTCGCGGTCCAGGCAGACGACCCGTGCCCGCGTGTCCGGCAGCCGGCCGCGCAGCGCCTCCTGCGTCAGTACCACCGGGGCCGCGGTCTGGGCGAGCATCAGGCTCAGGCGTTCGGCCGGGTAGGACGGATCCAGGGGCACATAGGCCGCTCCGGCCTTCAGGATACCCAGCAGGCCGACCACCAGCTCCGGGGAGCTCCCGATCAGCACGCCCACCAACGTTTCCGGCCCCACTCCCAGGGTCCGCAGGAAGCCGGCCAGCCGCCCGGCCCGCTCGTCGAGCTCGCCATAGGTCAGCACCCGGCCCGCCGCCACACCGCGAAATCCGCATCCTGCATCGCCAGATCCGGGACCAGGGGCGGAGCCGGCGCGGCGCTCCGGACCCGCCGCGCTCCCTGGACGCGGGCGGCGAGAGCCGACAGCACCGGGGCTTCGAAGAGGTCACGCAGCGGCATCTCGATGCCGAAGACGCTGCGCAGACGCGCCAGCACCTGGGTTGCCAGCAGCGAGTGCCCACCCAGAGCGAAGAAATGGTCGGACGCCCCCACCCGTTCGAGGCCGAGCACCTCGGCCCAGATGCCGGCGACAACCTCTTCGACGGGAGTACACGGGGCCAGCCCTCCCTCTTCAGGCCGCTGCCTTTCCGGAGCCGGCAGGGCTTTGCGGTCCACCTTGCCGTTTGGAGTGAGGGGCAACGCCGCGAGCATGACGAAGACGGACGGCACCATGTGCTCCGGCAACCGCTCGCGCAGTTGTTCGCGGAAGGAGGCGCGTAGCGCACCGGGCGCCGCATCTCCCACCACGTAAGCGATCAGGCGATTCTCACCTGCCACCACCACCGCCTCGCGGACTCCGGGAAGGCTCAGCAGAGCCGCTTCGATCTCGCCCAGCTCGATCCGGAAGCCGCGGATCTTGACCTGGTGGTCCAGGCGGCCGAGGAACTCGATGTTCCCGCCGGGCAGATACCGCACGCTGTCGCCGGTACGGTAGAGCCTGCCGCCGGGTGCGGAGCCGAACGGGTCGGGCACGAAGCGCTCGGCGGTCAGATCCGGCCGGTTGAGGTAGCCCCGCGCCACTCCAATACCGCCGACGTGAAGATTACCGCGTGCTCCGAAGGGGACGGGACGGCCGGTGCGGTCCAGGAGATAGAGCGCGTTGTCTGCCGACGGCCGGCCGATGGGAACGGTGGGCCAGGGTGAGTCGTCCTCCCCGTCGATCCGGAAGATCGAGCTGTTGACCGTCGCCTCGGTCGGCCCGTAACCGTTGAAGACCACAGCCCTCGGCGCCGCCTGATGGAGCCGGGCGACGGTGTCGCGCGTCAGCGCCTCGCCCCCGAGATGGAGGATCTCGAGGCTGTCCAGAGTCACCTCCGCGGCGGCAAGCTCACGAGCGAAAACGGGCGTCGTATGCAGGGTATCGATGCCCTGGCGCACGATCTCCCGGGCGAAGGCGAGGGGATCTCCCGCCGCCTCTCCGGGAAAGACGAGCGTGCCGCCGGCCAGCACCGTGGTGAGGTGCTCGAAGATGCCGAAGTCGAAGCAAAAGGAGAGGCTCTGGAGCACCCGGATCCCGGTATCCCGGCAGACATCGAGCCCGAGGTAGCCGATACCCCAACGGAGCATCGGTACGAGATTCTCGTGCGAGACCTGCACCCCTTTGGGCCGGCCGGTGGAACCGGAGGTGTAGACAATGTAAGCGAGGGAGCGCGGCTCGCTCTCCGTGCGGATCACGGGCGCCTGCCCGGATGGAGCCGCGTCTTCGAGGCAGAGGACATGACGCAGCCCGAACCCCACCGCTCGCGCGAGGTGCCGCCTCTGGGTGACCAACACCTCGCAGGCGGCGTCCTGGAGTGTCCAGGCCAGTCTCTCGTCGGGATGGCGCGGGTCGAGCGGGACGAAGCCGGCCCCCGCCTGAAGGATGCCGAGCATCCCGGCGAGGACCAGCGGATCGGCATCGGCCAGCAAAGCGACCGGCCGGTCGAGAGGACGCTGCAGGACGCTCTGGATCTGGCTGGCCAGCGCGGTGGAGCGCTCCATCAGCTCTCCATGGGTCAGCGTCCCCAGCAGTCCCGCGGCGGCAGTCCGGTCGGGTGTCCGTCCGGCTTGCTGCAAGAACAGGTCGTGCACCGTTGTTGAGAACGTGGGGAGCACCCAGGTGCGCCCGCTCCGGTCGAGACCACGCTGCAACAGTTGGTGCTCTTCTTCCGCGTCCATCAGACGCAGCTCGGAGAGCGGCGTCTCCGGGTCCGCCGTGGCACCGGCGAGCAGGTGGGCCAGATGGGCGAGGAACCGATCGACGGTGGCGGGATCGAAGAGGTCTGCCGCGTACTCCACGGCACCGGCGAGGCCGTCGGATGTCATGCCGAGGGACAGCGTCAGGTCGAACTTGGCGGTGGTGCCCGCCGCGGCGACCGGGGAGAAGGTGAGACCCGCGACCCGCAGCTCGGCCGCCGGAGCGTTCTGCAGCGCCAGCATCACCTGGAAAAAGGGAGAGTGGGAGAGATTCCTCTCCGGAGCCAACTCCTGGACCAGTTTTTCGAACGGCACGTCCTGGTGCAGGTAGGCGGCCAGCGCGGTCTCGCGGGTGCGGCCGAGCAGCTCGCGGAACGAGCCTTCAGACAGATCGCCGCGCAGCACCAGCGTATTGACGAAGAACCCGATCAGCCCCTCGGTCTCCACCTGGTTGCGGCCGGCCACGGGTGAGCCCACCGCGAGGTCGTCCTGTCCACTGATCCGCGCCAGAAGGGCCTGGAATCCAGCCAGCAACACCATGAAGAGGGTCGCTCCCTCGCGCCGCGCGAGGACCTCGGCCTTCCGGGTCAGCGCGGCGGACAGGTGCACAGGGTGCGAAGCGCCGCGGTAGCTCTGTGCCGCCGGACGCGGCCGGTCGGTGGGGAGGTCCAGAAGGGGCGGCAGGCCCGCGAGCTCCCGGCGCCAGAAGGAGATCTCATTCTCCAGGACCTCGCCGTACAGCCAGGAGTGCTGCCACACCGCGAAATCCGCGTACTGCACCGGCAGCTCCGGCAGAGGCGACGGCAGCCCCGCGCCGTCTTCAGCCAGCTCAGCCAGCGCCGCGTAAAGCGCCGTGATCTCGCGGACCAGGATGCCTATCGACCAACCGTCGCCCGCGATGTGGTGCATGGTCAGCGCGGCCACATGGTCAGATGTTTTGCCAGTTTCCCCGGAATCGGCGGCCAGCCGCAGCAACACGCCGCGCAGCAGCGGGCCACGCGCCAGATCGAACGGGCGGCCGGCTTCTTCACCCGCCAGCACGAGGGCCTGCGGCTCGCGCCGGCTCTCCGGCAGGCCCGACAGGTCCACCATGGGCAGCAGGAAGGAGGCTGCTGGTCGGATCACCTGCACCGGCGTTCCGTCCAATCCCTCCAATCCCTCAAACACCGCGAAGACCGTTCGCAACGACTCGTGGCGGCGCACGATCTCGCCGAGGCAGAGCGCCAGCACTCCGGCGTCGAGCGGCCCTTCAATGCGGAGAGCCACCGGCATGTTGTAGAGCGGGCTGCCCGGTTCGAGCTGATCGATGAACCACAGACGCTGCTGCGCGAACGACAGGGGCAGAGGCTCTTGCCGGGGGACCGGGGTGATCGGATGCAAGGGCGGAGCCGGCACAACCGCACCGGAAGACCGCGCCGCCTCGACCCGGGCGGCGAGACCCGCCACGGTCGAATCCTCGAAGATCTCGCGTACCGGCAGCTCGACCCCGAAGGCGCTGCGCAGACGCGACATCACCTGCGTCGCCAGCAGCGAGTGCCCCCCCAAGGCGAAAAAGTGGTCTGCCGCGCCCACCCGTTCGAGGACGAGCACCTCGGCCCAGATGCCGGCGACGACTTCTTCGGCCGGCGTGCGCGGCGCCACCCAGTCATGGTCCGGCTGTTGCCTTTCCGGAGCCGGCAGGGCTTTGCGGTCCACCTTGCCGTTCGAAGTGAGGGGCAGCGCCACGAGCGTCACGAAGGCGGACGGCACCATGTGCTCCGGCAGCAGCGCGCGCAGTTGCTCCCGGAAGGACGGACGCAACTCATCGGGCGTCCCCTCCCCGACCACATAAGCGACCAAGCGATCCTGGCGCGCCACCACCACCGCCTCGCGAACGCCGGGCAGTGCCAGCAGAGCGGCCTCGATCTCGCCCAGCTCGATCCGGAAGCCGCGGATCTTCACCTGATGGTCCAGGCGGCCGAGGAACTCGATGTTTCCTCCGGGCAGCCCACCGGGCAGATACCGCACCAGGTCGCCGGTGCGGTAGAGCCTTCCGCCGGGTGCGGACCCGAAGGGATCGGGCACGAAACGCTCGGCGGTCAGGTCCGGCCGGTTGAGGTAACCCCGCGCCACTCCGATGCCGCCGACATGGAGATCGCCGCGGACTCCGAAGGGGACAGGGCGGCCGGTGTGATCCAGGATGTAGAGCGCGTTGTCCGCCGATGGCCGGCCGATGGGGATGCCGGGCCAGGGTGAGCCGTCTCTTTCATCGATCCGGCCGATTCGAAAAATTGAGCTGTTGACCGTCGCCTCGGTCGGACCGTAGCCGTTGTAGATCACCGCCCGCGGCGCGGCTTGCCGCAGCCGGAAGACGGTGTCGCGCGTCAGCGCCTCGCCGCCGAGATGGAGGACTTCGAGGCTGTCCAGCGCCACCCCGGCGGCGGCGAGCTCGCGCGCGAAGACAGGCGTCGTGTGCAGCGTGTCGATGTCCCGGCGCACGATCTCGCGGGCGAAGGCGAACGGGTCTCCCGCCGCCTCTCCCGGAAAGACCAGGGTGCCGCCGGCGAGCAGCGTGGTGAGGTGCTCGAAGATCCCGAAGTCGAAACAGAAAGAGAGGCTCTGGAGCACCCGGCTGGAGGCGCCGAGCCCGAGGTAGTCGATGCCCCAGCGGAGCATCGGCACGAGGTTCTGGTGCGAGATCTGCACCCCTTTGGGCCGGCCGGTGGAGCCCGAGGTGTAGACAATGTATGCGAGAGAACGGGCGAGAGACAGCGGATCGTTCCCGGCGAGGATCGCGGGCACCGCCCCGGACACCGTCCCAGAGAGAACGGCGTCCTCAAGGCAGAGGACGTGGCGCAGGCCGAGCCCCAGCGCCCGGTCCACGTGCTGCCTCTGGGTGACCAGAACCTCGCAGGCGGCGTCCTCAAGGATCCAGGCGAGTCTCTCGTCCGGATGGCGCGGGTCGAGGGGGACGAAGCCTGCACCCGCCCGGAGAATGCCGAGCATCCCAACGAGAACCAGCGGATCGGCTCCCGCCAGCAGAGCGACCGGGCAATCGATCGGAAAGCCGAGAGGACGCGGCAGAACGCTCTGGATGCGGCCGGCCAGCGCACGGGATCGGTCGATGAGCTCTCCGTAGGTCAGCGCCCCCTGCGGGCCCACGGCCGCGGTCCGGTCGATTGCCCGCCCGGCCTGCTGTAAAAACAGGTCGTGAACGGTTGTCGAGAGCGCGGGGAGCGCCCAGATGCGCCCGCTCCCGTCGCGGCCGCTCTGCAACAGTTGGCGCTCTTCCTGCTCATCCATCAGGCGCAGCTCGGAGAGCAACGTGCCGGGCTCCGCGACGGCGCCGGCCAGCAGGTGGCCCAGATGGCCGAGGAACCGATCGACGGTGGCGGGATCGAAGAGATCCGCCGCGTACTCCAGGGCCCCAGCGAGACCCTCGGAGGTTTCGCCGAGGGAGAGCGTCAGGTCGAACTTGGCGGTGCCGCCCGCCGCGCCGGCCGGAGAGAAGGTGAGCCCCGCGACCCGCAGCTCGGCCTCTGGAGCGTTCTGCAGCACCAGCATCACCTGGAACAAGGGGCTCTGTGAGAGGTTCCTCTCCGGAGCCAGCTCCTGGACCAGCTTCTCGAACGGTACATCCTGGTGCAGATAGGCGGCCAGAGCGGTCTCGCGCGTCCGTCCGAGCAGGTCGCGGAACGACGGATCACCCGTCCCGTCTCCAGATAGGTCGCCGCGCAGCACCAGGGTGTTGACGAAGAACCCGATCAGCCCCTCGGTCTCCATCCGGTTGCGCCCGGCGACGGGCGAGCCCACCGCGAGGTCGTCCTGCCCGCTGGTGCGGGCCAGCAGAGTCTGGAAGGCGGCGAGCAGCACCATGAAGAGGGTCGCTCCTTCGCGCCGGGCGAGGGCCTCGGACTCCCGGAGAAGAGCGGCGGGCAGAAGCACGGAACGCGAGGCGCCGCGGTAGCTCTGGATCGCCGGACGCGGCCGGTCGGTGGGCAGATCCAACAGAGCCGGCAGGCCCGCAAGCTGCCGGCGCCAGTAAGCGATTTCGCCCTCCAGGACCTCACCGCGCAACCAAGAGTGCTGCCACGCCGCGAAATCCGCATATTGCACCGGCAGCTCGGGCAAGGGCGACGGCTTTCCTTCAGCGAGCGCCGCATAGAGGGCCACGACCTCACGGACCAGGATTCCCATCGACCAGCCGTCGCTCGCAATGTGATGCAGGGTGAGCGCGACGACATGGTCCTCCTCTGCCAGCCGCAGCAACACGCCGCGCAGCAGCGGCCCGCGCGTCAGATCGAACGGGCGGCCTGCCTCTTCCTGGGCGAGGGCGAGAGCGGACCGATCCGACAGATCGGACAGATCCGACAGATCGGGCAGATCCGACAGATCGACCAGGGGCAGCACGAACGGAACCGCCGGCATGATCACCTGTACCGGCTCGCCGTCCCGCACACCAAAGACCGTCCGCAACGACTCGTGGCGGCGCTCGATCTCCCCGAGGCAGAGCGCCAGCACCCCGGCGTCGAGCGGCCCTGCAGCGCGGAGAGCCACCGGCATGTTGTACAGCGGGCTTCCCGGTTCGAGCTGATCGAGGAACCAGAGGCGCTGCTGGGCGAACGACAGGGGCAGAGGCCCCTCTCGCGGCACCGGGGTCATCGGGGCCATCGGGGGCATCGGGGCCATCGGGACGAGGGACGGCGCCGGCGCGACCGCGGCGGAGCGCAGCGATCTCTGCGCGGCCTCGACCCGAGCGGCGAGATCCCCCACCGTCGGAGCCTCGAAGAGGTCGCGCAGCGGCAGCTCGACGCCAAAGGCGCCGCGCAGGCGCGATACCACCCGCGTCGCCAGCAGCGAGTGGCCACCCAGGGCGAAGAAGTGGTCTGCCGCCCCCACCCGTTCGAGACCGAGGAGCTCGGCCCAGATGCCGGCGACGACCTCTTCGGCCGGCGTCCGCGGTGCCAGATAGCTCTCCCCGGCGCTCCGCGGCCCGGGCGCCGGCAAGGCCCTGCGGTCCACCTTGCCGTTGGGGGTGAGAGGCAGCTCGGCGATCGTCACGAAAGCAGCCGGCACCATGTAGTCCGGCAGCCGCTCGCGCAGGAAGGCGCGCAGGTCCGCGGCAGCCGGAAGCGCGCTCCCGTCGCGCGGCACGAGCCAGGCGGTGAGTTGCTGGAAATCTCCCACCGCGCGGGTGTCGGCCACGGCGTCGAGCACCGCCGGCAGGAGGCGCAGAGCGGCTTCGATCTCGCCCGGCTCGATGCGGTACCCACGCATCTTGATCTGGCGGTCGGCGCGCCCGGCGAAGAGGAGATCGCCATCCGGCCGCGGCACCGCGAGGTCGCCGGTGCGGTAGAGGCGGCCGCCGCCTCGATAGGACGAATCGGACGAATCGCCGAAAGGATCCGGCACGAAGCGCTCCGCCGTGAGACCGGGGCGGCCCAGGTAGCCGCGCGACACCCCGGAGCCGCCGATCCACAGCTCACCGCGGACACCCGGGGGGACCGGAGTGAGCAAAGGGTCGAGCACATAGACCCGAGCCCCCGGAATCGGCCGTCCGATGGGGATCGGACTGCCCGGGGAGAGGCCCGCCATCTCGCGGTGGGTCGCCACGATCGTCGTCTCGGTGGGGCCGTAGGTGTTGATCAGCCGGATCGAAGACCGGGCATGCCTCTGCCAGAGGGCGAAACGATCCGCCAGGGCCTCCTCGCCGCCGAGGATGATGAGGCGCAGCTCCCGCGGCAGCGCGAGATCCTCGGCCTCCAGGCCCGCGGCGAGCTCGTGCCAGAGCGCCGTGGGCATGTCGAGGACGGTGATGCCGAGCCGCGCGACCTCGCGCAGGAAATGCGGAATCGAAGCCAGCATGTCGTCCGGCCGCAGCACCAGGGTCGCGCCGGTGGTCAGAGCCATCCAGATCTCCTCGGTGCTGGTGTCGAAGCTGAGCGAGGCGAGCTGGAGAATCCGGTCTTCCGGGACCAGGATGTAGCTCTCCCGCGACACGCCGACCAAGAAGGCAAGGGTCTGGTGGGGCACGAGCACGCCCTTGGGCCGGCCGGTCGAGCCCGAGGTGTAGATGACAGAGGCCAGGTTCGCCGCCGCGCTCGCCGGGATCTCAGAGGTCCTCCCCGCCGCGGCGATCCCGCCCCCGTCGAGGAGGACGACCGCGCGGTGTCCTGCCGGCACCCGGCCGCGCAGCGCTTCCTGGGTCAGCACCACCGAGGCCCGGGAATCGTCGAGCATGAACGCCAGGCGCTCTGCGGGATAGGCGGGGTCGAGCGGGACGTAGGCGCCGCCGGCCTGGAGGATACCCACCATGCCGACGATCGTGTCCAGGGAGCGCTCGGCGAGGAGGCCGACCAGGACGTCCGGCCCGACGCCGAGGCGGCGCAGGTGCCGGGCGAGGCAGCCGGCCCGTTCGGCGAGCTCGGCGTAGGTCAGCTCGGCGCTGCCGCAGGTCACGGCGACCGCGTCCGGCGTCCGCCGGGCCTGCGCGGCGAACAGCTCCTGCACGCCGATGTCGGGCGACGGGGACGATGGGGACGACGGGGGCGCCGCGGCCGGCCGGGTGTCGTTCCATTCGATCAGAATCTGACCGCGCTCGGCCTCGCTCAGCAGCGGCAGCTCCGCGACCGGCAGCTCCGGCGTCTCCAGGGCCGCGGCGAGAAGGCGCTCGAAGTGCCCGAGCAGGCGGTCGATCGTCGTGCCGTCGAACAGGTCGGTGGCGTACTCGGCCGTGCCGTTCAATCCCCCCTCGCGCTCGGCGAAGCTGACCGTGAGATCAAAGCTCGCCACGCTGCCGGCGGCGCTCAACGGACGCAGCCGGAGATCCTGGATCTCCAGACTCCCCAAGGGCGCATTCTGGAGGACCAGCATCACCTGGAACAAGGGGGTCTGGGCGAGGCTCCGCTCCGGCGCCAGCTCCTCGACCAGCCTTTGGAACGGCAGGTCCTGGTGGAGGTACGCCGCCAGAGCGGTCTCGCGGGTCCTGCCGAGCAGCTCACGAAACGAGGGCTCATGAGTCAGGTCGCCGCGCAGCACCAGAGTGTTGACGAAGAACCCGATCAGTCCTTCGGTTTCCATCCGGTTGCGCCCGGCGACGGGCGAGCCCACGGCAAGATCCTCCTGGCCGCTGGTGCGCGCCAGCAGGGCCTGGAAGCCGGCCAGCAGCACCATGAAGAGCGTCGCTCCCTCGAACCGGCTGAGGGCCTGGACCTGCCGGGTGAGCCCGGCCGGCAGACGCAGGGGCCGCGAGGCGCCTTGGAAGCTCTGCACCGCGGGCCGCGGGCGGTCGGCGGGAAGCTCCAGGAGAGGGGGGAGGCCCGCGAGCTGCCGGCGCCAGTAGGCGAGCTCGTTCTCCAGGACCTCGCCTTGCAGCCAGGAGCGTTGCCACACCGCGAAATCCGCGTACTGCACCGGCAGCTCCGGCAAGGACGACGGCCGGCCCGCGGCAGACTGCATGTAGAGGACCATGACCTCGCGGACCAGGATGCCCATCGACCAGCCGTCGCTCGCGATGTGGTGCATGGTCAGCGCGGCGACGTGGTCCGTCGTTGCCAAAGAATCGGCGAGGCGCAGCAGCACACCGTGCAGCAGCGGTCCGCTGGAACCACCGAGATCGAACGGGCGGCGGGCTTCTTCTCCAGCCAGAGCGAGGGCCTGCGGCTCGCGCCGGCTCTCCGGCAGGCCCGACAGGTCCACCAGGGGCAGGGAGAAGGCGGCCGCCGGTTGGATGACCTGGACCGGCGCGCCGTCGCGCAGGGCGAAGACCGTGCGCAACGCCTCGTGACGGCACAGGATCTCGCCGAGGGCACGGGCCAGCACCCCGGCGTCGAGCGGTCCTTCGGCCCGCAAAACGACCGGAATGTTGTAGACCGGGCTGCCCGGTTCGAGCTGATCGATGAACCAGAGCCGCTGTTGGGCGAACGACAGCGGCAGAGGCCCTCGCCGGAGGACAGGGGCAAGCGGGACGAGGGGCGGCGCCGGCGCGGCCGTGCCGGAGCGCAGTGTCCGCTGCGCGGCTTCGACCCGGGCGGCGAGGCCCGCCAGCGTCGGAGCCTCGAAGAGGTCGCGCAGCGGCACGTCCACCTCGAACGTGGCGCGCAGCCGCGAGATGACCCGCGCCGCCAGCAGCGAATGGCCGCCCAGGGCGAAGAAGTTGTCCTCGGCACCGACCCGGTCGAGGTTCAGCACGTCGGTCCAGATGGCGGCCAACGCCTCCTCCACCGGACCGGACGGCGCCACCCCTCCGGACACCGCCGCACCGCGCGGGCTCTCGGGCGCCGGCAGCGCCTGCCTGTCCACCTTGCCGTTTGCCGTCCGCGGGAAGGCCGGGAGCGCCACGAACGCCGCCGGCACCATGTACCCCGGCAGATGCGCCCGCAGATGCTCGCGCAGCAACTCTGGTGCCGCATCTCCGACCAGGTAGGCCACCAGCGCCAGGTCGCCGCCGGTCAACTGCAAGTCGCCTCCGCTCCGCGGCAGATCCCGCCGCGCCAGGACCAGGCACTCCCGCACGTCCGGATGGGTGGCCAGGACCGCCTCGATCTCCCCCGGCTCGATGCGGAAGCCGCGGATCTTCACCTGGAAGTCGATGCGCCCCAAAAGCTCGAGGATGCTTTCCTGATGAGCGTCCGGCCGGCGGCGCGCCAGGTCTCCGGTCCGGTAGAGCCGCGCGCCGGAGCGGTCGCCGAACGGATCCGGCACGAAGCGCTCGGCGGTCAGGTCTGGCTGCCCGTAGTAGCCGCGCGCCAGGCCCGCGCCGCCGATCAGCAGCTCCCCCGCCGCGCCCGGCGGCACGAGCTCGCCCCAACGCCCCCAGAGGTGGATGGTGGTGTTTCCGAGCGGCCGCCCGATCGGCACCGGTCCCGAGCCCGGGGCGACACGGTGCACGGCCGACAGGACGGTGGCCTCGGTGGGGCCGTAGGCGTTCCACAGCTCGCCGACGAGAGGCAGGAGCTTCTCCACCAGCGCCCGCGGCAGCGCCTCGCCGGCAGAGAGCGCCTTGAGCCCCGGCCGCCCTTTCCACCCTCCTTCCACCAGCATCGTCCAGGTGGCCGGCGTCGCCTGGAGGTAGGTGGCGCCGGCGGAGTCCAGCACCGCGGCCAGACAGACCGCGTCACCCGCCGTCTCCCGCCCCACCAGCTCGATGCGCGCCCCGACGGTCAGCGGCAGGAGCAGCTCGGTGACCGCCATGTCGAACGCCGGCGTGATCACCGCCGCGACCACGTCCGCCGCCGACATCCCCGGGCACCGCGCCAGGGTCGTCACAAAGTTGACCACGCCGCGGTGGCACACTCCGACCCCTTTGGGCCGCCCGGTGGACCCCGACGTATAGATCAGATAGGCCAGGTTCTCCGGCAGGGCTGAAGAGCTGGACACAGGATGGGGCTCCGCCATCCCGGTCGCCTGGAGCCCCTCGTCGGTCACCACGACCCGTGTCCGTGCGTCCTCCAGGATGAAGGCGAGCCGCTCCGGCGGATGCGAGGGATCGAGCGGCACGTAGGCGCCCCCGGTCCGCAGCACGCCGAGCAGGGCGGCGAGCATCCGCGGCGACCGCTCCATGCGCACCGCCACCAGCACTTCGGGCCCCACACCCAGCGCCGCGAGCTGTGTGGCGAAGCGCCCCGCCTCGTCCCACAGCTCCCGGTAGCTCCAGCGCTCCCCTTCAAAAGAGACGGCCGGTGCCTCCGGCGTCCGCGCCACCTGGGCCGCGATCAGCTCGTGAATGCAAAGCTCTTCCGGGAACGGCTCGGCCGTGGCGTTGCAGCCGGCCAGAAGCTGCTCCCGCTCCGCCGGCTCGAGCAGCGGCAGCTCGCCGAGCGGACAGACGGGATCGGCCACGGCTCCGGCGGCGAGACGGGCGAAGCGCTCCGCGAGACGCTCCGCCGTAGCGCCGTCGAACAGGCCGGTGTTGAATTCGAGTCCCCCGCTGATCCCCTCCGCGCCCTCGGCGAGGTAGAGCGACAGGTCGAATTTCGCCACCTCGCTCTCCGTTGCGATCGTTGCGATCGTTGCGATCGGCGCCAGCTCGAGGCCGGGAAAGCGGACCGGCTCGGCAGGGAGATTCTGGAGCGAGAACATTGTCTGGAAGAGCGGAGAGACCGCCAGATCGCGCTCCTGGACCACCGCCTCGACCAGGCGCTCGAACGGCAGGTCCTGATGGGCGAAGGCATCGAGCGCCACCTCCCGGGTGCGCGCCAGCAGATCGGTGAAGGAGGTGCCGTCTCCGCCCAGGTCGAGATGGAGGGCCAGGGTGTTGACGAAGAACCCGATCAGCGCTTCGATCTCGCGCCGATTGCGCCCGGCCACCGGCACCCCCACCACCACGCGGTCCTGCCCCGCGTGGCGCCCCAGGAGGAGTCCCCACACCGCCAGGAGCGCCATGAACGGCGTCGCTCCCGCCTGCCGGCACAATGCCGCCAGCTCCGCGGCGAGAGCCGGCGGCAGCGCGACGGGCCGGGAGGAACCGCGAAACGTCTGTACCGCCGGCCGGGGCCGGTCGGTGGGGAGATCCAGCATCCTGGGCGCCCCGGCGAGGCGGCGCGTCCAGACGCCGAGCTGCTCGTCCAGCACCGCTCCCTGCAGCCAACCGCGCTGCCAGACCGCGAAGTCGGCATATTGCACCGGCAATTCCGGCAGCGGCGACGGCAGGCCCGCGGCGAACGCCGCGCCCAAGGCCCCGATCTCGCGCAGCAGCACGCCGGTCGACCAGCCATCGGAGATGATGTGGTGGAGGGTGATGAGCAGGACGTGCTCCTCCGCCGCGAGGCGCAGGAGGTTGAGGCGCAGCAACGGCCCGGTCCGCAGGTCGAACGGCCGTTGCGCCTCCGCCCGGGTCAGGGATCGGGCCTGGCGGCCGGCATTCAGATCCGGCAGACCCGCCAGATCGATCACCGGGAGTTCCGGGATGAACGGGACGGCGATCACCTGCACCGGCTCCTCCGCCAGCGCGTCGAAGTCGAAGGTGGTACGCAGCACCTCGTGACGCCGCACCACCTCGGCGAAGATCCCCCGCAGCAGGCCGGGATCGACCGCGCCGCGCAGGCGCACGGCGAGCGGGATGTTGTACAGCCCGCTGCCCGGCTCGAGCCGGTCGAGAAACCAGAGGCGCTGCTGCGCGAACGACAGAGGCAGGGACCGTTGCGGCGGCACGGGTACGAGCGGCGACGCCTGCTCCCCGGCCCAGCTCTCCTGCACCACGCGGGCGAGCGCCGAAACCGTCGGCGCATCGAACAGGCAGCGCATCGGCATCTCGATTCCGAACGTGGCGCGCAGCCGCGAGACGACCCGCGTGGCCAGCAGCGAATGGCCGCCCAGGGCGAAGAAATTGTCCTCCGCCCCCACCCGGTCGAGCCCCAGCACGTCGGTCCAGATGGCGGCCACCAGCTCCTCCACCGGACCGGACGGCGCCACCGCCCCCTCCGACACCGCCGCGCCGCGCGTGCTCTCCGGCGCCGGCAGCGCCTTCCGGTCCACCTTTCCGTTCGGCGTCAGCGGAAAAGCCGGAAGCACCACGAACGCCGCCGGCACCAGGTGCGCCGGCAGCCGCTCCCGCAGATCCTCGCGCAGGGTGTCGGGCGACGCGTCGCCCACCACGTAGGCGACCAGCCGCCGGTCGCCCGGCGAGCTGTCCGCTCGGTCTGCTCGCGCCACCACGACCGCTTCGCGGACTCCCGGCAGCCCCGCCAGCGCCGCCTCGATTTCCCCCGGTTCGATGCGGAAGCCGCGGATCTTGACCTGGTTGTCGAAGCGGCCGAGGAACTCGAGGAGACCATCTTCCCGCCGGCGGACCCGGTCGCCCGTGCGGTAGAGGCGGCTCCCGGCCTCGCCGAACGCATCCGGCACGAAACGCTCCGCCGTCAGGTCCGGCCGGCCCAGGTAGCCGCGCGCCAAACCGTCACCGCCCGCGGAAAGCTCACCCTCCGCGCCCACCGGCACCGGCGCACCGTGCCGGTCGAGGACGTAGGCCCGCGTGTTGGCGATCGGCCGGCCGATCGGAATGCTCACCCCCACCTGCACGGCCGCGGTCAGCCGGTGGCAGCAGGTGAAGGTGGTCCCCTCGGTGGGGCCGTAGCCGTCGATCAGGGTGAGGCCGGGATGGGCCGAGAGAGCCCGGCGCGCATGGTCGGGGGACACCACGTCGCCGCCCGTCAGGAGTTGGGTCAGGGGCCGCAGGCCCTCCAGACAGCCGTCCACCATTTCGTGGAACAGCCCCGCGGTGAGCCAGGCCGCGGTGACACCGTGGGCCGCGATGGTCTTCGCCAGCTCGTCGAGCGCCCCGGCCGGCCCGGGAAGCAGGACCAGCCGGCCGCCGTTCAAGAGGGGCGCCCAGATCTCCAGCGTGGAGGCGTCGAAGGAGACCGGAGCGGCCTGGAGCCAGGTCTGCTCCGGTCCCAGGTCCGCGTAGTCGGCGCCGCGCACCAGCCGGACCACGTTGCGGTGGGTGACCGCGACGCCCTTGGGCGTGCCCGTCGAACCGGAGGTGTACATCACATACGCCAGGGCCTCGGCCGGGACCCGCGGCAGCTCGATGTCCGGGGCCGGGGCCGGAGCCGGAGCGCCGCTCTCCAGATCCAGGAGCTGGAGACCGGCCGGCAGCTCGATCCGCGGCACGCCGCGCGCCACGAGCCGGGACGCTCCCGCGTCGCGGAGCATCCAGGCCAGGCGCTCCGCCGGCAGGGCGGGATCGAGGGGGAGGTAGGCGCCGCCGGCCTGGAGGATGCCGAGGAGGGATGCGATCACGTCCGGCGAGCGTTCGGCGAGCACACCCACCCGCTCTTCCGGCCGCACTCCCCAGGCCACCAGGCGGCGGGCGAGCTGGCCGGCGCGGTCCCGCAGCTCGTCCCAGGTCACTTTGTTTTCATCCAACTCCACGGCCACGGCCCCGGACCGCCGCTCCGCCTGCCTGGCGAAGAGGTCATGGATCGTCGCCTCGCGCGGGAACGCGGCCGCCGTGTCGCTCCACTCGTGCAGGAGCTCCTGCCGCTCCGCTGGCAGGAGGAGCGGCAGCTCGCCGAGCCGCGGATCGCCGTCCCCGGCGAAGGCGGTGAGCACCCGCGCCAGGCGCTCCAGCAGCCGCACCATCTCCGGTGCGCCGCACCGCGCCGCATCCCAACGGAGGGAGAGCACGATCTCGCTGCCCGGGAGGACGATGACGTTGAGCGGATAGTTGGTCAGCGCGCTCGCCGCCTCTTCCACGATCTTCAGGCCGGCCACCGGACGGACCGCCGCCTCCGGCAGTGCCACGTTCTCGAACACCAGGATGTGATCGAACAGCGCCACACCCGCGGGCAGCCCGCTCCAGCGCTGCACCTCGACCAGCGGCGCATGCTCGTGGCGGCGCGCCGCCACCTGCTGCTCCTGGAGCGCGGCGAGCCACCCGTGCAGCCGGTGCTCCGGCGCCACCTCGGCCCGCAGCGGCAGGGTGTTGAGGAACGGACCGGCGATCGACTCGACCCCCGGGAGGTCCGCCGGCCGGCCGGCCACGGTGACGCCGAAGGCCACGTCGTCCCGGCTGCTCTCCTGGGCCAGGAGGAGCGCCCAGGCACCCTGCACCATGGTATTCAGCGTCAACCGCCGCCGCCGCGCCACCTCGCGCAACGCGGCGCTCCCGAGCCCGGGCAGCGAGAGATCCCGCCGCCGTGCTCCGCTTCCATCCGGCCCGTGCGGCCCTTCCTCCCGCCCCTCCGGCGCCGCCAGGAAGGTGGGCGTGGAGAACCCTTCCAGACTCTGGCGCCAGAACGCCTCGGCCGCTCCCAGGTCCTGCCGCTTCAACCAGACCAAATATTCGTGAAAGCCCGGCGCCGGGAAGAGGACCGGCTCACGCCCCGCGGCGAAGGCGGCATAGGCGGTCAGCAGCTCCCGCAACACCAGCCCCTGCGACCAGCCGTCGACCACCAGGTGGTGCTGCGTCCAGACGAGCTGGTGGACATCCTCCGCCAGCTCGAAGAGGGCCAGGCGGAAGAGCGGCGCCTCGGTGAGCTCGAACCCGCGCACGCGATCGGCCGCGAGGAAACCGGCCAGCCGCTCCCCCTGCTCCGCCGCGCTGAGGTCACACCAGCAGGTGTGCTCCACCTCCAGGTCCACCTTCCGGAAGGCCACCTGCCGCGGCGTCTCCAGGTCCTCCCAGAAGAACGCCGTGCGCAGGATCGAGTGCCGTGCGACGAGAGACCGCCACGCGCGTTCGAACGCCGGCATCTCGAGGCGGCCGGTCAGCCGCAGGCTCATCTGGAGCACGTAGACCCCCGAGCCGGGAGCCATCAGGCTGTGAAAGAGCATCGCTTGCTGCATCGGCGACAGCTCGTCGACCGTTTCAATATTGTTGGGATTCATCGTTTTCCATCCCTCCTAATCACGTACCCACCAGGAGACTCCTCGGATACGCCTAGATAGTCTCCAAAAAGCTCTACATACTCGGAGGTGAGCGCGGTAGGATAGGCCGAACCGGGCTTTCTCGCGCGACGCCGATTCTACAGGGAAGTCGGGATCACGGCCCTCACGACAGCCGCCCTCAACGGTTCGGGATCACCAAGGGCTGGACCGACCTGCAAAGCCTGCCTCCCAAACGTCATCCTGCGGGGAGCCTCGGCGACTCAAAGGATCTGGGGGACGGAAAGGTCCGCCCACCCAGATCCTTCCCGCTCGCAAGGCTCGCGTTCAGGATGACCTCTGGGTTCTCCTCTAAAATAGATCCCCGATGCCCCGCTACGACGTCTTCCTCAGCCACGCCAGCGCCGACAAGCCTGCCGTTGAGCACATCGCCCGCGCTTGGCCCCTCTTCTCGTGACGACTCGCGACAGCCGGACGCTGCCATCGGACGCGGCGCAGGTCCATGTAGATGCGATGGAGGTCCCGGAGGCGGTCCGGTTGCTGGGTGCCGGCCTGCCGGCCGGAGCCGAGGCCGAGCTGAAAACCCTCGCGGCGCGTCTCGGCGAATGGCCCCTGCTGCTCAAGATCGTCAACCGTCAGCTCCGCGATCTGGTGCTGCAAGATGGCCTTGCGCCGGAACGGGCCCTCCGGGAGGTGGTGGAAGCCCTGGATGCCGAGGGCCTGACCGTCTTCGACCGCGAGGATCTCGAATCCCGTGGCCAGGCCGTTGCTCAGACGGTCGGGGCGAGCCTCCGGCGGTTGGCCGGTGAAGACGTCGGCCGGTTCGAGCAACTGGCGATCTTCCCGAGGACAAGGACATCCCTCTCCACGTCCTGGAAAAGCTCTGGGGCTCCGGCTCGTTCGCCACCAAGAAGCTCTGCGGCCAGCTCCATGACCTCTCCCTGCTCCTCCGTTTCAATCGCCAGGCTGGCACGATCCGCCTCCACGACGTCACCCGCACCTATCTCCTGAAGAAGGGCGAGAGCCATCTGGCCGCCTGGCACCGGCGCCTCCTCGGGATTTGCGCTCTTCAAGCCCTTCGCCGACACGCCAGCCTTCACCTGTCCCTGACTCGGACACCAAGCCACCCTAAGAACTCATGCGCGGTTACCCTTCAGGAGGCACATCTTCTGTTGGGGGATACCAACCGAAACGGGCCAACCCGGCCCGGTTCGACCCGCCCCCAAGAAAGGGAACCGCGCCATGTCTCGATTCCGCAGGACTCTCGCCCTCTCTCTCCTCCTCACCACCCTGGCACTGCCCGCATCCGCGGTTGCGTCAACAAGTACCAACGGAAACGGAAGTTGGAGCCTCCTCTCGTCCCTGTGGCATTCAGTCGCCTCATTCTTCCTGGGAAATACCACGGACGGCCGCTGCACGATCGACCCCGGAGGCAATTGTCTGCCCGGGGGAAGCTAGTCTCCGGCCCCTTCCGCTGCTTCGCCACGAGGTGCCCCTTTACGGGCACCTCTTTTCTTTAGACAATGTCCCCAATGGCGCTCTTTAACGACTACGGGAGGTCTCGATGGATGACCTGCACCTGACGGACGATGACTTGAACTCTTTCTTCATAAAGAGGCGCGGAGCGAAGCGGGTAGTCCGCCATCTTCTCTCCGGCTGCGAGAGTTGCCGGTCTCTTGCAGCCAAGACTCTTAAGGCGCTCGGGCTTGACGTCGGCCTTCTTGAGGAAGCGACTGAAGCGGGATTGCTCTCAGGCTCTTCTGCCGAGGCACTCCGCATCTCGGCTCTCATTGGAGAGGAAAAAAAGCGCGCCAAGATCAGCTTCGCCCGGCTTGCTCCGCTCGTTCCTCAGGTGCGTCTCGCCACCCTGCGGAAGCAGAGCCGGTACAAGAAGTACGGGCTCGCCCTCTATGTCCTCGACGAGGTTGAGTCTCTCATCCTCAAACACGATCCCGTGAAGGCCAAAGAACTGGTCGCCTTCTCCATGGCAATCACGGAGCTTCTCCGGTCGGGCGTCTACGGCGAGAAGGCAATGGGCGATCTCCGGCTCCGGCAGCAGACCACCCTTGCAAACGTCAGGCGCCTTGAAGAGGACTTTGCCAACGCGCTCGCGACCCTGATGGAGGCGGATGGTCTCCGACACCTCGGCACCGATCCGCGAGAGGAGGCGCGCTTCTTCCGAGTCCAGGCCGACATCCTCTATGACCTGGGAGAGTTTGAAGCGGCGACAGAGGCCACAGCGGAACGGATAGCTCTCTGCGAATATCTGGACGATACCCAGGCAACAGCCAAGGCAATGCTTCAGAGGGCCGCGATCCTGTCTGAGTACGATCCGGAGAACGGGCTTGTCACGGCCGACCTGGGGCTCTCGCTCCTTGACCCGTCCGACCTCTACACCCTCGTCTGCGGAATCCATAACCGTGCTGTCTGCCTCATAGAGCTCCACCGGGGCGATGAAGCGGCCGAGTACCTCAACGCCCACCGGGAAACGATCGGCCAAGTCCTCGATTCGACCCTGAAGATCTTCTTCCTCTGGACAGATGCCAAGATCATGCGCCTGCGCAGGTGCTACCGGGACGCCGAGGAGCTTCTCTCGTACGCCGCCCTGCGGTTCTCCGAAAAAGGAATGGTTCAGGAGATGCTCCTCGTGCAGATCGACCGGATCGAGTTGCGGATCGAGACCGGCCGCTGGAAGTCGGCCTTGAACTTCGCCCGGCATCTCACGCCCGAGCTGAGCAAGTTGGGACTCCGCAACGACCTCCTCTCCATGTGGGCGACGCTTCAGGACGGTCTCCTCTCTCGGCAGCTTACGATCCCGGAGATCCGAGACTTCTACCGCCGGCGTTGGAACACCAAAGCGAAGCTTGCCTGACTCTCTCGTGTCCGGAAGAGGCATCTTGCTCCCGTCCTCCGACTCCTCCGGGATTGAGTAGCACGACAAGCAACCCTTGCGGCAGGTCGCAACCGTCGAAAGGCGCTACCAAGAGTAGCGCCTTTCTGGTATTTGCACCTTCGGAAATGATCCGTATCGTCTCTCGCAATGAAGAGAGTGACAGACACCCCCGGCATGTTCGCCAACCTCGGGAAGGCTCGCGCGCGAGTTCGAGAGCGGCGGGGAGCGTCCCAGGCGGCAGTGGCCCGCCTAGCGGGCATCGGCAAAAGCCAGCTCTCCAAGTACGAGAGCGGTAAGGAGCTGCCCAAGCTCGACTCCCTGGAGAAGGTCCTCGTGGTCCTCGACGTCGGCCACTTCGAGTACTTCAGGATGCTCGCCCTCCTTGACCGGGGGGAGGAGCTACGGGCTCCCTCTGCTGAGGAGATGGACGACCTCTTCGCGCGCATCAACCGCAGCCTTTTCACCCTCCACCGCGAAGTAATCAAGGAGCGTCCCCATGCATGAGCTATCCGTCGACGATGTCCAGGAGAGCGACCGCGCCGCCATCGCTGAGGAGGAGTTCCACCTCGAAAAAATCACCTTCCGCGTCCTCCTCATGGTCGAGGGAGCGGGCACAGAGACCACATGAGCGAGGAGACGATATGCCAATAACCGGCAAGGAAGCACGGAAGAGGGCGGGGAGACATCTGGCAGACTTGGAGCGAGTGTCGGATGAGCTCACCGCCATTCTCGAAGAGCTGCCGATCCCGACGCCGGAGGAGTTTGAAGGGATGCGGCAGGGGACGCGGCCGTGGAGCGATGAGGCATACATAGCAGCCGTGCTCCGGAATGCCGACTTCTATGTCGACGAAGCCGCGGTGACGATCCACGACCACACGGGAAAGAGCCCGCTCCGGCTCAAGCCACTCGGGCAAAAGGGAGGAGCCGTTCTCACTCCCGCTCTGGAGCGTTCCTTGCGCTATCTCGTTCAAGCCCGGTCGGGAAAGCAGATCCCTCCTTCGGAGGCGGAGGTGTGTTTCTACGATCCGTCCGCCCGGGGACGGGCTGTGCTCCGCCTGTTCCTCGATGTCGCCATGAAATTCTGCGGGCTCGTCCTGAGCTTTCTTGGCCCGGAGGAATGGCAGGAGAGGGGCGACAAGGAGAGCACAACCGCCTGATGGTGTCGTGTAGGTCGGAATAGGAGGCGGAATGGATTTGCGGGTGTGGGATGTGGAGAGCGGGGAGGTCGAGTGCCTGTTTACACTCGACGCGCGGGTGACCGCCGTGGCCGTGATTCCGGACCGCCGCGTAATTGTGGCGGGTGACCAATCGGGCCGGGTTCACTTCTTCGACTTCGTCGAAGATGGCGAATCGGGGGATGCCGGAACGGTGCCCGGCTCCACCCCGGGCTGACGCGGATTCTCGATCCGGCCGTCGTGGACTCCGGCCAAGCGTTCTTGTTCGACGAGAGACTCTTTTTGATTTCCAGGAGACCCTTTTCGTTCACCAGGAAGACTTTCACGCTCGACGGCGAGCTTTCCCATTGAACGGGAGACCCTTTTTGTTGAACGGGAGACCCTTTTTGCTCGACGGAAAGGCTTTCTTGTTCAGCAAAAAGGCTCTCCCGTGAGCAAGTGCTGGACAACGGCTCAACAAAAAGGCTCGCCCGTTGAACCGAAAGGCTCTCCCGTCGAACAAGAAGGGTCTCCCGTTCAACGAAAAGCCTTTCCCGTCGAGCCAAAAGGCTCTTCCGTGAGCAAGTGCTGCACGACGGCTCAACAAAAAGGCTCGCCCGTTCAACAAAAAGGGTCTCTCGTTCAACGGAAAGGGTCTCCGGTTCAACCCGAAAGGGTCTGCCGGAAGGACTCTGCTCCGCTGCAAGCTCAATCTGCCCCAGGGGATCCTCGACTTCCCCCGGGGGATCCTCGACTTCCCCCGGGGGATCCTCGACTTCCCCCGGGGGATTCTCAACTTCCCCCAGGGGATCCTCGACTTCCCCCAGGGGATCTTCGACCTCCCCCAGGGGAAGCTCAACTTCCCCTGGGGGATCGTCAATCCTGACCAGAGCAGATTCAATCCTGAACAGGGCAGATTGAATCCTGAGCAGGGCAATCTGGACCAGGTCCGCTTCGATCCCGAGAGGGGCGAAGGCGGCAGACTACATCGTCGGGCAAAACCACGCCAGCCCTCCTCCAAGCTTCTGCGTGCCTAGCCCGACGCCAAGGCCGAAGAGCGCGCCTCAGCGTACCCCTGCTATCCTCCGGTACAATGGGTGGCCACGGGTTCTCTAGGAGCAGAATGAGATACGAAAATGCCTTCGCATTGGTAGGGAATACACCGCATCTGCAAGTCCATCCCAGTGGGCGTTCAGCCGCCTCATTCTGGGTAAAGCTCGAGGGCTACAATCCGACGGGCAGCATCAAAGACCGCGCTGGCGTGCAATTGGTTCAGGACAGCCTGAAGAGCGGTCGCTTGCAACCCGGCATGACATTGCTGGACGCCTCCAGCGGCAATATGGGTTGCGCAATCGCTTACTTCGGTCGCCTCGCCGGGTATCCGGCGAAGATCTATTCCAGCTCCAAGCTGACCGATGACAAACGCGGGTTCATGCTCTATTTTGGCGCCGAGGTCGTGCAGATCGGCGACTTTACGATCGAAGGGAACCTTGTCTGCCGGGAGCTCGCGGCCAATGAGCCCGACCGCTATTGCTTCCTCGATCAGCTCCACTCCTGGATCAATCCCGAGGCCCACGTCAAAACGACGGGGCCGGAGATCCTCACCGCGTTTCCTGACATCGCGATGCTGGTTGGCTCTTTGGGCTCAGGCGGATCGCTTTTCGGAACCGCTCAGTTTCTCAAGGAAAAGAAACCAGGCCTCACAGTGGTGGCCGTCGAGTCCGTCGCAGGGACCCGGCTCCCCGGAACCGGCTCTTTCGATGACGGCGATTATGTGACGCCGTTTATCCGGCGCGGCTACGAAGAAAAGATATTTGATCATCAGATCAAAATCGACTATGAAAGCGCAGTCGCCCGTACCCGCGAGCTCCGCGATCAGGGTCTATTTGCCGGCCTGCAGACCGGAGGGGTCTTCCATGCCGCGGTGGCCTGCGCGCACGACCTCGGAATCCAGGGGGAGGTCGTCATCCTGTCCGGCGATTCCGGATGGAAGAACATGGCCAAGCTCTCATTGATCTAAAGAGAACGATCGAGCCTTCATGATCGACCAGCCCAAAAGCTTCGTCCTCTTCGTCCCGGATGGCGCCGCCGATCTCGACCGCACGGGAGGGAGCTCGCCGCTCGCCAGTGCCCACATGCCAAACGCCGATTTCCTGGCACACGAAGGCTGGATGGGCCTGATGCAGACCCTGTATCCGGACCTTCCGCGCGAGAGCATGGTGGCCCAACTCGGCATGCTGGGCTGGGATCCCCACTGCTTCTATCCCCACGGACGCTCCTCCTGTGAGCTCCTGGCCCTTGAGCGCACCCATCTCGCGGAGCGCGATCTGGCGTTCCGGGCCAACCTGGTCCGAATGAACGGACCGACCCTGGTGAGCTATAGCGCAGACTTCATCACCAGCCTGGAAGCAGCTCCCCTGGTGGACAAAGTGGACACCATGCTCCGTGGGGAGTTTCCCAACTTCGAGATCTACCACAATGACGATTTCCGCAACACCCTGGTGGTTCGCGAGGCAGGCATCGACCCGCGCCGGCTCACCTGCCCGGAACCCCACGAGAGTCATGGGGTGGACTTCTCCCTGGCAGAGCTCGTCGTCGGCTCCGACGACGCGAGCCGGACTCTCGCGGAGCGGGTCAACCAGTACCTGGTGAGGGCCGCCGAGCTCCTCGAGGGCGAGCCGGCCAACGCGCTGTTCCCCTGGAGCGCGTCGCGGGCCTTCACGCTACCGCTCTTTGCGCAGCTCACCGGCTTCCCGGGCCGTGCCGCCGTCGTCGGCTCCATGGACTTCCTCAAAGGGATAGCACTCGCCGGCGGAATCGATTTCGTGCGAGTGGGCAATGGGCGACCGGACACCGACTATCGTGCCAAGGGGGAGAAGGTCGTCGAGCTCCTCGAAGAGGGCTACGGCTTCGTCGTCTGCCACGTCAACGCTCCGGACGAGGCCTCCCACATGGGAGACCGGCAGATGAAGATCGACTGCCTGGAAGCGTTCGACCGCCATGTCCTGGGGCCTGCCCTCGCATGGTTCCAGACTCACCCCGAGAGCCTGGGAGGCGTGCTGCTCGCGCCGGACCACTACACGAACCACCTCCTTGGCAAGGGGAGAGCCGACGCCCATTCGCTCCATCCGGTGCCGTTTTGCCTCTGGAACGGCATCGATCGCGACAAGGCGCAGGCTTTCAATGAAGATGAGGCCGCCGCCGCCTGGGGCAGCCGCGATCCGGTAAGCCACCTGGATCTTCTTCGCATTTTGGGCGTCAGTCGCTCTGACTAATCAGACAGCAGCGAAAGCGTTCTCCAGGTGCTCCAGCATCTGGTCGAGGGCTGGCTCCTGGAGCAGGGAGAAGTGGTCCGCCTCCGGGATGAGATGCGCCTCGACCCGAGCCAGCCGGTCCCAGCCCCAGGTGAGATCCGCGGCCCCTGGAGCCAGCGAGGCGCCGGCCCGGAACAGCGTCACCGGTCCGCCGTAGGGGCGCGGCGAGTAGCTCTCCGAGATTTCCGTATTGCGGCGGAACACTTCGAAACGCTCCGCAAGCCAGGGCCTTCCCACACCTGGAGGCAGCATCCCCGCGGTGCGCGCCAGCTCGTACAGACGGTCGAGCCCGGTCTCCAGGTCCAGCTCTTCCAGCATCCCGCGAAGCATCGCCTTCTGCTCCACGGAAAGACGCCAGAGCGTTGTGAAAGCGATCAGGAGCGCGGTGTCGTCGCCGTCGTCGTCGCTGCTCCTCACCGCGGGGGGTGGATCGAACATCGTCACGAGCGCCCGCCCTCCCAGGGCCTCGGCCTGCCGCGCCATCTCGTAGGCCGTGACGGCGCCGGACGACCAGCCGGCCAGCAGCCAGGGTCCCTCGGGCTGGACCTCGCGCACCGTCGCCAGATAGCGCGCCGCCAGATCCTCCTGCGAGTGCGCAGGGCCGTTCTCTTCCGCATTGTTTTCCTCGATCGATTGCAAAGCGTAGACCGGACGATTCGCCCCGAGCTTCTTCGCCAGCTCCACGTAGGAAAAGACGTGTCCTCCCACCGGATGGACCAGGAACAGCGGCCTCCCCGCGCCTCCCGGATGCAGGCGCGCCAGCGGCGTGGAGCGCCGCGCCGCATCGCTCTGGACCGCTCGCGCCAGATCCTCCACCGTCGGCGCCTCGAACAGCGCCGAGATCGGCACCTTGACCCCCAGGACGTGCTCGATGCGCGCCATCACCTGGACCGCCAGCAGCGAGTGGCCGCCCAGGTCGAAGAAATCACCGTCCGCTCCGACCCTTTCGACCTTGAGCACCTCCTCCCAGATGCCGGCCAGAACCTTTTCGACCGGTGTCCGCGGCGCCACGACGCCGCCGACACCGCTCTCGGCGCTCTGCCGCTCCGGCGCCGGGAGTGCCCTGCGATCCACCTTGCCGCTGCTGAGCAGAGGAAACTCGGAGAGCACCACGAAGGCCACCGGGACCATGTAGTCCGGAAGTTGCTCTCGCAACGAGCGGCGCAGCGCTTCGGGGTGGGCGTCGCCCACCAGGTAAGCGACCAGCCGCTGGTCGGATCGCAGGGTCACGACCGCCTCGCGGACTCCGTCGAGAGACGCCAGCGCCGCTTCGATCTCCCCCAGCTCGATCCGGAAGCCTCGGATCTTGACCTGATTGTCGACACGGCCCAGGAATTCGATCTGGCCATCGGCCAGGTAGCGCACCAGATCCCCGGTGCGATAGAGCCTTCCCGCACCGTCCGCACCGTGGGGGTCTGGGACGAAGCGCTCCGCCGTCAGGTCCGGCCGGTTCAGGTAGCCTTGCGACACGCTGGAGCCGCCGATGTAGAGCTCGCCGATCACCCCCACGGGCACCGGCTGCCCGCGCCGGTCCAGGATCTGCATCGCGGCATGCACCAGCGGGCGCCCGAGCGGGACCGTCGGCGGGCGAAGCCGGGCGGCGGCATCGAAGGCGGCATCGAAGTCGATCCGGTTCACCATCACGCCCACCGTGGTCTCGGTCGGACCATAGTGGTTGAAAACCGCGCAGGTCGGCTGCGAGCCGCGGATGGCGTCCAAAAGCTCCCACCCGAGCGTCTCGCCGCCCACGAACAGCCACTTGCGCGGCAGCAACCGCGCGCCGAACGGAGAGTTGAAGAGAGCCGTGAAGTGGGAGAGGACGATCTTGAACAGGTCGACGGGGTGTTGCTCGAAATACTCCGCGACCGCCTGCGGATCGAGGGAAGTCTCCCGCGAAAGGATGTGCAGCCTGCCCCCGGTGAAGAGCGAGAGGAACAGGGCGGTGACGCCGCCGTCGGCCGCGGGGGTCGAGATCATCACGTAGTTGCTGTGCGGCGACACGTTCAGCTCGGCATTGATGCCATCGACATGGCTGATCAGGTTCGCATGGGTCACCCCGACGCCCTTGGGCCGGCCGGTGGAGCCCGAGGTGTAGAGCACATAGGCCAGATGATCGGGGACGGCGCCGGACTCGAGGGGATCGAGATCCGCCGCGCTCTCCCGGGAGATCTCGCCCCAGTCGGCGCCGAGGCGGAGGAGCGGTGGCGTCCGCTCGGGCAGCAGGGGCCGCAGGGCCTCTTCGGTGAGGACGATGCAGGCACCGGAATCTTCCAGCAGATAGCTGAGGCGGTCCTGGGGATACGCGGTGTCGAACGGAACGTAGGCAGCGCCGGCCTTCAGGATGCCGAGGATGGCGAGAACCAGCTCCGGGGTCCGCTCCAGGAAGACACCGGCCCGAACCTTCGGCCCGACGCCCTGTTTTTTCAGGAAACGGGCCAACTGATTGGCCCGCCGGCTGAGGTCCCGGAAAGTGATGATCCGGCCCTGGTCGACCAGGGCGACGGCGTCCGGCGTCCTCTCCATCTGGGCCGCGAAACGTTCGTGGGCGCAGAGACCGGAGCGGCCGAGCGGCAGCGGTGGATTCCACTCGGCCCGCATCTGGTGGAGCTCCGCGGAATCGAGCAGGGGGAGATCCGCCACGGGGCGGTCCGGATCGCTGACGGCAGCCGCCAGCAGCCGCTCGAAGAGGGTCAGCAGCCGTTGGACCGTCGAGGCGTCGAAGAGATCCGTGGCGTACACCGCCGTACCGGCCAACCCGCCGGCGTGCTGTCCGAGGCTGAGAGTCAGGCTGTGCTTCGCCGCCGTCGTTTCTCCTCCCAACGGCCGCAGGCGCAGATCTGGAATGTCGAGGCTCTCCGCGGGAGCGTTCTGCAGCACGAGCATCACCTGGAGCAGAGGTGTGTGCGCGAGGCTTCGTTCCGGAGCCAGGTCCTCGACCAGCTTCTCGAACGGCACGTCCTGGTGCATGTAGGCCGCCAACGCCGTCTCCCGCGCCCGGCCGAGCAGCTCACGGAACGACGGTCCGTCGGCCCCGTCTCCAGCCCTCGCGGAGGGATCGCCACGCAGCACCAGGGTGTTGACGAAGAACCCGATCAGCCCTTCGGTCTCCAACTGCCTGCGTCCCGCCACCGGCGAGCCCACCGCGAAGTCGTCCTGGCCGCAGGTGCGCAGCAGAAGGGTCTGGAAGCCTGCCAGAAGAATCATGAACAGCGTTGCACCCTCGTGCCGGGCGAGCGCTTCCAACCGCCGGGCGAGCCCGGCCTGCAGGCTGATCGGCTGGGAGGAGCCCCGGAAGCTCTGGACCGCCGGGCGAGGCCGGTCGGTGGGCAGCTCCAGGAGAGGCGGCAGACCCGCGAGCTGCCGGCGCCAGAAGGCGATCTCCTCTTCCAGGGTCTCGCCCTGCAACCAGGAGCGCTGCCACACCGCGAAGTCCGCATACTGCACCGGCAGCTCCGGCAAAGGCGACGGCTTCCCCGCGGCAAACGCGGCATAGAGCACGGTGATCTCGCGCACCAGGATGCCCATCGACCAGCCGTCGCTCGCGATGTGGTGCAGGGTCAGCGCGACGACATGGTCACTCTCTGTCAGCCGCAAAAGCACGCCGCGCAGCATCGGATCGTGCGCGAGATCGAATGGGCGGCGGGCTTCTTCTCCGGCCAGCCGGCGGGCTTGCGGCTCCCGCCGGCCCTCCGGCAAGCCCGACAGGTCCACCAGCGGCAGGATGAAGGGGGACGCCGGCATGATCACCTGCACCGGCACGCCGTCCCGCACGCCGAAGACCGTGCGCAGCGGCTCGTGGCGGCGCACGATCTCGCCGAGACAGAGAGCCAGCACGCCGGCGTCGAGCGGCCCCTCGACGCCGAGCGCGACCGGCATGTTGTAGAGGCTGCCCGGCTCCATCTGATCGATGAACCACAGGCGCTGCTGGGCGAACGACAGGGGGAGAGAGCCCTCGCGGGGCACCGCCACCAGAGGCGGGGCGAGGCTTGCCACGCCGGCTCGCAGCGCCACGTCGACGCGAGCCGCGAAATCCGCCAGCACCGGCGCCTCGAAGAGGGTGCGCAGCGGCACCTCGAGACCCAAGGCGGCACGCAGGCGCGACATCACCCGGGTGCCCAGCAGGGAGTGGCCCCCGAGGGCGAAAAAGCCGTCGTTCCCCCCCACCCGCTCGACGCCGAGCAGCTCGGCCCAGATGCCGGCGAGGATCTCTTCGACCGGCGTCCTCGGCGCCACGTAGGCCTTGCCGGCGATCAGCCCATCCGGCTCCGGCAGGGCCTTCCTGTCCACCTTGCCGTTGGGAGTGAGAGGCAGCGCCGGGAGCACCACGAAAGCGGCCGGCACCATGTAGTCCGGCAGCCGCGCCCGCAGATGCTCGCGCAGCGCATCGGGTACCGCATCGCCGGCCACGTAGGCCACCAGTCTGCGGTCGCCCGCCGATTGGTCCGATCGACCCTCACGCACCACCACGACCGCCTCGCGTGCTCCCGGGAGCGCGGACAGCGCCGCCTCGATCTCCCCGAGCTCGATGCGGAAGCCGCGGATCTTGACCTGGTGATCGATGCGGCCGAGAAACTCGAGAGTGCCGTCCGCCAGACGCCGCACCCGGTCGCCGCTGCGGTAGAAACGTCCTCCCCTTCCCGAGGCATCCGGAACGAGCTTCTCCGCCGTCAGCTCCGCCCGGCCCAGATAGCCGCGGGCGACCCCCGGACCACCGATCCACAGCTCCCCCGGCACCCCGGGCGGCAGCAGCTCCCCGTGCCGGTCGCAAACCTGGAGCACGGCACCCGCCAGCGGCCGGCCGAGCAGGCTTCGCGCCGGCGCGGGGGACGCCGGTACCCGATGGGCGGCACAGACGATGGTCCCCTCGGTCGGCCCATAGAGGACCCAGACCTGTGCGCCGGCAAAGGTCGTGCGCAGGTCCTCCAGCAGATCGGGCGGCACGGTGTCGCCGCCGACGAAGACCGCGCGCAGTTTTTCCAGGCCCGGCGCCCCGTCCGGCGACGCAGCCCCGCGGCGGCGCAGCGACTCGACGATCTCCCGCATCAGCGCCGGGACGGCGTGCAGACAGGTCAGCTCACCCAGGTGATCAACCAGGCGCTCCACCTCCAGCGTCGGCCGCAGGGGGAAAAGCACCGCCGTGCCGCCGGTGAGCAGCGGCGACAGCAGCTCGAACAGGGAGATGTCGAAGGTGGAGAGCGCCAGGCAGGGCATGCGGTCTCCCGCCGTGAAGCGGAACAGCTCCCGCGTGGCGCCGAGGGTGGCGGCGAGCATGCCGTGCTCGACCGGCACCGCCTTGGGGCGGCCGGTGGTGCCGGAGGTGTAGATCAGATAGGCGAGATCGCCCGGGGCGGGACTCCGGCGCTGCGCCGCCTCCACCCCTCCCCCAGCCACCACGGCATCCTCCTCCTCGGCAGACAGCAGGACGACGCGCGCGGCGTGGGGCGGGAGGCTCGCCACCAGGTGCGGCAGGGTCACCAGCACCTGGACCCCTGAGTCTGCGAGCACGAAGGCCAGACGCGCCGGCGGATGGGTGGGGTCCAGCGGGAGATAGGCGCCGCCGGACTTGAAGATCCCCAGGACGCCGACCGCCAGATCCGGAGACTGCTCGACACACAGGCCCACCGGAGCTTCCGGCCCGACCCCCAGCGCCCGCAGGCGAGCCGCCAGGCGATCCGCCAGACGGTCGAGATCACCATAGGTCAGCGCCGGGCCTTCGCCTGCCGCGGCCATCACGGCCACGGCTTCCGGAGCGCGGCGCGCCTGCGCCTCGAAAAGCTCCACCACTCCCAGTCCCATCCCCGCAGTGGGCGCGGGGGGCGCGTCGTTCCACTCCGCCTGAAGCTGGTGGCGCTCCGCCTCATCGATCAGCGGGATCTCCGAAACCGGCAGGTCCGGCGCATCCAACGCCGCGGAAAGCAGCCGTTCGAAATGGCGGACCAGACGGTCGACGGTCGTGGAGTCGAAGAGATCAGTGGCGTATTCGGCGGCTCCGGTCAGCGCGACCCCGTGCTCCCCGCGATGCTCCTGCAGCCGGAGCGAGAAATCGAACTTTGCCGCCGTCCCGGCCCCCCCCACCGGCCGCAGCTCCAGATCCCGGATCTCCAGGCTTTCGACCGGGGCATTCTGCAGCGCGAACATCACCTGGAACAGGGGCGTGTAGGCGAGGCTTCTTTCCGGGGCCAGCTCCTCGACCAGCCTTTCGAACGGCAGATCCTGGTGCAGGTAGGCCGCCAGCGCCGTCTCCCGCACCCGGCCGAGCAGCGCACGGAACGAGATGTCTTGGGATAGATCACCGCGTAGCACCAGCGTGTTGACGAAAAACCCGATCAGCCCCTCGGTCTCCATCCGGTTCCGTCCGGCCACCGGCGAGCCCACAGCGAGGTCGTCCTGACCGCTGGTGCGCGCCAGAAGGGCCTGGAAGCCGGCCAGCAGCACCATGAACAGGGTCGCTCCCTCGCGCCGGGCCAGAGCCTCCATCTGCCGGGTGAGCCCGGCCGGCAGCGGCACGGCCCGTGAGCCGCCGCGGAAGCTCTGCACCGTGGGACGAGGCCGGTCGGTGGGCAGCTCCAGGAGCGGCGGCAAGCCGGCGAGCTGCCGGCGCCAGAAGGCGATCTCCTCTGCCAGGACCTCGCCTTGCAGCCAGGAGCGCTGCCACACCGCGAAATCCGCATACTGCACCGGCAGCTCCGGCAGCGGCGACGGCTCGCCGGAGGAAAATGCCGCATAGAGGACCGTGACCTCGCGCACCAGGACACCCAGCGACCAGCCGTCGCTCGCGATGTGGTGCATGGTCAGCGCGACGACATGATCGCGCTCGGCCAACCGCAGCAGCACGCCGCGCAGCAGCGGGCCGCGCGCCAGATCGAAGGGCCGGACGGCCTCTGCGGTGATCAGGGCACGGACCTGCCGGGCCTGGGCTTCGGACTGATCCGACCGATCCGACGGATCCGACAGGCCCGCGAGGTCGACGACAGGCAGCGCGAAGGGGGCCGCCGGCTGGATCACCTGCGCCGGCGAGCCTTCCCAGGCGGTAAAGACCGTGCGCAGAGTCTCGTGGCGGCGCACGATCTCGCCGAGGCAGAGCGCCAGCACACCGGCGTCGAGCGGCCCTTCGACGCGCAAGGCCACCGGCATGTTGTAGAGCGGGCTCCCCGGCTCGAGCTGATCGATGAACCACAGGCGCTGCTGGGCGAAGGAGAGCGGCAGCCGCCCCCGCCGGGCCTCCAGGGTCATGGGGGCCATCGGGAGAAGGCGCGGAGCCACGGCAACCGTCCCCGCGGAACGCGCCGCCTCGATCCGGCCGGCGAGGCCCGCCAGCGTCGGGGCCTCGAAGAGATCGCGCAGCGGCAGCTCGACCCCGAAGGTGCTGCGCAGGCGCGACATCACCCGCGTCGCCAGCAGAGAATGGCCGCCGAGGTCGAAGAAGCTCTCGTTGGCCCCGACGCGGGTGCGGCCGAGCAGATCGGCCCAGATGCCGGCGAGCGCCTCCTCCACCGGGGTGCGCGGCGCCTGCCAGGTCTTCCCCTCGCCGCCCGTCCAGTCCGGAGCCGGCAGGGCCTTGCGGTCCACCTTCCGGTTGGGCGTCAGCGGCATCTGATCGAGCACGACGTAGGCCGCCGGCACCATGGCGTCCGGCAGCAGCCCGCGCAGGTGGGAGCGTAGCTCGCGCGCGTCCAGGTGTGCTCCGGGCGCCGGAACCAGGTAGGCGGCCAGATACAGCTCCCTGCCGCCATCCTGACGAGCGACAACGACCGCCTCGCGGACACCCGGGAAGCTCCCGAGCGCCGCTTCGATCTCCCCCAGCTCGATGCGGTATCCACGGATCTTCACCTGCGTATCGGCGCGCCCGGCGAACACCACCTCGCCGTCCGGCAGGTAGCGCCCGAGGTCTCCGGTGCGGTAGAGATCGGCCATGAAGCGCTCCGCGGTGAGCCGCGCATCGCCCAGGTAGCCGATCGCGATGTGCGGGCTGCGCACCGAGACCTCGCCGAGCTCGCCGATGCCCGCCAGCGCGCCGGCCGGGTTGAGCACCAGGAGCTGGACGTCCGGGATGCCCCGGCCGAGCGGCAGGACCTCCCGCGGCTCGGCGTTTCCATCGGCGCCGGACGCGGCCACGTGGTGGCCGACGGCGCGTTGCGTCTCGGTAGAGCCGTAGTAGTTGACGCAGGTCACCGCCGGAGCCAGATGCCGCAGCCGCGCCACGTCGCGGCGGGTGAGGATGTCCCCCACCAGGAACGCGTAGCGCAGCGACGGGACCTCGATCTGCTCGCTCAGCTCGTCGTCCACCGCCGCGGTGGTGAGCACCTGCCCCAGGGCGGGGGTGAGATGGGTGACCGTTACCCCTTCGCGCCGCATCCAGGCGGCGAGCCGGCCGGGCTCGTCCATCGTCTCCGGGTCGGGGATGATCACCGCGGCGCCGATCTGGAGCGGCGTGAAGAGGTCACGGTGCAAGGGGTCGTGCGCCAAGCCGGACAGCAGGCTGAAACGGTCGGCCGCCGACAGACCGAAGCGGCCTCGGAGCCATGGAATGAAATGCGACAGCGAGCCGTGGCGGCCGAGCACGCCCTTGGGAGCGCCGGTCGAGCCGGAGGTGAAGGCCACATAGGCCAGGTCGTTCGGCCCGACCGTCACAACCGGAGCTGCCGCGGGGATGTCCGCCAGGAAGCCGGTGTCTCCAACACCATCGGCCCGCGCCGGCAGGACCAGCCGATGGGCGCAGCCGGTCGCGTCGAGCGCGCTCTCGATCTCCGCCGGCACCGCACCCGCCGCCGCCAGCCGGAGCCAGGCGGCCGGCCGGGCCAGGCGCAGCATCTGGACCTGGCGCGGCGCCGGCTGGCGCGGGTCGAGCATCAGGAAGGCGGCGCCCGCCTGGAGCACGCCCAGCACACCCCAGACGAGAGGCGCGCTGCGGTGGGCCCAGAAGGCCACCACGTCGCCGGGTCCGACACCACCGGCGCGCAGGAAGGAGGCGAGCCGGCCGGAGCGCTCGGCCAGCTCGGCGTAGGTCCACGACTCCGCCGCGTCGGCGACGGCGAGAGCGTGCGGGGTGCTCGCGGCGTGCCGGGCGAAGATCTCGTGCACCGCGCCCTCCCAGGCGGCGGAGAGCTCCGCGGATGGATCGGGCAGCACGGCTCGCGCCGCGGCGGTGACCAGGCTGAGGGCTCCGACCGGCGCGCCGGGGCGCTCGATCGCCTGGTCGAGCAGCGCCGCCATCTGGGCGAGAAGGTCGTCCATGCGCGCGGCATCGAACAGGTCGGCGTTGTAGACCAGGTCGATGTTCACTCCGCCGGCGTCTTCACCGATGTAGAAGGTCATGTCGAACTTGGAGAAAGGCATCGCCGGGGCGGCATCCTCGGCCGCCAGGTCCGGCAGCAGGAGATCCGCCGAGGGGAGATTGAGCAGGTTGACCATCACCTGGAAGAGCGGCGTCCGGGAGAGGTCGCGCGCCTGGGGCAGGCTGGCGAGGATGGCCTCGAAAGGCACGTCCTGGTGGGCGTACGCTCCGAGAGTGACCTCGCGAACCCTCGCCACCACATCCCCGAAGCCGGGCCGTCCGCCCAGGTCGGTGCGCAGGACCAGGGTGTTGAGGAAGCAGCCGATCAGCCCTTCGACCTCGACCGCGCGGCGGCCCGCCACCGGTGCGCCGATCAGGATGTCGTCCTGACCGCTGTGGCGGTGCAGCAGGGACTGGATCGCGGCGAGCAGGAGCATGAACAGCGTCGCGCCCTGGGCGCGTCCGAACGAGGTCAGCCGGGAGGCCAGATCGGGAGGCAGGGTGCGGACGCTCCGCCCGCCGCGGTAGGTCTGCACGGCCGGCCGGGGCCGGTCGGTGGGCAGGTCGAGCAGGGCGATCTCGCCGCCCAACCGCTCCATCCACCAGGCGAGATCCGTCTCCCGCGAGACCGCCACCAGCTCGCGCTGCCAGACGGCGAAGTCGGCATACTGAACCGGCAGCTCCGGCAGCTCGGCGGTGTTTGCGGCATGGGTGGCATAGAGCGCTCCGACCTCACGCAGGAGGAGGGGGAACGACCAGCCGTCGCAGATCACATGGTGGAGCACGACCATCAGCCGGTGATGTTCCCGCCTTGCGTTGTCCGAACGGTCCAGCCGCACGAGCGCCGCGTCGAGCAGGGGTCCGTTGGCCAGGTCGAAGCGTGTCTGGGCGTGCTCCACGGCCAGCCGCTCCGCCTCGGCGCGGCGGAAGACCGGCGGCAGCCCGGCGAGGTCGAGCACCGGCAGCCGGACGTCCAGCGCCGGCAGGATGTGTTGGCGGGGCTCGCCATCCGCCAGGCGGAAGACCGTCCGCAGCACCTCGTGGCGGCCGGCGACGCCGCGGAACGCGGCGGCGAGGGCCGCGGCATCGAGGGGGCCGGTGAGATCGACCGCGCCCGGAATGTTGTAGACCGGGTTGCCCGGTTCGAGCTGGTCGAGGAACCAGAGGCGCTCCTGAGAGAAGGAGAGCGGCAGGTCTCCGCTCCGCGGCACCCGGACCAGGGGGGGGACCGGGACAAGGCCGGCGCCGGAGCCCGGCGTCCGCAGCGCGGCCTCGACGCGGGCGGCGAGGCCCGCCACCGTCGGGGACTCGAAGAGGTCGCGCAGCGGCATCTCGACTCCGAAGGCGTTGCGCAGGCGCGACATCACCCGCGTCGCCAGCAGCGAGTGGCCGCCCAGGGCGAAGAAGTGATCGGCCGCCCCGGTCCGTTCGAGGCCGAGCAGCTCGGCCCAGATGCCCGCGAGGACCTCTTCGACCGGCGTGCGCGGCGCCAGCCAGCCTTCTTCAGGGTGTTGCCTTTCCGGCGCCGGCAGGGCCTTCCTGTCCACCTTGCCGTTCGGGGTGAGGGGCAGCGTTGCGAGAGTCACGAAGGCGGCGGGCACCATATGTTCCGGCAGCCGCTCCCGCAAGGAGCTATACAGCTCCGCGGCGGGTAAGACGTCGCCCACAAGGTAGGCGACCAGCCGGTCCGCCCTCGCCATCACCACCGCCTCGCGGACTCCGGGCAGCGTCCGCAGCACCGCTTCGATCTCCCCCGGCTCGATACGGAAGCCGCGGAGCTTGATCTGGTCATCCAGCCGGCCGAGGAACTCGATTTCGCCATCCGGCCGCTGGCGGACCAGATCGCCCGTCCGGTAGAGCCGCTCGCCGGGGAGCGCGGCGAAGGGGTGCGGCACGAAGCTCCCGGCCGTCCGCCCGGGCCGGTTCAGGTAGCCGCGCGCCAGACCCGGTCCGCCCAGGCAGAGCTCCCCGGCGGTCCCGCGGGGAACCAGATGGCCGCGGGCGTCGAGCACATACGCCTGCGCCCGGTCGATCGGCCGGCCAATGGTCAGACGATGCAGGCGGTCTCCGCCGTCGTAGAGCTTGGTGGTGGCACAGACCGAGACCTCGGTCGGACCATACGCGTTGATCAGCCGCCGTCCCACCGCCCAGCTTCGTGCCAGCTCCAGGGGGCAGGCCTCCCCCGCCACGACCAGGGTCTCCAATCCGGGCAGCTCCTCCGGCGCCAGGATCGCGAGGACGGTCGGTGGCAAGGTGGCCACGGTGCAGTGCCGGAGCAGAGCGGTCAGCTCCTCTGCCGAGAGCCGCCGCTCCGGGGGACCGAGGACCAGCGTGGCACCGGCGCCGAGCGTGACGGCGATCTCCGAGGCGGAAGCGTCGAAGCTGAGCGAAGCGAACTGCAACACCCGGTCTCCGGGCCGGACGCGGAAGAGGCGCTGCTGTGCCGCCGCCAGGTGGCTCCATCCGCGGTGATGGACCATCACCCCCTTCGGCCGGCCGGTCGAGCCCGAGGTGTAGATCACATAGGCCAGGCTCTCGGGCGCCGCCGCCTTTTCTCCGCCTACAGGGGAGGAGGCAAGCCCCTCCCCTGCTTCGAGGTCCGCGCCGGTGACCAGCACCTGGAGCCGCGCGTCCTCGATCATGAAGTCGAGGCGCTCCCGCGGATACGCCGGATCGAGGGGAACATAGGCGGCTCCGGCCTTGAGGATGCCGAGCACGGCCACGATCATCTCGGGCGACCGCTCGGCGCTCAGACCGACCCGGCTGTCGATCGTTGCTCCGCGCGCACGCAGATCGTGGGCGAGCCGGTTGGCACGGCGGTCGAGCTCGGCGTAGGTCAACGCCTCGCCCTCCGCCGTTCCTGCGACGGTGCCGGCGATAACCGCGACGGCGTCCGGCGTCCGGTCCGCCCAACTCTCGAACATCGCGACGACCGAGAGGCTGGGGGTCTCTCCGGGCGGGTTCCATTCGATCCGTACCTGGTGGCGCTCGGCGTCCGAGAGCAACGGAAGGTCCGCCAGAGGGCGGTCCGGAGCGGCCAGAGCGCCGGCCAGGAGACGTTCGAAGCCGGCCAGCAGCCGGTGGATCGTCGGATCGTCGAACAGATCGGCGGCATACTCGCCCATGCCGCTGAGAGCACCCGCGTGCTCGGCGAAGCTCACCGTGAGATCGAACTTTGCCGCGGTCCCGGGCGTGCTCACCGGCCGCAGGCGCAGACCGGGGATCTCCAGGCTCCCGGCAGGAGCGTTCTGCAGGACGAGCATCACCTGGAACAGAGGTGCGTGCGCCAGGTTCCTCTCCGGGGCGAGCTCCTGGACCAGCTTTTCGAACGGCACGTCCTGATGCAGGTGCGCGGCCAGCGCGGTCTCGCGGGTCCGGCCGAGCAGCTCGCGGAACGTGGGTGCGCCGGTCCCGCCCGCAGACAGATCGCCGCGCAGCACCAGGGTGTTGACGAAGAACCCGATCAGCTCCTCGGTCTCCATCCGGTTCCGCCCGGCGACCGGCGAGCCCACCGCGAGATCGTCCTGTCCGCTCGTGCGGGCCAGCAGGGCCTGGAAGGCGGCGAGCAGCACCATGAAGAGCGTGGCTCCCTCGCGCCGGGCGAGGGTCTCGATCTGCCGGGTGAGAGCGGCAGGCAGGAGCACGGGCCGCGAGGCGCCACGGTAGCTCTGCACCGCGGGCCGCGGCCGGTCGGCCGGCAGCTCCAGGAGAGGCGGCAGGCCCGCGAGTTGCCGGCGCCAGTAGGAGATTTCGTTCTCCAGGACCTCGCCGCGCAGCCAGGAGTGCTGCCACACCGCGAAGTCCGCGTACTGCACCGGCAACTCCGGCAAGGGCGAAGGCCGGCCCGCGGTAAAGGCTGCATAGAGGGCCATCACCTCACGGACCAGAATGCCCATCGACCAGGCATCGCTCGCGATGTGATGCATGGTGAGCGCGGCGACATGGTCACCCTCGGCCAGCCGCAGAAGCACGCCGCGGAGCAGCGGCCCGTGCAACAGATCGAACGGGCGGCCGGCTTCCTCCCCCGCCAGCACGAGGGCCTGCGGCTCGCGCCGGCTCTCCGGCAGGCCCGACAGGTCCAGAACCGGCAGGACGAAGGGAGACGCCGGCTGGATCACCTGCACCGGCGCGCCTTCCCGCACGGTGAAAACCGTTCGCAACGACTCGTGGCGGCGCTCGATCTCGCCGAGGCAGAGCGCCAGCACACCGGGGTCAAGCGGCCCTTCGACGCCGAGCACCACCGGCACGTTGTAGAGCGGGCTGCCCGGTTCGAGCTGATCGATGAACCACAGACGCTGCTGGGCGAACGACAGGGGCAGCGGCCCTTGCCGGAGGAGAGAGGCCATCGAGACGAGGGGCGGGGCGGAAGCAGCCGCGCCGGCCCGCTGCGCCGCTTCGACGCGGGCGGCGAGGCCCGCCACCGTCGGGGCCTCGAAGAGGTCGCGCAGCGGCAGCTCGACTCCCAATGTTCCGCGCAGGCGCGACATCACCCGCGTCGCCAACAGGGAGTGTCCACCCAGGGCGAAGAAGTGATCTGTCGCCCCCACCCTTTCGAGACCGAGCAGCTCGGCCCAGATGCCGGCGAGGACCTCTTCGACCGGCGTACGCGGCGCGAGGTAGCTCTCCTGAGGGCTCTGCCAATCGGGCGCCGGCAGGGCCTTTCGATCCACTTTGTCGGTGGCGGTGAGAGGGAGAGCCTCCAGGGCCACGAAGGCGGACGGCACCATGTGCTCCGGCAGGTGCTCGCGCAGAGATTTGCGGAGCGCATCGGGCGCCACATCCCCCACGACATAGGCAACCAACCGGGCGTCATTTCGATCGTGGAGAGCCACCACCACCGCCTCGCGGACGCCAGGCAGGGTCCGCAGAGCCGCCTCGATCTCTCCCAGCTCGATCCGGAAGCCGCGGATCTTCACCTGATGGTCCAGGCGGCCGAGGAACTCGATGTTCCCACCGGGCAGATACCGCACCAGGTCGCCGGTGCGGTAGAGCCGGCCGCCGGGAGTCGATCCGAACGGATCGGGCACGAAGCGCTCGGCGGTCAGATCCGGCCGGTTGAGATAACCCCGTGCCACGCCGATGCCGCCGACGTGGAGATCGCCCCGCACACCCAAGGGGACGGGCCCGCCGGTAGGGTCCAGGATGTAGAGCGCATTGGCCGCCGACGGCCGGCCGATGGGGACGGTGGGCCAGGGGGACTGTGCCGATTCATCGATTTGATAGATCGAGCTGTTGACCGTCGCCTCGGTCGGACCGTAGCCGTTGTAGAGGACTGCCCGCGGCGCGGCCTGGCGAAGACGGGAGACCGTGTCGCGCGACAGCGCCTCGCCTCCGAGGTGAAGGATCTCCAGGCTGCCCAGCTCCACCCCTGCGACAGCGAGCTCGCGAGCGAAGGCCGGCGTCGTATGGAGGGTGTCGATGCCGTGGCGCTCGATCTCCCGGGCGAAGGCGAGCGGGTCTCCCGCCGCGTCTCCTGGAAAGAAAAGCGTGCCGCCGGCGAGCAGCGTGGTGAGGTGCTCGAAGATCCCGAAGTCGAAGCCGAAGGAGAGGCTCTGGAGCACCCGGCTCCCCGCATCCCGGACACCGAGCCCGAGATAGTCGACGCCCCAGCGGAGCATCGGAACGAGGTTCTCGTGCGAGATCTGCACGCCCTTGGGCCGGCCGGTCGAGCCCGAGGTGTAGACCACGTACGCGAGAGAGCCCGGCTCGTTCTCTGTGCGGAGCGATTCGGATGGAGCCTCGTCTTCGAGGCAGAGAACATGCCGCAGCCCGAGCCCCGCCACCCGGTCCAGGTAGCGTCTCTGGGTGACCAGCACCTCGCAGCCCGCGTCCTCAAGGGTCCAGGCGAGTCTCTCGCCAGGATGGCGCGGGTCGAGCGGGACGAAGCCTGCTCCGGCCTGGAGGATGCCGAGCATCCCGGCGAGGACCAGCGGATCAGGATCGGACAGCAGGGCGACCGGCCGATCGAGCGGGCGAGGCAGGAGGCTCTGGATGCGGCCGGCCAGCGCGGAGGAACGATCCATGAGCTCGCCGTAGGTCAGCGCTCCCTCCGGGCCCACGGCAGCGGTCCGGTCGGGTGTCTGCCCGGCCTGACGCGCGAACAGTTCGTGGACGGTGAAAGGGAGAGCCCAGGTGCGCCCGCTCTGGTCGAAACCGAGTTGCAACAGTTGGCCTTCTTCCTCGGCGTTCATCAGGCGCAGCGCGGAGAGGCGCGTCCCGGGCTCCTCCACGGCGCCGGCAAGCAGGTGGGACAGATGGCCGAGGAACCGGTCGATCGTGGCGGGGTCGAAGAGGTCGGCCGCGGACTCGACCGCGCCGGCGAGGCCTTCGGGTGTCTCGCCGAGAGTGAGCGTCAGGTCGAATTTGGCGGTGGTGCCCGCCACGGCGAACGCCGAGAAGCGGAGCCCCGCGACCCGCAGCTCGGCCTCCGGGGCGTTCTGCAGCACCAGCGTCGCCTGGAACAACGGCGTATAGGCGAGGCTCCTCTCCGGGGCCAGGTCCTCGACCAGCTTTTCGAACGGCACGTCCTGGTGCAGGTGGGCCGCCAGCGCGGTCTCGCGCACCCGGCCGAGCAGCTCGCGGAACGTGATGTCTCCGGAGAGATCGCCGCGCAGCACCAGCGTGTTGACAAAGAACCCGATCAGCTCCTCGGTCTCCATCCGGTTGCGTCCGGCGACCGGCGAGCCCACCGCGAGATCGTCCTGTCCGCTCGTGCGGGCCAGGAGGGCCTGGAAGGCGGCGAGCAGCACCATGAAGAGGGTCGCCCCCTCGCGCCGGGCGAGAGCCTCGGCCTGCCGGGTGAGAGCGGCGGGTAGGTGCACGGGCCGCAGGGTGCCGCGGTAGCTCTGCGCCGCCGGCCGCGGCCGGTCGGTGGGCAGCTCCAGGAGGGGCGGCAGCCCGGCGAGCTGCCGCCGCCAGTAGGCGATTTCGCCCTCCAGGACCTCGCCGCGCAGCCAGGACGTCTGCCACACCGCGAAATCCGCGTACTGGATCGGCAGCTCCGGCAAAGGCGATGGCCCTCCCCCGGCGAACGCCGCGTAGAGTACCGTGACCTCGCGGACCAGAAGGCCCAGCGACCAGGCGTCGCTCGCGATGTGGTGCACGGTCAGCGCGACGACGGAGTCACTCACAGCCAGCCGCAACAGCACGCCGCGCAGCAGCGGCCCGCGCGTCAGATCGAAGGGGCGGCCGGCTTCCTCGCCCGCCAGAGCGAGGGCCTGCGGCTCGCGCCGGCTCTCCGGCAGGCCCGACAGGTCCACCAACGGCAGGACAAAGGGAGACGCCGGCAGGATCACCTGAACCGGAGCGCCTTCGGAAGCGGCGAAGACTGTCCGCAACGCCTCGTGCCGGCGCACGATCTCGCCGAGGCAGAGCGCCAGCACCCCGGCGTCGAGCGGCCCTTCGATGCGCAACGCCGCCGGAAGGTTGTAGAGCGGGCTGCCCGGCTCGAGCTGGTCGATGAACCAGAGGCGTTGCTGGGCGAACGACAGGGGCAGAACCCCGTGCCTGGGGACGGGGACCAGCGGCGGAGCCGGCGTGATCGCACCGGCGCTCAGCACGCGCAGCGCGGTCTCGACCCGGCCGGCAAGCTCCGCGAGCACGGGAGCCTCGAAGAGGTCGCGCAGCGGAATCTCCAGGCCGAAGGCGCCGCGCAGGCGCGACACCACCCGCGTCGCCAGCAGCGAGTGGCCGCCCAGCTCGAAGAAGTGGTCTGCCGCCCCCACCCGTTCGAGCCCGAGCAGCTCCCCCCAGATGCCGGCGAGGACCTCTTCGACCGGAGTGGACGGCGCCAGCCATTCCTCCTGGGCCTTGTCCGAGTGCGTCCTCTCCGGTGCCGGCAAGGCGTTCCTGTCCACCTTGCCGGTCGCGGTGAGGGGCAGCATCTCCAGGGTGACGAAGGCGGCCGGCACCATGTGCTCCGGCAGCCGCTCTCGCAACGAGCGGCGGAGCGCGTCCGTTGCCGCGTCCGCCACGACGTAGGCGACCAGCCGCTGGTCTCCTTCCCGATCCGACCGCGCCACCACCACCGCCTCGCGGACTCCGGGCAGCGCCCGCAAAGCCGCTTCGATTTCTCCCAGCTCGATCCGGAAGCCGCGGATCTTCACCTGATGATCGAGACGGCCGAGGAACTCGATATCCCCACTTGGCAGATACCGCACCAGGTCGCCCGTGCGGTAGAGGCGGCTGCCAGGAGCGGGGCCGAATGCGTCAGGCACGAAGCGCTCGGCGGTCAGGTCCGGCCGGTTGAGATAACCGCGCGCCACCCCGATGCCCCCGACGTAGAGATCGCCACGGAACCCGAAGGGGACGGGACGGCCGGCGCGGTCCAGGATGTACAGCGCGTTGTCCGCCGACGGCCGGCCGATCGGAATCGTGGACCACGGGGAGTCGCCTTCGACCCGAAAAATCGAGCTGTTGACCGTCGCCTCGGTCGGTCCGTACCCGTTGTAGAGAACCGCCCGCGGCGCGGCCTCGCGGAGCTGGGCGACCAGGTCGTAGGACAGCGCCTCGCCACCCAGATGAAGAATTCTGAGACCATCCAGGGCGACCCCCGCGGCGGCCAGCTCGCGTGCGAAGGCGGGCGTCGTATGCGGGGTGTCGATCTCCTGGCGCACGATCTCGCGGGCGAAGGCGAGAGGGTCTCCCGCCGCCTCTCCAGGGAACACCAGGGTGCCGCCGGCGAGCAGCGTGGTGAGGTGCTCGAAGATGCCGAAGTCGAAGCTGAAGTTGAGGCTCTGGAGCACCCGGCTGGAGGCGTTCAGACCGAGATAGTCGATGCCCCAGCGGAGCATCGGCACGAGATTCTCGTGGGAGATCTGCACGCCCTTCGGGCGTCCGGTCGAGCCCGAGGTGTAGACAATGTATGCGAGCGAGCCCGGCTCGCTCTCGGTGCGGAGCGGTCCGGATGGAGCCTCGTCTTCGAGACAGAGAGAGTGACGCAGACCGAGCCCCGCCGCCCGCTCCAGGTGCCGCCGCTGGGTGACCAGCACCTCGCAGCCCGCGTCCTGCACCATCCAGCCGAGCCGCTCGTCGGGAAGGCGCGGATCGAGCGGCACGAAGCCCGCTCCCGCCTGGAGAATGCCCAGCATCCCGGCGAGGACCAGCGGATCGGCATCGGCCAGCAGAGCGACCGGCCGGTCGAGTGGGTGCGGCAGGACGCTCTGAATGCGGCCGGCCAGCGCGGAGGAGCGCTCCGCGACCTCGCTGTAGGTCAGCGCCCCCTGGGGACCGACGGCGGCGATCTGCCCTGGTGCCCTCCCGGCCTGCCGGAAGAACAGGTCGTGAACGGTGACCGGCAGCGCCCAGGTGCGCCCACTCCGGTCGCGGCGGCCCTGCAACAGCTCGCGCTCCTCCTCCGCGCTCATCAGGCGCAGCTCGGGGAGCGGAGTCCCGGGCTCCGCCGCGGCGGCTTCCAGCAGGGTCCGGAGCTGCGCGGCGAAGCGGGCCATGGTCGCCGCGTCGAAGAGAGCGGCGCTGTAGCCGAGGTAGCCGGCGATTCCATGCGGAACCTCTCCCAGCCAGAGCTCCAGGTCGAAGTCGACCTTCCCGCTCGCGGCCGCCAGGCCGCTCAGGCGCACGCCCGTTCTCAGCTCGGCCCGGATCGGCGGGAAATTGTGCAGCACGAGCAGGGCCTGGAAGAGCGGTGTGCGCGACGGATCGCGCTCGATCACCAGGGTCTCCAGGAGCTTTTCGAACGGGATGTCGGCGTGCGCGTAGGCCCCCAGGGTGGTCTCGCGGACGCGGCCGAGGAACAGGCCGAACGCCGGATCGTCCGCCAGGCTGGTGCGCAGCACCAAGGTGTTGACGAAGAAGCCGATCAGCCCTTCGAGCTCCCGGCGCGGCCGGTTGCCGCTGTAGGTGCCCACCAACGCCTCGTCCTGGCCGCTCCAGCGCGCCAGCAGGGTCTGGAAGGCGGCCAGAAGCACCATGTGCAGGGTCGCGCCGTTCCTCCGCGCCAGCTCTCCGAGGCGGCCGGCGAGCGGCTGCGGCAGGAGGAACGGGACCGTGCCGCCGCGGCTGCTGCGCACCGGCGGGCGCGGCCGGTCGGTGGGGAGCGAAAGGTGCGGCGGCGCTCCGGTGAGCCGCTGCCGCCAGTAGGCGACCTGCCGCTCGAGGATCTCGCCGCTCAGGCGCCGGCGCTGCCAGACGGCGAAGTCGGCGTACTGGATCGGTGCTGGTAGCAGGGACGAAACGGACGCTTCGCCATCGCCGTCATACAGGGCGGCCAGATCGCGGTGGAGGATGCCCATGGACCAGCCGTCCGCGATGATGTGATGCACGGTGAGCAGGAGGGCATGGTCCTCCGCGGCGAGGCGCACGATGCGGGTGCGCAGAAGGGGTGCCGCGGCGAGGTCGAAGGCGGTGGCCGCCTCGTCGAGCGTCTGCCGCCGCAGCTCGGTGCTCCGATGGGTTTCCGGCAGGGCCGACAGATCGATCACCGGCGTCTCCAGGCGGACCTCCGGGAGAATGGACTGGAGCGGCTCCGGTTCCTCGGCGTCGAGGCTGGCCACGAAGCGGGTGCGGAAAACCTCGTGGCGGCGGACGAGCCCCTGGAGGGCCGCGGCGAGGACCGGGACGTCGAGCGGCCCCTCGATGCGCAGGGGGCTCGGGATGTTGTAGGCCGCGTTCCCTGGCTCCAGGCGGTCGAGGATCCACTCGCGGAGCTGCGAGAAGGAGACCGGAAACCGGTTCTCGCCCGGCGCGCGGCGGAGCGGCACGATCTGATCGCTCTGATCGTCTTCCGGCTCGCCGGCCTCTCCCGCCTCACGCTCTGCCTCAAGTATCGCCCGCGCCATGCTCTCGACCGTGGGGTGCTCGAACACCAGGCGCAGGGGGAGATCCACCCGGAAAGCGCCGCGGATCGCGGCGACCAGGCGGGTGGCGAGGAGGGAGTGTCCGCCCAGGTCGAAGAAAGAGTCGGCGGCCCCCACCCGCTCGATCCCCAGAAGCTCGGCCCAGAGACCGGCGAGGACCTCTTCGGCCGGGGTGCGCGGTGCATGCCAGGCCGCCTCGGAGGTCTGCCGCTCCGGAGCCGGCAGAGCCTTGCGGTCCACCTTGCCGTTGGGGGTGAGAGGAAACGCCGCGAGCGTCGCGAAGGCGGTGGGCACCAGGTGGTCCGGCAGCCGCTCGCGCAGGAAGGCTCGCAGATCGGAGACCGCCGGGACCGCGCTCCCTTCGCGCGGCACGATCCAGGCGGTGAGGTGCTGGAAACCTCCCGCCTCACGGGCGCCGGCCACGGCGTCATGCACCGCCGGATGGAGCCGCAGACCGGCCTCGATCTCTCCCGGCTCGATGCGGTACCCGCGAATCTTGAGCTGGCGGTCGGCGCGCCCGGCGAAGACGAGATCGCCATCCGGCCGCAGGACCGCGAGGTCACCCGTCCGGTAGAGGCGGCGGCCGCCTCGATCGGACGGATCGGACGGATCACCGAAAGGATCGGGCACGAAGCGCTCGGCCGTGAGATCGGGGCGCCCCAGGTAGCCGCGCGACACCCCGGCGCCGCCGATCCACAGCTCGCCGTGCAGTCCCGGAGGAAGCGGGGTGAAGAAACGGTCGAGCACATACGCCCGGGCACCCGGGATCGGCCGGCCGATCGGGACTGTCCCGTTTGCGAGGCCCGCCAGCTCCTGGCGGGTCGCGACGATCGTCGTCTCGGTGGGTCCGTAGGTGTTGACCAGCCGGATCGCGTCCCCGGTGCGCCTCTGCCAGAGCGCGAAGCGGTCGGCCAGGGCTTCTTCCCCGCCGAGGATGACGAGGCGCAGGCCGCGCGGCAGCTCGAGGTCCTCGGCCTCCAGGCCGGCGACCAGCTCGTGCCAGAACGCCGTGGGCAGGTCGAGGACCGTGATGCCGAGCCGTGCCAGCTCGCGCACGAAATGCGGGATGGAGGCCGTCATGTCCTCCGGCCGCAGCACCAGGGTCGCACCGGCGGCGAGGGCCGGCCAGATCTCCTCGGCGCTGGTGTCGAAGCTGAGCGAAGCGAATTGGAGAACCCGGTCGCCCGGGGCGAGGCCATAGCTCTCCCGCGCCGCGCGGACGAACGAGGCGACGGCCCGGTGGGGAACGACGACGCCTTTGGGCAGGCCGGTGGAGCCGGAGGTGTAGAGAACGTAGGCGGCGGCCTCGGGACCCTCACCCCCCAACCCCCTCTCCCATCCTCCCTCCCATTCCCCCGGGAGAGGGGGAGCAGGAAGGACTGATTCCCCCTCTCCCGGGCGGGCGGGCGGGAGGGTGGGAGAGGGGGTCAGGGGGTGAGGGCCCACCGCCCCCGAGTCCGCCAGCATGTACTCCCTGTGCTCCCGCGGATACGCGGGATCGATCGGCAGATAGGCCGCTCCAGCCTGGAGCACCGCGAGCATCGCGACGATCAGATCCGGCGTGCGCTCAGCGCGGAGAGCCACGATCGCACCGGGACCGACGCCTTGGGCCCGCAGTTGCCGGGCCCGGCGGCTCGCCTGCTCAGCCAGCTCGGCATACAGGAGGCGGAGGCCGCCGCCTTCCAGGGCGACGGCGTCAGGCGTGCGGACCGCCTGCTCCGCGACCAGACGATGCAGGAGCGGCTCTCCCGCGGGGACCTCCGGTCCGCGGCTCCAGGCCTGGAGCTGAAGCATCTGCTCGCTCTCCGCGGCCAGCGGGAGGGTCCAGACGTTCCGCTCCGGATCGGCAACGGCGGCTTCCAGCAGCATCTGGAGCTGCGCGGCGAAGCGGGCCAGGGTCGCTTCGTCGAAGAGGGCGGTGCTGTACACGAGGGAGCCGGCGATTCCGTGCGGATCCTCTCCCAGCCAGAGCTCCAGGTCGTAATCCGCCTTCTTGCCCCCGGCCTCCAAGCCGCTCAGACGCACCCCCGTGCTCAGCTCCACCCGGGTCGGCGGGAAATTCTGCAGCACCAGGAGGGCCTGGAAGAGAGGCGTGCGCGACGGATCGCGCGCGACCTCCAAGGTCTCCAGAAGCTTTTCGAACGGGACCTCGGCGTGCGCGTAAGCCCCCAGCGTGGTCTCGCGGACGCGGCCGAGCAGCGCGGAGAACGCGGGATCGTCCGCGAGGCTCGTACGCAGCACCAAGGTGTTGATGAAGAAGCCGATGAGCCCTTCGAGCTCCCGACTCGGCCGGTTGCCGCTGTAGGTTCCCACCACGACCTCGTCCTCGCCGCTCCAGCGTGCGAGCAGGGTCTGGAAGGCAGCCAGGAGCACCATGTAGAGGGTCGCGCCGCTCCGCCGCGCGAGCTCGCCGAGGCGGCCGGCGAGCGGCTGCGGAAGGAGAAACGAAATGGAGCCGCCGCGGCTGCTGCGCATCGGCGGGCGCGGCCGGTCGGTGGCGAGCGCGAGGTGGGGCGGCGCTCCGGCGAGCTGCTGCCGCCAGTAGCCCACCTGCCGATCGAGGACCTCGCCGCTCAGGCGCCGGCGCTGCCAGACGGCGAAGTCGGCGTACTGGACCGGTAATTGAGGCAGGGGCGGCAAGACGGCGGCGTCATACAGGGCCGCCAGCTCGCGGTGGAGGATGCCCAGGGACCAGCCGTCCGCGATGATGTGGTGGACGGTGAGCAGGAGGGCATGGTCCGCGGCGGCCAGGCGCACGATGCGGGCGCGCAGGAGCGGCGCCGCCGCGAGATCGAAACCGGTGGCGGCCTCGGCGAGCGCCTGCCGCCGCAGCTCACCGTTCCGGACATTCCGGATATTTCTCCGATCCTCCGGCAGGGCCGACAGATCGATCACCGGCGTTTCCAACTCCACCTCCGGGAGGACGGCTTGGAGCGGCTCGTCCGAACCATCCACGAAGCGGGTGCGGAAGACCTCGTGGCGGCGGACGAGTCCCTGGAGGGCCGCAATCAGGGCCGGGACGGCGAGCGGGCCCTCGATGCGCAGAGGGCTCGAGATGTTGTAGTTGGACGTCCCCGGCTCCAGGCGGTCGAGGATCCACTCGCGGAGCTGCGAAAAGGAGACCGGAAACCGGTTCTCCCCCGCCTTGCGGAGGATCGGGACGAGCGGATCATCCTTCTCCGGCGCTCCGGCCTCCCCCGCTTCCCGTCCTGCCTCACGTCCTGCCTCAAGAATCGCCCGGGCCATTCCCTCCAGGGTGGGGTACTCGAACACTTGGCGCATGGGGAGGTTCACCCCGAAGGCGCCGCGGATCGCGGCGATCAGGCGGGTGGCGAGGAGGGAATGTCCGCCCAGGGCGAAGAAAGAGTCGGTGGCCCCCACCCGTTCCCCCGCAGAGACACCGAGCAGCTCGGCCCAGAGGCCGGCGAGGACCTCCTCGGCCGGGGTGCGCGGCGCATGCCAGGCCGCCTCGGAGGTCTGCCGCCCGGGAGCCGGCAGGGCCTTGCGGTCCACCTTGCCGCTCGCATTCAGCGGCAGGGCCGGGAGCGTCACGAACGCCGACGGCACCATGTAGTCCGGGAGGCGCTCGCCCAGATACGCGGCCAGATGCGCGGCCAGAACCGCGGGCTCCGCACCGCCCTCCGGGGCGGGGACCACCCAGGCGATGAGCCGCCGGTCGTCCGCCGCCGTCTCCAGGACTCCCGCCACGCACGCGCGCACCGCCGGATGGGTGCCCAGCACGGCCTCGATCTCTCCCAGCTCGATGCGGAAGCCGCGCACCTTGACCTGAAAGTCGATGCGCCCCAGGACTTCCAGGGCACCCTCCAGGGGGCCGTCCGGGCGGCGGCGCGCCAGGTCGCCGGTGCGGTAGAGGCGCCCCGGCCGATCCCCGAAAGGATCCGGGACGAAACGCTCGGCGGTCAGGTCCGGCCGGCGGTGATAGCCGCGCGCCAGCCCGGCGCCGCCGATCCACAGCTCGCCGACCGTCCCCGGCGGCACCAACTCACCCCACCGCCCCGCGAGGTGGATACTGGTGTTCCCCAGCGGCACGCCCACCGGCACCGCCCCGGCGCCCGGGGCGACGCGGTGGGCGGACGACCAGACGGTCGTCTCGGTGGGGCCGTAGACGTTCCACAGCTCGGCGGGCGGCGAAGGCAGGGCAAGCAGCCGGTCGGCCAGCGCCCGCGGCAGGGCTTCGCCGCCGCACAGCACCTTGAGCCCTGGCCGTCCCGGCCAGCCGCCCTCCACCAGCATCGCCCAGGTCGCCGGGGTCGCCTGCATGCAGGTGGCACCGGCCGACTCCACCGCCGCCGCCAGCAGCGCCGCGTCGCCGGCGGTCTCGCGGCCCACCAGCTCGATCCGCGCCCCCACCGTCAACGGCAGGAGCAGCTCGGTGACCGCAATGTCGAAGGACAGCGTGGTCACCGCCATCATCACGTCTCCGGCGCCGAGCCCCGGCCGCCGAGCCATTCGAGCCATGGTGGTCAGATAGTTGACCACGCCGCGGTGGCGCACTCCGACCCCCTTCGGACGGCCGGTCGAGCCCGAGGTGTAGATCACGTAGGCCAGATTTTCCGGATCGGGCCGGTCCGCCGGCCGCAACGCCTCTTCATCCATTTCCGGCATGGTTTGCGGCGCGGCGAGGAAATCGTCGAGGAGCTCGTCGAGGAGGACAACCCGCGCGCCATGGAACGGGGCCGGCAGGGTGCCGAGCAGCGCCCGCTCGGTCACCAGGACGGGCGCGCCGGCATCTTCCCAGAGCATCTCCAGCCGTTCGCGGGGATGCGTCGGGTCGAGGGGCAGGTAGGCGCCGCCCGCCTCCAGGATTCCCAGCAGGGCGACGAGGAGGGCCGGAGAGCGCCCCGTGCACAGGCCGACCAGGGTCTCCGGACCGACCCCCAGCCCTGCCAGGTGCCGGGCGAGGCGGCCGGCCTGCGCCGCCAGCTCGCCGTACAGGAGCTGCGCGCCGTCGCGCGACACCGCCACCGCCTGCGGCGTGCGCGCCACCTGCGCCGCCACCAGCTCGTGGACGCAGAGATCCGCCGGGAAGGGCTCGGCCGTGTCGTTCCAGACCGCCAGGAGCTGGTGGCGCTCCGCCGGCAGCAGCAGCGGCAGGTCGCCGAGCCGCTGGTCCGGCGCCGCGGCCAACGCAGACAACGCGGCCAAGGCGCTCAGCGCTCGCTGCAACCGCTCCATGAGACGGGGCACGGCGCCGGCCGCGAAGCGGCTCTCGTCGAAGGACACCTCCAGAGCCAGCTCGGGGCCGGGGACGACGGCGATGTTCAAGGGGTAGTTCGTCTGCTCCCGGGGCGTCAGCTCCGCGACGGCCAGCCCGGGCAGTCCCTCGGCCACCCCCGCGCCGAGCGGCTGGTTCTCGAAGATCAGGAGGTGGTCGAACAGCGCCGTGCCGGAGGGCAGCCCGCTCCACTGCTGCACCAGATGGAGAGGCGCGTGCTCATGGTGCCGCGCCTCCGCCTGGCGCTCCTGCAGCTCCGCCAGCCAGGGCAGTACACGAAACGCCGGATCGACGGCCACCCGCACCGGCAGGGTGTTGATGAACAGGCCGAAGATGGATTCGACGCCGGGGATCTCCAGGGGCCGTCCCGCCACCGTGTTGCCGAAGACCACGTCGTCCGCACCGGTGGCCTGCGCCAGGACCAGCGACCAGGCCCCCTGCACCAGGGTGCTCAGCGTGAGGTGGTGCCGCCGCCCGGCCTCGCGCAGGGCCGCGCTGCTCTCCGCCGCCAGCCGGCCGCGCCACCACCCGGGCACGCTGATCGCCCCGATCACCCCCTCGGCGCCCGCCAGCAGGGTCGGGGCCTCGAACCCGGCGAGGCGGCGCCGCCAGAGCGCCTCCGCTTCCGCCAGGTCCTGCCGTTGCAGCCAGGCGATGTAGTCCCGGTAGGGCCGCACCCGCGGCAGAGCCGGCTCCCTCTCCTTCACGAAGGCGGCATAGCAGGTGAACAGCTCGCCGAGGAGCAGGCCCTGCGTCCAGCCGTCGCTCACGATGTGGTGGTGGCTCCAGACCAGGTGCCAGGCCTCCGCTCCCAAATCGAAGAGCGCCAACCGCAGCAACGGCGCCGCCCCGAGATCGAACCCGCGTTCCCGGTCGGCCCGCAGGATCTCCGCGAGGCGGTCCTGCTGGCCGGCCATGTCCAGATCGGCCAGATCGGCCCACGACTCCCGCCGCACCTCCAGCTCGGCGTGCCGGTAGACCACCTGGAGAGGCTTCTCCAACCCCTCCCAGGCGAAGCCGGTGCGCAGCACGGCGTGGCGCTCGATGACGCGCTGCCAGGCCCGCAGGAACGCCGCGGTGTCGAGCCGGCCGGACAGCCGCAGGCTGATCTGCACCACGTAGACGCCCGAGCCCGGGGCGTACAGGTTGTGGAACAGCATCGCCTGCTGCATCGGCGACAGCTCATAGATGGTCTCCACGTCTCGGACGTCTCGGACATCGCCAAGCCCGGCGAGGAGACGATCCAGCTCCCGCCGGCTCGCCCGCGCCTCCGGGACGTCCGAGGGAGTCAAGCCCGGCTCGGCCGTGCGGCAATGCTCGATCAGGGCGCGGAGCGCGCCCAGGAAACGGTCGATCAGCGCCTGGACGGTGCGCTCGTCGTGCCGCCGCTCGCTGTAGGTCCAGGTCAGCCGCAGGCGACCGCCGTTGATCCCGCCGTTGACCTCCAGCAGCCAGGGGCGCGCCTCGCCCGGGCTCTGCGCCGGGCCGGCCGATTCGGTGGCGGGCACGAACAGGGACGACTCCGGAAGGCCGCGGTCGAGCTGTCCCAGGTAGTTGAAGACCACCTGCGCCGCCGGCCCGTTGCCGCGCGGCGCGGCGCGGAGCTGCTCCTTGACCGACTTGAGGCGCTCGCCCGGATCGCTCTCCCGCCGATCAAGCTCCAGCCGCACCGGCGAGATCTCGGTCAGCCAACCCACGGTGCGCGACAGATCGACCTCCCCGGGACGCTCGTCGCGGCCATGTCCTTCGAGGTCGACCCACAGGGCCGGCTCGCCGGTCCAGGCGGCGAAGGCTTCGAGAAGCGCGGTCAGCAGGGCGTCGTTGATCCGCGTGCGGTAGACCCCCGGCACGTCCTGCAGCAGGGCTCGCGTCTCCTCCACGCCGAGCTCCGCCACCAGGCGCCGCGCCGCGGCGACCGTGTCGGCTCCCTGGTGCCGGTCGACCGGCAGCGGACGGATCTCCGGAGCCGGCTCCGCGGCCGGCGGCGTCCGCTGTCCCAACGAACGCAGCGAGGTGACGACCGGGGGCAGCTCGCCGCCGCGGTACGCGGTCCCCAGGTCGTCGAGCAGGATGCGCCAGGAGACGCCGTCCACGATCAGGTGGTGGACGATCAGCGCCAGCCTCTGTCCCCCCTCGCTCCCCGCTCCAAAATCGAACAGAGCGGCGCGCAGGAGCGGCCCGCGCTCGATGTCCAGGTTCTCTTGCAGGCGCGCGGCCACGGCTTCGAGCGCCGCTGCGCGCCGCGCCGCCGGCAGCGCCGACAGATCCACCGGCTCGACCGGCACGACTGGCGCGATTGCGGACAGAGTCTGGCGCCAAGCGCCGTTCTCCCGCACATAGCGGAAGCGCAACGCCGCATGGTGAGCCACCACGGCGGCCAGTGCCCGCTCCAGCCTCTCCGGATCGACCCGTTCGCGCAGGCCGAGCACCAAGGCCTGATTGTAGTGATGGGGGTTCGTGAGGCCGAGAGCGAAGAACCAGCGCTGGATCGAGGTCAGGGGGACGTCGCCCGCTTCCTGTTCGGCCTGTCCGGCAGCCGGTGCCGCGGTGGCGCGGGCCACCGCCGCCAGCTCGGCCACGGTCTGGTTCTGGAACAGGTCGCGGGGGGAGAGCCAGAGGCCCGCCTGGCGGGCGCGCGACACGACCTGGATCGACAGGATGGAGTCGCCGCCCAGCTCGAAGAAGTTGTCGTGGACGCCCACCCGCTCGCGCCCCAGCACCTCGGCCCAGACGCCCGCCAGGACCTGCTCGATCGGGGTCTGCGGCGTCAGGGAGATCTCCCCGGCGCCCTGCCGCTCCGGAGCCGGCAGCGCCTTCTTGTCCACCTTGCCGTTCGGTGTGAGAGGAAGCGCCGCCAGCGTCACGAAGGCGGCGGGCACCATGTAGTCCGGCAGGCGCTCGCCCAGGAGCCGGCGCAGCTCCGCGTCGGCTTGGGGATCGCCCACCAGATAAGCCACCAGCCTCAGGTTGCCGTCCGATCGCGCCACCACGACCGCCTCGCGGACTCCGGGAAGCGCCATCAGCGCGGCCTCGATCTCCCCCGGCTCGATGCGGAAGCCGCGGATTTTGACCTGATGGTCGATCCGCCCGAGGTACTCCAGATCGCCGTCCGGCAGATAGCGCGCCAGGTCGCCGGAGCGGTAGATCCGCGCGCCCGGGCGGCTGCCTGCCGGGTCCGGGACGAAACGCTCGGCCGTCAGCTCCGGGCGGTTCAGATAGCCGCGCGCCAGACCGGCCCCGGCGACCGCCAGCTCGCCCGGTACGCCGATCGGCGCCGGCCGCAGCCATGGATCGAGGACCGCGACCGCGAGGTCCGGAATCGGCACGCCGATCGCGCTGCGGCGCCCCGACACGTCGTGCCGCGACAGCGGGCGCCAGGTGACGTGGACCGTCGTCTCGGTGATGCCGTACATGTTGACCAGGCGCGGCGTCTCGTCGCCGTAGCGGTCGAGCCACGGCGCCAGGCCCTGCGGATCGAGCGCTTCGCCGCCGAAAATCACCCAGCGCAGATCGGGCAGACCGGCACGCCCGGGCTCCTCGTCGGTCCGCTGCAACTGGGCGAAGGCCGAAGGCGTCTGATTGAGCACCGTCACCCGCTCGCGCGCCAGCAGGTCGTGGAAGTCCTCCGGCGAACGGCTGACGAGATACGGCACGACCACCAGCCGGCCGCCGTAGAGGAGAGCCCCCCAGATTTCCCAGACCGAGAAGTCGAAGGCGTGGGAGTGGAACAGCGTCCACACATCGGCGGCGCCGAAGCCGAACCACGCGTCGGTGGCGTCGAACAGCCGCACGGCGTGGCCATGGGTCAGCATCGCTCCCTTGGGACGGCCGGTGGAGCCGGAGGTGTAGATGACGTAGGCCAGGCTCGCGCCGTCGTTCAAATCGTCGAGGTCCTGCGCCGGCAGGTCGGCGAGGAGGTTGGCGTCGCGGTCGAGCAGGACACGCTCGGCACCGGCGGGCAGACCGGCCAGCGCGCTCTCGGTACCGACCAGCAGGCGGACACCGGCGTCCTCCAGGGTGAAGGCCAGGCGTTCCGTGGGATAGCGCGGATCGAGCGGCACGTAGGCGGCGCCGGCCTTGAGAATGCCCAACAGGCCGATCAGCAGCTCCAGCGAACGGTCGGCGCAAAGGCCGATCCGTTCGTCGGGACCAGCACCTCGGGCACGCAGGCGCCGGGCGAGCCGGTCGGCCCGGCGGCTCAATTCGCCGTAGGTCAGGCTCTCGCCCGCGCAGACGGCGGCCACGGCGTCCGGGCGCTCCCGGACCTGCGCCGCGAAGCGCCCATGCAGGGTGCCGGCCGCGGGCTCGCCGGCGGTGCCGCCCCATTCCAGGAGCTGCTGGCGCTCCGCCGGCAGCAGCAGCGGCAGCTCGCCGAGCCGCTGGTCCGGCGCCGCGGCAATGGCGCTCAGCGCGCGTTGCAACCGCTCCATAAGACGGCTCACGGCGCCGGCCGCGAAGCGGCTCTCGTCGAAGGACACCTCCAGCGCCAGCTCGGGGCCGGGGACGACGGCGATGCTCAAGGGGTAGTTCGTCTGCTCTCTGGGCGTCAGCTCCGCGATGGCCAGCCCCGGCAGCCCGCCGGCCACCGCCGCGCCGAGCGGCTGGTTCTCGAACACCAGGAGATGATCGAACAGCGCCGTGCCGGAGGGCAGCTCGCTCCACCGCTGCACCAGATGGAGAGGCGCGTGCTCATAGTGCCGCGCCTCCGCCTGGCGCTCCTGGAGCTCGGCCAGCCAGGGCAGCAAATGGAACGCCGGATCGAAGGCCACCCGCACCGGCAGGGTGTTGATGAACAGGCCGACGATGGATTCGACGCCGGGGATCTCCAGGGGCCGGCCCGCCACCGTGTTGCCGAAGACTACGTCGCCGGCACCGGTGGCCTGCGCCAGGACCAGCGACCAGGCCCCCTGCACCAGGGTGCTCAGCGTGAGGTGGTGCCGCCGCCCGGCCTCACGCAGGGCCGCGCTGGTCTCCGCCGCCAGCCGGCCGCGCCACCAGCCGGGCACGCTGGTCCCGACCGCCCCGATCACCCCGATCGCCCCCTCGGCGTCCGCCAGCAGGGTCGGGGCCGCGAACCCGGCGAGCCGCCGGCGCCAGTGCTCTTCCGCTTCCGCCAGGTCCTGCCGTTGCAGCCAGGCGATGTAGTCCCGGTAGGGCCGCACCCGCGGCAGCGACGGCTCCCTCTCCTCCACGAAGGCGGCATAGCAGGTGAACAGCTCGCCGAGGAGCAGGCCCTGCGTCCAGCCGTCGCTCAGGATGTGGTGCTGGCTCCAGACCAGATCCCAGACCTCGGCTCCCAGCTCGAAGAGCCCCACCCGCATCAACGGCGCCGCGCCGAGATCGAACCCGCGCTCCCGGTCGGCCCGCAGGGTCTCCGAGAGGCGGTCCTGCTGGCCGGCAATGTCCAGATCGGCCAGATCGGCCAGATCGGCCCACGACTCGCGCCGCACCTCCAGCTCGGCGTGCCGGTAGACCACCTGGAGAGGCTTGTCCAACCCCTCCCAGGCGAAACCGGTGCGCAGCACGGCGTGGCGCTCGACGACGCGCTGCCAGGCGCGCAGGAAGGCCGAGGTGTCGAGCCGGCCGGACAGCCGCAGGCTGATCTGCACCACGTAGACGCCCGAGCCTGGGGCGTACAGGCTGTGGAACAGCATCGCCTGCTGCATCGGCGACAGCTCATAGACGGTCTCGACGTCGTGGCGCCGCTCGCCGAGCCCGGCGAGGAGGCGGTCCAGCTCCTGCCGGCTCACCCGCGCCTCGGGGGCGTCCGAGGGGGTGAAGCCCGGCTCGGCCGCGCGGGCCACCACCGCCAGCTCGGCCACGGTCTGGTTCTGGAACAGGTCGCGGGGGGAGAGCTGGAGGCCCGCCTGGCGGGCGCGCGAAACGACCTGGATCGACAGGATGGAGTCGCCGCCCAGCTCGAAGAAGTTGTCGTGGACGCCCACCCGCTCGAGTCCCAGCACCTCGGCCCAGACGCCGGCCAGGATCTGTTCGGCCGGGGTCTCCGGCGCCAGGGAGATCTCCCCGGCACCCTGCCGCTCCGGAGCCGGCAGCGCCTTCTTGTCCACCTTGCCGTTCGGGGTGAGGGGAAGCGCCGCCAGCGTCACGAAGGCGGCGGGCACCATGTAGTCCGGCAGGCGCTCGCCGAGGAGCCGGCGCAGCTCCGCGTCGGATACGTCGGGCAAGGAGTCACCCACCAGGTAAGCCACCAGCCTCTGGCCGACGACGATCACGACCGCCTCACGGACTCCGGGAAGCGCGGTCAGCGCGGCTTCGATCTCCCCCGGCTCGATGCGGAAGCCGCGGATCTTGACCTGATGGTCGATCCGCCCGAGGTACTCCAGATCGCCGTCCGGCAGATAGCGCGCCAGGTCGCCGGAGCGGTAGATCCGCGCGCCCGGCCGGCTGCTCAGCGGATCGGGGACGAAACGCTCGGCCGTCAGCTCCGGGCGGTTCAGATAGCCGCGCGCCAGACCGGCCCCGGCGACCACCAGCTCGCCCGGCACGCCGATCGGCGCCGGCCGCAGCCACGGATCGAGGA
>Ga0134124_10000070_pt1 | contig 99777 bp, 89 predicted proteins | sample KB304_FD_96880 | JGI IMG/M metagenome (GOLD analysis project Ga0134124, IMG submission 96880) | Terrestrial soil microbial communities without Nitrogen fertilizer from Kellogg Biological Station, Michigan, USA - KB3-0-4 | ecosystem: Environmental > Terrestrial > Soil > Unclassified ...
GCGCTCAAGAACAGCCGCCGGAAACTCGCGCCCACCGACCACCACTGGTTCCACGCCCGAAAGCTTGCCATAGCGAGGCGCCAGTGTCCAGCGCCCCTAGTTATGGGACACGGTCAGCTCCCGTTCGGGGTGGGTGTGCGGGGGCACGCACGGGAGAGGGGGTAGGGGGAGAGGGCGGCCGGGCGGCCGGCCGGGAGTATGATCCCGGGCCATGAGCCGCCTCACCCGTTTCGCCTGGCTGGTGCTCCTCTACGACATCGCCGTCATCCTCTGGGGTGTCGCCGTGCGCGCCACCGGGTCAGGCGCGGGGTGCGGCAGCCATTGGCCGCTGTGCAACGGCGAGGTGGTGCCGCAGGCGCCGCGGGTGGCGACGGTGATCGAGTTCTCGCACCGGGTGAGCAGCGGCGTGGCTCTCCTGCTGGTCGTGGCCCTGGGAGTGATGGCGTTCGTGGACCGCCGGGCGGGCGATCCGACGCGCAAGGCGGCGGTGGCGGGGGTGCTGCTGATGCTCAGCGAGGCGCTGGTCGGCGCCGGGCTCGTGCTGTTCCGGCTGGTGGCGGACAACCAGTCGATGGCGCGGGCGATGTTCATGGGCACGCACCTCATGAATACCTTCTTCCTGCTCGCCGCCCTCACCCTGACGGCCCACTTCTCGGCCGCTCCGGCGCCGCTCCGGCTGCGCGGCCAGGGTTGGCTCGGCGCCGGGCTCGCCGCCGGATTGCTCGGTCTGCTGCTCGCGGGGGTGAGCGGTGCGGTGGCCGCGCTGGGCGATACGCTGTTTCCGGCGAAAACTCTCTCCCAGGCGCTGGGGCAGGACTTCTCGGCGACCGGCCACTTCTTGATCCGCCTGCGCTTGCTCCATCCGGCGATCGCCATCGCCGCCGGCGTGGTGGCGATCCTGCTGACCCTCCACCCGCGCGAGGGCGCCGCGCGCTGGGCGCGCTGGACGGCCCTCTTCGTCTTCTGCCAGTGGGTGGCCGGGCTGGTCAACGTGCTGCTGCTGGCGCCGGTGTGGATGCAGATGGTCCACCTGCTCCTTGCCGACCTGGTGTGGATCGCGTTCGTCCTGCTGGCGGCGACCTCGGTGGTTGCGGCGCCCGCGGTGGCTTCGGGGACCGCTACACTGGGGCCGCGACGTCTCCCGACGACGACGTGAGGGCCTGGCGCAGATCCTCCAGGTGCTTCAGGTGGACCTTCTGCGCTTCGAGCACCTCGAGCAGGATGTTGCCGGTGGCTTGGTCGACGTCGCGGATCATCTTGGGATAGAGGACGTCGTTCTCATAGCGCTCCTCGGAGACGGCGGCGGTGACGTCTGAGCCATCCGCCCCTTCGCCGCGCACCTGCTCGGCGGCCTCCAGGAGCTTCACGGCGAGGGTGTCCTTCTCGGTGGCGAGCCGCTGCCAGTGGCGGGCGAGATTGGGCCGGCCGTCCTGATCGGCGCGGGCGGCATAGGCACGGCAGCGGGCGGCACTCACGGCCTCCGCGGTGAAACCGGTCTTCAGGTGCTCCTGGTAACGCGGGATCCTCGACACGTGTCCTCTCCTCTTGGTTGCGCTAAGATGCCTGACGGGGGATCGACCCGATACGACCCGATGATAGAGCATGGCGACCGGGTCCGCCGGACCAGGCAATTCTATGCAACTCGCCTCACCGGGCCAAACGCGGCCAATCCGCGGGGAAACTTTGGCTGTGGTGTTTCGTAATCCCTTGCGGAGACTTCCCTCCGCGGGGAGCCCTCCAGGCCTTCCGTGAAAACTTCGCTGCGCAGAGCACTCTTCGTCGCCTTGGGCGCCGCCCTGATCCTTGCGCTTGCGCTGGCGGGCATCCCGTATGCGAGCCTGATCGCCCAACTCACTCTCGGGGCGGGCGTTGTTCTTCTCTGCCTCTGGCTGCTCTGGAAGGGCTACCGGTCGTATCTGTGGAAGGTGAGCCGCCGCCTGGCGTTCTCCTACTTCCTGATCGGCATGCTGCCGATCCCGATCGTGCTGCTGCTGCTCGGGGTCGGCTCCTACATCCTCGCCGGCTTCTTCCTCGGCCATCTCTACCGCGACGCCGCGGCGGACCTTCAGGCCGATCTCGGCCGGAGCGCGGAGGAGCAGCTCGACAGTTTCCAGCCGGCCGGCTCCGCCGCCCGGCATGCGGACGTCTCCTTCGCCTTCTACCGCAACGGCAGGAAGGTGGGAGGCGCGGCCGAGGCGCCGGCTCAGTGGCCGGCCTGGGCGGGCAAGGGCGGGGACACGGCGCCGCTGCGCCAGCCGCGCTACTTCGCGCGCCCCGACGGCACACCCACCCTCCTCGCCGCCGCCGCCCGCGCTGGTGATCGAGGAGGTGACCGGGGCGTCGTGGCGCTGTTCAGCGGCAACCTCGACCGCGCGATCAGCCACCGCGCCGGGCTCTGGGTGGCCATCCGGCGGCCGGACGATCCGGACGTCATCCGCATCGAGATCCTCAACATGAAGATCCCCCTGCGGCGCATCCGCAAGGACCGCCAGCCGGGCGAGGCGGCGAAGCTGTTCAAGGAGGTCTCGCGCGGCGAGACGGTGTGGGACGATCCGCTCCTCTGGTGGGCCGAGGTCTCGGGGCCGTTGCGCGATCCGGGCACCGGCCGCGGCAGCCAGCCGCTCACCGTGGTGCTCAACAGCACGCCGCGCAACGTCCTGCACCAGCTCTTCACCAGCGCCGGCGAGATCGACACCTCGGTGTGGGTCGCCCTCTTCGTCTTCGCCGCCCTGCTGTTCGACGTCTATCTGGTGGCGACGCTGATGGCCGTCTTCATGATCTTCAGCCTGTCGCGGGCGGTGAACCGGATGAGCCAGGCGACCGACGCCGTGCGGCGCGGCGACTTCTCGGCGCGCATCCCGGTGAAGCGGCACGACCAGGTGGGCGACCTGCAGCGCTCGTTCAACGAGATGACGGTCAACCTGGAGACCCTGGTGGCCTCGGCGGCGCAGAAGGAGATCCTGGAGAACGAGATCGAGATCGCCCGCGACGTGCAGAAGAGTCTGATCCCGCGCGACCTGCCAGGCGGCGAGGGGGTCGAGTTCGCCACCCTCTTCGAGCCCAGCGCGGCGATCGGCGGCGACTATTTCGACGTGCTCCGCCTCTCCGAGGACGAGCTGGCGGTGATCATCGCCGACGTCTCCGGCCACGGCCTCTCGACCGGCCTGCGCATGGCGATGCTCAAGGCGGCGCTCCTCATCCTCGTCGAGCAGACCCGCGAGCCCGAGGACATCCTGCGCCGGCTCGACGCCGTGGTGCGCAACGGCAACACGCGCGTCTTCGTCACCGCGACGCTCACCCTGATCAACCTGCGCACCGGCACGCTGCGCATCCACAACGCCGGCCATCCGCCGACCTATCTCCTGCGCGGCGGCGAGGTGGAGGAGATCCTCCTCCCCGGCTCGCCGCTGGGAGGCCTGGGACAGACCTACGGCCGGGACGAACGGCCGCTCCACCGCGGCGACGTGCTGGTCTGGCTCTCCGACGGCCTGATCGAAGCCTCGAACGCCGGCGGCGAGCCGTTCGGCTACGACGCGGTGCTCAAAGCCCTGAAGGGAACCGGCAAAGGCGGAGACAACGCCGCCGACGTCCGCAACCGCCTCCTCGCCGCCGTCGACCGCTACGTCGGCGACGAGCCGCCGAGCGACGACCGCACGTTGGTGGTGATGAGATACCGCGGGCGGCCGGGAGTGACGGGGGAGATGCGGGTGGCGGATTTCGCGGCGGCTCCCGTCTTGCCCTCCTGAGGCCCTCTCCCCCTGACCTCGGGTTCGTCAACTCCGGTCCGAAAAGCACCTCACCCCCGGCCCCTCTCCCATCTCCCGCCCTGCCCCCGCCGGGAGAGGGGAGAAATACAGGATGAAGCAGAATGTTGTTTCCCGAAGTTCTCCCCTCTCCCGGGGAAGGGTGGGTGGGAGATGGGAGAGGGGCCGGGGGTGAGGTGTTGGGCGGTGGCGACTTCGCAGCGCCTGCGTGCGAGGGTGATACCATCCCCAAGGCGCGCCCTCGCGCGCGCGTTCCATTCTCAACGAGCCTCAACGAGGTAGAGCATCATGGCAGACAATTTTGAATCCTCCGTCTGGGAGGCCTTGAAGGCGGTCAAGTTCCCGGGCATGAGCCGGGACATCGTCTCCTTCGGCTTCGTCAGCCGGGTGAATGCTTGCGCCGGCGTGGTGGCCGTGGACCTCCAGATGGCCACCGGCAATCCGGGCGCCGCGGAGAAGGTCAAGGAAGACGTCGAGCGGGCCGTGCGCACGGTGCCGGACGTCAAAGAGGTCAAGGTCAACCTGAACGTCAACAAGCCGGTCACCCGCGAGGAGTCCGCCCAGCGGGCCATCGCCCAGGACTCGACCCTCATCCCCGAGGTGCGGCACGTGGTCGCCGTGGCGAGCGGCAAGGGCGGCGTCGGCAAGTCGACCGTCGCCGCCAACCTGGCGGTGATGCTCGGCAAGCTCGGCTACAAGGTGGGCCTCCTCGACTCCGACATCTACGGCCCCTCGGTGCCCATGATGTTCGGCATCAACGAAAAGCCGCGCCTCGACGGCAACCGCATCATTCCGTTCGAGAAGTACGGCATCAAGATCATGTCCCTGGGCTTCATCCTGGAGACCGACACGCCGGTCATCTGGCGCGGTCCGATGGTGATGCGCGCCATCGAGCAGATGCTCGGCGACGTGATCTGGGGCGCGCTCGACTACATGATCCTCGACCTGCCGCCGGGCACCGGCGACGCGCAGCTCACGGTGACCCAGAAGGTGCCGCTCGCCGGCGCGGTCATCGTCACCACACCGCAGAAGGTGGCGCTGATCGACGCCCGCAAGGGCCTCGCGATGTTCAAGAAGGTCAACGTGCCGGTGATCGGCATCATCGAGAACATGTCCACCTTCGTCTGCCCCTGCTGCGGCACCGAGACCAACATCTTCAAGAAGGATGGCGGCAAGCGGACCGCCGAGCTCCTGGAGACCGAATTCCTCGGCGCCATCCCGCTCGATCCCGAGATCGTCCTCGGCGGCGATTCCGGCGTGCCGATCGTGGTCTCCCATCCCGACGGGCCGCACAGCCAGGCCTTCCGGCACGTCGCCGAGGCGGTCGTCGCCGAAGTCGCGCGGCAGGACGAGATGAAGCCGCGCCTTTCCATCGTCTAGCTGGTTGACGATTGATCTGATTGACTTGGCGTGCGCGTCGCTCTCCTCGCGGATTCCCATCTGAGCGGTCCCGGCGGTTCCGCCGGGCCGCTCGTGGACCAACTCGCCGCGCTCCCTGCCCAGGGGTGCGACCGCCTGATTCTCATGGGTGACGTCTTCCAGGCCTGGATCGGCGCCCGCCGTTTCGAGAGCGACGACATCCGCGCCGTCGTCGCCGCCCTGCGCGCTCTGCGGGCGGGCGGCCTGCGCATCGACTACGTGGAAGGGAACCGCGACTTCTTCCTCAAGGACAGCGTCTACGCCGACGCCTTCGACGGCGTGGTGCTGGAGACCTCATTCACCGTCGACGGCGTGCGCTACCTGGCGGTGCACGGCGACGGGCTCAACGACCGCGACTGGAAGTACCGCTTCTGGCGCTGGCTGTCGAAGAGCCGGCCGGTGCGCTTCCTGGTCCTGCGCATTCCGGAGCGCCTGGCCCACCGGATGGTCCACGGCACCGAGCAGCGCCTCTCGCAGACCAACTTCAAGCACCGCGCCGCCCTTCCCGAGGAGGCGATCCGCCGCTACGCCGAGCGGCGGCTGGCCGAGGGGTACGACGTGCTGCTCCTCGGGCACTTCCACGAGGGGCGGACCTGGGCCGTCCGCGGCGGCGAGGTGCGGCTGCTGGACGCCTGGTTCCGCAGCCGGCAGGTGGAGTGGATCGGAGAATCCTGAATTGGTGGGCTGAAATTAAAAGAGGAGAGGCCTGAGCTGCGACCTCTCCCCCTGGATCGTACTTCGAACCGCTACTGCGGCACGAAGGAGTGCCGGTCAAGAAACCCAGCGCTGCTCCCGGTACAGGAAAACCATCCTCTCCTGCTCGAACGTGTCGAAGAACTCCTCCCAGCTAATGCTCTCGAGGTCTTCCCCGTCGGGCTCTCCGGGAAAATCTATACGCAACGCAGCCTCGCAGCCAACCACCCTCGCGGGCTTTCCACCGTTCTCTTCTGCCCACCTGCGGATTTCACTATGGTCCGTGGTGCTCCTGTTGTCCACTGGGGCCCCCTTTCTGGACGTTCAGCTGTTGTCGTTACCCCTCCGTTCGGTGTGTTGAACTGGCCCGTCCTCGATGACGAGTCGCTGCTGTTTGAAACACATAGCAGGGTGACATTTCTTCCGGCTGAGTTGCCCGTTCTCGTGTAGGACAAACGGCCCGAAGCTCTCCACTCGTCCGCCTCTTACGAAGCAGCATGCAAAAGCGTCTATGGACTGATGCCCCAGATCGACGCAATCCCTCTCCCGCCGGGACGCGGCGGGAGAGGGGAGAATGGGTTGAGAGTGGCGCTCCTGTCAGGCGCCGACCAGCGCTTCCTGGTTGATATGGCTCTCGGCGAGGTCGGTGAGCTTCTCGTCGGTCTCCTGCTCCTCGTGGAGCGTCTTCTCGAGAAGGGTGACGTGCTGGTTGTAGCCGAGGAGCTCGGCGTAGGTGCGGACGGTGCCGTAGGCGGCGATCTCGTAGTGCTCCACCCGCTGCGCGGCGGCGATGAGGCCGGCGTCGCGCGCCGCGTCCTCGCCCTTCATCTTCGCCATCTCGCCGCCTTCCTTGATGAGGCCCTTCATCCCCTCGCAGGTCTCCCCCTTGCCGGACACTCCGAGATCCTTGAAGATCTTCTCCAGCCGGTTGACGTGCTCCTCGGTCTGCTTCAGATGATCCTTGAAGCCCTTCTTGAGATCTGGCGACGTCGCCGCCTCGGCCATCTTCGGCAACGCGTCCACGAGCTGCGTCTCGGCGCTGTAGAGGTCCTTGAGCTGCTCCAGGTAGAGGTCTTTGAGAGATTCCAATTTCATTGTGGTGCTCCTTGTGGGTCTTACCAGGTTGTTGCTGCATCCCGCCCGCGTCTCCGCCGGGCAGGGTCTTGTGTCGGAGAGATGCGTTCGCAAGATCCGTGCCGGCGCGACAGGCTCAGTGCGGACCCCCGGCGTGCTTGGCGTGGCCATACTTGATCAGGGCCACGAAGACGAACGAGCCGGCGACGTTGCCCGCCGTCGTCAGGGAGAGAAAGCGGAAGAAATCCATCATCGAGACGCCCTGGCCGGCGAGGCAAAGATTGCGGCGGCGCTCCACAAGCTTCCGCCGCGATCCAGAAGCTTGCGGCGGTGTTCCGCAAGCTTCCGCCGCGATCCAGAAGCTTGCGGCGGCATTCCGCAAGCTTCCGCCGCGATTCAGAAGCTTGCGGCGGCGTTCCGCAAGCTTCCGCCGCGATCCAGAAGCTTGCGGCGGCGCTCCGCAAGCTTCCGCCGCGATCCGGAAGCTTGCGGCGGCGTTCCACAAGCTTCCGCCGCGATTCAGAAGCTTGCGGCGGTGTTCCGCAAGCTTCCGCCGCGATCCAGAAGCTTGCGGCGGCGTTCCACAAGCTTCCGCCGCGATTCAGAAGCTTGCGGCGGCGTTCCACAAGCTTCCGCCGCGCTCCAGAAGCTTGCGGCGGTGTTCCGCAAGCTTCCGCCGCGATCCGGAAGCTTGCGGCGGCGTTCCACAAGCTTCCGCCGCGATCCAGAAGCTTGTGGCGGCGTTCCGCAAGCTTCCGCCGCGATCCAGAAGCTTGCGGCGGCGCTCCGCAAGCTTCTGCCGCGCTCCAGAAGCTTGCGGCGGCATTCCGCAAGCTTCCGCCGCGCTCCAGAAGCTTGCGGCGGCGCTCCGCAAGCTTCCGCCGCGATCCAGAAGCTTGCGGCGGCATTCCGCAAGCTTCCGCCGCGATCCAGAAGCTTGCGGCGGCGTTCCACAAGCTTCCGCCGCGCTCCAGAAGCTTGCGGCGGCGCTCCGCAAGCTTCCGCCGCGATCCAGAAGCTTGCGGTGCCGGTCCGTTTGTTTCAGTACCTCCCGCGCAGCTTGCAGCATCGTGGACCGCACCCAAGCGGCCCGGCTGAGCCCTAACCCGGATTTCTCACGGAAGAGATGAACGGAGCCGCCTCTAGTGGTATAAGTGTTGTGCCAGCAAGACTTGTACCGCGAAAGGAAAACGGCTCCGTGACGACAGACTGTAATCCTCAGCAGCTTGAGTTTCAAGGGGTAACGCGTCGGACGCTGGTGGCCTCCTTCGATGGGGGGACTCTGACCTCGGATGGAGGTCTCTTGTTGTTGGGGGAGGTGGATCGTCGTCGGGGAATCCTGGGACGGTTTGCCGCGTGCTTCAAGGACACTCGGAAGCGCAATCTGGTGGAGCACAGCGTCGAAGAGTTGCTTCGGCAGCGGATCTTGGGCCTGGCTCTGGCCTACGAGGATCTGAATGATCATGACGAGCTGCGCACCGATCCTCTGCTGGCCGCGGTGGTGGGTAAGGCGGATCCGACGGGCCGGGACCGTCGCAATCAACAGGACCGTGGCAAACCGTTGGCGGGCAAGAGCACGTTGAACCGCTTGGAGTGGGGTGCCGTCACGCAGGATCGCTATCGGAAAATCTCCGTGGATGCCGAGGCCGTCGATCGTTTCTTCGTCGATGTCTTTGTGTCAGGGCATGACCAAGCTCCGGCGGAGATCGTGTTGGATCTGGACGCGACCGACGATCCTCTGCACGGCCAGCAGGAAGGTCGTTTCTTTCATGGCTACTACGGAGGGTACTGCTACCTTCCCTTGTATATCTTTTGCGGGACTCACCTGCTCTGTGCGCGGTTGCGGCGCTCTGATGCCGACGCCTCCACCGGAGCGGTCGACGACCTGGAGCGGATCGTGGGCCAGATTCGCGAGAGCTGGCCGGAAGTGCACATCATCCTTCGCGGCGATTCGGGTTTTGCTCGCGAGGAGCTGATGGCTTGGTGTGAGGCCCACGCGGTGGATTTCGTCTTCGGTTTGGCGCGCAATGCGCGGCTCCAGCGGGCTCTGGGAGGAGAGCTCGCGCAGGCCCGAGCGCTCTATGAAGAGTCGAAGAAGGCCTCGCGCGTGTTCAAGGATTTCGTCTACCGAACGCGGAAGAGCTGGTCCCGACAACGGCGTGCCATCGGCAAGGCGGAGTATTTGCCGCTGGGCGCCAATCCTCGCTTCCTAGTGACCTCTCTGCCCAGCGAAGGATGGCCCGCCCAAGAGCTCTATGAGAAACTTTACTGTGCTCGCGGCGAGATGGAAAACCGCATCAAAGAACAGCAACTCTGCCTTTTTGCTGACCGTACCTCGACCCACTTCGAGGCAAGCAACCAAGTGCGCCTATGGTTTTCCTCGGTGGCCTACACCTTGCTCAACGAGCTACGCCGTCTCGGCCTGGAAGGGACTGAGTTGGCGCATGCCCGCTGTGACACGATCCGCAACAAGTTGCTCAAGATCGGCGCTCAGGTTCGGGTGACGGTGCGGCGCGTCTGTGTCCATTTATCCAGCTCCTACCCCTACGCGACGCTGTTCACGCGGATCGTCGAACAATTACGGGCCAGCCCTCCAGTGGCCGCCTGATCAACCGTCAGAAGTCTGCTGGCTTCCCTCACCTTGAAGGGAGAGGTGTCTCCTCAGAGCGGAAAACCTGTCGGTTTGACGCCGAGCTACGCTCTATTACCGCAGCGTAGAAGTCTCCTGGGGGAGGCCCCTGCCCAGACGATCGCCGCCAGGCCTCGACCTTGGGCCATCCCGGACGAGTCCGACCGGAAAAGGAGGCCGCCGGAGCGGCCATCATCCCTTCCGTGAGAAATCCGGGCTAAGTGCTTGATCAAGCCCGGTCGAAAGTCGGCGGCCTGGAGCTATCGAGCTATCCGGCGAAGTGCACAGGCACGCCCGATGGGGAGCGAGGCACGCCCGATCGGGAGCAAGGGGCAGGCGAGAGGGGCCAGGTGTCAGAATCTCGAAGTGGCCACTCTGCGGCTCGAAGCGGCCCTGGTCCAGATCGACCATCCCCCAGTCGATGTTGAGCTTCCCCCAGTCGATGTTGGGCTCCCCCCGGTCGATGTTGAGTTCCCCCCGGTCGATGTTGGGCTCCCCCCAGTCGATGTTGAGCTCCCCCCAGCCGATGTTGACGATCCCCCAGGGGAAGTCGACGATCGACCAGGGAAAGTAGAGGATCGGCCAAGGAGCGCTGAGGATCGGCCAAGGAGCGCTGAGGATCGGCCAAGGAGAGCTGAGAATCGGCCAAGGAGAGCTGAGAATCGGCCAAGGAGAGCTGAGGCTGGACGTGGGAAAGTTCAATCCGGACGAGGGCGGATTGAATCCTGAGCGGGCCAGATTGAATCCTGAGCGGGGCATCGAGGGTCTGGTGGTCCTTCTTCCAGAGCCGTAAGATCCTCTTGCGCCTCAAGCGCTCCTGGTCGAGACCCTCTCTTGATCCACTGGCTCTACTACCCCAGATCCCGCAAGGCGCCGCCCCTGGTTCTCCAGGTGGTCGAGGCTTTCCGCTCCGCCGCGACCGAGATCGACTCCGCCGCTGACCGCCGAGCGTCGGGATTTCTGGACTTCTTGACGGTCGCCCGGCAAGGAGCATAGTGTCTTCGCCAATGGCGGCAAAGTGACCGTTGCGGACGATTCAGGCAAGTCCTGGACCATCCATCGGCCCGCTCTGCTGGAGCACCCGGCTGGCTCTCGCCCGACGAAGACGCGCTTGCCTGCTAAGCCTCGACGTGTCTAGGAGAGAATGATGTGGCTGCCTTCACCAAACGATATGGCTCGGCCGCGCGAGAGGATGAAGGATGAGCGTCTCCAGTAAGATAGAGTACATCGAGACCGAACAGCTGAACCTGGACCCCCAAAATCCGCGCCTGCGCGAGGACCAGCATGGCCTCTCGCAGGAGGCACTCCGCGAGGTGATGATCGATTGGGGGCTTGAGGAGCTCGCGGCTTCCATCGTAGAGAATGGCTTCTGGGCTCACGAGGCACTACTCATCGTGTGCGAAAAGCTCACACCCGAGGACGAACAAACGTCGATCGTTGTTGTCGAAGGGAATCGCCGGTTGGCTGCGGTGAAGCTGCTTCTCAAGGCGAGCATGGGTAAACCGCTGAGCTCCAATTGGAAGAAGTTGGCGAGCGGTCTCACGGCCGCGGCAGTTGAGAGGCTCAAACAACTGCCCACGATTAAGGCCGACGAACGCAGCGATATCGATTTCTTTCTCGGCTTCCGCAATGTGACAGGTATCAAGCAGTGGGAACCCCGAGAGAGGGCATCGTTCATGGCGATGCTTGTTGACGGTGGCCTTTCCTATGAAGAGGTAGCGCGACGAGTCGGGACCAAGGCGCCGTCTGTACGGCAAAACTACGTGGCCATCCAGTTGTTCCGCCAGCTCCAGGAGCTTGAGGAGGTGGCGGTCGAGAAGGTGCGGAACAAGTTCAGCACGCTCTTCTTGTCACTGCGGTCGAGTGGGACTCAGGATTATCTTGGGATCGATATGTCCGCTGACCCAGAGAAAGCGCGCAAACCGCTGCAGGTCGAGTTCATACCGAACGCGGTTCGGTTCGTGCGGTGGCTCTTCGGCGACGACAAGCACGAGCCGCTTCTCACCGACTCCCGCAATCTTGACCGTTTCGGGGGCATCCTGGCGAGTAGGGAGGCAAGGGCCTACCTAGAGCGCACTGAAGATCCGCGGTTTGAGGTCGCGCTACGGTTGTCGGGCGGTGATCGCGTCGAGGTGATCCGGAAGGTCGAGCGGGCAGCCGATGAGATCGAGGAGGTGCTGAGCGTGGTGCAGCACTACTCAAAGGATCCTGACTTGATCGAGGCGACGAAGCGGCTGTTTAAGGATTTGGAAGCGCTGGGCCGCCATTTCCCGCAGATCCTGGCACCCAAGGAATAGCCATGCTGCCGCTTCCGGAGACGGGTGTACGAGTGTCGAGGACCAAGCACAATAGCGATCTGCAGTTGTTCTGCGACTGGGTTGAGGGTTGCCTGCTCTTCAAGAACGAGAGCCGTCTTTCGCGGACGGACATCGTCGATATCCTCTGCGAGCAGGCTATCTACGAAGATCAGATGTTCGCGTTCGAGTGGCTCGACGATGTATGGAGCGAGCTTGAGCGCCGCCGGCGACTACTTGACGGCGCCGCCCCGTTCGACGTTGAGCCTCGCGTGATCACACGAAAGCGCACATGGAGGCAGGTGCCGGCCTATGCGTTCTGCGTGCTGGCGCCGTTACTACAGAGTTCTGCTAAGTGGCGGCCGAGGTACACGGAGGCAGAGCTAGCAGCGCACTATGCGCAGCAAGGGTCGCTGTTCGAGCGGATCTCCGATGAAGCCCTGCGGGGAGCTGGCTGGAGAACACACCGGATAGCTTGGTCGAGCACGAACGCCGCACTCTTGCCGACTCTGGTCGCGAATGTCGCGCAACAGGTCGGTGAGCCCGAGTACGTCAACTGGGAGACGAACGTCTCGCCGAAGGCGAAAGATGCTGGCCTCGACATCATCCTCTTCCGCTCGTTCGCTGACAACCGATGCGGTTTTCCAATCTATCTCACGCAGTGCGCTGCCGGCGATGACTGGAACACGAAGCTCCACACGCCGCGCCTCGGGGTGTGGACAAAGCTAATCGACTTCGCGGCTCCGCCGCACAAAGCATTCGCTCTTCCGCACTCGCTTGGAGCGGACGAGCATCGACGCGTCACCGTAACGGTCGAAGGAATTGTGTTCGACCGCTACCGGCTTCACGATACCTCGCGACCGCGGAACTGGTGTAGCCAGGGGTTGGCCAAGGATATAAGGACATTTCTCACTCCCCTTGTCGTCAACTTGCCAGGCTTGCCCTAAGACAATGCGATTTCGGCGTAAGGAAGCCGAGCGCAAGTGGCGAGTTACGCTTTGAAGGCTTGGGTTCCAGGTTTTCCTCGAGGCGCTTAGTTCTACTTTGTCAGTCCGGCCTGAGGAGTCCCCGCTGTCATCCTGAGGCGAGGGACGAGTCGAAGGATCTGGGCGGGCGGACCTTTCCTCCGCCCAGATCCTTCAGTCGCTAGGGCTCCTTCAGGATGACCGGTGGGTTCGCAAGAACTCCGCCGCCTCCCGAAAGGCGGCGACGAAGGCGCGATAGCCTTCCTCGCGAGGAAGAAAGCCTTCCCGCCAAGGCGGAGAGCCTTCCGGCTGAACCGGAAAGCCTTCCCGTCGAAGAGGAAGGCCTGCTGATCCGGTCACTTTCGACCTGGGCTCATGCCGCCCCGGTCGACACCGGGGCGAGGGACGAGCCGTAGGATCTGGGCGGGCGGACCTTTCCTCCGCCCAGATCCTTCAGTCGCTAGGGCTCCCTTCAGAATGACCGGTGGGGGCCGGTGGCGTGGACTGACAAAGTAGAATTAGGGCCTGCCGCAGAATAACTGTCTCAACAATCAGGCCAGGCGATGGGTAGAGACGTCCCAGACCTTGTCCGACCAACTGTCGGCGTCCACGGCCGGTCGGGACGTCTCACGCAGTGGGCTCGTTGTCGATCAGATCGGGCCGGAGGTGGCCCTTTAAGGTTGAGACGCCCCGACCGGCGGAGGTCTCCGAGAGTTCGATGGTAACTCGCTGGGGGCGTCTCTACGGATCGTGGTGCCAAGTTTTGACCGGCTGCCACGTGAGACACCTTGTGACAGGCCCTTAGTACCCGATGAGCAGCACCCCCTCCAGCGGCAGTTTGAGGCGATTGCTCGCATAGAGGGTGTCGAAGAAGCGAGCGGCTCGCTCGAAGTCGTTGGTACCTCGATAGTCGTTGCGGAGGGCCACGGCGAACTCCGTGACTCCGTTCATCATGCAGGCCTGGAAGAGGTCCTTCAGGAACTGGTTGTTCACAACGCCGCGACCGGCTTCCACCTCGAGAACAAAGCCGTCGGCCTCGTTGTAGGCATCTGCCTCGAAGGACTTCTCAAACTGGCCGTCGAGGCCGAAGAGGACCGGGACCTGGATCTTCTGGCCTAGGGCCCTGCCCGTCTCGACACGGAAACCGAGGGCCACGAGAGGCGCCGCGAGATGAGCCAGAACGCCGTTGCTCGGCAAGTTGTTGTGTGCGGAGTCGATCTCGGCCGAGGCGGAGCGGAAAGCCTCGACCACCTGGAGAACCAGAGGAGGCGCCTTACGGGATCTGGGGTAGTAGAGCCAATGGATCAAGTGAGCGGGCTCGGTCAAGATTCGTTAAGTTAAAGGCGCGAGAGGATTTTACGGATTGAGGAGGACCAACGGCAGCCCTCATCCAGTTCTCGTCGTGATCTCTGACAGAGGAAGTCTAGGGCAGATCGCAATGCAATTGCAGCAACGGCATTAAAATGATCATTAATTTCCCCTAAAGGATACACATCGCGAGCCTGGCGCGGCCTTGGTGGCTTCTTTGAGATACGGCATCGATTCTGAGCCTGTTATCAGCCGCCGAGAGACTCGAACTCCAGAGGTTCTATGGCGGGAGTGCCATTGAGGGTGTGGAGCCGATGGATGTGCCCGATTTTGACCTCGAGCTTCGGCTTTGAAGAAGCCCCGCGGCAGATCCCACAGCACCTGTGAGACACTCTCCTCTGAGACTCCGGACCGGTTGGCGGTCCCTGGCACGGCGAACGACCAGAGGGTAGCGCATGTTGACTTTCGACACGGACGACAAGCAGGGGCAGGCGGCGGGCGGGGATCTGGCCCGGATCAAGGTCATCGGGGTCGGTGGCGGGGGCGGCAATGCCGTCAACCGGATGATCGACTCGGGGTTGCGCGGGGTGCAGTTCATCGCCGCCAATACGGACCTCCAGGCGCTGGAGAAGTGCAAGGCGCCGGTCAAGATGCAGATCGGCGGGGTGCTCACGAAGGGGCTCGGCGCCGGGGCGGATCCGGAGATCGGACGCAAGGCGGCGATCGAGGATACGGACAAGATCCTCAAGATGCTCGAAGGGGCGGACATGGTGTTCGTCACCGCCGGCCTGGGCGGCGGCACGGGCACGGGCGCGGCGCCGGTGATCGCGTCGCTGGCTGCCGGGCTCGGCGCGCTGACGGTGGCGGTGGTCACCAAGCCGTTCGGGTTCGAGGGACGGCGGCGGATGCAGCAGGCGGAGCGCGGCTCGATCGAGATGCAGGGAGCGGTGGATACTCTCATCACCATCCCCAATGAGCGGCTGCTCAGCTTCGTCGACCGGGGGACTCCGCTCTCCGAGGCGTTCCGCATCGCCGACGACGTGCTGCGCCAGGCGGTGCAGGGGATCAGCGACCTGATCACCATGCCGGGCGAGATCAACGTCGACTTCGCGGACGTGCGGACGATCATGACGCGGATGGGGATCGCGCTCATGGGCACCGGCGTGGCCCGCGGCGAGGGGCGCGCGATCGAGGCGGCACAGCGTGCGGTGTCGTCACCGCTGCTCGAGGAGACGTCGATCCACGGCGCCCGCGGGCTGCTGATCAACATCTCCGGCGGCTATGACCTCACGCTGCACGAGGTGGCCGAGGCCGCGCGGATCATTTCGGACGCGGTGGACCCGGAGGCGAACATCATCTCCGGCATGGTGATCGACCCGTCGCTCGAAGACACGATGAAGGTGACGGTGATCGCCACCGGCTTCCATCGCGAGGGCGAGCTGCCGCGAGCGCAGGCGCCTTCGTACGCGTCAGCTCCGATGAGCTCGATGGCTTCGCCGCGGGTCGAGGCGGAGCGGCCGGCCGACACGCCGCTGCGCCGGGCTCCCGCGGCGCCGCAGCCGGCCGGCGACTCGAACGGCTTCGGGCCGAACTGGTCGAACGTCGACGACTACGACATTCCGACCGTGCTGCGCAAGCAGATGGACTAGGTCTCGATCAGATCGCGCGCGGTCCGGACGGTCCGGTCGCGAGGGGGAAGGCGCTCTTGTCGCCCATCACGTCGAGATGGACGGTGTCGCCTTCGACGCGGTACTCCCAGGGCGGCTCCACGTAGGTGGTCCACAGCTTCTTCGCGTTGAGGTCCCAGGCGGCGAGCTCGAGCTCGGCGGACATCAGGATGATGCCGTCGTGGCGGCTCCAATTCCAGAAACCGAAGTCCGCATGGTCTTCCCAGAGACGGGTCGGCCCGGCGAGGTCGTAGGCCAGGAGCCGGGTGCCGGCGCCCAGGAGGAGGATTTCGGTTTCGGGGATGATCAGGATCCCGGGGTCGAAGCCGAAGCCGGCCGGCGAGTAGCGCTGCTCCACGACCAGGGTGGGCCAGGCGGCGTTGGCCGGACGCACGGCGAGCCAGCAGAAGCCGGGCCGGTGTTCCGCGTAGTCGAACCTCTCGGCGAGCGTCGCCCGCTCCGCGTAGGAGTCGTGGATGCCCGGCTCGGTCTCGCAACAGAGCAGGGTGTAGTGGTTGGTGGCAAGGGTCAGCATGGATCCTTTCGCTCCGGATCCGGCACGGAGGATGGAGACATCACCAATTCTATCGTTTCGTAGGGATTGTCTCCATCCTTCTTCAAGGCTCCTAGAGCGAGGCGAGGAAGGCGAGCAACTGATCCCGCTGTGGCGGTGGCAGGTGGAGGAAGGCCTGGACGACCGGCCGCGCTTCGTGGTCGTGGCGCAGGATGGCGTCGAGCCGGGTGACGGTGGCGCCGTCGTGCATCAGGCGGGTGCGGGTGCGCAGGCCCCAGAGCGGCGGCGTGCGGATCATGTTGCGCGAGATGGCGCCGCCGTTCTGGACGATGCCGTCGCCGGTGCCCACGTCGTGCAGCATGAGGTCGCTGAAGGGGTGGATGACTTTGTTCCCCAGCGCCTCGGGGACGATGAAGGTGCCACCGTTGAAGCCGGTGCCGGCCGGCGCAGTGGTGATGGCCTGGGTGTGGCAGGCGGCGCAGCCGACCTGGCGGAAGACCTGCTCGCCGGCTCTGGCGTCGGGCGTCTGGGCCAGGTTCGGGTCGCGGGCCGGCGCCATGGTGGCGCGCATGAAGCGGGCGAAGGATTCGATGTCTGGGCCGAACGGCGCGGTGATGGTCGCGGCGTCTTCCGGATCGGCGACGGTGTCCCAGGCGGCCACGGACTGGCCGTTCGAGGTGTTCTCGGCCGGCTGGAGCGGGCTGGTGATCCCCATTTCGTTCAGGTAGGCGTCGGAGGAGAAGGAGATCAGGCTGGCGTGCTGGTTCTTCCAGCCGAAGCGGCCGACGCGGGTGGTGCCGGGGGCTTCGAGGATGGGCACGCGGATGATGGTGCCTTTCATGGTCGCCGGCTGGCTGGAGCGGATGGTGTCGAACGCGGCGTCCGGAATCGCTTCGAGGTAGCCGTCGCCCAGCACGTTCAGGGAGGCGCGGAAGGTCTGGACGTTTTCGAGCAGGCCGACGCGCTCTTGGAGAACCGGATCGATGGCCCGGTCCTGGATGAGCGAGCCGCCGGGACGGTCGGTGTAGGTGCGGCCGTTGTAGCGGCCGGCGCGGAGCACGGTGACCTGACTGTTGCCGCCGGTCACCGGGTTCTGGTGGCACTCGGAGCAGGCCTGGGCGTTGTACACCGGGCCGAGGCCGTCGGCGATCTCTTCACGCTCCTCGAAGACCGCGCGGTCGAGATCGAACTGCGATTGGGAGATGGTGCCGTTGGTCTGGTTGGCGAATCCGGTGGGAGCTTCCGCCGGAGGAGGGACAGGCGGGACGGCCGGCACGGCCAGGGCCACGGGAGCGAGCAGCAGCAAAACGACGAGCCCTTCAGAGATCACAACTCCACGACGCTTCAATGTGTGTCTGTTCACACGCGGCCTCCTCGCACGCACGACGGCGGCGGTCGGGGACCCCGTCAAAAGCGGGTCCAGGGTGGGACTGATGACCCTGGAACACACGGACCCGCGATTTCCTGCGGATGGATTTTCAAATAAGGTTCAGGACGCCGAGATCTGTCAGACGGCGACCTGCTGCGGGTAGGCGGTCTCCACCGGGAAGGGGGCTTCGCTCTCGGCGAGGACCTGGGCGTACGCCTGGAGATAGCCGTCGACCATCTTCTCGGGGGTGAATTCGAGCGCGCGCTTGTGGGCCGCGGCGGCGAGCGACTGCCGGCGGTCGGGCTCCTGGATGAGAGCGGTGAGGGCTTCCTGGAGCGCCTGCGGATCGTCCGGCGGCACGAAGACGGCGCGGTTGCGCCAGGTTTCGCGCAGGTTGGGGATGTCGCCGAGGACCAGCGCGCAGCCGGCGAGCGCGGCTTCGAGCACACAGAGGCCGAAGGGCTCGTAGCGGGCGGGCAGGGCGTAGATGGAGCTGCGGCCGAGCCAGGCGGCGAGGGCGCGCTGGGTGAGACGGCCGAGCTGGCGGGTGTGGTGGTGGTGGATCTCGCCGCCGTCCGGATGCTTGCTCTCTCCGGACACGAAGACCGGCCAGGCGAGCTGCGGCGCCGCCTGTTCCAGAGCGGCCAGGTTCTTCGCCTCATCCCACACGGGACCGGTCGAGAAGATCATCGGCTCCTTGGCCGAGGGGCGGAAGATGTGGGCGTCGCGGCCATGCGGGATGACGCGGGTGGCCGGCAGCGGACCGTAGTGCGCGTCGAGGGCGGTGAGCATGGCGGCCGAGGGGGCCACCACGAGGCTGGCGGCGCCGAACCCGGCGGCGGCTTCGCTGCGGACGCGCTCCAGGTCCTCCGGAGAGGGCTCCTGACGGACGGCCTGCCACCGGGAGAGGACGCAGGAGTGACCGACCACGACGGCCGGCGCGGCCCAGGGGAGCGCGGCGTGCGCGGAGTCGTTGAGGTGGATGACGTCCGGGCAGATCCGGCCTTCGAGGTTGAGCAGCCATTCTGGCTTGTAGCATGCCTCAAAGACACGCAGGCCCGGGATGCGCTCGGACTGGTTGCGCTGGAGGTCGTTGAGCGGTCCGCCGAGGGTGGCGAGCGCCACCTCGACACCGCGCTCGCCCAGACCGCGGGCGAGCTCCAGCGAGTAGGTCCAGACTTCTCCCGCCGCATCCGCGGTCATCAGAACCTTGCGGGGCACTCCATACGTCTCGGTCATTGCCTCGACTCCCGGACTGCGAAAAGAACTGCTCGTCGGTGAGAAGCATCCAAAAACCGTGCCGGGGTGAGCGGCCCGGTCCGTTCGATCCGTCTCCCTCTTTCTACGGAGGAGAGGCGCCGACCGCCACGCCCCGGAGCGTGTAAAGCTTGCTGACCGGAGGTGCCCGTTTACACGCGAACTCGCGTACCATCGGCCGCCATGGCCGAGGCGATCCAGTGTGAAGAGCTGACCAAGCGGTATGCCGGGCCGTCGCCCCGGAATGGTGGGGCGCCGGCGCCCGCATCGCCCTCCTCGTCCGGGAACGGTGGCCCGCCCAGCGGTCCGAACAGCGGCCCGAACAGCGGAGAAGTGCTCGCCGTCGACCGGCTGAATCTCGAGATCAAGGCGGGCGAGCTGTTCGGGCTCCTGGGCCCCAACGGCGCGGGGAAGAGCACCACCATCGGCATGCTCACCACGCGCGTCATCCCCACCGCCGGCAAGGCGCTGGTGGCCGGCATCGACGTCGTGGCGCAGCCGGCGCTGGCCCGCACCCGCCTGGCCGCGGTCACCCAGACCAACACCCTGGACCGCGGCCTGACGGTGTTCGACAACCTCTACTTCCATGGCCGTTACTTCGGCCTGCCGCGCGCCGAGTGCCGCAAAAGAGCGGGCGAGCTGCTGGCTCACTTCGGCCTGGAGGAGAAGGCCAGGGCGCGCGTCGAGCAACTGAGCGGCGGCCTGGCGCAACGGGTGCTCATCGCCCGCGCCCTGCTGCACCGGCCCGAGGTCCTCTTCCTCGACGAGCCGACCTCGGGGCTCGATCCGCAGAGCCGTCTCCGCCTGTGGGAGGAGCTCACCGCGATCAACCGGGCGGGCCAGACGATCGTCCTCACCACCCACTACATGGAAGAGGCCGAGCAGCTCTGCGACCGTCTCGCCATCGTCGACCACGGCCGGCTGCTCGCCCTCGACACACCGCAGGGACTCAAGAACGCCGTCCACGCCGAGCGCCTGCTCAAGCTCACCCTCGCCGCCTGCGAGGAAGGCCGCGTGGTCGAAGCGATCGAGAAGGTGCCGGGCGTGGTGCAGGCGGTCTGCGAAGGGCACACCGTGCATGTGCAGGCGAATGGAACCCCGGGTCTGGTCGGTGCGGTCGTCGCCGCGGTGGCCCAGGCCGGCGGCGAGCTGCGGGACCTGTCGGTCTCCGAGCCTTCGCTCGAAGCCGTCTTCCTCAAATTGACCGGCAAGGAGTATCGCGCGTGACGATCGGTCTCACCCTGCGCTCTCAGCTCAAGACCACCCTGGCGCTCATCGAGCGCGATCTGACGGTGCTTTGGAAGGACATCGTCCCCTTTGCCCTGCGCACCGCCATGCAGCCGGCGCTCTTCTCCTTCATCTTCGCCTACGTCTTCCCGCGCATCGGCCAGGGGATCGGCGGCGGCCATGGTGCCGCGGGCGCGGCGGCCTTCGTCACCGTCCTCCTCCCCGGCCTGATGGCGAACACCATGATGTTCCAGGGCGTCACCGGCGTGGCCCTGCCGCTGGTCGCGGAGTTTTCGATCAGCCGCGAGATCGAGGACCGGGTCATGGCGCCGGTGCCGGTGCAGGTGGTCGGTTTGACCAAGGTGATCAGCGCCTCCATCCAGGCGTTCGTCGCCGGCTGGCTCGTGGTCCCGGCGGTCTGGATCGCCACCGGCGGTCACGCGCCGATGTCGTGGGAGCACCCGGTCCGGCTGCTCACCATCATGCCGCTCTGCGCCCTGGTCGGCTCCGCCCTCGGCCTCCTCCTCGGCACCGTCATCTCGCCGCGCCGCATCAACTACCTCTTCGCGCTCCTCCTCCTGCCGCTCACCCTGCTCGGCTGCGTCTACTACCCGTGGGTGGCGCTCCACGCCATCCCCTGGCTGCAGGTGCTGACGCTGATCAATCCCGTCGTCTACATGAGCGAAGGCCTGCGCGCCGCCCTCGCCCCCGGCCTGCCACACATGCCGCTGTGGGCGGTCTACGGGCTGCTGGTGACGGCGCTTGCGGTGATGCTGTGGATCGGGCTGTCGAAGTTCAAGATGCGGGTGTTGACGTAGACGACGGCCTTCAACCCTTCATTTTCTCCGGATCCGCCTCCACGTGCAGGAGGGTGACGCGGACCTTGGGATGATCGCGCAGGATCTTCGCGAGCTGGCTCGCCTGGGCGTGGCACGGAGCGCACCAGGTCGCCCACATCTCGACCATCGTGAGGTCCGCCGGCGGGAGATCTCCCAACGGCTTGCCGTCGGCTCTCTCGGCGCGGGCGAGATCGTGGGCGAGAGGCTGCGTGGCGTCGGGCTTGCCTTTGCCCGCGAGGAGCGGCGCCAGGGAGGAGCTGAGCTGCCTCTCGCTGTAGCCGGAGAGCGAGAGGAGGCGGTTCCCCTTGGCGTCATAGATGCGGAGCTGGGGGATCTCGAAGCGCCCGCTCTTGCGGATCTCCTGGAAGAACTCTTTGGTGATCCGTGCCTCGACGACGTTCACATGGGCGGGCCATGCCGCGTCCGCGGCCTCGCCCGGCCCGGCAACCGCCAGGACGGTGAGAGCGGCGAGAAGAGACAGCGCCGTCAGTTGAGAAACGATCCGGAGACTGATCTTTGAGGCCATTCGTTCGCTCCCCCGGCGCATGCGCCAGTCCATGCTGCACGATCGTCTGTATTGTGCCATGTTCGCGGTCCCGTCATCCGTCTTACCCGGTTCCGCCGTAGAACGAGGAGAACCGAAAAGGAGAGACCCGATGAAGATTCGTTCCGCTGTGCTCGGAGTGATTGCCTTGACCGCCGCTGTCTCCATTGCCCTGCCGGCTCGCGCCGCCGACGCGCCTCCGGCTCCCCCGGCACCGAGTCCGGAGATGGGGCAGCTCACCTATCTCGTGGGCACCTGGAGCTGCAAGGGGAAGGTCGAAACCACGCCGTTCGGCCCCGGCCACGCCACACAGGCGGCCGTCCACATCCGCCATGAGCTGGGCGGCTTCTGGAACATCGGCCGCTATGAGGAGAAGAAGACCGCGGGCAATCCCCACCCGATGAGCTTCGAGTTCATCTACGGCTATGACCCAGCGGCCAAGGCGCTGACCCTCGACGGCTATGACGTCGTCGGCAACCGGTCCCACCAGACGGCGTCCGCCTGGCAGGAGGGCAAGCTCGTCTTCAACGGGCAGAACGTGGGCGCCGACGGTCAGGCGATCCCGGCGCGCGACACGTTCACCAAGAAGAGCGAGACCGTGATGGAGCACCTCGGCGAGATGCAGATCGAAGGCAACTGGGTGCGCATCGACGGCGAGACCTGCACCCGCAGCAAGAAGTAGCGGCGTGCGGGTGGTGATCCCGGCTACGGCTTCTGCGGCCAGCGGACGAAGTAGCCGTCCGCCCAGACGATGTCCTGATCGTAGTCGCTAGGAACGAATGAGGTGATCGTGTAGACGTCGCCGTCCGAGAAGCCGTCGCGCCCGGGGCTGCGGATCGCCATCACGTTGCGCGCCAGGGGGTTCGCGACATTGAGCGAGTATTCGTAGGGGTGCTCCCAGCCGTCCAGCTCGGGCACCTTCTGCAGATACTGCGGCACCAGGATGGTCGAGAGATTGGCCGGACTGATCGAGGAGTAGTCCCGCAGGTCGACCTCCGACATGGTCTCGCCGGCGGCGGCGGCCCCGACCTGGTCGGTGAGCCAGGAGAACATGGCGGTGCCGGCATTGCGCATGTCGGCGACCGTCCGCCGCTGCCGCGCCGAGTCGTCCGGATCGGTCGCGCTTTCCGGGAGCAGGCTCGGCAGCGTGGCCAGGGCCAGGACTCCCAGGACGACCAAGGTGGGCAGAAGCTCGATGACGGTGAAGTCAGTCTGTCTTCTCATGACGGCCTCCTCGGTCCTTCATCATGAAGCAAGCAGAGAAGTTTTGCGAGCCACGGCGCTCAACGCCGTGGTCGCCACGTCGTGCACCGGCGTCGGGACACCGGCCAGCCGGCCGAGGCGGGAGACGGCGCCGCTCAGGTCGTCGATCTCGGTCGGGCCGCCCGCTTCCAGATCGAGCAGGAAGCTCGGCTGCATGGCCGCCGGCATCGCGGCGATGATGCCCACGATCTTGGCCTCCAGGCCCTCGGCCAGTGCCACGCCGCGGGCGCGGGCCACGGCGGCCACTTCGCCGACCGCCCGCTCGATGAGGAGCGGGCCATACGGTGCGTCACGCACCGGACCGATCGGCGCACGGGCAAGGCCGCAGGCGGCGGCCATGGTGGCGATGAAGGTGAGCTTTCGCCACAGGTCGGCGGTGATGTCGGCCGAGACGCGGGCCTCGGCGCCGGCGTCGCGGAACGCGGCGGCGATGCGCTCCGCGCGCTCGGAGGACCGCTCCGATCGCCCCGACCGCTCGCCGACGACGATGCGCTGGAAGTCGCTGCGGCGTTCCACGATCCCCGGGCCGACGCGGGCGGCGCTGATCTCGGTCAGCCCGCCGAGGACGAGGGCGTCCGGCACGCCGCGCTCGATCAGCCGGTCGGCGGCCTCGACGCCGTTCAGGAGCGGCAGCACGATCGCGCCGGCTTCGGCCAGGCGCCGGGCCACGGGAGCGATCTCCGGCAGCGAATAGTTTTTGACCGCGATGACCACGAGCTCGCTGCCTTCGAGCTCCCGCGGATCGCCGGTGGCGCGGACCGCCGCGGTGAACGGCCCCTCCGGCGTCCGCACTTCGAGGCCGTGAGCGCGCACCGCGTCGAGATGAGCACCGCGGGCCAGCAGGCCGACCTCATGGCCGGCCCGCGCGAGGAGACCTCCGAAATAGCCGCCGACTCCGCCCGCTCCCAGAACCGCGATCCGCATCGCCTCACCTCCTCTTCGACGCTTCCGTTATATCCTCACCGCTACCGAGATTCCAAGGAGGAATGCTCCGCAATGAGTACGAAAGCCGCCGCGGGCGCCGCCCCGGTCCTGGAGTCCGACCCCGCCCTGCGCGACGACATGATCGCGGCGCGCCGCGTCGGCCGCCACTTCCTCAAGCTCCAGCGCGAGCACCCGCGATGGCTGCGCGCCCAGACCCGGGCCAACCGGGCTCTCGCGCTCGAATGGTTCCTGCTGATCGCCATCACTTATCTGCTGGTCTATGCGCCGCTTCCGGTGCCGCTCAAGCTCGTTCTTCTCATCCCCTGGGCGCTCTATTCGAGCCTGGCCCTGGACGTGGACATTCACTACTTCAACCACTGGCCGCTGTTCGCCCGCCGGGGAATGAACCGCTTCGTCCGCCTCGCCGGCATCCTGGTCTTCGCGAGCCCGCTGGAGATCAGCCATCACCACTGGCAGCACCACCGCTACAACGACCCCTACGACGATCCGCAGACGGCGCTCACCGCCATCGCGCGCGAGCCGGGCCTGCGGAGCTGGGCCGCCCTGGTGAAGTACCTGGGAACGGAGACGCTACGTTCGCTCTGGGGATTCCTCCCCTGGACGTCGACGCCGGACTACATCCAGAACCTGCGCCGCTCGCGGCCGGGAGAGCATCGCGAGATCACCTTCAACCGCTGGGCGAACCTGATCTGGCTGATCGTCCTCCTGGTGGTGGATTGGAAGGACACCGCGCTGCTGCTGCTGCCCACCACCCTGCTCCTGGCGCCGCTGGCGAGCTTCGTGATGAACCTGACGGACCATGCGCCGAGCGATCTGACGCACCCCTTCCGGCAGGCCACCTACCTGGAGCCGAAGACGCGGATGGAGAGAGTGCTTTCCGCCATCAACCACTACACGGCGGCGACGCACCTCACCCATCACCTCTTCCCGCACGTCCACTGGTGCCACATCCGCCGTCTCCAGCGGCGCCTGCTGCGCGTCTACACCCGCTGGGGAGCACCGCGCTCGATGATCGTCGGCTCGGTGCTGCTGGGAAACCCCTTCGGTTTCCTCCGGGTGCTGCGCGCCCTGCGCCGCCAGCGCGCCGTGCGCGACGTCTGGCCCGGCGCGGACGACCAGCCGGGGGTGGGGGCGTTGTTGGAGGAGGCGTAGGGGGGTGCGGGCCAACCCTCAATGGGCGTTCACTTAGTGGCTGCCGCAGTTTTCGTAGGGGCGGTCCGCGGGGATGCCGTCAGGCACCCCGCGTGGCCGCCCTGCAAGAGTTGCCTCCCGGAATTCGGAGAGCAGCCCCCTTGACCAAGCGTCCGCCCACCCAGGGCGGCCACATGGGGTGCCTGACGGCATCCCATGGACCGCCCCTACGAAAACAAGGCAGATTCCTTCGGAGATAAGTCAACGTCCATGGGGCAGCCCCCCCTCAATCCACCCGGCGCGCCTTGACCACCCCCTCCGCCGTTTTCGCCACCAGCTCCGTGCCTTCGAAGCTGAGGCGGACGCTGGTTCCGGTTCGCACGTCGTAGCTGGCGAAGGAGCCGTCGGCCTGGGGGACGAAGAGGACGGGGGGCGGGGTGTCCATGAAGCGGAGGGTCTCGACGCCCATGCCGCTCCAGCCCAGCTCGGCGAGCGTGGTTCCTTTTTCGAAGGTCAGGCGGGCGTAGGTGTAGGGGTGGCCGCCATAGGATTCGTTGCCCAGCACGGTGGAGCTTTTCCAGGCGCCGAGCTTGTCCAGCCAGGGGGCGAGGGCGGTCTTGGTCTCGTCCGCGGCTTTTGCGGGCGGCTCGCTGCGCAGGTCGGCGTAGGGCTTGGGATTGCCGGTGCGCAGGGCGTCGAGCGCTTCGGTGGTCCTCGTGAGGCGGTTCGCCATGTTCTCGCGGTCGTCGTCGTCCTGCACGGCGAGGAGCATGGCGAAGGCCTGCGGACCGTTGGCCGAAATCTCGACGCGGTGCCTCTCTCCGACCTTGGAGGTGGCGAGGTGCAGCTTCTCTCCGGAAGGTAATAGATAGTCGCCGGCGCGTTGCGCGAGAGCCGCGGCGGCTTTGGCGTCGAGCGGCGCGGAGGCCGGCGGCTCGGGGTCCGGGAGGCCGAGGATGCGGTGCTCCAGGTGCGGCGAGACCGCGATCGCCGAGTAGTCGGTGCTGTTCGAGCTGGTGATGATCACCACGTTGGCGTCCATGTAGCGCCGGAAATCGGATTCGAACACCAGGTTGCCGCCGATGTGGGAGACCAGCAGGCCGCCCTTCGGATCTTTTTCGATCCCCCAGCCGTAGCCGTAGCTGGAGTGGGCCATGCGGCCCTGCGAAGCGAATGGAGTGATCAATTTGTCGCGCTCTTCTTTCGACAGCACCGTGTCGCCCTGGAGGATCACGTGCCAGCGGTAGAGGTCGCTGGTGGTCGACAGGATGCCGCCGTTGCCGCGCAGGTTCCAGTACGGCCCGTCCGGCGCCCAGGGGTGATCGAACGGCGTGCCCCAGTCGCTGGTGGGGAGATAGCCGTGCGGCACCAGCTCGCGGTCGGACACGTGGAAGCCGGTGTGGAGCATGCCGGCCGGCACGAAGATGTGCTCCTTGAGATAGGTTTCGAACGGCTGCTTGGAAACGATTTCGACCACCGCGGCGAGCAGGTCGTAGCCCACGTTCGAGTAGTGGAACTTTTTGCCCGGCGCGCTCAGCAGGGCGGAGTCCATCGCCCGCTTCACCATCTCGTCGCGCGACACCTTCTCATACTCGTCGCCGAGCACGTCCGGCATGCCTGACGTGTGGGTGAGCAGCATGTGCAGCGTGATCTCGTCCTTGCGGCCGGGGAGGGGACCGAAGAACTTGTTGATCGGATCTTCGACTTTGAGCTTGCCTTCCATCTCCAGCTTGAGGATGGCGGCGGCGGTGAACTGCTTGGAGATCGAGGCGATGTCGAAGATCGTGCTCGAAGTGTATGGCCGCCTGGCAGCGCGGTCGGCGAGGCCGTAGCCCTTGTTGAGCACCACCTGGCCGTCCTTGGCCACCAGCGCCGAGCCCGAGAAGCCGAAGACTTCCAACTGCGAGAGGTAGCGGTCCAGCGCCTCGCCGAGCGGACCGTGGACCTCGTCGCGTCCGCTGGCGGGAGTCGAAGCGGTCGCCGCGGCGGGCGCGGGTTTCTGCTGCCCGCAGGCGGCGGTGCAGGAAAAGAGGGAGAGGATCAGGCCGAGAGTGGTCCAGGGGGCGAGAGTGCGTCGGATCTGGCTCATCGCGGCACATCTTGGCACAGTACGGCCTACGGCAGGGCCGTCTTCAGGTCCACCTCATAGATGTTGCCGAGACCGTTGAGCACAGAATGCATCGCGTCCACCAGCTCGCGGTGCGTCAGCGCGCGGGGGCGCGGCCGGTTGGGCAGGCCGCGCTCGCTGGCGAAGAGGAGGGACCGGCCATCCGGCGAGAACCGCGGGCTGTAGTCCCGCGCCGTGCTGTTGACGCCGGCACCCAGAGGCTGGGCCGGTTGCCAGACGCCGTCCTTGCGGTAGCTCACGGAGAGGCCGCAGTCGCCGGGATCGTCGCCGCGGCCGAAGGCGCCGATCAGCAGGAAGCTCTCGTCCGGCGCCACCAGGGCCTCGATGTTCGTCCAGCCCGGCCGGTTGATGGCGTCTCCCAGATTTTCGGGCTCGGCGTAGCGGCCGTCCACCAGGCGCGAGCGCCAGACGTCGATCCCGCCTTTGCTGCCCGGCCGGTTCGAGCTGAAGTAGAGGGTGCCGTCGTTGGTGGTGGAGGCGAAGTATTCGCTCCCTTCGCTGTTCGGCGGTCCGTCGAGATGCCGGGCCTCGCTCCAGCCGGAGGCGGTGCGCTCGGTGCGCTCAACGTACCAGATGTCGAAGTCCTGCACCGGCTTGCCGTCGCGCGGGCGGTCGGAGACGAAGAAGATCCGCCGGCCGTCGGCCGAGAGCACGGGGTCCGAATCGCGCCAGGTGCCCGAGAACGGCGCCACCTCGGGAGGGCTCCAGCGGCCGTCCACGCGATGCGAGACATGGATCGTATAGAGCTGCGAGCGCGGCACGGTCTTGTCGAAGAAGACGGTGTCGTTCATCACCTGGGCGCCAAACTCGTCGTCGCGGGTGGAGATGACGCCTTCGCCCCACAGGCGCGGCTCGGCGGCAGATCCCGTCTCCTGGGCCGGCGCGGCGAGCGTGCGCAGGGACGCGGCGGCGATGCGATAGAGATTGCCCGATCCCGAAAGGACGCTGTGCAGTTGCTCCGCCATGGCGCCGCCGGCGAGCGGTTTCTGCATCGGCACGGTGAACGGGCTGCGCTCGCTGGTGAAGTAGAGCCACTGGCCGTCCGGCGAGAAGCTGGGGCTGGATTCAGAGGCTTTGGAATTGATCGGCGGCGGCAGCGGCCGCGGTGCGCTCCAGCCGGTGGCCGTCCGACGGCTCAGATAGAGATCGGCCTTCTGATAGGGATAGCCGCCGCTGACCAGGTTGTCCGGCCGGCCGGCGGCGGCGAAGACGAGCAGGCTGCCGTCCGGCGAGAGGGCCGGCTGTCCTTCATAGGCCTCGGTGTTGATCTCCGCGAGCGGCTCGGGCTCGGTGTACCGACCGTCGGCCAGCCGCGAGCGGTAGATGTCGAGGCTCCCCTTGCCGCCGGGCCGGCTGGAGGCGAAATAGAGCGTGCCGTCGGCGGCCACCATCGGGCTCTGCTCGACGTCCGTGGTGTTCACCGGCGCGCCGAGATTGCGCGGCGCGCTCCAGCCGTCTCCCAGGCGATCCATCACCCAGAGATCGACGTCCGCTCCATGATCCGGCGTGGAGGAGGGCTTGTCGGTCGGCCGGTCTGAAGCGAAGAAGAGCTGCTTGCCGTCCGGCGACAGCGCCGCGCCCGCGTCGTTGAAGCGGCCGGAGAACGGTGCCACCTCCGGCTCGCTCCAGCGGCCGGTGGCGGCGTCGAGGTGCGAGACGCAGATCGTGGTGAGCGGTCCGGTCGTCGTGGTGGGGGAGCGCAGAGTGAAATAGACCGTCCGGCCGTCCGGCGTGAACGCCGCGCCGAGCTCGTCGTCGGAGGTCGAGAGGACCCCTTCGCCGTACAGCTCCGGCTCCGGAATGCCGGCGGCGGAGAGCCGCAGCGCGCACAGCATGGCGAAGGCGGCGAAGGCAAGGACAGACGGGACGCGGCGACCCTGCATGGCGGAGATCCTCCCTGGACTTGTTGATGGTACGGCTGCGCGGGGCCCAAGTTGCAGTAGGCTTGGATCATGAATCGAATGACGGCGGTTTCCTGCCCGGTCCTGATCCTCCTGTCCCTTGCATCCCCCCTGCTTGCGGCGACCGACCGGCCGCTCAAGAGCTTCCCCGCGGCCGACTTGAAAGACGTGGCTGCGGGCTCCGACCTCCTCTTCGTGGTGAGCGGCGACAACCGGCCGACCACCCAGGGCGCGCCGCTGCCGCCGGTGCTGAAGACGATCTTTTCCGAGATCGGCCTGATCCGGCCCGACTTCGTGATCTGGACGGGCGACACCGTCTACGGCTACTGCGACTCCAAGGACGAGCTGGAGCAGGAGTACCAGGCCTTCGCCGCCGCCGCCCGGCCGCTGGCGGGCGCCGTGCCGCTGTACAACTCCCCGGGCAACCACGAGATCCACGCCCGGCAGACCTGCTCCGCGCCGGCCGACAAGGTCTGCGGCGCGCCCTGCTCCGAGGACGCCTTCCGCGGCCATTTCGGCCAGCTCTACGGCTCCTTCGACTTCGGCGGCGCCCACTTCATCGCCCTCGACACCGACGTGCCGGGCGCGGAGGACTCGATCACCGGCGACCAGCTCACCTGGCTGAAGGCCGACCTGGAGGCGAACAAGAGCGCGCGGGCGATCTTTCTCTTCACGCACACCGAGTTCTACTCCGCGCCGCAGATCGATCCGCCCGCGGGCACCAGCCATCCGGCGGTCGGCAACCGCTGGGAGCTGCAGGACCTCTTCCGCCGCTATCCCGTGAAGGCGGTCTTCTCCGGCCACGAGCACATCTACTACCGCGAGCCGGCAGCGCAACATGACGGCATCGACTACTTCGTAGCCGGCGGCGCCGGCGCGCCGCTCTACGCATCGCCCGACCGCGGCGGCTTCTCGCACTATGTGATCGTCCGGCTGTCGGGCACCAAGGTGACCTACGACGTCGTCGAGCCCGGCCGCCTCTCCCTCGAAGACGCGCCGGCGGAGGCGGGAGTTGCGAAGTTCTGGGCCGTCAACTCGAACGACATCGAGCAGCCGCTCCCCCTGCGCGGCATCGAGCGAGAGGTTCCGGCGAGCCTGGGGAGCTGTGACGACCTGACCGTCACCGCCGCCGGGAAGAAGCGCGACGCCTGGGTCGCGATCGAAGGCGTTTCGATCGATTCCTGCGTTCCCGCCGGCGAAAAACTGCGCCTGCACTTCAAGCTGCCGCCCGCCACGCAGGGCTCGGCGCTGTTGACGGTACGGCGGAAGGGCTGACCATGAATTTACGCTCCGGAGCTGTCCTGACGCTGACGCTGTTGTCGTCCTTGCTGGTGCGGTCCGCGCATGCGGCGCCGCCCAAGCCCAAGGCCGCCACCATCACCAGCGATCAGGCCACGGAGATCATCTGGAAGCTTCCGGAGGTCAAGGCGTGGTCGGCTTATATTTTGAAAAAAACCAACGGAAAGGTACGCCCGGCTCTGATGGTGGAGCCGGAAGAGCCGGTCAAGATCGAGGGAAAGCGGTATTGGTCCGTGGGATTCTTCGAAAACCAACCGGAGAAGTATCTTCGGTGGGAAACCTTTCTGGTGCGGGTCGACGGGAAGGTGATCCTGGTCGAAAACACCAGCGGTGGCAGCGAGCCTTTGACCCTGAAAGAGTGGCGGGAGCAAGAGCAGCCGATGGACCGGGTGCGTCTCTGACGCCCATTGTTCTGGGGCAACGCCTCACGGCCCCGGAGCATCGGCTGGCTTTTCCGGGGCAACGCCTCGCTGCCCCGGGACAACGGCTGGTTTTTCCGGGACAACGCCTCACTGCCCCGGAGCAGCGGCTGGTTTTTCCAGGGCAACGGCTTGCTGCCCCGGAGCAACGGCCGGCTGTCCCGGGACAATGTCTCGCTGCCCCGGAGCAACGGCTGGCTTTTCTGGGGCAACGCCTCGCTGTCCCGGAGCATCGGCTGGTTTTTCCGGGGCAACGCCTCGCTGCTCCGGGGCAACGGCTGGTTTTTCTGGGGCAACGCCTCACGGCCCCGGAGCAACGGCCGGTTTTTCCGGGGCAACGCCTCGTTGCCCCGGGGCAACGGCTGGTTTTTCCGGGGCAATGACTCGATGCCCCGGAGTCCCTGCTCGATTTTCTGGGGCAACGGCCATTCCTCGACCCGCAGGGACCGGTGTTGTAAGATCAAGTCACAGCTTGATCGATCCAGCTTGTTCGGCAGGAGGTACATCATGAGACAGTTCCGTGTCATCGCCGTGCTTATCGTCACCCTGCTCCCGGCTGCCGCTCACGCCCAGGACGGTGTCGTGCTCAAATCGCTTCCGATTCCCGTGGGCACGAAGTACAAGCTGGTCCGTGGCTCGGTCACGGAGATGGATATGGAGTCGACGGCGGCAGGGAAGAGCATGCGCGGGCACATGGAGGAACGGGAGGCGATGTCCTACAGCGCCGAGGTGCTCGCCGCCAACGATGTGGGCGAGACCAGGCTCCGCGTACGCTTCCTCCAGTCCGACAAGACGAGCCGGAAGCCGGGTGCGGATGCCCCTGAGAAGAAGGTCGATCCTGTCGCCGGCAAGACCTATCTAGTCACCGCGGCCGACGGCATGCCCAGAGTCACCTCTGCCGACGGCCGGGCGGTGAGCGAGGAGGAGACGAAGAAAGTTCAGGCGACTTTCAGCGACCTCGGCCACCGCGACCCGGTGTGTGCGGCCCTGGTGGGCCGGACCCTGACGCCGGGCGAAGCCGTCGCCGTCGATCCGTCCGTAGTCCGCAATTCCCTCCGGCTGGAAGAGGGGGTCAAGTTCGAGGTCGACAGCCTCACCGTCAAGCTGCGGGAAGTGCGGAAGCGGAAGTCGATGCCGGTGGCGGTCTTCGACGTCGCCGTGCGCTTTCACGGCGGCGCGGAAGGGGGCATGAGCATGGCGCTCCAGGCGTCTGGTACCGCGGAGTACGGGCTCAACAACTGCTGGGTCGTCCAGGAGGAGACCCGCGGTCCCATGTCCATCGCCGGGTCCGCCCCGGGGGCGGGACAACAAACGGTCGCGATGAAGGGCCAGGGCAATGTCCTCTCGATCACCCGCGTGGATTACCCGTAGCGAGAAGGACGGCGATGCGTCGGCCATGGCTCGCTGGGCTGCTCCTGCTCCCTCTCGCGGTGCTCCTCACCGCGGCAGGGCCTGCGTCTCCCGTGACAGCACTCGTGGCGCGTGAGGACTTCGAGGGGCTCCGCGCGCAGGGTCCCAAGATCCTGCCTGAAATGGCCCGGCTCTATACGAGCGGCGATACGGCCGAGCGGACGCGGATCGCCAATCTTCTCTATCGGTTGGGCTGGAAATCGCCCGAGGCCGCGAACGTGATGATGCGGGATGTCCGCACCCAGGACGTCGGACTCCGTATTGCCGTCCAATATGCGCTGGGCCGGGTCAGCGACCAGCCGGCGGTGGTGGACGCGCTCCTCCACAACATGACGGACGATCCCAACCCGGTGCTGCGCGACAAGGCGGCCTGCGCCCTGGCCTACGATCAGATCCATCTGTCGGAGGCCGAGAAGGTGCGGATCTATGAAGGGCTCATCAAGGCGCTCGACAGCGAGCAGCAGCAGGTGCGGGAGATCGCCATCCAGGCGCTCCAAGTCCACACCGGCCAGCGGAAAGGCTTCATTCCTTTCGCGGCGATCGAGAAGCGCCGCGAGAGCATCGCCCGCTGGCGGAGCTGGCTGGCGGAGTACAAGGAGAATCTCTGATGCGCGCCGTGCCGGTCCTCGTCTCGTTGTTCTTCGCTTCCGCGCTGCCTGTGCTGGCCGCGCCGTCGCCGATCCTGGTCAGCTATAGCTGGGACGACGCGAACACCGACACCGGCCCGGACACCTTTACGGTCTTCCGCAATGCGCGCGGCAACGTCCAACTGTCGAACGCTTTCCGGGCGAGCGGCACGCAGTCGGTGGAGATCCGCGACGTGGCGGGCGACGGCGATTTTCCGGAGCTCCAGGGCTATTTTCCGGAGCGTAAGGACGGCTGGCTGGTGATCCACTTCGCGCTGCTCGTCGTCGATCCGAAGGAGGAGCTGAACATCGCCCTCGCCGGCCCGAACGGCTTCCAACTGGTCCCGGACGGTATCTCGTTCTGGCTCTTCACCCGGAACGGCAATCTTCTTCAGATGAGCGACAGCATCCCCAAGCGGCTGCTCCGTCTGAAGCCGTTCACCTGGTACGCGGTCGACGCCGACTACGACCTGACGGCGGGCCGGTACGATCTGCGAATCTCCGAGGAGGGGATCGAGAAGCCGGTCGTCGCTCTCAAGAGCCAAGCCAACGCCGCGTCCCATCCGGGCTCGGCGGTGAACATGTTCTCGTTCATCGGAGACTACAAAGACGATCGGTCGAACGTCGTCTACTACGTTGACGACGTGGTGGTGGCCTCCAATCGAGAAGTGGCGCTGCCGCGTTTCGTGGCGCCCGGCCGGCGCCAGTTCCTGGCGGACACGCAGACACCGGTCGAGGGGAAAGAGGGCGAGGGGGACGAGGCGTTCCGCCGCCGCGCTCTGCCGGAGGCCGAACGGCTCTACAAGGAGGCGTTGCGGGCCGGCATGGCCTCGCGAGCCCTCTTCCTCAAGCTCTCCGACGTCGCCTACCTGCGCGGCGATCTGGCCGCCGAAAAGGCGCTGCGGGAAAAGATCTTCGGCAGCCTCGATCCGCGATAGAGTTTCCTGAAAGACGCAGAAGGTGCGGGCGTGCTATCCTTTCTTCGCGCCGGAGTTCCGCCCTCGGCCGCACCCCATCGCGCACCCCAACGAACGCCATGATCGACTTGAGGAAAGTTCCGCCCGAGCTGTTCGCCCACGTCCTGGAGGGAAATCTCCAGGCGATCGGGCCGTCGCGCAAGCTGTATGGCCATTTTGCCGAGGCCGTGCTGCTGCGGCTGCGGGCGGAGTGTGCGTGGGTGGTGGGCGAAGGGAATGAGCTGCGGACGTTGCGCGGCGAGGCGGATCTTTTCGACCGGGTGCGGACGCTGGCGTTCCTGCGCGATGAGCATCCTCTGCAGGCGCGGACGGTGGTGCTCGCCCGGGTGACGGTGCATGGCCGGCAGGTGGCGGTGGTGGGCGCGGCGCGGCGGGAGCGTGAATTCGGGCAAGCGGCGCGGCGGACGCTCGACCGGTTGTGCGGCGCTCTCGCCCAGGAGCTCGCGCGCCGCGAGGAGCAGCGCCTGGCGCGGGTGCTCGACCGCATCCGCGGCAAGATCGTCTCCGAGCTGCGGCCGCGCGACCTCGCCTATCAGATCCTCGACGGTCTGCATCAGCTCGTGGACTACGACCATTCCGCTGCGGTGCTCACCTGGGAGGCGACCGGCAGCCTGTTCCGCATCGAGGCCGAGAAGATGGTCTGGACGAAGGGCAAGAGCGCTTTCGTCGGCCACGAGATCCCGATGCCCTACGAGATGGTCGAGGAGCTGGAGAAGGCGCCGGGCGTCCGCCGGCTGACCGGCGACGGCGGCGGCGATCCGTTCTGGGAGATGCTCAACTATCACCACGGCCATGGCATCCCGGCTCCGGCGAGCCTGCTCTGCGCGCCGCTGTTCTTCGGCGGCGAGCTCCTCGGCCTGCTCAAGATCGCGGTCTGGAGACGGCAGCCGTTCGATCCGCGGGACGGCGCGATCGTCGAGCGCTTCCTGCCCGCGGCCACGGTCTCCATCCGCAACGCCCGGCTGAACATGTCGCTGGAGCGCCAGGCGCTCCAGGCGGAGCTCAAAGCCACCCTGGTGACCCTGGCGAGCGCCGTGGCCCACGACGTCAACAACGCCGTGGGGACGATCCTGCCGCTGGCCCAGCAGGTGCGCGCGGACCTGGAACGGGCGGAGCAGGATCCGCACATGCTCGCCCAGGACCTCGACGTGATCGTGGAGAAGGCGCGGCTCTGCCAGCGCATCTTCGCCAACATGCTGCGGGTCGCCCGGGCCGGCCGTGCCGGCGACGGGCCGGTGGACGTCAACCGGGTGGTGCGCGATACGCTGCCGTTCTTCCAGGGCCAGGCGCTGCGCAACGGCATCGAGCCGGTGCTCGACCTGACGGAAGGGCTGCCGCCGGTGCGTTTCTCGCGCCACGATCTGCAACACATCGTGCTCAACCTGGTGAGCAACTCGCTGGAGGCGATGGCGGGGAAGGGGAGCCGCGTGGTGATTTCCACCCGCGAAGACGACGGGAGCGCGGTGCTGATGGTGGAAGATGACGGTCCGGGCATCCGGGCCGAGCTGCTCGAAAAGGTGCAGGAGCCGTTCTTCTCCACCAAGCACGGCGGCACGGGATTGGGCCTCGCCCTCTGCCGCGCCATGGCCTGGCAGAACAACGGTCGGCTGGAGATCGAGAGCACGCCGGGGCACGGCACGCGGGTCACCGTCGAGATGCGTCTCACCCGGGAGGAAGCGCTGGTGGAGGAGATGGCATGAGCCGGCACCGCATCCTGGTGGTGGACGACGACGCCGGCCTGCGGCGGACGCTGGAGCGTATTCTCCAGCCGTCCTATGCCGTGGAGTCGGTCGCCGGCGCCACCGAGGCCCTGTCGCGGGTGGACGCCGCGGATTTCGACCTCGCCCTCCTCGACGTGCGGCTCAAGGACGGCGACGGCTACACCCTGTGCAAGGCCGTGCGCGAGCGGCGGCCGTTGATGGACGTGATCCTGATCACGGGCTCGATCTCCGAGCCGGACGAGAAGCTCTTCCGCTCCCTGGAGGAAGGGGCCTTCTACTTCCTCTTCAAGCCCTTCGACCGCCGCGTCCTGCTCGCCCTGGTGGAGCGCTGCCTGCGCCTTCAGCGCGAGCGTCTGGCCAAGGAGCGCTATGCGGAGGAGCTGGCGGCGGACCTCGAAAAGGCGCGCCTTTTCCAGCAGAGCCTGGTGCCGCGCCATCCGGTCGCCGGAGCCGGCTGGCGGGTCGAGGGGCGGCTGCTGACCTGTGACGCGCTGGGCGGCGACTTCTATCTCGCGCAGGCGGATGAGAGCGGGCTGGCCTTCGCGGTCTGCGACGTGGTGGGGCACGGTGTCCGGGCGGCCATGTACGCCGGCATGCTGCGCTCGTCGCTGACCGCGGCGCTCCGCCGCAGCGCCGATCCCGACCGGGTCTCGCGGGAGCTGCTGGCCAACATCGACTTTCTGGAAGCCGCCACCTGCGCCACGATGGTCTACGGCCTTCTGCTGCCGGACGGCCGCCTCCGCGCCTTCAACGCCGGCCACCCGCCGCTCCTCCTGCTGCGGGCGGGCGCCGGAGCCGTCGAAGAGCTCCCCTCGACCGGTCCGCTGCTCAACCGGATCTTCCGCGACCGTCCCCTGCCGGCCGCGGAAACCACCATGGTTCCCGGCGACCGCCTCCTCGCCTACTCCGACGGCGCCTTCGAAACCAGAAGCCCCGCGGATCAGGAGCTGGGCCTCGACCGTCTCGCAGAAGCCTTCATCGCTCTGCGCGACCGGCCCGCCGGTGAGGCTCTGGACACGCTGCTCGGCCTCGTCCGCGCCCACGGCGCGGGGCGGCCGATCGCGGATGACGTGACTCTGGTGCTTGTGGAGCGATAGGCTTGTGAGGATTGCAACGAAAGGGAGATCCTCATGAATCGCAAGCAGTGGGTCATCATCTTGTCTGTTCTCGCCGCGGCCCCAGTGATCGCCGCGCCACCGGCGTACCGGCTGCGGACTCAGTTCACCGGTTCGGACAAGTGCCTGGACATCATCAACGACGGGAAGAACAACCAACTCACGATGGCCAAGTGCGGCAATTTCTCGGGCCAGGTCTGGATCGTCGAACCGACCCAAACGCCTGGTTATTCACGTCTGCGCACTGAGTTCACGGGGCCGGGCAAGTGTCTGGACATCGTCAACGATGGAAAGAACGACCAGCTCACCATGGCCCCATGCGGCAATTTTTCCGGCCAGCACTGGACCATCGAGCCTTCCAAGTCGAGGGCCGGCCACTCTCGCCTGCGGACTGAGTTCACCGGTTCTGGCAAGTGCCTGGACATCGTGAACGACGGAACGAACGATCAGCTCACCATGGCGAAGTGCGAAGACGTCTCGGGCCAGCTCTGGACGCTCTCCGCGCCGTGAAGCAGCGAACCAGCCGGCCGGCCGCAAGCGGCGGATGGCCGGCTGTCCTTTCTACAGACCCTGTCGAGCGGGCTCGGCCGCCGGAGATCCCAGTTTCTTCAGGAACTCGTCGAGGCCGGTCGAGCCGTAGTTCGGGCAGTCCAGGCAATAGTGTGTGGTGCCGTCGCAGGTGACGCTGTCCGACCCGTAGGAGCAGGAGACGTACCCGGAGCACCAGCGCGAGCTGCCGTCGCAGCACTGCACCGACTCCGCGCAGATCGGACAGTAGATCCGCGCCTGGTTGTCGCACTGCACCCAGTCCGGACCGGAGTTGCAGGTGCTCGTTCCGCTGCAATAGATCCCCGCCACGGAGCAGTAGACGGTGGCCGTGCACGACGCCCGGCCGGTGCCCGGTAAGAGCACGAGAGCTGCCAGGAGACACCAACTCGCCCGCAAGAGCACTTTCATCGGTAAAGCCTCCTTTCGGAACCGAAGGACCAAAGGGTCCCCCAGGACTTCCCGATGAAATTAGCAGGAGTGTTTAATTTAGACAAGACGCACGGAATCTACTCGTAGCGCAGCGCGTCGATCGGATCGAGCCGCGACGCCTTGCGGGCGGGGTAGAAGCCGAAGAAGACGCCGATCGCGGCGGCGAAGCCGAAGGCGAGGACGACCGAGCCGGTGCTCACGGTGGTCGCCCAGCCGGCGGCTTTCGACACGATGTTCGAGGCGATGACGCCGAGGATGATGCCGATGATGCCGCCGGAGGCGGAGAGCGAGATCGCCTCCAGGAGGAATTGCAGCAGCACGTGGCGGCCCTTGGCGCCGATCGCCAGGCGGATGCCGATCTCGCGGGTCCGTTCGGTCACCGAGACCAGCATGATGTTCATGATGCCGATGCCGCCCACCAGGAGCGAGACGGCGGCCACGCCGATCAGCAGGAAGGACAGCGTCTGCGAGGTCTGCGCCGCCGTCGAGGCGATCTCTTCCTGAGTGCGGATCTGGAAGTCGTTGTCCTGGTTGGGCTGGATGCGGTGGCGCTGGCGGAGCAGCGCCTCGATCTCGGTCTGTGCTTCCTTCACGTCATCGGCGGAGGCGGCCGAGACGTAGATCAGGTCGATGCGCGAGCGCCCCTGGAGCTGCTTCATCACTGTGGTGTAGGGCGCGATGATCTGATCGTCCTGGTCCTGCCCCATCATGTTGCCGCCCTTGCGCTCGAGCACTCCCACCACGCGCACTGGCACGTTCTTGATCCGGATCGCCTGGCCGACGGCGTCGCCGTTCGGGAAGAGGTTCTCGGCCACCGTGGCGCCGAGGATGCAGACCTTGGCGGAGGTGCGGACGTCGCCTTCGGTGAAGAACGATCCCTGGGAGACGTTCCAGGCGCGGATGAACGGCCAGTCCACGTCGACGCCGTAGACCGTCGTCCCCCAGTTGAGCTCGCCGGCCACCACCTGGCCGTTGGAGCGCACACCGGCCGAGGCGTAGGCCACGGCCGGAGCTTCCGTCTTGATCGCCTGCACGTCGTCCGGCGTCAGCTTCGACTCACCGGTGAAGATGTGCGCGCCGGACTGGGTCGCGGCGCCCGGGAAGATCATGATGAAGTTGGTGCCCAGCGAGCTGATCGTCGCCTGGATGGAGCTCGTCGCGCCGGCGCCGAGCGCGACGATGGTGATCACGCAGCCGACGCCGATGATGATCCCCAGCATGGTCAGCGCCGAGCGCAGCTTGTTGCGCGCGATGGCCAGGAACCCCACCTTGGTGATGTTGAGGAGACGCATCAGCGAGACTCTCATGGCGTGGACCTCTCAGCGGCCGCGGCCGGCACGGGCGCGTTGCCGGACTCTTCGTCGTCATCGTCTTCGTGGAATGCATTCGGATCGGCCCGTTGCTGGACGATCCGCTCGTCGCTGCTGATCTTGCCGTCGCGCACGTGGACGACGCGTTTGGCGTGCGCCGCGATGTCCGGCTCGTGGGTGATGATGATCACCGTCTTGCCGGCGTCGTTGAGCTCCTGGAAGATGCCGATGATCTCCTCCGAGGTGCGCGAGTCGAGGTTGCCCGTCGGCTCGTCGGCGAGGAGGATGGCGGGATCGGTGACCAGGGCGCGGGCGATCGCCACCCGTTGCTGCTGGCCGCCGGAGAGCTGCGACGGATAGTGGTCCTCGCGGCCGCCGAGACCGACGCGGGCGATCGCCGCGCGCGCCCGTTTCGCCCGTTCCGGACCGGAGAGGCCGAGATCGCTGTAGAGCAGCGGCAGCTCGACGTTCTCCGTGGTCCGCGTCCGCGCCAGCAGGTTGAAGCTCTGGAAGACGAAGCCGATCTTGGCGTTGCGGATCTCGGCGCGGCCGTCGCGGTCGAGCCGCGAGACGTCGATGCCGTCGAGCAGATAGGTGCCCGCGGTCGGGCGGTCGAGGCAGCCGAGGATGTTCATCAACGTCGACTTGCCGGAGCCCGACGGCCCCATGATCGCCACCAGCTCGCCGCGCTCCACCGTCAGGTGGATGCCTTTCAGGGCGCGCACCTCGACCTCGCCCATCTTGTAGACCTTGGTCAGGTCCCGGATCTCGATGACGGGAGCGGCGGGAGCGTCGGGAGCGGTCACGGTCGTGTGCTCTCCACGCTAGAACCGTCCGCCGCCCGGCCGTCCGCCGCCGCCCGGCCGTCCGCCCGGCTGGCTGCCGGGGAAGCCGCCGCCGGTCGTCTCGACCTTGGCGGTCGCGAGGCCGGTGGCGATCTTGTCGCCGGGGTTCAAGGTCCCGTCGATGACCTGGAGGATCTGGGTGTAGTGCCCGTCGCTGATGCCGGTGCGGACGGTGACCGGACGGAGCGCGTTCTTCTCGCCGACGAGGTAGACCGTCTGCGTCTGCCGCCGGCCGCCCTGATGGCCACCGCCACCGCCAGGGAAGACCTTGCCGAGGCCGTTCATCCCCTGCCCGCGCTCGCCGAGCCCGGCGACGTTCTTCTCGGTCGAAGCCGGCTCGCCGCTGCTCGGCGCCCCGGCCGCCTGGTCGCCGCCGCCGCGCTGCCCGTTCCAACGGTGGCGTCCACCACCGGGAGCACCCGGAGCGCCCGGTGTGCCGGCGGCCGTGGGACCGCCGGGCGGCTGGGCCGTGCCTTGCCCCGCAGCCGGCTTCTGCTCCGGCGTCTCGGCCGGCGCTGTTGGAGCCGGCGTCCCGGTTGCGGCGGGCTTCGCCTTCGCGTCTTTCCCGGCCTCCGTGGTGGGCCGGAAACGGAGGGCCGCGTTCGGCACCCGCAGCACGTCCTGCACCCGCGCCACCTCGATGGTGACGTTGGCCGTCATGCTCGGGCGCAGCTTGCCGTCCGGGTTCGGCACCTCGATCATCACCGGGTAGGTGATGACGTTCTGGTTCACCGTCGCGTTCAGGCGCACCTGGGCGATGCGGCCGCGGAACTCTTGCTCCGGATAGGCGTCGACGGAGAAGCGCGCCACCTCGTCGACCTTGATCTGCCCGATGTCCGACTGGTCCACGTCGGCCTGCACCTGCATCTTGGTGAGGTCCTTGGCGATGATGAACAGGGTCGGCGCCTGGAACGAGGCGGCGACCGTCTGCCCGATGTCATAGCTGCGGGCCACGACCTCGCCGTCGATGGGCGAGAAGATCTTGGTGTAGCCGAGATTGGTCTGCGCCTGGCGGAGCGAGGCGAGAGACAGGTCGAGATCCGCGGCCGCCGCGTCATAGGCGGCCTTGGCCGCGTCGAGGTCGGACTGCGCGATCAGGCCGCTCGCCATCAGCTTGGTCTGGCGTCCATAGGTGATCTTCTGGTTCGCCACCTGCACCCGCGACTTGGCGACGTCGGCCTGCCGCTGCTCCACGGTCTGCTGGAACGGCGTCGGATCGAGCTCGGCCAGGAGCTGCCCTTTCTTCACCGTGCTGTTGAAGTCGACGTAGAGCTTCGAGATGATCCCGGACACCTGGCTGCCGACCTGCACCGTGGTGACGGCGGAGAGGGCTCCCGTGGCGCTCACCGTCTGGGAGACCGTCCCCTTGTCGACGACTTCGGTGCGGTAGCGTTCGCCGCCGTCGTCTTTACCACGGCGCAGAAAGAAGAGGCCGACCAGCGACGCGACGACGAGGACGATCGCGGTGAGAAGCCAGCGGCGCTGCTTGTGGTTGTTTTCCAGTGGGTCCATAGATCCTCAGTGGCGCGCGGACTGTTTTTTGGGTTGCCGGCGGGACCGCGCTCCCCCCCTTGCTCGACAGCCGGCATCGCCCAGCATAACGCAAAGCCCGGGAGCAAGCTTCCCGGGGGGGAGGGGCTCTTACAACTCTCGAACAATTCCCTGAAGCCTCAGGTCACTGGCCGGTCGCCTTCGCGAAGCTCTCCTTGAGCTGACGCATCCAGTTCTTCGGCACCGAGAAGCCGTGGCCGACCTTGGGCAGCCAGACAAGGTTGCCGTGGGGGACCTTCTTCAGGTAGGCGCGGGTGTCGTCCGGCGTGCAGATCTTGTCGACGTCCCCCTGGAGAGCGTACCAGGGCGCCTGGGTGTCGGCGGGCTGGAAGTCGATCCCCTGGCCGTGCGGATCTTTCTTCCAGGTGAGGCCGTTCCCCTCACAGATCGGCGGATGCACGAAGAGGTCGGGGCAGAAGCCGAGGCTGACGCCGCCGCCGAAGGTGTGCGGCTTGGCCTGCACCATCGCGGCATAGACCAGGGTGGCCCCCGAGGAGTAGCCCACCAGGATCGGCTCGACGTGGTTGGTGTAGCCGAATTTCTTCTCGATGGCGCGGCCGAGGGCGGCGAAGTCGCCGGACGGATCGAAGCAGTGGTCGGGCTGGTTGGCCGCGGCCTTCATGTAGTGCCGGATGTCGACGCCGGCGATCAGCGCGTCCTCGCCCATCAGCTCGCGGGCCATGTCGACGACGCCCAGCTTCCAGCCGCCGTCGCCCGAGATGAAGATCGCGATGTGGATCGGCCGCGGGCTCTCGTGGTAGAGGGTGACGGTGCCGAAGGGCTCCAGGGTCATCGTCGACTCCGCGGCGGCGGCCGGTTGCGACAGGGCCGCGCAGAGGAGGAGGACGAGGGCGGACAGGCAGAGGAAACGGTACGCTTTCATGGTGTTGAACGATCTCCCAGAATCCAGGTCGCGATGGGGCCGTAGTTCTTGTCGATGATATGGCCGCCCGGACGGACCAGCACGGTCGCCAGCCCTCCAGTCAACTGCGGACAGTAGCTGTTTTTTTCCTGCGCGCCCTGCACGCAGAGCATCGGCGTGCCGCGCAGCCGTTCGATCTCGGGCAGGGTCGGCAGGCTGTCTTTCGAGTCCTTGCCGAGCAGCTCGGTGAAGTGGAAACGGAAGTCGGCCCGGCCGCTCGGGCCGAGGAGGGCGAGAAGCGAGATCCGTGCCGCCAGATCGTGCGGCAGGCGCGTGGCGAGGAACGGCATGACGTCGGCGCCGAAGGAGTAGCCGATGAGGATGACCCTCCGCTTGTGCCAGCGGTCGAGGTAGTGGCGCAGGATCAGCTCGAGGTCGCGGGCGGCGCGGTCGGGGTCCTTGCGGGTCAGGAAGTAGCGGAGCGAATTCCACCCCACCACCGGGATGCCCCCCTTGGCGAGCTCGCGGGAGAGGCCGCGGTCGGTCACCGCCCAGCCGCCGTCGCCGGTGAGCAGGACGGCCATCTCGTCGCGCTGCGCGCCGGCCGGCAGCAGGGCCGGGATCTCGATCAGCGGCAGGGACCGGAGGCGGTCGGCCCGGTGCGGGTGGGACGGTTGCGCCGGAAGGCGCCTGGGCACCAGGGGCTGGGCGTCGCCGGTCCGGCCGTTCCCGGCGAGAGCGGCAGTGAGCAGAGCAATGAGCAGGGTGAGCCTTCCCGGGGCGGTTCGACAGCGCATTCCGACAGTTCAAACGGTGCGGGCCGAAGCCGGATTCCCGGAGGGCGCGATATTCTCAACGGATGGCCGGCCGAGCGATCCGTTTCCGTCCGCCGCGTATCGAGGTCCCCCCCGAGGTGCGCTGGATGTTGCTGCGTGCCTTCGGGCCGCCCGGCGCGCCGTTTGCCGGGCCGCTCGATCCGCGGGATGCGCTGGTGGCCGCCCGCCGCTTCGAGATGTCGTCGCGCATCGCCTCGCGCCAGGGGCGGGAGCGCCTGGCCGGTGAGCTGGAGCCGGCGGCGGCGGCCGGGTTCCAGCGCGATCATGCCGCCGCGGCGGCGACCGGGTTGCGCTTCCTCGCCCTGGCCGGCGAGGTCGCCGAGGCGGCGGCGCCGCTCGATCTGCCCCTCGTCCTGCTCAAGTTCGCCGCCCTGGAGAAGGCCGGCTTCGCCGCCCTCGGCGCGCGCTCGGCGTGCGATCTCGACATCCTGGCGCCGGAGGAGCGGGCGGAGGAGCTGCAACAGGCCCTCCTCGCCCTCGGCTGGCGCCATTCCGGCATGCCCGCGATGGAGCACCAACTCCCGCCCATCGAGCACCCCAACGGCGGAGTCGTCGAGGTGCACCGGCTGATCCTCGGCGTCCGACTCGACGGCGGCGCCTCGGCGACCGTCGAGGCGCTCGGCCGGCACGATCTGCTGCGCCCCTTCGCCGACCTGCCGGGGCGCTGCGCCGCGCCGGCCGTCGAGGTGCTCGCCGCGCACGCCCTGGTTCACGGCCTCGGGCAGCACGGCTGGTGGCCGGCGTCGTACTCGCTGCTCAAGACGATCGCGGACCTGATCGACCTCGGAGCGCACCATCCTGACACCACGCCTGACACCATGCCCGGTGCCACGCTCGCCGCCCGCGCCGCCGCCCTCGTCGCGCAGGACGTCACCGCCGCCGAAGCCGCGGCGGCGTTCGAGCTGTGCGCCGCGCTGTCGGAAGGGACCGACCTCCTGGCGATGGACGCCGAGCCGTCCACCGGAGCCGCCGTGCTGCTGCGCCACATCCTCGCCGGCCGTCTCGACGCGGAGTACGCGACATCGATGCGCCTGGGCTTCTTCCGCCCGCAGCCCAGCGACCGCCGGCCGGTGATCCGTTTCGTGCGTTCCGTGCTGGCCGCCGTCTTCCTGACCCGCGGGCAGATCGACGCCATCTATGGTCCTCCCCGGTCTTCCCTGGGCTACCTGGGCCGCCGGCTCGCCCGTCCGTTCGACCTCCTGCGCCGCTTGGGCCGCTACAGCGCGCGCACCGTTCGCCTGCGCCTGGACCGTCCCTAGGAGGCGGGTATGGAACCGTGGTAGATTCTGCTCAACCTTGCTGGTTTTTGTGAGTCATCGAGACAGAGTCGAGGGGAGAGGCGCGGATGTCCAGCGATTGGCACGAAACGCGCGTTCCGGGCAACCTGATCCTGCCTTGCTCGACCTGTGGCACGCCACCGGCGGCCAGCGTACAGGTCGGCGGCGGCACCACGGTCTTCTGGTTCGAATGCAAGACCTGCGGTCGGAAGACGGCCATCCTCGCCAGCTTCGAGGAGGCCCGGCAGACCTGGAACGCCCTCCAGTAGCCCTACGGCGCCACCAGCCCAAGCCGGCGCGCCGCCCAGGCCACGGTGCCACCCGGCACCAGCGCGTTCAGCACCACGACACAGAACACGAGATCGAACGTGCGGTGCGCCCCGTCCGCTCCGGCCAGCACCGGAAAGGTGGCGAGGATGATCGGCACCGCTCCGCGCAGCCCCACCCAACCCAGGAAGGCCGTCTCGCGCGCCGGAAAGCGGAACGGCAGGAGACAGAGGAACACGGCGAGCGGGCGGGCGACGAAGGTGAGCACCAGGCCGATCGCGAGACCGGTGCCCGCCACCGCCAGGATGCGGGACGGGAAGACCAGCAGACCCAGCATCAGGAACATGGTCACCTGGCCGCACCAGGCCGCGGCGTCGTGGAAGCGAGCGACGCTCCGGTGATACGGAAAGTCCCCATTTCCAATCACCATGCCGGCGATGTACACGGCCAGGAAGCCGCTGCCTGACAGCAGGGTCGGCAGGCCGAAGGCGAGAAAAGCCAAACCGAGCGTGAAGACCGGATAGAGGCCCTCCGCCGGCAGCTTGAGCCGGCGGAGGATCAGGCGGCCCGCGAGGCCCACTCCGGCACCGAGGGCGCCGCCGATCAGCAGCTCCAGCGGCACGTGGAGGAGGACCCGCGCATCCGGTGGCCGATTGCTGATCACACTCCCGGTCAGCGCCAGGGTGAGGATCACCGCCATCGGATCGTTCAATCCCGATTCGAGCTCCAGCGTCGTCCCGATCCGCTCCTGCAGCTTGAGGCCGGACGCCCCGAGGACGGAGAAGACCACCGCGGCGTCGGTCGACGAGACGATGGCGCCGAGGAGGAGGGCGGGCATCCACGCGAAGCCGAGGAGATGCGCTGCGCCGCCGACCACGCCGGCGGTGACCGCCACGCCCACGGTGGCGAGGACGATCGCCGGCCAGAGGCCGCGGCGGAACGCGGCGAGCGAGGTATTGAGGCCGCCGTCGAAGAGGATGAGCACCAGCGCCAGGGTGCCGAGGCGGAAGCTGAGCCGGTAGTCCTCGAACGCGATGCCGCCGATCCCCTCCGAGCCCGCCAGCATGCCGATCACCAGAAAGAGCAGGAAGACCGGGACGCCGATCCGCGCCGACGTGCGGCTGAACAGGACGCTCAGGGCGAGCAGCAGGCCGGTGACGAGGAGGAGCGAGGCGGTCGTGGTGAGGTCGGCCATCCCTATTATTTATATACTCCCCGCCCGTGGCCGCCTCACGCCGATCCGCCCGCCCGCCTGTCCAGCCAACCGACCGGCCGTCCGTGCCCTTCCGTCTGGGCGTGCTGGCCGTCTGGCTGGTCGTCCTCGTGCCGCCGTTCCTTCTCTCGCTCGACGGCAAGGAGGTGTTCCGCCTCCCCAAGCTGCTGGCGAGCGAATGGCTCGCCCTCGCGTCGCTGGTCTTCCTGGTCTGGCGGCTGCGCACGGTCGAAACGGTGCGCCTGGCCGACCTCTGGCGCCGGCCGGCGCTACGCGCGCTGCTCCCTCTGCTCGCGCTCGCCACGCTGAGCCTGTGGACGACCGCCCATCCGCTGCACACGCGGGAGGGACTGATCGATCTGTGGATCGGCGCCGCGGCGCTGGTGGGCTGGAGCCTGGCCCTGCCGGCGGCGCGCCAGGAGGGGGCCTTGCGGCTCCTCCTGCTGCCGGCGGCGGCGCTGGCGCTGTTCGGCATCCTCCAGTACTTCGGTCTGTTCCAGCCGCTGCAACTGGTCGGCATCGCCTACGACCGGCGCCTGGCGATGACCTCGACCGCCGGCAATCCCGGCGACCTCGCCGCCTATCTGGTGCTCCCCTGCCTGATCGCGCAGTGGATGCTGGCCAGGCGCCAGACGACGTGGATCGCGGTCGCGGCGCTCGCCGTCTGCGTGGGCGCGCTGGCGATGACGCAGACGCTGGCGTCGCTGGCCGCCGTGGCAGTGGGCAGCCTGGTCCTCTGGACGCTGGTCCTGCCGCGCCGGCAGGCCGCGTGGGTCCTCGGCGGCGGTGCCGCCATCGCCCTGGTCCTGGTGCTGGCCGTCGCGCCGCTGCGCCAAAGGGTGGCGGCGAAGATCGACCAGGCGCGGCAGGGGGATTGGAACATGGTGCTCACCGGCCGCCTGGACGGCTGGCGCGCCGCGGCCTGGATGCTCCGCGAGCACCCCTGGACCGGCGTCGGCCACGGCGCCTTCCGTCCCGAGTTCGTGGCCGCCAAGCTGGCCCTGCTCGGCCGTGGCGCCCAATTCGACGCGCAGCAACTGCAGCCGGTCTTCGCCAACGCTCACAATGAGTACCTGGAGGCGGCGGCGGACCTGGGGATGCCCGGCCTGCTCGCCCTCGGCTGGGCGCTCTGGGTACTGGGGAGGGCGGTCTGCCGCCGCGCCGTGCCCGCGGAATCCTCCGAATGGCCTTCCGCGGACGCCTCGACCTCCCCGGACGCCTCCGATCGCGCCTTCGCGATCGCCGGAGCGGTCGCACTGGCCGTCCTCGCCCTGGCGTATTTCCCGTTCCGTATCGCCCTGACCGGCTACCCCGCCCTCCTCTTCCTCGCCTGGATCTTCCAGCGGGCGGACCATGATGCGGAGGCGGCGGCATGAAGGGGCGGATCCTGGTCTGGCCGCTCGCCGTTCTGCTCGTCCTGGCGCTGGTGGGACAGACGGTGCGCCGGGATGACCGCCTGACGGCGGGCCGGCTGCTCGCCCACGTCGAGGGGTTGACCATGGCCGCCGTGCGGCAGGGGAGCGCGCCGCGCGGCCTCCTGGGCGCCAACCTGGACGCCCTCAAACAGGCGGCGGCTCTCGATCCGCTGGAGGTGGGAGTGCCGATCGCCCGCGGCAGCCAGTACCTGATCTTCGGAGATCCGGACCTCGCGATCGAGTCCTACCAGGCGGCGGCGGCCCTGGAGCCGCGACCGGAGATCTACCTGAACCTCGGCCGCGCCCAGCTCTCCGCCCGCCGCGTCGACGAAGCCCGGCGGAGCTTCGCCTTGGCGGTCCGCCTCGATCCGCGGCTGGCGTCGGCCGTGCCACTGGAGGCGCGGTGAGCGGCTCCCTGGGAGCGTTGGCGTCCTGCCGGCAACTTCCTTGTATGCTGTTCGCCTTGGGAACGGAGGACATCATGCTGACCAAAGGCGTTAGACAAGAGATCCGGAGCCGTTTGGACGCCGCTTTCCGGGAGCGCCTGCGGGGAGTCCTCCTCTATGGTTCCGAGGCTCGGCACGAGGCCCGGGCAGACAGCGATGTGGATCTCATGGTCCTGCTCGCTGGGCCTGTCCGGCTCGGCCGGGACCTGGAGACCATCGTGGAAGCGCTCTACCCGGTCCAGCTCACGATCGACGCGCCCATTCACGCCACGCCGGTCTCCGCGGAGACCTTCGACGAGGGTGCGTGGGGTGTGTACCGCAACGCGCGGCGGGAAGGCGTGTTCCTGTGACGCCGGAGGTCTCCGACTATTGGAACCGTGCAGCTCAGGCGCTACGGACGTCGGAAGCCCTGGTGGACGCTGACCCGGATGCATCAGCGTCGCGAGCCTACTACGCGGCGTTCTACGCGGTCTCGGCGCTATTCGCATTCCAGCAGCTGAATTTCAAGAAGCACACGGCCTTGGAACAGGCTGTCCATCGCGATCTTGTGAAGCCGGGCCTTTGGCCCGCTGAGGTGGGCAGGGCTTTCTCTTGGCTGGTCAGCCTCAGGTATACCGGCGACTACGGCGGGCGTGACCACGTGCTTTCCGACGACGCCAAGCTTGCCGTCGAGAGAGCACGCCTCGTTCTCGAAACGGTTCGGAAGACTGTTCCCGAGTCCTTGGCAGATCTTGGTAAACCAGATCTCGGTACCTAACTAGTCCCGGATCCCCGCCACGATCGCGCCGACCCGTTTCCAGCGGCGACGGACCTCGATCCAGGCCTGGCGCACCTCGCGGCCGGGGCGTACCTCGTCCATCAGAACCTCGACCTGGGTGCCGAGGGTGGCGAGGCGTCTGACGTTTTCGCGGGTCTTCCGCCGGTCATCCGGCCGGTGGCCGAACATGCGGCCCCAGCGGCCGACCTGGAACTGCTTGTCGAAAGTCACCGCGGCGTCCTGGAACGCTTCGAGGTCGTCCTTGAGCTTCTCGTCGGCCGGCGAGAGGGTGGCACCGCCGTCCTCCTTCTTGCTCAGGTGCTCCTTGTACCTGTCGACCAGATCGCCGCTCATCGTGCCGAGCTCCGCGGCGAGGGTGCGCAGCTCCTCGAAACCGCCTCCTCCGGCGACGGGCGGCTCGTCGTTGTAATTGCCGCGCCCCTCGGCCGGCGTCTCCGGCGTTTCCGGTTCGGTGGTCGCGGCCGCCTGGTCCGTGTCGGCAGGCGCGGGTTCCGTCCGCGGGGTTCCCTTCCCCGGCGCGGGGACGGGCCGCGGATTCGTGGCCGGCTCCGCCTCGGCGGGGGGAGCCGGCGTGGGCTCCTGCGGCGCGGTGCCGGGCGCCGCCGGCTCCTGGGGTGGAGACGACGCGGCCTCCGGCGTGTCGGCCGGTGTTTTCGGGGCGAGCGACGCGAGCAGCCAGAGACCGGCGATGGCCAGGCCGAAGAACGCGAACAGGGCCAGGGCGACGAGAGCGATCTTGCGCCCCACTCCGCTCTTGCGGCCCAACTCGACCGGCCGGTAGGAGGACGGCGGCGTCGACGGCCCGGCGGCGGACGCAGCCACGACCTGTGGAACCGGCGGCGGCATCACCGGCCAGGCGGCGGTCGGAACGGGTGGCGGCGTGACTGCGGGTGGAGACGGCGACGCGGCGGTGGTATGGCCCCCCGCATTGCCTGCATTGACCGGTGGCGTCACCATCGACGGAAGCGTGGGCGGCGGGACGAACGTCGGGCGCGATCCGGGCGGGGTGACGATGGTGGGGAGGTCGGCGATCGACTCGGCGTCCGCCGGGTGAACCGAGCGGGCCGACGGCTGGGTCTCGCCCTGGCGGAGCAGGCAGAGGCGCATCTCCTCGACGCTCTGGAAGCGGTCCGCCGGTTGCTTGGCGAGCGCCTTCAGCACGGCGCGGTCGAGCCACCAGGGGAGGAGCGCCACCTGCTCGCCGGGCGGGCGCGGGATCTCCTCCATCTGCGCGCGCAGGATCGCCCAGTCGCTCGTCCCCTCGAACGGCGTGCGGCCGGTGAGCATCTCGTAGAGCACGGCGCCGAGGGCATAGACATCCGTCCGGCCGTCCACCTCCTCGCCGCGGATCTGCTCGGGCGACATGTAGCGCAGCGTCCCCACCAGCAGGCCGGTGCGGGTCAGATGGCCGCTCCCCAGCACGCGGGCGATGCCGAAATCCATCACCTTGAGCGTCCCTGCCTCGGTCAGCATCAGGTTGTCCGGCTTCAGGTCGCGGTGGACGATGCCGCAGCGGTGCGCCTGCTCGATCCCCTCCATGGCGCTGGCGAGAAGCTGCACCGCGCGCTGCCAGGGGATCGCGCCACCCGTCTCGATCACCCGCGAGAGAGTGCGCCCGCGCAGGAATTCCAGAGCGAGGAACAGCTCCTCTCCTTCGAGGAAGAAGGTGTAGACGTTGGCGATGGCCGGGTGGCTGACGCGGGCGAGCGTCTTGGCCTCGGCGCGGAAGCGCTCGACGATCTGCGGCTCGCGCGACAGCTCCGGGCGGATCGCCTTGAGCGCCACCTCGCGGTCCAGCATGATGTCCACCGCGCGGTAGACCGCGCCCATTCCGCCTTCACCGATCTTCTCGGCGATCCGATAGTTGCCGACGACTCTGCCGATCATTTGGGATGATTGTATCGCGGAGCCCTACTCCGCCGGCAGCTCGATCGTAAACACCGTCCCCCGCGGCGTGTTGTCCTCGACGCGGATGGTGCCGTTGTGCTCGGCGACGATGCGGTGGACGATGGCGAGGCCGAGGCCGGTGCCGCGCCCCTTGGTGGAGTAATACGGAAGGAAGAGCTTCTCCTTCGCCTCGGGCGAGATGCCGCGCCCGGTGTCCGCCACCTGGATCTCCAGACGGCCGTGGCCCCCGGTCTGACCCTCGTTGCGCGCCGCGACGGTCACCCGGCCCGGGGCGTCCGTCGCCTCGACCGCGTTGTCCAGCAGGTTGATCAGCGCGCGCCGGATCTGCTCACCGTCCAGCCAGACCGGCGGCAGCGCCGGATCGACCTCGGACGTGATCTCGACGCCGGGCTTGAGATCGCGGTAGAGGTTGAGCGCCTCGTGGACCAGCCGCGACAGGTCGACCGGCGCCGGCCGTGGACGCGGCATGCGGGCGTAGCGCGAGAACTCGTCCACCATCCCCTGCAGCGTGAGCACCTCGCGGACGATGATCTCGGCGCCCTGCTCGACCGCGTCGCCGAGACCCGGATCGTTCTGGCGGTGTTTGCGCAGCAGCCGTTCGGCGGAGAGGCGGATCGGGGTCAGCGGGTTCCGGATCTCGTGCGCGATGCGCCGCGCCGCCTCGTTCCACGCCGCGAGCTGCTGCGCCTTGATCAGCTCGGTCAGGTCTTCGAGCACCAGCACCCTGCCCTCCGCCCCTCCGGCGTCCAGGACACTGCCGCGCGTCAGCGCCGTCACCTTGGCCTCGAACGTCTTGTTCTCGCCGCCGAGCAGGAGCTGTACCTCGCGCGACCCCCGGCCGTCGGTGGGGGAGGCGAGGAGCGCCGCGAGCTTGGCGCGCTCGGGATCCGCCCAGGCCTCGTCCGGCCGCCGGCCGAGCACGTCGGTCTCGGCCTGCCGCACCATCTTGAGCGCGGCGCCGTTGCAGACGAAGATCCGCCCGTCGCCGTCCACCGACACGACGCCCGCCGCCACGTTCTCCAGCACCGCGGCGAGCAGCGCCCGCTCGCCGGCCAGGTTCTGGTTGGTCGACACCAGCTCGCGGTTGCTCCGCTCCAGCTCGGCCTTGTTGCTTTCGAGCTCCTGGGTCATGCCGTTGAACGAATCGACCAGCACTCCGAGCTCGTCGTCCGCCTGCACGTCCACCCGGTGCGACAGATCGCCGCCGCTGATCCTCCGCGTCCCTTCCGCCAGCGCCTGGATCGGCACCGTCACCCGCCGCGCCAGGTAGAGGCCCACCCAGGAGGAGGCGAGGAGGATGAGCAGGGTGATCATGAAGAAGATCAGCAGATGGCTCGCCCGCAGGTCGTCCTTCTGCACCTCGAGCTGGCGGTAGGTCTGGAAGTCGCGCACCAGACCCTCGCGCGCCGCCGCCAGCTCCGGATCGATGCGCGAGCCGGCGACGACAATGACCGGGACAGCCGGGACGGTCGGAACGGTCGGAACGGTCGGAACGGTCTGGACAGCCGGTGGCGAAGGGAGGGGGGACATCGCGGCGGCGACCAGCATCAGGCGCCCCGGAATCCCCGGCGGCGTGTCGACCCGCGACGCGTTCCCCGCCGCGGCCGCCTGCTCCAGCAGATCGCGGCCGGGCTCCGGCAGGTCCGCCATCCCCGACTCGGGATTGATCACGGCGTGCACGAACTCCGTCCCCTCGTAGACCTCCAGCACGTCGAGACCCTGCTCCGAGAGGAGGTTCTGGAGCAGCCGGGTCAGCCGCGGCCGGTCGCGGGCCTGGCGCAGATCGATCCCCTGGATCTCCTTGAGCGTCCGCCGCGCGTCGCGCAGGTCGGTCTTCTCGATCTGGTCGTAGAGCCCCTGCGACACCACGTTGCCGCGCGCCAGCACTGGCGTCAGCGGCGTGTTGAACCAGCGGTCGATCGAGCCCTGGAGCAGCTCGGTGGCGATGCCGAACAGCAGCAGGACCGGGATCAGCGACAGGCCGACATAGGTCGCCACCAGCTTGATCTTGAACGTCGATCCGAGAATGCGAGCCCGGCGCTCGATGACCAGCTTGAAGACGTTGCGCAGCAGGACGAAGAGGACGGTCAGGATGAGGACGACGTTGACGTACCAGAGGACGAACAGCAGGACGCGGTTGGTGACCAGGGTGGCCGGCAGGTCCCGGCCGCGTTGCAGGAAATAGAAGAGAGAGGTGAAGACGAGCAGCAGCGCGGCCAGGGCGCCGATGATCAGCCGGTGGTCCTTGCGGTACCGCTGGAGCTTGAGGAAAAGACGGCGGAAAAGCCTGGTGCGGCGGCGGTCCATGGCGGTTGGAGGCGGCGAGCCTCAGGGAGTGCCCGGAGCGCGGAACTTGGGCGATTCCTTCCAGTCGGTGCTGAGGGTTCCGGGGATGAACGAAAGGATGGTGCGCGATCCCATCTCCGCCTCCACCCGGAGGAGGAGCCGCCAGTCGCGCGGAATGCCGGTGATCAGGAACACCGGCACCGGGCCGATCAGCGTCATCGCCTCTTCCACCGCCTTGAGGTCGTGCACCGTGCGGCTCTCGATGAGCTTGGTGTCGAGCTTGTAGTGGACGTTGTAGACCCGCGCCACCGCGTCATACATCGCGGTCACCTCCAGCGTATTCACCTGCAGCCGGAGGTTCATCCAGCGCTTGCGGTCGCGTTGCAGCTCGATGCGATAGAGGATGGACGTCGGAAGCCCGCTCTCGATCCGGCTGCGCAACCGGTCGTCGAAGCCGTCGCGCAGGGCGAACGTCGCGAGCACCCGGTCGCCGTCGAGGGTCACCCGGATCGGCGAAATGCGGGGACCCCCTTCCGCACCCGCCAGGGAGGCGAGCAACAGCGAGCCCAGGAGGGCCAGGATGGCGGGAATCGCCCTCATCGATCCGGGCAGTCTAGCACCTGTGCCGATCGCCCCTGATAGACTCCCCTCCATGGCGATGGCGAGCGGTGGCAGGATGAAGGAGAAGGACAAAGAGAAGGAGAAGGCCCAGTTCGTCCGCGAGCTGGCGAGCAACCGGCGGGCGCGGCACGACTACCACATCCTCGAATCCTTCGAGGCGGGGCTCCGTCTGTCCGGTACCGAGGTCAAGGCGGCGCGGACGGGCAAGGTGCAGCTCAAGGACAGCTTCGTCGAGGTGCGCAACGGCGAGGCGTGGCTGATCGGCGTCCACATCAGCCCCTACAGCCACGGCAACCGCGAGAACCATCTGCCGGAGCGCGACCGCAAGCTGCTGCTCAAGAAGCGCCAGATCGACCGCCTGTTCGGCCGCACCCAGCTCAAGGGGCAGACCGTCGTCCCGCTCTCCGTCTATCTGAAGGGGAACTGGATCAAGGTGGAGGTCGCCCTGGCGCAGGGCAAGAAGCAGTACGACAAGCGGGAGGCGACCAAGGAGCGGGAGCTCGACCGCGAGGCCCAGGCGGCGGTCAAGACCGGGAAGTGGTAGCCCGCCGCCCTCGGCCTGGTCCGGGATCAGCCGTCTGAATCAGTCCTCTCCAACCCCCTGCCGCCGGCGCCGGCCGCCGGTGTCCTGGATCTTTTCGAGCGCCGTCTGGCCGCCGTAGCGGGCGACGATGCGGTCGTCGTAGTCGTCGGAGACCGTGGCGACCGAGGTGATGGTGCGCAGCAGGTCGCGCGCTTCCAGGCTGCGGCCGAACACCGAGTGGGCGAAGAAGATGTCGTTGCCCACCAGGGAGAACGAGCCGCAGGACATCTGATGATTCAGCTCCAGCAGGCCGAGCAGGAGGTCCTCTTCCAGCTCGACGTCCTGGACACAGTAGGCCATCACCGTCACCACCGCCTCGTCGGGACCGTAGGGGTCCACCGAGATCTCGAGCACCGTCGTGCCGTAGCGGACATAGAAATGGTCGTTCTCGAGGTCGTGGTACGGCTCCTCGTCGAACAGGTCGCTCAAATACTCGCGCAGCTTCTCGAAGGTCTCGGTCTGGACCTGGTGCTCGGACATGAAAGTTCTCCTCCGGGGTGGGAGTCTAGCACCTCCCGCGGGACGGCCCGTTGACACCCCACCCGGTTGGGAATACCTTTGAGCGGAACAGCGTCCACCATCCCGAACCCCGTTTCTTGCAGTGCTTTGTCAGGACAGCCAGGGGATCGAAAGGCGCCAGAGTCCACAGGTTAATTTATTCAGAGGAGGAGCAAAAGCATGCGAAGGCGAGGAGGAGTCGTTGTGAAGGCCCTGGGGGTTGCCGTCCTCGGGGTTGCCGTGGCCGCCCCGATGTACGCGGCCGGCTTCAGCATTTTTGAGCAGGGCACCAAGGCGATGGGCATGGGCGGAGCCTTCACCGCGCAGGCCGATGATCCGTCGGCGCTCTTCTACAACGCCGGTGGCCTGGCGTTTGTCGAGAAGCAGGAATTCTCCGTCGGCGACACCTACATCCACGGCTCCAAGGCCGAGATGAAGGGCCTGAACCCCTATCCGGGGGTCGGCTACCGCGCCGAGCAGAAGAAGCTCTCCGAGTTCCCGCCTCACGCCTACTGGGTGCGGCCGCTCAGCCAGACGTGGAAAGTCGGCCTCGGCATCACCACGCCGTTCGGCCTGACCACCGAGTGGGAGAATCCGACCACGTTCGCCGGCCGCTTCCTGAGCACCAAGGCGGCGCTCCGCGCCTTCGACTTCAACCCGACCCTCGGCTGGCAGGTCACGCCGGAGTTCGGCATCGGCTTCGGCGGCATCCTCCGCTACTCCGACGTCGAGCTGGTCCGCTACGCGGGCGCCAACAACCCGTTCACCCAGTCGTTCGTCAACGTCGGCAAGCTCGACCTCAAGGCCGACTTCAGCACCGGCTACGGCTGGAATGTCGGCATCCTCCACAAGTACAACAACAGCTTCTCGTGGGGCCTCTCCTACCGCAGCAAGATCACGGTCGACTACAAGGGCGACGCGACCCTGAATTCGATCTCCACCGGCTTCCCGCAGTTCGACGCCGCCCTGGCCGCCCAGCTCCCGTTCAACAAGAAGCTGCCGGTCAAGACCGCCATCGACTTCCCGGACGAGGCGAGCCTCGGCCTGGCCTTCGCGATCACCCCGGACCTGCTGGTCGAGACCGACGCCAACTGGACCGGCTGGAGCAACTTCCGGGAAGTCAGCATCGACTTCACCGGCGGCGCCACCAACTCGCTGCCCGACACCACGATCGAGCAGAAGTGGAAGGACGTCTATAACTACCGCCTCGGTGTCCGTTGGACCACCGGACCGTCGTCGCAGTGGCGCTTCGGCTACGTCTACGACCAGACCCCGCAGCCGGAGGAGAGCGTCAACCCGCTCCTTCCCGACTCCAACCGCAACGGCTTCTCGGTCGGCTACGGCTACAAGGGCGGCATCAAGGCCGACTTCGCGATCATGTACCTCCCCTTCAAGGAGCGCACGCGGCAGAAGAGCTTCGCCGGTGAGGGACCGTTCTTCGGCACATACAACACCACGGCGTGGCTCTTCGGCACGACGCTGACCTTCTGATCGAACGCGGAACCCAGAGGAGAACACAACGATGTCCCGTCTCAGAATTCTCGCCGGCGCCTTGGCGCTCGCCCTTCTCCTGCCCCTGGCAGGCTTCGCCGTCGACACCGGCTCGGCCGACTTCACCCGCTACGTGGCGGTCGGCGACAGCATCACCGCCGGTTTCATGAGCGGCAGCCTGTTCCAGGAGGCGCAGCGCAACAGCTATCCCGCCCTGATCAACCGCCAGGCCACCGGCTCGACGACCGGCTTCCAGCAGCCACTGGTCACCTCGCCCGGCATCCCGGCGCAGCTCGAGCTGAAGAGCCTGTCGCCGCTGGTCATCGGCCCGAAGGCCGGTCTCGGCGCTCCCACCAACCTGCTGCTGCCGCAGCCGTACAACAACCTGGCGGTCCCCGGCGCCCGCGTCCACGACACGGTGGCGACGGTCACCGACAACGGCGGCCTGCACGACCTGATCCTGCGCAAGCAGGGCACGGCGTTGCAGCAGGCGGCTTTCCTGCGGCCGACCTTCGCGACGGTGTGGATCGGCAACAACGACGTCCTGGCGGCAGCCACCTCCGGCCGCGTCATCGAAGGCGTCACCCTGACCCCGGTCGCCAACTTCGAGGCCGACTACCGCACGATCGCCAACACCCTCCAGGCGGCCGGCGCGAAGCTCGCCTTCGCCACCATCCCGGACGTCACCGCGATCCCGTTCGTCACCACCATCTCCAGCTTCATCACCCTGCCCTCGGGCACGAAGGTGCCGCTGATCGGCCCCAACGGACTGCTGACCGCGAACGACCACGTGCTGCTCACGGCGCAGGCCGAGCTGGCGGTGGGCAAGGGCATTCCGACCGCCCTCGGCGGCTCCGGCCTGCCGCTCTCCGACTCCTCGGTGCTCGACGCCGGTGAGATCGCCACCATCACCGCCCGCGTGGCGGCCTACAACAACGTCATCCGCACCGTCGCCAATGAGAAGGGCGCGGCCCTGGTGGACGTCAACGCCCAGTTCAACGCGGTGGCCCAGCACGGCCTGCCGGTGGGCGGACTCAACTACTCGTCCTCCTTCCTGACCGGTGGCCTGTTCTCCTACGACGGCGTCCACCCGACGGCGTTCGGGTACGCCTACCTGGCGAACCTGTTCATCGACGCCATCAACAGCAAGTACGCCGGCAACATCCCGGAGGTGAGCCTCCTTCCGTTCGTCTTCGGCACCCAGTCGGCCAACCTGTCGGCCAACAAGTCGGCCGGTAACTTCATGGATGATCCGAGCTCGGCGCTGCTGACGCCGGAAGCGGTCCGCAACCTGTTGTGGGCGCTCAACGTGAACATCCCGCAGAACCCGGGCAAAAAGCCGGGCCACCATCGCCATTGATGCGCCATTGATGCGCCATTGATCCGCCTCTCCGGAGGCGTGACACCGAGGGGTGGGGCTGCGGCTCCACCCCTTTTTCTTTGGGTTGCACCTTTAACGAAACGTTATTCAGTCCAGAAGCAGATTGTCATCCGCCGATCGCTCCTGTACCCTTGAGGGCCTTGACTGCGTTTGGACGTTGTACCTAGAGAAAGGTTGAAGTGAAACCGATCTCCACCCATCGGGCGCTCCCCCTGGACAGCTTTGCTCCTCGTGCAAAGGCGCGAGAGCTTTATATGGTGTGGTCGGGCGTAAGCCCTGGAGGAAACGGATGATTTCCATTCGCGTGCGTATTCCCCATCCCCGCCTGCCCTCGTGCTCCGGCACGGCGGCAGCCATCATCCTCCTGTGTCTGGGCAGCGCGGCCCGGGCGCAGGAGCCGGTCGACCCGTTCGCCAATCCCGGCGCGGTCACCGCAGCCCCGTCCCAACCGTCCGGCCGGCTCAGCAAGCGGGACATGCAGGACGCAGTGCAGAACAAGTATCGCCAGATCCTCGCGGCCTGGGCCGGCGGCCAGACCGAGAGGGCGGCGGGCGATCTCATGACGCTCGAGACCTCGGTCGTACACGACGACGACCCCGGCTCGCGCAAACGCCTGCTCAAGGCCGAGGAGGCGATCATCCACGAGATCGGCGGTGCCAACATGGAGACCCTGGTGCCCATCGCCATGCTCCATCACGAGGTCTACCGCCGCTATCTCCAGCACGGCGCCAAGGGGCGCTCGCTCCTGCTGGTCCATTCGCGCGGCATGACGCGCGATCTCGCCATGCTCTACAAGGAGCAGTCCGGCAGCCAGGGCGCGGCGATGGTGTCGAGCCGCATCCTGACCAGCCTCGGCGGCCTGTTGCAGCAGTATGCGCAGCAGCTTCCGGCGGCGGAGATGTTCTACCGCGCCATGGACATGGACCCGCGCAACACCGCCGCCATGATGGGGCTCGCCATCGTCTACGAAAAAAACTCCCAGTACCAGAGCGCAGTCGACATGCTGAACAAGATCGTCGCCGCCGATCCGGCCTACGGTGAGGCCCGGCTCCGGCTGGCCCTCAACCAGAAGCGGCTGGGCAGGACCGACGAGGCGCAGAAAGGCCTCCAGGAGCTTGCCGACGCCAGGGAGGCCAACTGGGTGACCTCTCTCGCGGCGCAGGAGCTCGCGCGCCTGCTCTGCGAGAAGAGCAACCTGGGCGGCGCCCAGAAGGTCCTCGAGGCGGCGGTCCGCCGCTTCCCCGAAGACCCCCGGCTGGTCGTCGAGCTCTCCTCCGTGCTCGACCGCAAGGGCGAGGTGCGCACCGCCCAGGCGCTGATGGAGAAGGTGGTGACGATGAAGCCGACGACGGAGGATTCGTCACGCCTCCTCTACAACACCACGCGGCAGGAGACCTTCGCCGAGGCGCGCCGGTTCCTCGACGAAAACGCCCACTCGCGCCTGTCGCTCCTCGCCGAGGCGCTCTCCGTGCCCAACCACGCCACGATCGCGGCGGAGAGGGTCGGCTCATGAGGCGGCCCCTGCGCGGATCTGTTCTGGTCCTCGCCCTGCTCGCGCTCGTCCCGGCGCTCATCGGGGTGACGGTGGCCCACGCCGCGACCGGCGTCTACATCGAAAGCCCGCCGGAAGGGTCGCCCATCTTCGGACCGACGGAGGTCAAGGTCCAGGTGAGCGGCGACGAGGCGGTCACCCAGGTCGAGCTGTTCGTCAACGGCAAGCTGATGGGAACCGCCGCCAAGGCGCCGTACACCTTCCGCTTCGACGCGGGGGACGAGAACGTCAAGCGCGATCTCAAGATCGTGGCCCACATGGTCTCGGGATCGACCGCCATCGCCACCCGCACCTCGCAGCCGGTGCAGATCGACGACACGATGGATCTGCGGCTGCAACAGCTCTTCGTCACCGTGACCCGCGGCGAGCAGCGGGCGCTCGACCTCGGGCAGGACGACTTCCGCATCGCCGACAACGGCAAGGAGCAGAAGATCGTCACCTTCGGCAAAGGAGAGCTTCCGCTCACCGCGGTGCTCCTCCTCGACACCAGCGAGAGCATGCAGGGAGAGCGTCTGGAGGGTGTGCGGCGCGGAGCGACGGCGTTTCTCCAGGGCATGAAACCGCTCGACGAAGCGGCGGTGCTGATGTTCTCCGACCGCCTGCTCAAGATCACGCCGTTCTCGGAAGACAAGGCGGTGATCGCCCGCGCCCTCGCCAACACCCAGGCGGCGGGGGGGACGGCGGTCAACGACTTCCTCTACATGTCGCTCAAGCTGCTCGAGCCGCGGCTCGGACGGCGGGTGGTGATCCTCCTCTCGGACGGCTCGGACGTCCACAGCGTCGTGCCGATGTCGGACGTGCTGTGGAAGACCCGCACCGGCCAGGCGATGATCTACTGGATCCAGCTCGAAGGCGGCGAGAAGCACCACTCCTACGCCTCGGCCTGGCGCAACTCCAAGGAGAACGATAAGGAGTACGACTCGCTGGAGAAGGCGGTGGTGGAGAGCGGGGGCCGCATCCAGCGCATCGACAAGGTCACCGAGCTGGAGGGAGCCTTCCGCGGCATCCTCCAGGAGCTGCGCGAGCAGTACGTCATCGGCTACTACCCGAACGACGTGCGCAAGGACGGCCGCTGGCACGACATCCGCGTCGGCGTCGACCACTTCGGTGTGAAAGTCCGCTCGCGCGACGGCTACGTCGACTTCTAGTCTCTCCCACCGTTTTTTCTCTCACCAAGCCACCGGGGGGCGTCGCGCCGCCCCCCGGCCTGTACTCTTCAAGCCTGTAATGCAAAGCGTAACAATCCTTGCATACGATGGATTCACCTCACTTGAGTTTTTAAACCACTGCAAGTGTGATCCTGGAGGTGGCTCCAATGAAGAGAGTTGTGTGTGTGCTGGGCGGGTTTGTGCTCCTCGCGCTGCCCGGGTGGGCTCAGAGCCCGCCGGAGAAAAGCTGGGCCCTCGCGGCCGGTGCCGACCGATCGAGCATCTACCTCTTCCGCGGCGTCGACCTGCTGGACGACGAGAGCGTCATCGCGCCGCGTGCCAAATTGACCTGGGGCGGGCTGGCGGTTGCGTACTCCGGCTATTACGGCAAGCTTCCCGGCTCGGCCCGCTACGGGGAGGGGGACCTCGCCGCGGATTACACGTTCAAGATGGGGAAGGCCGCGCTGACCCTGGGCGCGCTGACCTACCAGTTCAACGGCGATGCCGAGCGGGTCCTCGCGTTTCACGACACCTACGAGGTCTACGGGGCGCTCGCCTTCGACCTGCCGCTCACGCCGACGCTCTACTACAACTACGATATCGACAAGGTGAAGGGCGGCTACCTCGCTTTCGCGCTCAGCCGCAGCTTCCGGTTCGGCTCCAAGGTGTCCCTCAACCTCCTGGGGTCGGCGGGGTTCGACTTCCACTACAACAACAAAGACGTCGCGAGCGGCACCTTCAACGACGTCCTGCTCTCCGCCGACCTGCCCATCCAGCTCACCGACCACTTCTCGATCCACGCCCAGGTCCAGCGCTCGATCGCGCAGAAGGCGCTCGACGTGATCGTGAAGGCGGATCCGAGCCGGGAGAGCGTGTATGGAGACCAGACCGTGGTGACCGCCGGAGCGACCGTTTCGTTCTGAGCTGGAGGACGCGATGAGAGGAGCCATGAGCGCGCGCATGATGCCCCGGCCGGCCTCTGAGGGGGAGACGGAGCTGGCGGCCGCCCTGGAGGCGGCGCGCGGGGGGGACCGCGACCGGGCGCAGGAGCTCGCGTGGCTGTCGCTCAAGCGCAATCCCCGGCGCGAGGCGGCCTGGCTGCTCCTCGCTTCCCTGGTTCCGAGCCGGGAAGACCAGGAGATGTGCCTGCGCCAGGTCCTCGCCCTCAATCCGGAGCACGCCTTCGCCCGCGACTGGTTTGCCAAGGTGGAGCAGGACGAGAGTGCGGGCGCGCTGCCCCTCCCGTTCCTGGATGAGACGGTGGTGCCGCCGCCGGCCGAACGGCCGATGGCGAAGGTGCTGTCGCTCGACCCGGTCCCGGTCCGGGTGCGGGAGCTGGCGGAGCCGCCGGCCGCGGACACCGCGCTGCCGGTGGAGAAGCGCCCGCAGGTCCTCGTGGTGGACGACAGCGCCACGGTGCGCCGGCTGGTCTCCCTGGCTCTCGACCGCCTCGGTTGCGAGGTGATCACCGCCTCCGGCGGCCTGGAGGCCCTGGGCGCCATGAACCATGCGACCCCCGACCTCGTGCTGCTCGACGTCGGGCTGCCCAACCTCGACGGCTACCAGATCTGCCGCGCGATCAAACGCAATGAGCGGACCCGGTACGTGCCGGTCATCATGCTGACCGGCCGCGACGGCCTCATGGACCGCTTGCGCGGCAAGATGGCGGGGGCCGAAGTGTACCTGACCAAGCCGTTCGACCCCAAGGCGCTCATCGCGATCGCCGGCCGCTACGTCACTCTGATCGCGCAGGCCGCCCGGTGAGCATGGAAGGCCAACTGTCCGGGGTCGGCGTGGTCGAGGTTCTGCGTCTGATCTGCCTGCACCATCTGCCGATGGAGCTCACCATCATGCGCGGCGGCGCAACCGGCCGGGTGGTGGTGGGCGAGGGCGAGATGGTCCACGCCCGCGTCGGCGATCTGAACGGCGAGAACGCGGTCATCGAGCTCCTGCGCTGGCAGGAAGGGATCTTCACCGTGCGGCCGGCGCAGGGCATGCCGGAGCGCAACATCCGGTCCCCTCTCACCGAGTTGCTGGTGCGCGCGGCGCGGCTCGGGCCGGCCCCCGAGGCGGAGAGGATGGAAGCGGTCGAGCACACGGCGCAGCACGATACGGCGCACGACGAGGTCCACGACGAGGTGATCGACGAGGACCTCGTCGATCTCTTCGGGCGCCTGGAGCGCGAGGTGGCCCGCTTCGACGGGCTGCGGCCCGGTGGGCGCGGTCTCCCGGCGGTGCCGATCCTCGAAGCCCTGCTCACCCGCATCGTGGACGTGGGGAGGCGTCACCTGGACCGGGGATTCAGCGATACCGACCTGCGGACGCTCCTGCTGTGGCAGGCCGAGATCACGCCGTCGCTCCGCCTGGCGAGCGTCGAGAAGAACCGCATCTCTCTTGACGTGTTCCGCGATCTGCTGGGCAGCTCCTCGCTCGCCGAGGCGCAACGACGCCAGCTCTTCGCCGAGCTCACGGCCGGGACGCTCGGCCTGATCAACGCGCTCTTCGCCCGCATCTGCAAACGTCTCGTGTCGGACGACCTGCGCCGGCAGTGGCAGGAAACCCTGGAAGCGTTCCTCACCGACCTGACCACCGCCTTCGATGGGGTGAAGCTTTGAGGCTCTTTGCACTGGAGGGAGACCCACCATGACGGGAAGCATCCTGGTCGTCGAAGACAGCCCGACCGAGCGGCAACTGATCCGCAAAATGCTGGAGGACAAGGGCTACCGGGTCGCCGAGGCGGCGGACGGCAACGCCGCTCTGGCGGCGGTGCAGCGCGAGAAGCCGGCTCTCCTGCTGCTCGACGTCGTGCTCCCCGGCCCCAACGGCTTCCAGATCTGCCGCCAGCTCAAGAGCTCTCCCGAGACGCGCGACATCCGCATCGTCCTGGTGAGCAGCAAGAACCAGGAGGCGGACCGTTTCTGGGGTTTGAAGCAGGGCGCCGACGAGTATCTGGTGAAGCCGTTCAAGTCCGAAGAACTGCTGGCGAGCGTCCGCCGGCAGCTTGTCACGTCCTGAAGGAGGAGCCGATGCGATCCCGCTCAAGGATGCTCGCGATGGGAAGTCTGTGGGGGGCGTTGGCGCTCGCCGCCGCCGTCGGCAGTGGTGGATGCGGCGGCAAAACGACGACCGGCGGGAGCGGCGGCGCCGGAGGGACGGGGAGCGCTGCCGGGTCCAAGGCGCCCGAGGTGCCGCAGAAGCTGGCGTCGACGCTGCGGGTCGTCTGCTGGCGCGGCTACATCACGCCCGCGGTGCAGGCCGACTTCGAGCGCGAGTTCAAGGTCCGTTTGCAGATCGAGATCGTGAACAGCAACGAAGTGGTGATGGAACGCCTCGGCAAGGGGGAGGTCTGGGACGTCTGGACGCCGAGCGACTACGCGGTGCACATGGCGAGCGAGCGCGGCCTGCTGGCTCCCCTGCACCACGAGCACATCCCCAACCTCGCCAACATCGGCCGCCGGTTCCAGAACGCCATCTTCGACCGCGAGTTCCGCTATTCGGCGCCCTATTACTGGGGCACCACGGGCTGGGGGTATGACAAGACGGTGTTTCCCGAGCCGCCGGCGACCTGGAACTACGTCTTCGATCCCGCGCTGCGGGCGTCCAAGCACGGCAAGATCGGCCTCCTCGACGACATGCGCGAGGTGATCGCGATCGCTCTCATCCATCTCGGCATCGATCCCAATTCGACCGACCCGGAGCACCTGCGCAAAGCGCGCGACCTGCTGCTGGCGGCGCGCGGGGACATGAACGGTTTCGAGAGCGAGCACTACAAAGACAAGCTGACCTCCGGCGCCGTGGTCATGCAGCAGGGGTGGAGCGGCGACCTCAACCAGGTCCTGAAGGCGGATCCGCGCAAGGGGTTCGTGCTGCCGCGCGAAGGCTACCTGATGTTCGTCGACACCTGGGCCGTCCCCAAGGGGAGCCCGAACCAGGAGACCGCCGAGGTCTTCATCAACTACCTGCTCCGCCCCGAGGTGGCCGCCAAGCTGTCGAACGAGAACCTCAACCCGGTCACCATCCCGGATGCGAGCCCGTTCATCGATCCGGACGTCCTGGCGAGCCCCGGCTACAACGTCCCCGCGGGCGTCCCCTTTTATGTCCTGAAAGACCTGGGAGAGCGCACCGCCGCCATGGAAGCCGTGTGGCGCGAAGTGCGGGGAGAACCGGCGAAACCGTGAGCGACCGCCATCTCGTCGTCTCGCTCGCCGGCCACCTCCTCGCGGTGCCGATCGATCAGCTCCGCGAGCTGTCCGAGCCTCTGCCGACGGCGTTCCTGCCGCTCGTTCCGCCCTGGTTCCGCGGCCTGGCCAATCTGCGCGGCGAGGTGCTCGCCGTGCTCGACGTGCTCCCCTTCCTGGGCCTGGGCGAGCTGGCGGAAAGACCGTCGAACCGCCTGCTGGTGCTCTCCCCGCCGGGGAGCGACGCGACCGCCGGGCTGCTGGTTGAAAAAGTCCACGGGGTGATGGCCGCGCCGCAGGAAGGTCTGCGCCGGACGGTCGAGCCCGAGGCGGCCTCCCTGCCGTTCGCGCCCTACCTCGAGGGCTGTTTCCTGCCGGAGGGGGGCGCCGAGGTGTCGGTGCTCAGCGTCGGCCGCCTTCTGGCGGCCATGTCTGTCGGATAGATCCGCCGGGCAGAAAGGAGAATGAGGATGTTCGATCGCCTGAAGAAAGTCCTGCGGCTCCCGGTCAAGCTCGGGCTCATCGTCGCCCTGCTCCTGGTCCCGCTGGGTCTGTTGATCTACGACTTCTCGGCCGCCAGCAGTACCGACATCCAGTTCGCGAACAAGGAAATCCAAGGCGCCGAGTACCTCGCGCCGGTGCGCCATCTGCTCCAGCACGTCGCGCAGCACCGCGACCTGTCGGTGCTGGTGCTCTCCGGTGACACGGCCGAGGAGGACGCCCGCAAGTCCCGCGAGCGCGAGGTCGAAGCCGACCTCAAGGCCCTCGCCGACGTCGACGGGCGCCTGGGCGCGACCCTGGGGACAGCCGGGCTGGTCAAACCCCTGACGTCGAGCTGGCAGGGGGTGCGCGACCACGTGGCCCTGCGCGGCCTGGATGCGCCGGGGAGCTTCGCCGAGCACACCGAGCTGATCGCCCAGCTCTACGAGCTGATCCGGCGCGTCGGCGACTCCTCCAACCTCGTCCTCGATCCGGACCTCGACAGCCATTACCTGATGGAAGCGGTGGTGATCAGCCTGCCGCAGACCGCGGAGGCGCTCGGCCAGCTTCGCGGCATCGGGGCCGGCGTCGCCCGGCGGGCCACCGCCACCGTCCAGGAGCGCGCCCAGCTCGGCCAGCTCGCCGAAGGGGGGCGCCAGCAGGTGAAAGCGATGCAGCGCGGCTTCGGCGTCGCGGTGGGCTTCAATCCTTCTCTGGCTCCCTCGATCGGTGCGCCGGTCAAGGAGATGCTCAGCGGCGTCGACGCCTTTCTCGGTCTGACCGATCGGCAGCTCGTCAACGCGCAGGAGAGCGTGCGGATCGCGCCGGTGAGCTACCTGGCCGCGGGCAGCCTCGCGGTCGACCGTCTGTTCGGCCTCTACGACCGCTCGCTCGACCGGCTGCGCTTTCTCCTCGAAGCGCGCGCCGCGAGCCTGGCCGCCCAGCGCAACCGCCGCCTGCTGCTCTCGGGCTTCCTCACCCTCGCCGCCCTGCTGGGAACGTTCCTCATCATCCGCGGCATCAACCGCCAGGTGCGGACGATCGGCACCACCCTGCACGAGGTCGGCGTCGGCAACCTCGGCGTGCGGGCGGAGGTCATCACCGCGGACGAGCTCGGCACCACCGCGCGGTACCTCAACTCGATGCTCGACAACATCCGCGGCCTGATGCAGAGCCAGGAGGAGCGCGACCACATCCAGGCCGCGATCATGAAGCTGCTCACCGAGGTGAGCGCCGTGGCGGAAGGCGACCTGCGGGCGGAGGCCGAGGTCGGCGCCGACATCACCGGCGCCATCGCCGACTCCTTCAACTACATGCTCGGCGAGCTGCGGCAGATCATCGATCGGGTGAAAGACACCTCGACGGCGGTCAGCACCGCCGCCGGCGGCGTGCGGGCGACCGCGGAGACGCTGGCGGCGGGCAGCTCGCAGCAGGCGGCGGAGATCGACCAGACCGCCGGGGTCATGGAGCAGATGGCGGTGTCCATCCAGCAGGCGTCCGAGCAGGCCTTGGTCGCCGCCCGCGTCGCCGAGCAGGCGCTCGCCCGGGCGCGCCAGGGCACGGAATCGGTGACCCGCACGATCGAAGGGATGACCGCCATCCGCGGCCAGGTGCAGGAGACCTCGCGGCGCCTCAAGCGCCTCGGCGAGAGCTCGCAGGAGATCGGCGAGATCGTCCAGGTGATCGGCGACATCGCGGACCGCACCAGCATCCTGGCCTTGAACGCCACCATCCAGGCGGCGTCGGCTGGAGAAGCGGGACGCGGCTTCATGGTGGTGGCCGAAGAGGTCGAGCGTCTCGCCCAGCGCGCCGCGGCGTCCTCGAAGAGCATCGGCTCGCTGGTCAAGACAATCCAGAGCGAGACCCACGAAGCGGTCGCGGCCATGGAAGGGACGACGCGCGAGGTGGTCGGCGGCTCCAGCCTCGCCCTTGCCGCCGGCCGCTCGCTGCAAGAGATCGAGGACGTGTCGGTGCAGCTCGCGGACCTCATCCGCTCGATCTCGGAGGTCACCAGCCGGCAGGCGCGCGGCAGCCAGGACGTCGCCCAGACGATGGAACGCCTGTCGGGATCGACCACCCGCACGGCGGCGGTGACCCGCGAGGCGGCGGGCTCGATCCAGAATCTGGCGGTGCTGGCCGACCGGCTGCGCGCATCGACCGAGCACTTCAAGCTTCCAGAGAAGGCGGCTTGACCGGAAGGACGGCGACGGTGAGCGACTTCGATCCGGAGATCCTGCAAGGCTTCGTGGCCGAGGCCCGGGCCTATCTCGTCGATCTCGGGACCCTGCTGGTGCGGGCCACCGCCGGGGCCGGCGACAGCAGCGCGTACCAGGAAGGCTACCGCCTCCTCCATTGCATGCGGGGCGCGGCCTCCATGCTCGACCTGGGCGAGGTGGCGCGCGCGGCCGGGGTGGGGGAGGATCTGCTGGAGAGCGTCGCCGCCGGTCTCCGGAGCTTCGACGGCGAGGCGTCCACCTGCCTGCGGGAGACGCTCGGAGCGGTCGAGCGCTCCCTGGCCCTGGTGCCCGCCGGCCCGGCGCAGGAAGCGCCGCGCGACGAGGTCCGGCCGCGGGAGGATCTCGCCGCGGACGAGCGCTTCGCGCCGCCGGAGCCCGCCGGCGACGGGCTCGATGCCGCGTCTCCCGAGCTGATCGAAGGCTTTCTGGTCGAAGCCGAGGAGCACTTGGCCGGTGTGAACGCCGCCCTGCGCGACCTCGCCCGCGATCCAGGAGCCGCGGCTCCTCTGCGCGAGGTGCGCCGCCGCATCCACACCCTCAAAGGGACGGCGGGCATGATCGGTTTCACCGAGATCGCCCGCCTCAGCCACGCCCTGGAGGACATGCTCGACCAGGCCGAGGTGGCGGGGGAGGAGCCGGCGCTCCGCCTGGCGCGGATCCGGGAGTTCGTCGACGCGCTCGAAAACCTCGTGCGCCGGCCGGACGATCCGGCGGGAGTCGCGGGCGAGCAGGTGCGCATCCCGCTGGAGCGCATCAGCCACCTCGTCCGCGTCACCGGCGAGCTGCTCGTGCAGCGTTCCGTCCAGGAGCACGTGCACCGCAGTCTCCTCGGCCACGCCGGAGACCTCGACCTCAGCCTGCGGCGCCTGCGCGGGCTGGCCGACCGCCTGGAAGGAGAGACCGACGCCGCGGTGCCGGCCCTCACCGGAGATCCGCTCCCGGCCCTCCGGCCGAGCCGGCTCCTCCCGGCTCCCGCGACCTCGGCGGAGTTCGACGAGCTGGAGATGGACCGCTACACGGAATTCCACCTGCTCACCCGCGGGCTCACCGAGACCGTCGCCGACCTCGGCACCGTGGGCTCCGAGCTCACCACGGCGGCTTCGGACTTCGAGGGGTCGCTGGTGCGCCAGCAGCGCCTGCTGCGCGAGCTGCAGGACGGCCTGCTCCGCCTCCGCGCCGTGCCGCTCGCCGTTCTGGCGAGCCGCCTCCACCGCACCGCGCAGGCGACCGCCGCGCAGAGCGGGCGCGAGGCCGAGGTGACTCTCGACGGCGGCGGTGTCGAGCTCGACAAGGGCCTGCTCGAAGAGATGGCCGACCCGCTGATTCATCTGGTGCGCAACGCCGTCGGCCACGGCATCGAGACCCAGGAGGTGCGCCGTGCCCTGGGGAAGCCCGCGGCCGGCAAGATCCGCGTCGCCGCCCGCTTTCAGGGCGGGCAGGCGGTCCTGGTGGTCGAAGACGACGGCGCGGGGATCGACCTCGCCGCCGTGCGCGAGACCGCGGAACGGAACGGTCTCCTCTCCGCCGAGATGGCGGCGGCGCTCACCGACGACGAAGCGCGCGCGCTCGTCTTCCTCCCCGGCTTCACCACCGCCCGCCAACTGAGCGAGATCTCGGGCCGCGGTGTCGGCCTCGACGTCGTCAAGGCCAAGGTCGAGAGCCTGCGGGGCACGCTCGCGCTCGATTCCACGGCCGGTGAGGGCACCCGCTTCACCATCCGCCTGCCGTTGAACCTGGCGGTCACGAGGGCGCTCCTGGTGCGTCTGTCCGGCCACCGCTTCGCCCTGCCCGCGCAAGCCATCGGGCGCGTCGTGCGCACCGAGCCGGGCGAGATCCGGAGCCTCGGAGGCGAGGAGATCCTGACCCTCGACGGCGAGGAGCTTCCGGTCCGCACGCTGAGCGCGGTCCTCGGCCTGGGCGCGACCGCCGAGCGGCCGGAACGCCCGCTGGCGCTGATCCTCGATCTCGGCGATTTCCGGGCCGCCTTCCTCGTCGACGAGCTGATCGAGAGCCGGGAGATTGTCGTCAAGCCGCTCGGGCCTCTCCTGCGCCGGGTCGACGGCCTGGCGGGAGCGACCCTGCTGGGAGACGGCAGCGTGGTTCCCATCCTCGATCCCTACACCCTCCTCGACCGCAAGGCGCGCGCCGGCAAGCCCCTGGCGCGCCTGGCCATCGTGCCGGTGCGCCGCGAGGTGCTGATCGTCGACGACTCCCTGAGTGTGCGGCGCGTCCTGTCGAACCTCGTCACCCATGCCGGCTGGGCGGCCCGCACCGCCAACGACGGATTGGACGCCATGGACCGCCTCCAGCAGTCGCAGCGCCTCCCCGACATCATCCTCCTCGACGTCGAGATGCCGAGAATGGACGGCTACGAGCTGACCGCGTTGCTCCAGGGCTCTCCCACCTACCAGCACATCCCGATCATCATGATCACCTCGCGAGCCGGCGCGAAGCACCGCGAGAAGGGCCTCGCCCTCGGCGTCTCCGGCTACGTCGTGAAGCCCTTCGAGCCCGAGGCCCTCCTCCATCGCCTCGAACGGCTGACCGCGGAGGCGGAGACCGGCGCGGTCAGCACGGCCTGAGACTGAGAAGACGATCGTTTCCAGACCTCAGACCTCGTGCATGATGATTCCGAAGGGCCCGCCAGGGTCCCCTTCGAGGCGGACGAGCTCGATCCGGCGCTCTTCCGGCGGGTTCTTCTCGTCCAGGTTCGTCCACGTCGCGAACCAGCGTGTGCACAGATAGAAGACGGAGAGCCCCGCCTCGTCGGGCGTGTACGAAGGGCCGGGATAGTCGTCCTCGCCGGCCCCTTCGATGGGCGAGAACTGCATCTCGACCACGAGGTCGTAGAGGTCGCGCCGGGTCTGCTCCGAGTAGCGGTCGAGATCGAGCGTCCGGGTCTCGCGGTCGCGTCGCTTCGTCTGCGCTTCAGCCATTCATCCCTCCAGAGAAAGACTCGAACGGCGTGGATCGTAGGAGCGGCTTGCGATCTCTGGTCCAAGCAACTTAAATTTCCCTTCAAAGAGGGGTGCCTGGTGCACTCCGTGGCGGGATCACGCGACGAACGCCGCGCCGGTGTCACGAAAACGGGCCGGCTCGCACTTTGGTCCATTGAGAGCTGTTCCGTCTTCATGGAGGATCCTGGATGGACGACCCGCGCGCAGAAGCTCCGCCCCTGGCCCGTGCCCTGTCGTATTTCTGCGAGCGGCGCCGCTGGTCCCCGCAAAAACTGGCCGCGGCGCACGGCTTCGCCGATCACCGTCAGATCCTTGGCTACAAGAGCGGCGACCGGCCGCTGAGCCGCGAGTATCTGGAGCACCTGCTGGCGCCTCTGGAGGTTCGGCCGGAAGACATCGACGCCTTCCTCTTCTACGACGGCTTGATCGTGCTCGATCCGCCGCCGCCGGCCGCTTCACCGGTGGCTCTCACCGGCGAGGAGCAGAGAGCGATCGACCGCACCGCCTGCACCGCCGGCTGGACGTTGGCGGAGACGCTCCGCGGCAAGCTCATCCGCCGCAAGACGAAGAAAAAGGTGGAAGCCGCCCGGCGGCGCGCCGGGGAGCTGTGGGCTGTGCTGAAGCTGGCCGACTCCCAGGAACGCCGCGATCTGATCGAGGTCTATCCGGTTTACAGGAACTGGGCCCTTGCAGAGTTTCTCTGTCACGAGAGCGAGCGCATGGCGTCCCACAAAATCGAGATCGCCTTGGAGTTGGCGGAGCTGGCCCTGTTCGTCGCGGAGCGGGTGCGGGAGGAGGAGCGGTGGCGCTCACTCCTCCTTGCCTACTGCCATGCCCACGTCGCGAACGCGCGAAGGGTCGCGACCGACTTCGACACGGCCGATGCGTCTTTCGCCCTTGCCCTGGAGCTTTGGCGGGCTGGTGAAGGAATCGATCCATATCCTCTTGCCGAATGGCGGATGCCAGCCCTCGAAGCCTCCTTGCGGCGGGCACAGCACCAGTTCTCGTTGGCGCTGGAGCTGCTCGCCCGAGCCTTGGCCGTCTGCGGAAACGAACCAAGGGCTCGCGCGCTGATTCTGTTGAACAAAGAGCACGTCTTCAACCAGATGGGGGATCTCCAGGGCGCGCTCGCGGCTTTGGAGGAAGCGGCACCGTGGGTAGAAGCCGCGGGCGATCCGCGTCTAAATTTCGCGCAGCGCTTCAATCGGGCCGATAACCTATGCAGCCAGGAACGTTATGCGGACTCAGAAGCGCTCCTGGGAAGGATTCGCGAGCTCGCAGTGCACGAGGCCAGCGAGCTCAAGCTGATTCGGGTCGACTGGCTTGCCGCAAAGGTTGCGGCTGGTCAAGAGCGGCCGGATGAGGCGATTGCCGGCTTGGAGCAGGTGCGGAGAGACTTCACCTTTCGTGGGCTTCCCTATGAGGCAGCGCTTTCGTCCTTGGATCTGGCGCTGCTCTGGCTGAAGGCAGGACGAAGGGCCGAGGTGAAGGAGCTGGCGCTTGCCATGGCCTGGATCTTTGAAGCCAAGAAGATCCGCCGGGAGGCTCTTGCCGCGCTCAGCCTTTTCTGTGAAGCCGCCAAGCAGGACGCGGCCACAGTGGAGCTGACGCAACAGGTGATCACCGAGATCGAGAGGGTGAGACGCTCGGCCCCTCGATCGGGCGACGGATCGGGAGGCCGAGATTGACAGGCTCTATGAAGCGCCGCAGCGGCCAAACGGGTCGATGTGACAACCTTCGTCCGGCAAAAGACGCGGTGCGGGTGGCGCTGCGAGGCTCTTGCCGCAGCGGCCGAATGGATCGACGTTGCAGCCTTCGTCCGGCAGGATCTGTGGGAGGCCGCAGTGGCCAGACGGGTCGACGTTGCAGCCCGACTTGTTCCAGAGGCTCATGAAAAAGCTCCAGGCCCGGTGGAAGAGATCCGGCGCCGGAGCGACACGGCCTGCGGCGGAGGCCCACGGCACGGCGAGGACGATGCTCAGCAGAAGGCAGACGAAGATCTTGCGGCGCAGCGAGGCGTTCGGCATGGAGGCTCCCTGGAGAGCGCTCCACCTCGGCCCCCATGGCCAGGGTCGGCGTCTCTCCGGAACGGTGCACCAAAGAACCTTACGGCATGTGCCGGACGGGGAGGAAGGAACAAATGGCGGAAAAAGGTGATCCGCGAGTCACGCGTCACCTGGTGATCTATCTGCGCACCGAGGCCGGCATGACCCAGGCGGCTTTCGGGAAGGCGGCTCGTGTCGACCAGGGTGATGTCTCCCGCTATGAGCTGGGCAAGGACGCACCGCCGGAGAGAGCCCTGCGGCGGATGGCCGAAGTCCCGGACGTCTCCTGGGAGGTGGTGGTGCACCTGCGCCGGTTCCTCACCGCCATCGTCGCCGCCTCGGACCGCCGGCGCGCCGAGGCAGACGAGGCCGGCGCGGAGCCTTGGGAACCGGAGATCCTGGAGACGGAGCTGCTGGCGGCGGCTCCCTACCTGCTCGACGACGCGGCGGAGGAGAGGTGGCGGAAGACACCGGAGGAGGAACAGCGCGAGGCCGAGGGCATCTGGACCGCCCTGGAGCGCTTCCCCATCCCCCGGAGGCGCCGGCTCCTCGAGTTGGCCCCTCCGGAGCACCGGACTCCCGCCCTGGTGGAGACGGTGCGCCGAGCCAGCCTGGACGCTGCGGCGCGGAACGCGGAAGAGGCAGGGGATCTCGCGGAGCTGGCGCGGTTTACCGCGGAGCAGGTGCGGCTTGCCGTCTCCCGAGTTGGTTGAGCACGCGCAGGAATCTACGACAGGCCGCCGTAAAGTATGGCGCCTTCCACCGTTTACGAGGGCGCGCCGGAGATTGTGCGGGCCGTCCTCATTCTATGGGGCGCGTCGAAAAACTGGATGGGCCGCCGGAAACTGCGCAGACCGCAGTGCATTACGGCACCTCTCATAGTTTGCGGCGGGGCGCTGTCAATCGTGTGGGCCGTCCTTGTTCTCTGAGGCGTGTCGAAATTTGGGCGGGGCGTCGAAGAACTGTGCGAGGCGCCGGAAACGACACAGACCGTCGTAAATTACGACGCCTCTCACTGTTTACCACGGCGTGCCGGAGATTGTGCGGGCCATCCTCATTCTATGGGGCGCTCGAAATTTGGGGTGGGGCGTCGAAGAATTGTGCGGGCTGCCGGAAAGCACTGCAGGCCGGCGTATTTTACGGCGCCTCCCATAGTTTACGGCGGCGCACCGAAGAATTGGGCGAGCCGCAGCGAACTCCCGGCATCGCGCGCAAAGGACGCAAGCCGCCGCTCCAATCGTGTCTTCCCGACTGTCAGGTCCTCGATCCGGCGGACTCAGCCAGCTTCTCGGTCTTGATCAGCCGGTCTTCATACTGCTTCTGTAACTCCATGTAGTGGGCGACCAACCTCGCAGGATCATGGTCAAATTGTGCCGAGATCCGGTGCCGGACCTCTCGGATCTCATCGATCGCCGGATCACTCTCCATCTGTTTCATCGCTACCTCCGAGCAGCTCCAGCGGCGTCACCAGGGCAGGTACGAACAAGCCGAGCATCGTGTTCACACGACGAATATGACCGTACTTGTTTGCGTTTGCAAGGTGTCTGCAGTTCCAGGTCACAAGGAAGTCGCACTTGTGGTAAGACGCGAGGGCGAGATGCATTGCATCGCCGCCCGGGTCAGCCGGCATCAGCTTGTATCGAATGTATGACTCCACGATCTCGGTGATTGCGGGCTCAATCGGCAATAGAGGGAGGGCTCGTACCAAGTCGAGTCGCATGGCTCCCCGTTCCGCCAAACCGTCCGCCAGCTCTTCGAGAACGGTCGGACTGGTAACCAGTTCATAGAGATCAAGGGCGCTCTCCCACCACTGCCGTGTCCAGTTGCGCCTGGCTACGCTATCTGGTGAGGTCCGTACCTCATGGTAGAGGCTCGGGATTGTGGTCTCGACGTACACACGGGGCCTCGTCATGCGGTACACGATACCCCGATTGGCCTCAACCGCGGCAGTAGCACCGGCATCTCCAATCGCGTCTTCCCGACACCGCCTCCCCGCCCCGCCCCACCACGGGAATTCCTCGACTGCCGCCGCTGTTGCGCCCCTCCGGGACCATCCCGGTCCCTCCTTCTCTCTGCTAGGATCTCTCGTCCTATGGATGACATCGTCGTTCGCGGCGCCCGCGAGCACAACCTGAAGAACATCAGCCTCGAGATCCCGCGCAACCGCCTGGTGGTCATCACCGGTGTGTCCGGGTCCGGGAAGTCGTCGTTGGCTTTCGACACTCTGTTCGCCGAGGGGCAGCGGCGCTATGTCGAGTCGCTGTCGTCGTATGCCCGGCAATTTTTGCAGCAGATGGAGAAGCCGGACGTCGACTCGATCGAGGGGCTGTCGCCGGCTATCTCGATCGAGCAGAAGTCGGTCTCCAAGAACCCGCGGTCGACGGTGGGCACGGTCACCGAGATCCACGACTACATGCGCCTGCTGTTCGCCTCGATCGGCATCCCGCACTGCCCGAGCTGCGGCCAGACGATCCGGCCGCAGACGGTGCAGCAGATGGTCGACCGGGTGATGGGCATGCCCGAGGGGACCCGCCTGGTGCTCTACGCGCCGTACATCCGCGGCAAGAAGGGGGAGTACAAGAAGCAGCTCGCCCAGATGGCCCGCGAAGGGTTCCTGCGCGCCCGCATCGACGGCGAGGTGGTGGAGCTCGGCGGTGAGCTGCCCACTCTCGACAAGCAGAAGAAGCACTCGATCGACATCGTGATCGACCGCCTGGTGGTCAAGGCGGGGATCGAGAAGCGCCTCGCCGGATCGCTCGAAACGGCGCTCAAAGTGGCCGAGGGGCTGGTCGTGTTGGCGCCGGAGGGCTCCGCGGAGGAGACCCTGTCGCAGAGCTACTCCTGCGTCGACTGCGGCACCAGTCTGACCGAGATCACGCCGCGCCTGTTCTCCTTCAACAGCCCCTACGGCGCCTGCCCGACCTGCTCCGGCCTGGGCACGCTGATGGGCGTCGACGGCGACAAGGTGGTCCCCGACCCCGAGCGCTCGATCAACTCCGGCGCCGTGGCGCCGTGGCCGGAAGGGTCCAAATCCTGGCGCATGAAGATGGTCGAGACGCTGGCGAAGGGCATGGGCTTCTCCCTCGACACGCCGTGGAAGAAGCTGCCCGCCGAGGCGAAGCGGATGATTCTCGAAGGCAGCGGCGACAAGGAGATGAGCTTCAACCTGACCGGCAAGAAGTCGAGCTATAGCTGGACCGGCAAGTTCGAAGGCGTCGTCCCGATGCTCGACCGGCGCTACAAGGAGACTGACTCGCCAGGCATCCGGACCGAGCTGGAGAAGTACATGTCGGTCCGCCCATGCCCGACCTGCAGCGGCCGGCGGCTGCGGCCGGAAGCCCTGGCGGTCACCGTGTCCGGCAGCGCCATCGACGAGCTGTCGCGGATGTCGGTCGAGGATCTGCGCGCCTGGATGAACGGCTTCACGCTGGACAAGCGCGAGCGGGCCATCGCCGAGAAGGTGGTGCAGGAGATCGAGGACCGTCTCACTTTCCTGGACGACGTCGGCGTCGGTTATCTCACCCTCGACCGCTCGTCGGCCACCCTCTCCGGCGGCGAGAGCCAGCGCATCCGCCTCGCCACCCAGATCGGCAGCAAGCTGATGGGCGTCCTCTACGTGCTCGACGAGCCGTCGATCGGTCTCCATCAGCGCGACAACGCGAGGCTCCTCGCGACGCTCCAGGGGATGCGCGACCTCGGCAACTCGGTCCTCGTCGTGGAGCACGACGACGAGACCATCCGTGCCGCCGATTGGGTGATCGACCTCGGTCCCGGCGCCGGCGTCCACGGTGGTGAGATCGTGGCGCAGGGGACGCCGGAGCAGGTGGCACAGTCGCCGAAGTCGCTGACCGGCCAGTACCTGCGCGGCGAGCTCGCGGTGCCGGTGCCGGAGGAGCGCCGCCCGGGCCGCGGCAAGCCGCTGGTCATCAAGGGCGCACGGCAGAACAATCTCCGGGATCTCGACGTCGAGTTTCCGATCGGCTCCTTCACCGTGGTGACCGGCGTCTCGGGCTCGGGGAAGAGCACGCTGGTCAACGACATCCTCTACAAGTCGCTCGCCCGCCACTTCTACCGCGCGACCGACAAGCCGGGGGAGCACGACCGCATCCTCGGCCTGGACCAGCTCGACAAGGTCATTGCCATCGACCAGAGCCCGATCGGCCGCACGCCGCGCTCGAATCCGGCGACCTACACCAACGTCTTCAACCCCATCCGCAACCTGATGGCGATGACCCCCGAGGCGCGGATGCGCGGCTATCAGCCCGGCCGGTTCAGCTTCAACGTCGCGGGCGGCCGCTGCGAGGCCTGCAAGGGGGACGGGCAGATCAAGATCGAGATGCACTTCCTGCCCGACATCTATGTCACCTGCGAGGTCTGCGGTGGCAAGCGCTACGACCGCGAGACGCTGGCGGTGCGCTACAAGGGTCTGAACATCGCCGAGATCCTCGACCTGCCGGTGGAGCAGGCGTACGACTTCTTCCGCAACATCCCGTCGGTCGACCGCGTCCTGGAAACCCTCGTCGAGGTCGGCCTGGGCTACATCCGCCTCGGCCAGCCGGCGACCACGCTGTCGGGAGGCGAGGCGCAGCGGGTGAAGCTCTCCCGCGAGCTGTGCAAGCGCTCGACCGGCCGCACCCTCTACCTTCTGGATGAGCCGACCACCGGCCTCCATTTCGACGACGTCGGCAAGCTCCTGAAGCTCCTGCACCGCCTGGTCGACCTGGGCAACACGGTGGTGGTCATCGAGCACAACCTGGACGTCATCAAGACCGCCGACTGGGTGATCGACCTCGGCCCCGAAGGCGGAGCGGGCGGCGGCCGGCTGCTGGCGGAGGGTACGCCGGAAGAGGTGGCGTCGGTGGCGGAGAGCTATACCGGGCAATATCTGAAGGCCGTGTTGCCGGCGCCGCGCAAGGCGAAGAAACGGGCGGGCGGGCGGAGATAGGCTCCGATCTGGAGCGAAGTGTCGTAGAATGGCGATATGAGCGCACCTCTTCGCCAGTTGCCGAGTCAGGAGCCTGCCGATATGGAGGAGCGCATCCGGGCTCTCGTGGAAGAGGGGCGGATCCTTGAAGCCCGAGACCTCCTGAAGACTGCGGGCGATCAGTTGCCGGCCGGTTCGAACCTCCGGCGCATCCTGGGTCCTCCGCGCGTCAGCAAAAGCGACCTGCTCGATGTCGACCGCAGTCCAGAGTTCCTCTGGCTGAAGAAGCATGGGGACGAATACAAGGGGAAGTGGGTTGCCCTGGTCGGCGAGAATCTGGTCGCAGCATCTGAAGCCCTGAAAGATCTGCTGGCGCAGCTGGACGAGCTCCATCTCGATGGAAAACCGCTGATCCACCATCTGATCTGAAGGCATGCTCACTCTTCAAGGAGAGCGCTTCACCTCGGGCAGGTCGAGGTTTGCTGACCAGCATCCCCGATTCCCTGAACGCACTGCCAAAATCTACGTGAAGGTTGAGTTTCCGGGGATCGAGAGGACTTGGATGGCCCAGGTCGATACGGGTGCAGCCTATTCAGTCCTCGACATCGACGTTGCGAAGGCGTTGAACCTCATGGACTTCGGCAGCCATAGAGCAAGGCTGAGCACTCGTCTGGGTACTCTCAGCGGCGAGTTGATCGAGGTCCCTATCGCGCTGGTCGCCGATGAAGGCTCATCCCTCCAGTTGGAGGCGACGTTTTTTGTCTCGCACGAATGGAGAGGTGGGACCTTCTTGGGATATTCGGGTCTGTTGGAACGGCTCCGGATCGCCTTGGACTGCCCCGCAAATCTGTTCTACTTTGGCGTCGAGGATTGAATCCGGGACTGAGCTCGGGCGGGCGGCGATAGGCGGCCGGGCTCATCTCCGGCCGCCGGAGGCACTCTTCTTGAGTAGAGACGGACAGATGTGGTCGTCTCGGTTCGAAGGAGGCCTCAATGACGGGAATGCCAAGAAAGATCGTCTTCGCCCTGGCCCTGATGTCCGTGCTGTGCCTCGCCGTCCCGGCGATGGCGCTGCCGCCGCAGTGCAGTTGCGGCTACTGCACCCTCCACGGCAGCTCGAACTGCACCATCGTTCCCGGCAACACGGTGGTCGGTTGCGGGACCTACTATTCGACCTACTGCACGGGGCCAGGCCTGGTCGCGGCGTCCACCTTGCCGAGCCGCGCCGAATTTCTCGCGACCTTGGCGGCGCCGGCGCAGCTCGTCTGCGGCAACAGGAGCTGAGTCGGCCCGAGCTCCCCACTTTCCGCACAGGGAGTGGGGAGCCTCTCCCTCTGTACAATGATCTCTGTGGCCCGTCCCGACACCGATCTCGCCGAAAAGCGCCGCATCCTCCAGCTCGAGACGCTGTACGACCTGGCGATCGCGCTCCACTCCCAGCGGCCTGAGCAGGAGCTGGTGGATGAGCTGCTGCTCCGCGTTTGTACCGTGCTCGATCCGGCGGCGGCGGTGGCGGTGACGCGCGACCCCTACGGCGGACCACGGGGCGTCGCGACGGTCGGCTGGATCGAGGCGCCGCCCGCCGGCACGGCGCTCCTCGCGGCGCCGATCTGGCGCGAGCTGCTGGCGGAGGGGCATCTGCTCACCCGCACCGGCGGTGAGCTGGCGGGCCGCCCGTATCAGGAAGTGCTGGCGGCGCCGCTGTCGTACCGCGGCGTCTTCCTCGGCTACATCGCCGTCCTCGACAAAGAGGTGCGCGGCGACTCGGGCTCCTCCTTCACTCCGGGTTCCTTCACATCAGACGACCGCCGCTTCCTCGATTCCGTCGCGGCCCTGGCCGGCGTCTCCCTCGACGCCGCGCGGCAGTTCGAGCGCCTCCAGGCGCAGCGCGAGCGTCTCGAGGAGGAGAACAAGGCACTCAAGGGGCAGATCGCCGGGGAGATCGCCGGCCAGCGGATCGTCGCCCACGCGCCGCCCATGCGCCGCGTGCTCGACCTCGTGGAGCGCGTGGCGCCGCGCAGCGTCAACGTCCTGGTGCGCGGCGAGAGCGGCACCGGTAAGGAGCTGATCGCCAAGCTCCTTCATCTCCTCTCCGGCCGCGAGGGAGCGCTCATCGCGGTCAACTGCGCGGCGCTGCCGGAGGGACTGCTCGAAAGCGAGCTGTTCGGGATCGAGGGAGGCGTCGCCACCGGCGTCCAGGCGCGCCCGGGCAAATTCGAGCTGGCCGACCACGGCACCCTCCTGCTGGACGAGATCGGCGACATGCAGATCTCTCTGCAGGTGAAGCTGCTGCGCGCGCTCCAGGAGCGCGAGGTGGTGCGGGTGGGCGGCCGGCGGCCGATCCCGGTCGACGTCCGGCTGGTGGCGGCGACGCACCAGAACCTGGAGACCCTGGTCGGCGACGGGCGGTTCCGGGAAGATCTCTATTACCGGCTGAAAGGTGTGGAGATCGATCTGCCGCCCCTGCGCGACCGCCGGCAGGACATCCCGCACCTGGTGCGCGCCTTCGCGGAAGGCTTCTGCAAGCGGGAGGGGATCCCGGTGCCGCCGTTCCGCTCCGAGGCGCTCGCCCTGCTCCTCGCCCACGACTTCCCCGGCAACGTGCGCGAGCTCCAGAACCTGGTCGAGGGCGCCGTCTCCCTGGCCGAGAAGGAGATCGACGCCGACCTCATCCGCTCCTTCCTCGGCTCCCCGTCGCCCGCTTCCCCGGAGCCCCTCGACCTCGCCACCGTCGAGCGCCGCCACATCGCCCGCATCCTCAAGCTCACCGCCGGAAACAAGACCGAGGCCGCCCGCGTATTGGGGCTGGATCGAAAGACCCTCCAGCGGAAGGGATTTTGACCCTGCGGCATTCTGACGCGCCCGCGACAATTTGACTCTTTCTCCATTCGGAGTGCGGCACAATGGACTCTTTGGCTGTCCGGAGTGTCCGGGAACGGACAGGTGCGGGTCAAAATGTCGCAAGCCGGCGCGGGGCGGATTGCCGCATGATTTCCAGGATCACGGCTAAGTGACAGAGGCGCAACGAATTGCGGTATTCTTCCCGAGGTTCGGGAGCGGCTGGCAGCAGGCTTGCGATAGAGAGCGGGCGAGGATGAGGAGGAACCGCATGCTAGACTCGGTCCGCAAGCACGTCACCATTCCCTACGTTCCAGGGAGGGTTCTATTATCGGCGGCGACGGTGGGCAGCTTCGCTTGGTTGCTGGCTCACGACATGATCCATCCACTTGTGATCTACGCGTTGCAGCTTTACCTTTCTTTCTGATCGCTTGGTCTACGCTCTGCGGCCGGAAGGAAAATGGCTGGTGATGCTGTCATGAGGGAGGTCACATTGGCGCTCCCGATGGTGCCCGAGATGGAAATCGAGGCCAGTAAAACTGCGACCGCTATCGCCGAATTCATGCGGATGAGTCCGGATAGAATCGACGAGGTTCGGATGGCGGTGGTGGAAGCCTGTATCAACGCTCTCGAACACAGCCGGGCAGCCGACAAGGAGGTCTACGTGACCTTCGAGGTTCTCGGGGACAAGGACCCCGAGACGCTGCGCATCACCGTCAGGGACACCGGAGTGGGTTTCTCCCCGGAAGATCTGTCCGAGCCGACGATCGAGGATAAACTCAAGTCGCAGAGGAAGCGCGGCTGGGGGCTGAAGATCATCCGGGGGCTCATGGACGACGTCGAGATCCGTTCCAACCCGAGCGGGACGACGGTCGTGATGAGCAAGTCGCGATGAAAGCGGGGAGCTGATGACCGAAAGCCTGAACGTGACCGTGGACCGCCGCGACGGCTTGGCGGTGATTTACACGGAGGGGTATATCAACAACCAGGGTGGAGAAGAGATCGCCCGTGTCGCGTACAAGCTCATCGACGAAGGGTTCAAAGTGCTGCTGCTCAATCTCGGTGGCACGAAGATCGTCAACTCCATCGGTATCTCCATCCTGATCGAGATCATCGAGAAGATGATCGAGATCAGCGGCCGCCTCGGCTTCTGCTGCCTGACTCCCACCATCGAAAAGACATTCCACATCATGGGCCTGGCTCAATACGCGCCGATCTTCGGCGACGAGGCCACTGCCATTTCCCAACTGAAGGCCTGATGGCCGGAAGCGGATCCGCCGGGCCGTCGCAGCCCTGGGGTGAGCTGCTGGCGCTGGCGCAGGACGAGACGAGCGAGCGGGCGCTCCTGGAGCGTCTGCTCGGTCTCTGGTGCGCCAACCACGGCGCCGCCGCCGCCGCCCTTTACGCCGACCGCCGCGGCAGCGTCGAGCAGGTGGCGGTGGTGGGCAGCGGCCTGCCGGTGATGATCGACTCGGGGGCTCTGTTGCAGGCCGAGCCCGGCCGCATGCGCCTGCCGGGAGGCTGGCTCCTCTTCTCGCCGCCCGGCGGCGCTCCCGGGGGCGGCAGCAACGATCCGCTGCCCCTCCTCTTCGCCGCGGCGCTCAAGAGCGCCCGCCTGCGCCATGAGCTCAAGGAGCAGCAGTTCCAGGTCAACTACCGGGTGGTCGAGCTGGAAGCGCTCTACGACGTCGGTCTTGCGGTGGCCGGCACGCTCGATCTCAACCGTCTCTCGGAGGAGATCCTGCTGCGCGCCGTCTCGCTCCTCGACGCGCGGCGGGGCGCCCTCTATATCCTGGAAGACGGCCGCTACCGCCAGGAAGGCACCTTCGGCGGCGAGGCGGGCCGCTGGTTCGCGGCGGACGATCCGGCGCTGGCGGCGTTCCTGGCCGGCGGCGAAGAGGCGCCGGCCGATCTCCTCCCCGGCGCCCGTTACCTGCTGGGTGTCCCGATCCTGTTCGAGAACAGCCCGCGCGGTCTGCTCGCGGTGGGCGACAAGGAGAGCCGGCGCGGTGTCGGGCCGTTCCTCCCCGGTGACCGCCGCACGCTCGGCCTGTTCGCCAACCAGGCGGCGATCGCGCTCGAAAACGCCCGCCTCCACCTGCGCGCCCTGGAGCAGGAGCGGCTGGAGCGCGAGATGCACGTCGCGGCCGAGATCCAGCGCCGCATCCTGCCCAAGGGCGCGCCGCACGTCCCCGGCTTTCAGCTCGCCGGCTGGAACCGCCCGGCGCGCGAGGTGGGCGGCGACTACTACGACCTGTTCCCCACCCGCGGCGGCCGGGTCGGCCTGGTGCTGGGCGACGTCTCGGGCAAGGGCATTCCGGCCGCGCTGATGGTCTCGACGCTCCACTCGGCGCTCCGCCTCCTGCTCGACCAGACGGAGTTCGGCCCGGGCCTCCTGGAGAAGCTGAACCGCCACATCCTGGAGTCGAGCACGCCGAACAAGTTCATCACCATGCTGATCGCCGAGATGAATCCGCGGACCTCCAATCTGCGGTTCGTCAACGCCGGCCACAACTCGGGCTTCCTGCTGCGCGCCGCTCAAGCGGGGCACGTCGACGAGCTGCCGTCGAGCGGGGTGCCTCTCGGCCTCCTGCCCAACAGCCACTACCAGATGCGCGAGACCAGCCTGGATCCGGGAGACCTCCTCTGCATCTACAGCGACGGCATCACCGAGGCCGAATCTCCCACCGAGGAGGAATTCGGCAACGACCGCCTGATCGACCTGCTGCGCCGGCATCTCCAGGCGCCCCTCCCGGATGTCCTCGAAGCCATCCGCCGCGAGGTGGGGCAGCACACCGAAGGGCGCTCCCAGGGCGACGATCAGACGGTGGTGCTCCTGCGCAGGGATCCAGCGTAAGGACGGCAAGGACAACAAAGACCGCAAGGACGGACAGGGGGCGTCCTTGTCGTCCTTGGTGTCCTTGCCGTCCTTGCAGTCCTTCTCCTCTTGCGGCTTGGGCTAGAATCCCCCGCCATGAGGACCATCGCCAAGCTCTCCCTGCTTCCGCTCGCGCTGCTGCTGACCGCTGCCGCTCCACCTTCCTCGAACGACAAGGCCGAGGTGGTCCTGCGGTCCGCGGACGCTCCAGCCCCCACGACTCAAACACCGAAGTGGGCTCTCGCCATCCATGGCGGCGCGGGGACGATTCCCAAGACGCTGCCGGAGGCGGAGAAGCAGCAGTATCTCCAGTCGCTTGGCAAAGCTTTGGGGATCGGCCGCGACATCCTGGCCCAGGGGGGCACCAGCCTCGACGCCGTGGAGGCGGTGGTGCGGTTCCTTGAGGAGGATCCGCTGTTCAACGCCGGCAAGGGAGCGGTCTACACGCACGAGGGCACCCACGAGCTGGACGCGGCGATCATGGACGGCAGCACGCTCTCGTGCGGCTCGGTGGCGGCGCTCAAGACGGTGAAGAGCCCGATCTCCCTGGCCCGCCTGGTGATGATGAAGTCGCCGCACGTCTTCCTGGTCGGTGACGGCGCGGAAGCGTTCGCCACGGCGATGAAGGTGGAACGGGTCGACAACAAGTACTTCGACACGCCGAAGCGCTATGCGCAGTGGCAGGAGGAGCTGAAGCTCGAAAAGGAGCACAAGGACCGCGACACGGTCGGCGCCGTGGCCATGGACCAGCACGGCAATCTGGCGGCGGCCACCTCGACCGGCGGCCTCACCAACAAGCGCTTCGGCCGCCTGGGCGACGTGCCGGTGATCGGCGCCGGCACCTACGCCAACAACAAGACCTGCGCCGTCTCGGCGACCGGCATCGGCGAGGAGTTCATCAAGCACACCGTGTCGCACGACATCTCGGCGCTCATGGAGTACGGCGGCCTGACGTTGCAGCAGGCGGCGGACAAGGTGATCCACCAGAAGCTCAAGCCGGGCGACGGCGGCGTCATCGGCGTCGCGCACGACGGCTCGATCGCCCTGGTGTTCAACTCGGAGGGGATGTACCGCGGCGCCGCCGACTCCGCGGGGCGCTTCGAGGTCAAGATCTGGGAGTAGCCTCGCGGCGCGGCGCCGCCAATCCGGTGACCGCGGCGAGCGCCAGGGCCGGCATGCGGAACGCGCCGAGCAGGGGATCGCTGGCCGGCGACGGGACGACCGTCGTGGCTTCGTTGCCGGCGCCCAGCACGCGCCTCAGCAGGTCGGGCAGGCGGTCTTCCCAGGCAAGATCCGGGAGGCCCGCGCCGAGCGCGCCGCCGGTGATCCGGCGGACGCCGCGGGCGACGGCGCGGAAGCGGAGCGCGCGCGGCTCGAACGCCTCGACCGGGTCGAGCTCGCCGATCCAGAGGCCGCCGTCCGCGCTCCGCAGCAGCTCGGCGGCGGACAGCTCGCCGGGCTCGAGGGCGAGATGACAGCAGAGCGCTTCGTCGGGCGCCACCAGGTGGGCGGTGGGGGAGAGCGCGAGCACCTCGGCCAGCCGCGCGTCACGCGGCGGTCCGAGGAAGACGCCGCGCCGGACGAGGTCCAGCGGCCTCTTGGCGGAGCCCAGGAGGTCGAACGGGAACGGCATGCCGCGGGGCGCCAACGGATCGTCGCGCAGGTTGACCGCCGGATGGAAGGCCTCCTGTCCGATCCGGCCGCCGAGGCACGAAACGCCGTCGAGGAACGAGAGCGAGGAAAGAGCGTGGCGATTGAGCAGATCGAGCAGGGCCGCCACCGCTTCCGGGGCGAGCACGACGGGCACCGGAGACAGGGCGCCGGGCGGCGTCTCCTCGCCGGGGCCGGTGGCCTGGCTCTGGCGGGCGCGGGTGAAGACGGCCGGCGCGTCGAGCACGGCGAGCGAGCGTGCCACCGCGGTGGCGCGGCCCGCTCCCGGCCCCTGGCCGCAGCGGACGTCCAGCCAGGCCGCCGTCACCTCCGCCGAGCGCCGCAGGCCGCGGCTGTTGACCACCGCGAACCGCCCCTCGGCCCAGCCGAGCCGCGCCACCTCGCCCGGCTCGGCGGCGCGCTGGATGACCTCCTTGACGCGGGCCGGCGTGAGGCGGGTAATCTCCGCATCCCAGACTCCCGTCGCCGCGGAGAGGGAGTCGGCCGCGCCCTCGGGCGTTCGGGTGGGCGGCGCCGGCCGGCTGAGGCGGGCCTGCGCCAGCGCTTCGCGCACCGCCTTGTCGAGATCCGAGAGGCCGGTGAAGCCGGTGCGGTGCAGGCCGACCCGGCCGGATTCCCGCACGCGGACCAGCACTGTCCGCTCCTGGGACTCGTTGTCGCCGCGCCGCTTACCGTTGCTTTCCAGGCCGCGGCGGGCCTCGACCCAGACCAGCTCCGTCTCATCGGCCGGCGATGCCGCCAGCACCCGGTCCAGTCGCGCCACCATCTCTTCGACCGGTGCCAGGGTGTGGGGAGACAGGGCGGACGGCGCGGCGGGAGACATGGCGCGAAGCATAGCAGGGAGGCGGGTTTCCGGGGGACCGACTCCGTGGCTTGAACTTTGCACCCTCGACCCTGGGAAATCTGGGGGGAAAGAGTGGGGATTTCGACATGAAGCACGTTTTTCTGACTTTCACGTTCCTTTGCGCCCTCGCCCTCAGCGGGGCACCCTCCTTTGCAGAGGACACCGCCGACCTCATCCTGCAACACGGAGTCTTCTATCCGGTGCAGCCGCCGGGCCGCGTCGAAGGGAGTCTCGCGGTGCGCGGCGGACGCATCGTCTATCTCGGCGCCGACGCCGGCGCGGCGTCCCTGCGCGGTCCCAAGACCCGCGTCGTCGATCTCGGCGGCCGCACGGTCACGCCCGGCCTCATCGACGCCCACTCGCATCTCGTCGGCCTCGGGCAGGCGCTGTCCGAAGTCGACCTGACCGGCGTGCCGACCTACGAAGAGGTGATCCGCCGGGTGCGCGAAGCCGCGGCCAAGGTGCCGGCCGGGACGTGGGTCAACGGCCAGGGCTGGGATCAGAACCGCTGGCCCGGCAAGGCGTTCCCCACCCACGAGGCGCTCTCCGCCGCGGTGCCCGATCATCCGGTCTGGCTCAGCCGCGTCGACGGCCACGCCGCCCTGGTCAACGCCAAGGCGATGCAGATCCTGGGCATCGACGCCGCCACCAAAGACCCCACCGGCGGCCGCTTCCTGCGCGACGCCGCGGGCAAGCCGTCCGGCGTGCTGGTCGACAATGCGCTCAAGGTCCACGACCGCCTGCCGGCTCCCCCGGCGGCCGAGCTCCAGCGCTGGATCACCGCCGGCTCCCGCCACTGCCTGTCCTTCGGCCTCACCACCGTGACCGACATGGGAGTCGGCCAGAATGAGATCGACGCCTACAAGGCACTGCGCCAGGCGAAGAGCCTGCCACTCCGCGCCGCCGTCTTCCTCGGCGACGAAGAGGATCTCCTGGCGCGCTGGCTGAAGCGCGGGCCGGAGATCGATCCCGAGGTCCGCGTCAACGTCCGCGGCGTCAAGCTCTACGCCGACGGCGCCCTCGGCAGCCGCGGCGCCGCCCTGCTGGAGCCGTACAGCGACGATCCGAACAATCTCGGCCTGCTGGTCTCCACCGGCGAGCATCTCGAAGACGTCTCGCGCCGCGCCGCCGGAGCCGGTTTCCAGGTGGCCATCCACGCCATCGGCGACCGCGGCTCCCTGGTCGCCCTCGACGCCATGGAAAAGGCGCTCGGCGGACCGCGTCCCGAGGCGCGCTTCCGCCTGGAGCACTCGCAGATCGTGCGCGTCCAGGACCTGCAGCGCATGGCGAACCTGGGGATCATCGCCTCCATGCAGCCGACCCATGCCACCTCCGACATGCCGTGGGCCGAAGACCGCCTCGGCGCCCGCCGCCTGGAGCGCGCCTACGCCTGGCGCAAGGTGCTGAACGACGGCGGCCGTCTCGCCCTCGGCAGCGACTTCCCGGTCGAATCCGCCGATCCCCGCCTCGGCCTCTACTCCGCGGTGACCCGGCAGGACCTGCAGGGCAAGCCGGCCGGCGGCTGGCTGCCCGGCGAGCGGCTCACCCGCGAGGAGGCGCTCCGCGGCTTCACCCTCGACGCGGCCTGGTCGCTCTTCCTGGAGAAAGAGGTCGGTTCCCTGGAAGTCGGCAAGCGGGCGGACCTCGTGGTCTTCGCGCGCGACATCATGAAGGTGCCGGAGGCGGAGATCCCCAAGGTCGACGTCGACATGACCCTGGTGGACGGCGAGATCGTCCACGAGCGTGGAAAGGCTCGATGATACGAAGGATGCCCCTTTCGGGCCGCCGGCCCCGCCGGCCTGCCGTGGCGCTGCTCGCCCTGCTTCTCGTCGCCGCGACCCTCGCGCCGGGCCGGCCCGCGTCCGCCGACGACGTCGCGGCGCAGCGCAAGACGATGGTGGAAGAGCTGCGCCGCCGCGGCATCACCAAGCCCGAGGTGCTGGCGGCCATGGCGCAGGTGCCGCGCCACCTTTTCGTGCCGGACGAAGTACGCGCCCAAGCCTATTCCGACATGCCGCTGGCGCTCGGCGGCGGCCGCTCCGTCTACCAGCCGTACGTGGTCGCCCTGATGACTTCGCTGCTGGAGCTCAAGAAAGGTGACAAGGTGCTGGAGGTGGGCACCGGCTCGGGCTACCACGCCGCCGTACTGGCGCGCATCGCCCACCAGGTCTACTCGGTCGAGATCGTCGAGACCGTCGCCAGCCAGGCGAGCACGCGGCTCTCCGTTCTCGGCTACCACAACGTGTCGGTGAAAGTGGGAGACGGCTACCAGGGCTGGTCCGAGGAGGCGCCTTTCGACGCCATCCTCCTCGCGGTGGCGCCGCCGCACATCCCCAAGCCGCTCCTCGACCAGCTCCGCGTCGGCGGCCACATGGTGGTGCCGGTCGGCGGTTTCTTCCAGGACCTCCTGGTGATCACCAAGGCGGCGGACGGCATTGAAACGAGGACCGTCATTCCGGTCCGCCTGTCGCCCATGACGGGCAAGGTGCGCGATGGCGAATAAAAAAATCGGGTGGACAGGTATGCTCCTTGCGTCAGCGCTCGTGCTGGGAGGAATCGACATGGCCCTGGCTCAACCCCTTCCCCCATCGCCCGCTTCCGGCTTCCACGCCGAGCGGCTGCGCATGGTGGCCGAGCAGATCGAGCACCGTGGCATTTCCGATCCCGCCGTCCTCGGCGCCCTGTCGCGCGTGCCGCGCCATCTCTTCGTGCCCGCCGGAGTCCGTCCGGAATCCTACGCCGACTCGCCGCTCCCCATCGGCTACGCCCAGACCATTTCGCAGCCCTACATCGTGGCGCTGATGAGCTCGCTTCTCGGCGTCAAATCCGGCGACCGGGTGCTGGAGATCGGCACCGGCTCGGGCTACCAGGCGGCGGTGCTCGCCGAGCTCGGCACCCAGGTGTGGACGATCGAAATCGTCGCGCCGCTCGGCGAACGGGCGGAGCACACGCTGAAAGACCTCGGCTATGAATCCGTCCACGTGCGCATCGGCGACGGCTACCAGGGCTGGCCCGACCAGGCGCCCTTCGACGCCATCATCGTCACCGCCGCGCCGCCGCAGGTCCCCCAGCCGCTGCTCGACCAATTGAAACCCGGCGGCCGCATCGTGGTGCCGGTCGGCGGCGTCTACCAGGACCTCCGCGTCCTCACCAAGCACGCCGACGGCGGCTTCGACGAGCGCACCGTCCTCCCCGTGCTCTTCGTGCCGATGACCGGCGAAGCGCAGCGCGACGCGCGCTGAAACCTGGGGGCTTGCCCCCCGGGGCCCTCTCCCCCGACCCCTCTCCCGTGCGTTCCCCCGCACACCCTTCCCGAACGGGAGAGGGGCGCCACCTCCCAGCCCCAAAAACAGCCAAAGCAGCCAGGTGGATGGAATCTTGTTTTCGGGTGGGGGCGCCCTCTCCCGCTCGGGGTGGGGGGCGGTGGCACGCGCGGGGGAGGGTCGGGGAGGGGGCGGGCGGCGGGACGGCGCGGGTTTCTCGCCGCCCACCCCTTCCTTATAATGACCCGCCTTGCACGAACGCGACGACCTTTCGCGCCCCGGGTGGCTCTTCTGGCTGGCGTTCGCGGTCGCCTTGGTCGCGCGCCTCGCCTGGCTCCACGTGCGCCCGCTGCACCATGACGAAGGCGTCAACGCCTGGTTCCTGAACGACCTCCTGGAAGGGCGACCCTACCGCTACAACCCGGAGGCCTTCCACGGTCCGTTTCCGTATCTCTTCGGCTGGCTCCCCGGCAAGCTCCTCGGCGTCGGCACCGTGGCCCTGCGCCTGCCGGTCGCCCTGACTTCGGCGCTGATGATCCCCCTCCTCCTGCCGTTGCGCCGCCGGCTCGGCAACGCCGGCATCACCGGCGTGGCCTGGCTGCTCGCCCTGTCGCCGTCGCTCATCTGCTACGGCCGCGACCTGATCCACGAGACCTACCTGGTGTTCTTCTCGCTGGCCCTGGTGGTTGCGGTATCGGTCTGGCTGGAGACCCGCCGCCGGCGCGATCTCCTCCTGGCGTCCGCCGCCGCGGCCCTGCTGTTCACGGTCAAGGAGACCGCGGCGCTCACGCTCGCCGGCATGGTGTTGGCAGTCCTTGTCGCCTGGGTTGCCGCCCGGACAGAGAAAACCTGGAGGGATCAGATCCCTGATCCCCGCGACCTCGCCTGGGCCGCGATCGTCTTCGTGGCGGTCTGGATCGTCTTCTTCACCACCGTCTTCACCAACCCCGGAGGGCTGGCCGACTCCGTGCGCGCCTTCCTCCCCTGGCTCCAGAAAGGAGCCCAGGGCTCCGGCCACGAAAAACCGTGGCCCTACTTTCCGAAGCTCCTCCTCGAATTCGAGGCGCCGATCGTGGTCTGCGGCCTCGCCGGAGCCGCCCTGGCCGTCTGGCGCCGCAAACCATTCGGCCTCTTCTGCGCAGTCTGGGCCGCCAGCCAGCTCCTCCTCTACTCGGCGATCCCCTACAAAACCCCCTGGCTGATGATCAACATCGTGCTGCCCGCCGCGCTCACCGCCGGGATGCTCTTCCGCGAGCTGGCCGCCCGGCCGCTGCCCCTCCGCGCCGCCGTCGCCACTGCGCTTGCCATCGGCCTCGGCTGGTGCGCCTGGCGGGCCGCCGACGTCGCCGTCCGCCGGTTCGACGACGCTACCCTGGACCTCGTCTACTCCGACACCAGCCGCGACATCTGGAATCTCCTCGCCTTCATCCGCGCCGCCGAGGCGCGTGCCCAGGACGACTTCACCCTGGTGACCTATCTCTCCAGCCGCTGGCCCCTCCCCTGGTACCTGCGCGACCTGGAGCACACCGCCTGGAAAGCGGAAGTCCAAGGCGATCCCACCGAGTCCATTCTCCTCGCCGATCCCAGCCAGGACAAAGTCCTCTCCCCCCTCCTCACCCGTGGCTACCGCCGCAAGCAGTTCTTCCTCCGCCCTGGCGTGCCGATCGAGGTCTGGGTACGCGGCGATCTCTGGCCGGACGAAGCGCCGGTCGCCCGCTGAGCGAGCTGAAGGTCTGGGCGGCTCCCCATCGGGCGCGGCTCGCTCCCCATGGGGCGCGGCTCGCTCCCCTCGGGCATGCCTCGCTCCCTATCGGGCGTGGCTTGCTCCCGATCGGGCGTGCCTCGCTCCCGATCGGGCGTGGCTCGTTCCCGACCGGGCGCCTCTCACTCCCCATCGGGCGCGGCCTGCTCCCGATCGGGCGTGCCTCGCTCCCCATAGGGCGTGCCTTGCACCCGATCGGGCGTGGCTCGTTCCCGACCGGGCGCCCCTCACTCCCGATCGGGCGCGGCCTGCTCCCGATCGGGCCTGCCTTGTTCCCCATCGGGCGCGGCTCGCTCCCCCCGGGTGCACCTCGCTCCCCATCGGGCGCGGCTCGCTCCTCATCGGGCGCGGCCTGCTCCCGATCGGGCGTGCCTTGCTCCCCATCGGGCGTGGCTTGCTCCCGATCGGGCGCGCCTCGCCCCCGATTGTCCGCGGCTCGCTCCCTATCATCCGAAGCCTCAGGGAAAGCCATAAGATAGCCAGGGTCCGTCGGAGGGCTAGGATCTCTGGGAGGTGTATGCGTTCGAAGCGCGACGTTTTGGATCAGTTGAAGCGGGATGAGCTCCTGGATGCCGTCGATCAGGCCGGTCTGGAGGTCCGCGACCGCCGGGTGAGGGCAGATCTCGTCGACGTCCTGGCAGGCTCCCGCAAGGTTCCCCTGGCCGAGGTTCTCGGCCGGCTCCCCCGCACGCGGCTCAAGGAGATCTGCGTCGCTCTCGGTCTCGACGACTCGGGCCGCGAGAAGGCGCTCCTCATCGAGCGGCTGGCCGGTCCGGGGCGTGCCGCGGCTCCCGATCCCCCTCCGGCGAGCGGGGGTGAGGAGGCCGGTCCGGTCAAAGTCGAGCCCCCACCAGCGACCGCGGTGCGTTCGCGCAGCACGGGAGGCCCCCCTCTCGGCCTCGAAGCCAAGCTCTGGGCCGCCGCCGATGCCCTCCGCAACAACATGGACGCGGCGGAGTACAAGCATGTCGTCCTCGGTCTCATCTTCCTCAAGTACATCTCGGACGCCTTCGAGGCGAAGCATGCCGAGCTGGAGGCGCAGCGCGCCGAGGGCGCCGACCCGGAGGACCCGGACGAATACCGCGCCGCCAGCATCTTCTGGGTTCCCCGGGAAGCGCGCTGGCAGCATCTCAAAGCCAATGCCCCGCAGCCCACGATCGGCACCCTGGTCGACGACGCCATGGCGGCGATCGAGCGCGACAATCCGTCGCTCAAGAGCGTCCTGCCGAAAGACTTCGGCCGTCCCGGCCTCGACAAACAGCGTCTCGGGCAGATCATCAACCTGGTGAGCGACATCGCCCTCGGCGGCACCGCCGACCGCGCGCGCGACACGCTCGGCCGCGTCTACGAATATTTCCTCGCCCGCTTCGCCAGCGCCGAAGGCAAGAGCGGCGGTCAGTTCTACACCCCCTCGCACGTCGTCCGCGTGCTCGTCGAGATGCTTGCGCCGTACAAAGGCCGAGTCTACGACCCCTGCTGCGGCTCGGGCGGCATGTTCGTGCAGAGCGAGAAGTTCATCGAGGCCCACAGCGGAAGGCTCGGCGACATCTCCATCTACGGCCAGGAGTCCAACTACACCACCTGGCGCCTGGCCAAGATGAACCTCGCCATCCGCGGCATCGACGCCCAGATCGCCCACGGCGATACCTTCCACAACGACCGGAACGCCGACCTCAAGGCCGACTACGTACTGGCCAATCCACCCTTCAACGACAGCGACTGGCGCGGCGAGCTGCTCAAGGACGACAAGCGCTGGGTCTACGGCGTGCCGCCCGCGGGCAACGCCAACTACGCCTGGGTGCAGCACTTCATCCACCACCTCGCCCCCACCGGCCTCGCCGGCTTCGTGCTCGCCAACGGTTCGATGTCCTCCAATCAATCGGGAGAAGGCGAGATCCGCAAGAACATCATCGAAGCCGACCTGGTCGACTGCATGGTGGCGCTGCCGGGCCAGCTCTTCTACTCGACGCAGATTCCAGTCTGCCTCTGGTTTCTCGCGAGGAACAAGATGAATGGACGTTTCCGCGACCGTCGCGGTGAAACGCTTTTCATTGACGCGCGCAAGCTGGGATCGCTGGTGGACCGCACCCACCGTGAGATGACGGACGATGACATCGCGAAGATCGCCGGCACCTATCACGCCTGGCGTGGCGACAAGGACGCGGGCGTCTACGCCGATGTGCCGGGTTTCTGCAAGGCTGCGCAGCTTGAGGAGATCCGCAAACATGGGCACGTGCTCACGCCCGGGCGTTATGTGGGGGCAGAGGCGGCCGAGGAAGACGGCGAGCTGTTCACGGAGAAGATGAGGCGGCTCGCTGCCACCCTGCACGAGCAGAAGGCCGAGGCGGCGAAGCTCGACGCGGTTATTGCCGCCAACCTGAAGGAGCTTGGGTATGGCGGGTAGCCAGTCCTTCAGAGACTCAATTGGTCAGCAGCCTGCTGACCAATTACCTTGCTATGTCACGTTAGTCGCTAACCTGCCAGATGGCACTACAGCGCCGCGCGGCCTTCCGGCACCGGAGCAGATCCGGTGGCCCCTCGCGGCAGGTCGAGACCTTTTTGAACTCAAGTACGGCAAGGCGCTTGTCGAATCGAACCGCCGGCCGGGCCATATCCATGTGTACGGGACCAATGGGCGTTGTGGTAGCCACGATCAACCTCTCTTCAAGGGACCAGGAGTAATCCTGGGGCGGAAAGGGCAAGGTCCGCTCGGCGTAGAGTGGTCTGACAATGACTATTGGGTCATCGATACGGCGTACTCACTAACTCCTCTTCGAGCTGATATCGATCTCCGATACGCGTATTTCCTGATTAAGTTCATCGGCCTCAACCATCTTAAAGACGGCACTTCCAACCCGACGCTGAGCCGAGATACATTTGGTGCGCAGGCTCTACCACTGCCACCTCTCGAACAACAACGCGCCATCGCCCACATCCTAGGCACCTTGGACGACAAGATCGAGCTGAACCGGCGGATGAACGAGACGCTGGAGACGCTGGCGCGGGCGCTCTTTCAATCGTGGTTCGTGGACTTCGATCCCGTCCGCGCCAAGGTCGAAGGCCGCGACACCGGATTGCCTCGGCATCTCGCCGATCTTTTTCCTGATTCCTTCGAGGTTTCGGAGTTGAGGGAGATACCGAAGGGATGGAGAATGCGATCGATCTACGATATCGCTGATATAGTCTATGGTGCCCCGTTCGCCTCCGCGAAGTTCAATGCAGAGAATCTTGGTGAGCCACTGGTGCGGATTCGCGATCTCCCCAATGAGCGGCCCGGTGTCTGGACAACTGAGGTCCACCCCAAGGGCTACAAGATTCGGCCAGGTGAGATTGTCGTTGGCATGGACGGTGAATTCCGTGCCTACCTATGGGGAGGCGATGAAGCATGGCTCAATCAGCGGGTGTGCGCTTTTCTTCCCAGGCAAGGATTTTCAGCCGCATTCGTCCGCAACAGCATCATCGAGCCTCTTGCCCAGGTTGAAGCGACCGAGACCGCGACCACAGTGATTCATTTGGGCAAGAATGATATCGACCGTTTCTTGGCAGTAGTCCCACCCCAGCCTGTCCTTGCGGCTTTCAATGGAACCTGTCAGCCTTGGTATGATCGCATCGTTGCCTCGAAGAGCGAGTCGCAGACCCTTACCTCCCTACGCGACACTCTCCTCCCCAAGCTGATCTCAGGCGAGCTGCGGGTAAAGGACGCTGAGCGGTTCCTGGAGCAGCGAGGGTTATGAGCGGCAGCGTGGCAGGAGTTGCCCCGGAGCGTCTTGGGTGCCTGGTTCAGTTCCCAGGGTTAAAATCCTGGGCTGGCGGCCCTTGTCCCTGCGGGACAGCTCGCGAGGTCCGGCCTGCGGGGGCTCCGAGGAGCCGTCCCGAAGGGACAAGGGTTTCCAGCGCAGGATTTCAATCCTGGGCGGCGGACGGCGCACTCTTCGGGGGCGTTGGACACGGCTATGAGCCAAGACTCTGGCTAATAAGCCGGCTTATTCCTGGCTTATTCCTGGCTTATTCCGGCTTATTCCGACCGCGCAACGACGACACCCGAGTCTTGACCCTTACAGATCAATGAGTTACGGCGAATTCCGGGCGTCCTCCAATTGGAGCTCCAATTCCGGCTTATTCCGGCTCATTCCGGCCCGGAGGAGAGCCCCGGCGAGCAGATCGCCGCGTCGGCAGCCGCCGACGAGTCCGAGAACGGTCAAGAGAGCTGGATGAGGCAACTCCAGCCCGCGAACCTGATGGCCCGGGTCCGCTCCGCCGTGGGCATGATCCCTTGATCCAGATCCGAGTGTGCCTGGAAAAGGTCCGTCTCTGCCGAGGGCGGATTCAACTTTCGATCGGGGATCGCCGACTTCCCTCGGGGGAACTTCAACTCCGCCTGGGGGACCGCCAGCTTCCCCTGGGGGATCGGCTACTTCCCCCGGGGGGACTTCAACTCCGCCTGGGGGATCGCCAACTTCCCCTGGGGGATCGTCAACTCCGCCTGGGGGACCGCCAACTTCCCCTGGGGGATTCTCAACTCCGCCCGGGGGATCGCCAACCTCCCCTGGGGGTTCGCCAACTTTCCCTGGGGGATGGTCCACTTCCCTTGGGGGAACGCCGACCTCCCCTGGGGGATTGTCCACTTCCCCTGGGGTGGATTCAAGCTACTGGCCGTCAGTTTGGCTCGTCGATGACCGCGGCGACCGAAGCGGCAACGACGGCTTTCTCCAGCCAGCGCTCCAGCCGCTCCGGATCCTTTTGAGCCAGGATGCGCTCGCGAACGGCGTCAGACACTGCAAATCCGCGAGCCCGAAGCACGGTCAGCAGGTTGCGTGCTGCTTCCTCGGTGCGCCCCTGGGAGAGCCCCTGCGCAACGTACTTTTTCGCGAAGTCGCTCTGGTATTCGTAGCCTTTCATCATCGTCTCCAGCGTGCGGCGAGCCGCCTCATTCAAGGAATTGTACACGAGGTCGTAATACAGCCTGGCCCTGTCGTCGTCGTCGAGACTCTGGATCGCGGGCAGCACCGCGGCAGCGATCGGTGCTCCCTGCTCGGTGTCGCCATGCGCCATCGCGGAGAGGACCCCGAGTTCGGGCCGGCGGGCCGCTTCCGCGGGGTCGGTGACGACTGGAACGTCCGTGGGGCGTAGCACCGGAGGGCACAGGACGAAGCCGGGAACGCCAATTTCGATCGGCTCCGCGCACCACGCGGCGACACTGGGATCGATCGCGACGACGAGGAGATCCGCCGGGCAACCGTGAACGGCGCGCGCGACCGTCACATAGGCGGGCCAGCTCAGGCGCTTTCTGGAGTCGGACGCCAGTTGGACCTCGACGATGACAACGCGCACGACGTTGTCGCCCGCGAGGAGCAGGACGACGACATCGGCGCGGTATTCAGCGGGCTGGATCTCGGTCAAATCGGCCGAGACCAGGCGAGCCTCGGTATAGGCCGGGAGCGAAACGTCCAGCGCCTCCACCAGCATCTCCGGGGCGAGCGCTGGACGGTTCTTGAACAGGTCCACAAACACCTCGTGGGTCATCGAGGGCATGGCAGCGATGTATCTCCTTGGAGTCCTTCGATTCCTGAAGCGGCGACAAGATACCATCCTTCCATCTTTCTGCACCAGGAGACAGGAGCGGAAACCCAAGATTCCTGGTTCTGAATCCGTCCGGCGGTACAATCTCGACAACTCAATGACCGCCTTCACCGAATCCGTCGTCGAAGAGACCGCCCTCTCCTGGCTCAAGGTCCTCGGCTACACGATCCTGCACGGCCCGGACATCGCGGTGGGCGCGTCGGGGGCCGAGCGGAGTGATCCGCAGTATCGGGACGTGGTGCTCGCCGGACGGCTGCGCGCGGCGCTCGCGCGCCTGAATCCGGACCTTCCCGCGGAAGCGCTGGAAGATGCCTTCCGGAAACTCCTGTATACGGACGCGCCGTCGCTGATCGAACGCAACCGGGCCCTGCACCGCATGCTGGTGGCCGGCGTCGAGGTCGAATACCGGCGCGCGGACGGCTCGATCGGCGGCGAGCCGGCCCGGGTCATCGACTTCGACACGCCCGGCAACAACGACTGGCTGGCGGTCAATCAATTCACCGTGGCGGAGGGCCAGCATACACGCCGGGCGGATGTGGTGGTGTTCGTCAACGGCCTGGCGCTCGCGGTGCTCGAGCTGAAGAACGCGGCCGACGAGAAGGCCACGGTGTCCGGCGCCTTGCGGCAGCTCCAGACCTACCAGGAACAGATCCCGGCCCTGTTCGCGGCCAATGCGGCGCTGGTGATCTCCGATGGTGTGCAGGCGCGCATCGGCACGCTCGGCGCGGGCAGGGAATGGTTCAAACCCTGGCGCACGGTGTCCGGGCGCGAGGACGCATCGTCGAAAGAGCCCGAGCTGCAGATCGTGCTGATGGGCGTCTTTTCGATGCGCCGGTTTCTCGACCTGGTGCGCTACTTCATCGTGTTCGAGGACTCCGCGGCGGGGGAGGGCGGCGGCAAGCTGGTCAAGAAGATGGCCGGCTACCACCAGTTCCACGCCGTCAACGTGGCGGTGGAGGAGACGCTGCGGGCGGCGCAGATGGTCCGCGGCGGCCTGGTGCGGGAGACGCCCGGCCGGTATGCGTCGGGGCCGGCGGGCGGCGAGCCCGGCGACCGGCGGGTGGGCGTCGTCTGGCACACCCAGGGCTCGGGGAAGAGCCTGACGATGGCCTTCTATGCCGGCCGCATCATCCTGCATCCGGAGATGGCGAATCCGACCGTCGTGGTGATCACCGACCGCAACGATCTCGACGACCAGCTCTTCGGCACCTTCGCGCGGTGCCGCGACCTGCTGCGCCAGCCGCCGGTGCAGGCCGCCGACCGGGCCGACCTGCGCGCCAAGCTCGCGGTCGCCTCGGGAGGCGTGGTGTTCACCACCATCCAGAAATTCTTTCCGGAAGAAAAGGGCGACCGGCATCCGGTGCTCTCGGACCGTCGCAACATCGTGGTCATCGCCGACGAGGCACATCGCAGCCAGTACGATTTCATCGACGGCTTTGCGCGGCATATGCGCGATGCGTTGCCGCACGCTTCATTCGTCGGCTTCACCGGCACGCCGATCGAACAGACCGATGCCAACACGCGCGCCGTGTTCGGCGACTACATCAGCATCTACGACATCCAACGCGCCGTCGTCGACGGCGCCACGGTACCGATCTATTACGAAAGCCGGCTCGCCAAACTCGAGCTCTCGGCGGCGGAACGGCCGAAGATCGATCCCGAATTCGAGGAGGCGACCGAAGGCGAAGAAGTCGATCGCAAAGAGAAGCTCAAGAGCCGCTGGGCGCAGCTCGAAGCGGTGGTCGGCTCCGAGAACCGGATCCAGCGCATCGCCCGCGATCTCGTGGAGCATTTCGAAAACCGATTGTCGGCGATGGATGGCAAAGCGATGGTGGTGGTGATGAGCCGCCGCATCGCCGTTGCGCTCTATCGAGAGCTGGTCGCTCTCCGGCCGGAGTGGCAGTCCGCCGACGACGAGCAGGGAGTGCTCAAGGTCGTGATGACCGGCTCGGCGGCGGACCCGCTCGATTGGCAGCCGCACATCCGGACCAAGGCGCGGCGCGAGGACTTGGCAACGCGTTTCCGCAATCCGGCCGATCCGTTCAAGATCGTGATTGTGCGCGACATGTGGCTCACCGGCTTCGACGCGCCGAGCCTGCACACGATGTACGTGGACAAGCCCATGCGCGGGCACGGGCTGATGCAGGCCATTGCGCGCGTCAACCGCGTGTTCAAGCAGAAACCCGGCGGGTTGGTGGTGGACTATCTCGGCCTGGCGGATGAGCTGAAGCAGGCGCTGGCGACCTACACCGAGGCGGGCGGCACCGGTAAGACGGCGATCGATCAGGCGGAAGCCGTGGCCCTGATGCAGGAGAAGTATGAGGTCTGCCTCGGGCTGTTCCATGGTTTCGACTGCAGCGCCTGGGTGCAGGGCGCGGCGCCGGAACGACTCGCGCTGCTGCCGGTTGCGCAGGAGCACATCCTTGCGCAGGAGGACGGCAAGGCGCGCCTGCTCCGTGCGGTGACCGAGCTGTCCCAGGCCTTCGCGCTGGCGGTTCCCAACGAAGAGGCGCTGCGGATTCGCGACGACGTGGGTTTCTTCCAGGCGGTGCGCGCGGTTCTCGCCAAGTCCGCGCCGGGCGAGCGCAAATCGGATGAGGAGCTGGACCTCGCCATCCGGCAGATCGTCTCCCGGGCGGTCGTCTCCGCCGAGGTGGTCGACATCTTCGCCGCCGCGGGTCTCAAGAAACCCGACATTTCGATTCTGTCCGACGAGTTCCTGGCCGAAGTGCACGGCATGCCGCAGCGGAACCTCGCGGTCGAGCTGCTCCAGAAGCTGCTCAAGGGGGAGATCAAAACGCGGGGGAAGCGCAACGTCGTGCAGGCGCGCTCATTCGCCGAGCTTCTCGAGCAGGCGGTGCGCAAGTATCAGAACCGCGCCATCGAAACCGCCCAGGTCCTGGAGATCCTGATCGATCTCGCCCGTCAGATGCGCGCGGCCGGCGCCCGTGGCGAGCAGCTCGGGCTGGGAGACGACGAGCTGGCCTTCTACGACGCCCTCGAAGTCAACGACAGCGCGGTCAAGATCCTCGGCGATGACACGTTGAAGACGATCGCCCGCGAGCTCGTCGCCACCGTGCGCAAGAACGTCACCCTCGACTGGACGATCCGCGACAATGTCCGGGCACAGCTCCGCGTCTATGTGAAGCGCATCTTGCGCAAATACGGCTACCCGCCGGACAAGCAGGAGAAGGCGACCCAGACCGTGCTGGAGCAGGCGGAGGTGCTGTCCGAGGTGTGGGTGTCCGAGGCGCGCACCGCCGATTGATCGCCGAAGAGACTATGGAAGACATCAAAAAGAATCTGTTTCTCGGACTTGGAGCGATGCTCGCGGCGGTCGGCGCTTCACTCTGTTGCATCCTGCCGATCGCGGTGGCGGTTCTCGGCGCCGGCTCGGCAGCCTTCGCCGCCCGGGTTGAGCCGTTACGTCCCTGGCTGATGGGATTCACCGCCCTCCTGTTGGGCTTCGCCTTCTATCGCGCCTACAGACCCGAGGCCTGCGCGCCCGGCGGGACCTGTGCGGTGCCCGTCAGGCGTCGCCGCAGCCGCATCATGCTGTGGATCGTCGCCGTGATCGCCGTCGCTTTGACCGCCTTTCCCTACTACTCCTCGGGGCTGATCGCGACGGAAAGGACGACGGCGTCCGTTACCTCGCTCTTTCACGTCGAAGGCATGACGTGCGGCGGCTGTGAGGCCGGAGTCCGCCTCAAGGTCCAGATGCTCGATGGTGTGAAGAACGCCGAGGCCTCCTACGAGAAGAAGCAGGCCCGCGTCACCTACGATCCAAAGCTCGTCACGCCGGAGCGCATCATCAAGGCACTCCAGGAGCTTGGGTATACCGCGAGGATCCTGAAGACGGAAGGGTAAACGGCTCAGCGGAGCCGGAGCTCGCGGAGCGAGCCGACGGTGAGCACCTGCTCCGCAAGGCGGGTCAGGCGGGGAAGGGAATTGATGGCCTCCACCTGGCGGTGGACGCTCTCGGGAAGCGGACCGAAGCGCTGATCGAGCAGACGGAGGAGAACCTGCTGGAGGGAGCGGGCTCCTTCCTGAAGACCTTCCTGCTTGCCGAGTCTGAGTCCCTCCTGCTTACCGAGCTTGAGACCCTTCTGCTTCCCAAGCTCAAGGCCTTCCCTCTTCCCTTCTGCCTTCAGTCGCTCCGACCACGTCATCAACATCGCTCTGGTCCTCCGACGGTTCCGCGCGCTGAGAATTTTATACTCCGCGGCCTCTAATGGTGTCAATTGGAGATACGTTTCGACGAAATCGAGGAGCAGGACGCGCCGGTCACTGGACATCCGGGCCTCGACGATGCGGCTCTGGCAGCGGAGCTTGTAGGCGGCCCGTCGCTCCTCGCCAGGGCTCATCAGGGCAGCCAA